>Ga0123388_1079391_pt1 | contig 13744 bp, 11 predicted proteins | sample T0HHNO3metaT_FD_89916 | JGI IMG/M metagenome (GOLD analysis project Ga0123388, IMG submission 89916) | Methane-oxidizing artificial microbial communities from Washington, USA to study methane cycling - T0-HHNO3 metaT (Metagenome... | ecosystem: Engineered > Modeled > Simulated communities...
TCATTGTATTTAAGACTTATCGCAAACACGATTTCCGAGCAACCCGCGGCGAACAATAGCAACCAACCCATCAAAACTCCTTTCCTATGCACTATAATCTGCGGTATTTTACAGCAGTGCTCTCACCTATCCGCAATATTTAGTAATTTAATGGAAAAAGAATCCGACTATCTTGTTAGAAGCGCCAGACTGATTTTTGGCCACTTGAGCGATCTAATCAAAAAGAAATGCATTATCTCCGCGCATTTTGGCGAACATAACCAATCATTTTTGACCACCATCATCGATCTCGATCAAAAAGCCAATCTGATTACACTGGATGTTGCGCCGACAGAATTACTGAATAAGCAGCTGCTAGGTTCAGCGAAAGTGCTGTTCCGCACCGAATACGAAGGTATTAAAGTTTCATTCCGCGGCAAAGCCATCAAAAAGTCGCAAAGCGACGGCCACCCGGTTTTTGCGATGCCTATCCCGGACGCTATATTCTGGATGCAACGCCGCCAGTATTATCGGGTTAAAGTGCCGCTGTCACATAAAAACAGTACCTGCGAACTCAACCTTGCCACAGAAAATGAAGCGGGCGAAGTCGACACGCAAACCAAAGTGTTCAGCGTGGCCGACATCAGTATTTCCGGATTTTCGTTTTTGAATCCCGACACTAAAATTGCCGACTTTTTAGTGCCTGATACCGTCATAGACGAATGCGCCTTGTATTTGCACGATGGCAGCAGGGCCCACGTAGGCTTTGTGATTAAAAGCGTGACCAATGTTCGAGCCAACGCCACAACCTATCAACATCGCATAGGCTGCAAATTCACTCACATACCGCAGGTGTTCGAAAACAACCTCCAGCGTTACATGCAGGAAATCGAATTGCAGCAAAAAAATTTAAGCATTTAAATCCCAAACAGCTGAGCATAGGTTTTAGGCCGCGAATTTGCGGCAAATACTCACCAAAACAGCATTCCCAACGCCGGCCACTGGCAAAGTGCGGATGCTTAGTCCAAGCCTGACCTTACTGGTTATAATTGAGCGCTTCAAAAATCTGATTTCAAACTAATGTCCTTACCGCTAATACCCGCCGCGGCATTGCCGCAGCAACCCACCACGGTATTCTGGAGCGGCCTGAACGGTTGCGGCGACTCCCTGACGCTGGCCCAAACAATTACCCAGGAAAAACGCCTGCTGGTCATCGTCACGCCGGACACGCAAACCGCGTTGCGCCTGGAACACGAGCTGGCGTTCTTTTTAGACAACAGCCTGCCGATTCTGCATTTTCCGGATTGGGAAACCCTGCCGTACGACGTATTCTCGCCGTTGCCGGAGATTATCTCCGAGCGCTTGCGCACTTTAGCGCTGCTGCCCGACACCAAACGCGGCGCGTTGATCCTGTCAGTGGCAACGCTAATGCACCGGCTGGCGCCGCGCGAGCATATTCTGGCACACAGCTTTGCCATCGAAGTCGGCGGCACTTTAAGCCTGGAAGTCACCCGCGCCAAACTGGAAGCGGTGGGCTATCAATGCGTGTCGCAAGTCTATCAACACGGCGAATTCGCGGTGCGTGGCTCGATTTTGGATTTGTTTCCGATGGGCTCAAAGCAGCCTTATCGCATCGAATTGTTCGACGACGACGTGGAATCGATCCGCAGCTTCGACCCCGACACGCAAATGTCGCAAGACAAAATGCAAAAAGTCGAGTTGTTTCCGGCCCGCGAGTTTCCGTTTACCGACGAAGCCATCAAACGCTTCCGCCAAGCCTTCCGCGAGCAATTCCCGGAGGCCTCACCGAAGAACAATCTGTACCTCGACGTTTCCAAGCAAATCGCCCCGGCCGGCATCGAATATTACTTGCCGCTGTTCGTCGAACGCACCGAATCGTTGTTTGCCTATTTACCGAAATCCGCTTTGTTTGTGCTACCTGCCCAGTTTGCGGAAAACGCCCAGCGCTTTTACAGCGAAGCCGACGAACGCTATCAGCAACGCAAATACGATACCGACCGGCCCTTGTTGCCGCCGACGCGCCTATTTTTGTCAGCCGAGGAAATCCAGCAACACACCGATAGTTTCAGCCGCGTAGTGCTGGACAACCAAGCAGAAACCGCCCACTCCTTCGACTGCAAGTTGCTGCCGGATGTGGCTATCGACAGCCGTTTGAAAGAACCCGCCCAACGCCTGCGCCAATTCATCGAAGGCTTTGCCGGTAAAATCCTTTTCGTCGCCGAAACCGCCGGCCACCGCGAAGGCCTGATCGACAAACTAAAAAGCGTCAAACTCACTGCGAAACAAGTACAAAGCTGGCCGGAGTTTCTCCAAACCGATCATTCACCATGCATCGTCGTCGCGCCGATGGATCATGGGCTTTGGCTCGAGAATCAAAAACTAGCCATCATCACCGAAAGCCAGCTCAGCGGCGAAAAAGTCCAGCAACGCCGGCGCCGGCAAAAATCCGCGGCGCGGGCGCTGGAAAACATTTTCAACAACCTCGACGAGCTGAGCATCGGTTCGCCGGTGGTGCATCAGGAACATGGCGTCGGTCGTTACCTGGGTTTGCAGATCCTTAACGTCGGCGGTATCGACGCCGAGTTTTTGATGCTGGAATACGCCAATAACGACAAGATTTATGTGCCGGTATCGTCGCTGCACATGATCGGTCGTTACAGCGGCGTCAGCGCCGAAAACGCCCCGCTGCATCGTTTAGGCACCGACCAATGGAGCAAGGCCAAGAAAAAAGCCATGGAGCGCGCCCGCGACGTGGCCGCCGAATTGCTGGACATCCACGCCAAACGCGCGGCCCGCGAAGGTTTTGCTTTTAACATCGACAACAGCGACTACAACGCCTTTGCAGCCGCCTTCCCCTTCGAGGAAACCCCGGATCAGCTCAGCGCCATCGAAGCCATCCTGCAAGACATGGCCGCCACTCAACCGATGGATCGAGTGGTTTGCGGCGACGTCGGTTTCGGCAAAACCGAGGTGGCGATGCGCGCGGCCTTTGTGGCAGTGCAAAGCGGTAAACAAGTCGCGGTGCTGGTGCCGACCACCCTGCTGGCTCAGCAGCATTATCAAAATTTTCGCGACCGCTTCGCCGACTGGCCGGTGCGTATCGAAGTCACCTCGCGCTTCGTTACGCCTAAACAGCAAAAAGCCATCGCCGACGACTTGGCGGACGGCAAAGTTGATATTGTCATCGGTACGCACAAGCTGTTATCCAAGGAAATGCGGTACAAAGCCCTGGGCCTGGTGATCATCGACGAAGAACACCGTTTTGGCGTCACCCAAAAAGAGCATTTCAAAAAGCTGCGCCACGAACTGGATTTGCTGACGCTGACCGCGACGCCAATTCCGCGCACCTTGAACATGGCCATGGCCGGGCTGCGCGATATTTCCATCATCGCCACACCGCCACCAAATCGCCATGCCATTAAGACCTTCGTCACCGAATGGATAGACTCGCAAGTACAGGAAGCCTGCCAACGGGAAATCAAACGCGGTGGCCAGGTGTTTTTCCTGCACAACGACGTGAAAAGCATGGAAAAAATGATGCGCGAGCTGAGCGAACTGGTGCCGGAAGCGCGGATTCAGATCGCCCACGGCCAGATGGCCGAACGCGAGCTGGAGCAGATCATGCTGGATTTTTACCACCAGCGTTTCAATCTGCTGATTGCCAGCACGATCATCGAAAGCGGCATCGACATCCCCAGTGCCAACACCATCGTCATCAACCGCGCCGACAAGCTGGGTCTGGCTCAATTGCATCAGTTACGCGGCCGAGTCGGTCGTTCCCATCACCGCGCCTATGCTTACTGCATCGTGCCGCCCAAGTCGTTAATGACCAAGGACGCCATCAAACGTCTGGAAGCCTTCGAGACCTCCGGCGAACTGGGTGCCGGCTTCATGCTGTCTTCGCACGACATGGAAATCCGCGGCGCCGGGGAATTGCTGGGCGACGAGCAAAGCGGCCAGATTCAGGAAATCGGCTTTACCATGTACACCGAGTTGTTGGAGCGCGCGGTCAAAGCCTTGAAATCCGGCAAACAACCGGAACTGGACGCGCCGCTGGATACCGGCCCGGAAGTGGATTTGCAAATCGCCGCGTTGATTCCGGAAGACTACTTGCCGGACATCCACGCTCGTTTGGTGCTGTACAAACGCATTGCCAGCGCCGAAACCGAAGACGATTTGCGCAAATTAAAAATCGAAATGATCGACCGCTTCGGTTTATTGCCGGATCAAGTCAAAGCCTTGTTCGCGATCACCGAACTGAAACAACAAGCCGCGCATCTGGGCATCCGCAAAATTGAAGCCCACGCCACCGGCGGCCGCATCGTCTTTACCGCCACCCCGCAGATCGATACCGGCGAGTTGATCCTGATGATTCAAAGCCAATCGCAGGTGTATAAATTCGATGGCGCGGACAAATTACGCTTTACCCAAACCTTCAAGGATATGGAGGATAAGGTGGTGTTTTTGGAGAAGTTGTTGGCGAGGTTGGGGGCGAAAACGTAGCCAGTGGCTTAGCTATCCGGCTAAACTTGGGGGGGTGAACAGCATTTGAAATCCTCGAGTTAGGCACCCCTAAACGAGCTATGTAAGTTAAAGAAACTTTTTTGAATATCAAAAGAAATGGTCATTGATAACCTACCGGAAGACCTAAGGTCTTTTGCCCAGGAGGCCTTTGAATTCCGACAAACACTTTCACCAGAATCTGATCGGGGGTGCGCACTTATGGCAGCAGCATTTCTCGACAGCCGGCTAGAGCTACTTATTAGTAAGAAGCTAGTGGATGACAGAAAAATTGTTCAGCAATTTCTAGAATTCAACGGCGTGGCAGGAAGTTTCTCATCCCGAATAGATTTCTGCTATCTAACGGGACTACTAACTAAATCAGTATATAGCGATCTAAATCTAATTAGAAAAATACGCAATGAATTCGGACATCGAGTTGAACCTATTTCTTTCGAAACCCCAGAAATCCGATCTCGTTGTGAACAGCTTCAAAATAATAATACCCCGATAGATGCGTGGCCGAGACTTAAATTCACAAACACCTGTTTCGGAGTACTCTCTAGTATTGACGCTTCAATTATTCGAGTGAATTCCTTTAAAACACCGGTTGATCATCTCTGGACACGAGAGGAGAAAGAAAAATCATACTTAAATTTCTTGAATAAATTTAACGGTGTCTTGGATGGTATGAGCCCTGAATTGCTATGCTCAAAAGAGGGAAAGATGAAAATTTTTGGCGAGTTGATAGACAGTATGTACGATGAAACGAAAACCGGAACAGAAGATCATTAACGGAACAATCTCAATTGCCTAAATAGCCTCACCCCGAAACACTCCCATCCGGCAACACAAACTTAATATCCAAACTGCGCAAATAAGTCTGTAATCCGGCGTCTTGCAACGGAATCAAATGCGCCTCTTTATCCGACTCGTTGTAATGCGCGTGCCAGTAGCCCGGAGGGGTGATGAAGGCCGAATAGGGTTGCCAATCGACGCGGGTGGGATTGACGATCTGGCCGTTAGCCGAAATCTGCGGCCCGACCAGGGTGTAACAACCCGGCGCGCAATCCAGAATCAAATCCAAGGCTACCGATTGGTGCCGATGCGGCAATTGCACCGCGCCCTTGGGCAACACACCCAGCATCGCCCACAGCGTGTGAGTCACGGTCAAGGTTTGGTCCATGGCTTTGTTGGCCAGCAACACACTGATGCGGTTGCGATTCACCGCCTCCGCTGCTTTTTGCGCCGCAGCCAACTCGCGAAGAGAATCGGCTGCGGTATACAGCGTCGGTTTAAAGCACTGCGTTTCGGCTTTGACGCCCAGGTAAGTCAACAAGGGCTGGTCGTGCACCAGATAAAAAGCCGCATCGCTGTCGGCAAAATGCCGGGTGTCCTTACCTATCGGCAGCACCACAAAATCGCCGGTTTGCCACGGAATAGTCAGGTCATCGAATTCGGTGTGGCCGCTGCCGTACATCACGTAAAACAACAGCGAGGTGGCATTGAAATTAGTCGCCAGCGACTCGCCGGCCAGAATTCTGACAAAGTTCGCGCACAACGCCGGACTTGTGGCCGGGCCGGGACAATTTAATTGCGCGCTGACATCCAGCGGGATAACCCGAGTTTCGCCGCTTTGATGTAACTCGCTACCGAAATTGGCGAACGGCAGTTTGGAAATCGTTCCTGAACCGATTGGATCGGCGGCTTGGGTATATTCGAAATAGCGGCAATTTTCCTGCAACTGCTCAAGCGGGTTATGCGGTTGGGGTATGGTCATGGCGGCACCTCTTGAAGATTTAAGCAATCCAGACAAACAATGTGATGGCTTAAATTGTACGCGCAGTGTTTTGGAAAAGTTGGTTTCTTAAGTTAGATAGTCAGCCCGCAAACACATGGCCGATTTGTTTGGTGCAGCCCATTCGGCGGAACCGGTTTACCGTATTCCGCCGAATAAGATCTTCCCAACAGCCTTGCCTGTTTAGTTTGGCTTGATGGATTCTATGGATATTGATTTCTTGTCTGTATTTCGGCGTCTCGCCTGTCGGCAGCCGCCAGACAGACTAAACCTTTGAATTGATCAAAAAGTCGCACGTTTCGCCAGTGTTCAAGTTTTCCGAGTGATACGTTAGCAAATGCGTTCCTTTTGGTAGGGTTACACTAGCCAAAAAAATCGATGGCGCCGGCCGCTCATTGGTATCTGTGAAATCCAGAAGGAGAGTAGTTTGGTTATCGGTGATCGTGGTATGCCATATTCCGGGAACACTAACACTTCCGCCATTAAAGCCCAAATTACTGAACAGAGCCCCTTGCTTTTGAAAGACTGCCGCTGTCGGGGTACCTTGGCTGCAAACGACAGGCAACAACGTGACACTTTTTGCTGCGGCCGGCTCTATAAAAGCGGCAAGACTTGTAAACACTGTCGTGAGCAAAGCAGTTTTGTTCATTGTTCTCTCCAAAAATTGTTATTGTTATCGACCAGACCATAAAGTTATCTAATCAACTTAGCGGGAAGTACAACTTGATAGCGTTGCCTTTCCCGCGGGTTGATTCCAAAAAAGGGACGTATGGTTCATTTGGGGAGATAAAATTACACTTGCCGGCAAAATAAAGCGTTGAAAGATTTTTCATAAAGCGATTACCTATTTCGGGATGGTTACCTGATTGGGTAATCGAAGACACTGCTCCGTCATCAGCGGGTTTCGTTCGAAAGGATGAGCTATGTTCAATCGCAATCAGTTATTTGCTAGCTTTTTGGCGTATCGCCTATAGAAATCCATGCTGGGCTTGGAGGTTTAGCTGCGCAAATATCGGGTGTTTAAGACTGAGACACGTTGAGGTCTTATTTTTTGAAAAATCTTATATACAGCCCAAGCAAGCGCAGACGTTTTGCTTAGCAAAATTCCTAGCGAAATACTTGGCGCGAGGGTTCCACATTTACCCGGCAACCGTTAGAATCGTTTTATATATCCAAGACAAATCAGCGATGGCTCTGGCAGAAAAATTAAAACTAAGCGCGGAAGACTACCTGCAAGGCGAGGCCTCGGCGCAAATCAAACATGAATATCTCGACGGCGAGGTTTGGGCCATGGTCGGTGCCAGCGATGCGCATGTTTCAATCGCCGGGAATCTGTTCTTTCTACTTAAACAACATCTGAAAGACACTCCCTGCCGCACCTATATCTCCGACATGAAAGTCAATGTTACTAAAGCTAACGCGTTTTTCTACCCCGATGTGCTGGTGACCCGCGAAGCCAAAGACCGCGACAACCGCCTGTTCAAACAGCATCCGCTATTCATCGCCGAAGTATTGTCACCTTCCACCGAAGCGTTTGATCGCGGCGCCAAATTTGCCACCTACCGCCAACTCGACAGCCTGCAACATTACTGGCTGATCGACAGCCAAAGCCAGGCTATTGACTGTTTTCAGCGCACTGCGCAAGGCTGGTTGTTACATAGTTTTTCCAACATCGGCGACCGTCTGCCGCTAGCCGGCTTGAACATCACGCTGGATTTAAACGCGATTTATGAGGACGTGCTGTTGGACCTTGCCGATCAGGTATGATGTTCAGCTTTGTCATCGCCCAAGCGCCATTTCCGCTGTTGATCTGACCCCATTTCCTTTAACTTCCAAAGTACCACCCATTGAATAACACCATGAAATTAGCAAAATCTTCCCGTTTTCCCGCCTCCCCCGGTCCTGTCGTTACCATCGTGCTGGACGGCGTCGGCATTTCGCCGCGCGAAGATGGCGATGCAGTCAAAGCCGCGCGCACACCTAATCTGGACCGTTACATGGCCAGCTATCCAATGATCAAACTGCTAGCGCACGGCACCGCTGTCGGCATGCCCAGCGACGAAGACATGGGCAATAGCGAAGTTGGACACAATGCCTTCGGCGCCGGCCGGGTGTTCGCGCAAGGCGCCAAATTGGTCGCCGAATCCATCAGCAGCGGCCACCTCTGGCAAGGCCAAGCCTGGCACGACGTGATCGCCACCGCCAAGCAAGGCGGCACTTTACATTTCTTAGGTCTGTTCTCCGACGGTAACGTGCATTCGCATATCGACCATCTGAAAGCGATGATCGAGCAGGCAAAGCAAGAAGGCGTAGCCAAAGTGCGCTTGCATATCCTGTTGGATGGCCGCGATGTCGGCGAGACTTCTGCGTTGGAGTATGTCGATCCGTTTGAAGCTTACCTGGAAGGCTTGCGCAGCTCTGAGTTCGACGTGGCGATTGCCTCCGGCGGTGGCCGCATGCAAATCACCATGGATCGTTATGAAGCAGACTGGAGCATGGTGAAACGCGGCTGGGACATTCACGTACTGGGTCTGGGCAGACAATTTGCCAGCGCCCACGAAGCGATTGAAACCTTCCGCAACGAAGCCAACGTCATCGACCAAGATTTGCCCGGTTTCGTAATTGCCAAAGACGGCCAACCGCTAGGCACTATCGTTGACGGCGATGCGGTGGTGTTTTTTAACTTCCGAGGCGACCGGTCTATCGAAATTTCCCGGGCCTTTATCGAAGAGCAATTCAGCCCATTCGAGCGCGGCCCGCTGCCGAAAGTGACTTACGCCGGCATGATGCAGTACGACGGCGATACCAAATTACCGCCGCGCTTTCTGGTGGAACCACCGACCATCGACCGCACTCTCGGCGAATATTTAGCCAAAAACGGTATCAGCCAATATGCGATCAGCGAAACTCAAAAATTCGGTCACGTGACGTATTTTTGGAACGGTAACCGCTCCGGTAAATTCGACGAGGCTTCCGAAACTTATGTCGAAATCCCCAGCGACGTGGTGCCGTTCGAACAACGGCCGTGGATGAAATGCGCGGAGATCACCGACGCCCTGATCGACGCGGTGCGCAGCGGTAAATACAAATACCTGCGGGTCAATTATGCCAACGGCGACATGGTCGGCCACACCGGCAATTTCGAAGCGGCGGTTACCGCGATGCAAGGCCTGGATCTGCAATTGGCACGTTTGATTCCGGTGATTCTGGAAATGAACGGCACCGCGATCATCACCGCCGACCACGGCAACGCCGACGAAATGTACGAGCTCGACAAGAAAGGCAATGTCACGCGCAATGCCGAAGGCCGCGCTAAAGCCAAAACCTCCCACACCTTAAACCCGGTGCCGTTTGTGTTGATCTCCGGAGAAAACCCAGGTTACACATTGCGCCAGGATTTACCGAAAGCCGGTCTATCCAATGTAGCGGCAACCGTTTTAAATCTGTTGGGTTTTGATGCGCCGGAAGATTACGATCCTAGTCTGATCGAAGCCAACTAAGACCAAACCGCTCTGGACCTAAAAGCCGCCTACCGGCTACACGCTGTTGGGCGGTTTTTATTGTCCGCAGCAAACTGAGTTAACGCCTCTGATTACCTAATTTGGATTGCCAAATGGATTACCCTGAACGCATCGTCTGTTTAACCGACGAAACCACCGAAACCTTGTATTTGTTAGGCGAGCAAGCGCGCATCGTTGGTATCTCCGGCTATACCGTCAGGCCGGCACAGGCTCGCAAGGAAAAACCCAAAGTCTCGGCATTTACCAGCGCCAAAATCGATAAAATTCTGGCGCTGCAACCGGATTTGGTGCTCGGATTTTCCAATTTGCAGGCCGACATCGCCGCGGATTTAATCCGGGCCGGCGTAGAAGTACACGTTTTTAACCAACGCTCGGTGGACGGCATTTTGCGAATGATTGGCTTGCTGGGAGCTATGGTCGGCGCTCCGGAAAAGGCCGCTGTGCTAGTGGCGCAATACCGGCAGCAACTGGAAACAACCCGCCAACACAGCCTAAGGTTTGCCAAACGGCCGAAGGTGTATTTTGAAGAATGGGACGAGCCGATGATTTCCGGCATTCGCTGGGTATCGGAGTTGATTGGCATCGCCGGTGGCGAGGACTGTTTTGCCGAATTGTCCACCGAACATTCCGCCAAACAACGCATCATTGCTGATCCCCAGGAAGTCGTGCGCCGCGCGCCGGATATTATCATCGGCTCCTGGTGCGGCAAAAAATTCCGCCCGGATCATCTAGCTGCTCGCCCCGGTTGGGATAGCATTCCGGCCGTGCAACAGCAGCGGGTTTACGAGATTAAGTCTTGCGATATTTTACAACCCGGCCCGGCGGCACTCAGCGACGGTTTGGACCAGTTGTGCCGGATCATCAATGATTGGCAGCGAGATTTTAATTAGCCTAACAGGCACTCAAACACCGTCAATAGCGCAGAAAATTGCTGTTAATTAATCACGCCGGATCAGATGGAATAGTTCATATAAAAGTCCAAGCTTAAATCTTAATATCCTCTTCGAAAGGGATTATTCATGCCGCCCCACATCCCAGGGAGCTTGATCAATTAAATCATCGAAGAGGTATCACATGAAAACCCCAAAATTATTTGTCCTATCCGCCGTTTTGTTCGGCGCCAGCGCCATTTCCCATGCCCAGCCGACCGGCGGCGGCACGACACCAAAACCGGTATGCAAAACGTTTGATATTCCCACGATTATTTGTCCGGACGGTTGGACCATAGCCGACGACCTGAGCAACGGCACCAATAAATGTACAACCGGTTTTATCAAAAGAACGTTCTGCAAAAATGTTGCTGCGCGCAGTGGTTTTCAAGGTAACGTAGAAGTCATCAACACCGGCTCCAAACTGTTTGAATTTGTGCAGCCAGTCGATGAATCAGGTGACCCCATAGCCAAAGAAGCCGAATAAACTGATTTTGCTTTTTAAATCGACTATCTAACCTGTATTGAGCTGACGAAAGTAGCTCAATACAGCGTCATAAAATCAGACGGCAACTTCAGCTTGGCTCAAGCCCTCCATCAAATTTTTGGCTTATCTGAACCGTAACTATAAATAGCGCTGAGGATCGACCCCGCACTTCGCGGGTACCTCAAACGAAGTGATGCGGTCATGGCAATCGGGTTTGGACAGATCGAAATCTGCGGGAGGTGTGTAGCAGCGAGTCCGGGCATTGAATACCACCCTTACCCTGGGATGCAGCAGGTTTTCATGATGTTGTTCCACTACGACGGCCAGATAGCCGCTCTCCAGTCGCACCAAGGTGCCGACCGGGTAAATGCCGATGCTGCGGATAAATTGATGTACCAGTGTCAGATTGAAATGGTGGTCACTCCATTCCAGCAATTTTCTTAACACTTCCGTGGGTTCGATGCCGGTGTGATAGATACGCGTGGAGGTCAGCGCATCGTACACATCCACCACCGATGCCATCTGCCCATACAGGCTGATTTCATCGCCCTTCAAACCCAATGGATAACCGCTGCCGTCAAAACACTCGTGATGCTCAGCCGCGACACTTAAGGTAATGGGTGAAAGACCCGGCGTTTTCTCCAACACCTGGCAGCCGTAGCTTACATGCTTCTTCATGATCTCAAATTCGCTTTCCGTCAGCTTTCCAGGTTTATTGAGGATGTTATTCGGCACCTGCATTTTGCCGATGTCGTGCAACAAACCGCCAAGGCCGACCTGTTCGATGAGTTTGCGGTCTATATCCAAGGCTCTGCAAAAGCTAATCAGCAGCGTGCCCACCGCAACGGAATGCTGAAAAGTATATTTATCGGCCTGCTTGATTCTGAGCAGACTGACAATGGCATCCGGGTTCCGAAAAATCGACTCGATGATGCCGGAAACCACCGGTTCAACCTGCTCCAATTGAACCTGCTTACCCAAGCGACAATCCTGTAGGACGTTGTGTACGATGCGATTGGCTTCGCGGCAGACTTGCTTGGCTTTAACCCGTTCCTTTTCGACGCTTACCAGCGGCGGCGGCACGCGCTTAAGCGTGCGCCCCAAATGCTGCATATGCTCGTCTAGCTGCCGGTTTACTTCATGCATAGTCGGAGCTTCCGGCATATCCGGTCCGAGTGCGGTATCAATGTAGACCTGGCGAATGCCGTAGGCGGCGATTTTTTCGATGTCTTGAGCGGATTCGATCAAAAAGCTGTTGCGCAAAAACGGGTGGTTTATCCACGGACAGTTGATGTCGTGGATGAACATCTTGGGCTTCAGGTCGGCTACATCAATTTTTTTGATCATTGCGCATTTGCCTGCCGAATTGCGACTGAATTGCGGTACGTTTATTAACCCGGGGCTTAAATTCCCTGGAATCGTGATTCCCGCGAAGCCGCAGGCGACGATATTGAAGGGCCGGATTCATAGCGGGTTAGCTGTAAGTGTATCAGCAGTGGTCGTGGCCATAGCAGTAACCAATAAAGCCACTAAAACAATCCCTAATCCTCGTGCCGGGATCATCAAAAAACACGCAAAAATTGGCAATCGCCAGCCGCTGAGCTAACCTAGACGATCCCGTTAACTGCTAATTTAGGGAATACACAGAACCATGCTGCGTTACGACCGCTCTCGATATATAGCTTTAGGGCTGCCAGCTTTGCTGAATGCTTTGGCACTACCCTTGTATGCGCATCAGATAACGACCAGCGGGTCGTCCGACGAATATGCCGTGCCGTTTTACCTGATTATCGCCTTGGCATGCGGCTTATTCGGTGTATCCGCCATGATAAAACGCTGCCGCGACATCGGCTCTTCGGCCTGGGGAATATTGCTCGGATTTTTGTTCGCGCCGCCGCTGATGCTGTTGGTCGCTTTGGTATTAATATTCGCCCCCAGCAATCCGTCGGCAGACCAACTCGAAGCTCCGGCCTTGCGCCCTACTTTCGATATCTGGTTTACCGGCTTTCTGTTATTGGTAAGCCCGTGGATGCCGGTGCTATTAGTAAGGGCTTTGTAAACGCGTATTCCAATCAGCTGGTTTGAACCTTTTCAAGATTATCAACCATGCCCTTAGACGCCCCTAAAGCCTTGGTTCCCGGATAGGCAAGAATCTGTTAATCCGACCCTTAATTATCGTCGCTCCCGCGCCGATGGGAACCCAACGGTAATCTTGGATCCCCACTTTCACGAGAATGGCGGCGACGGGCTTATTCGGTCGATACAAGCGGAACGCCCGAAGGCGTCCGCCAAGAGTTGAGCTCATTTTGTATTTCTGGGATAGCTGTAAATAGCTTGTCCATAGGCCTTATCGACATAAATCATATCTTTTTCCGCTACCACAACAGGCGCAAGCGGATTGGGATAACTATGTATGCCGCGATTGTGCGCGGGATTGTCGTAAACCACTTCAGCAACCCAACTATTTAAAAAGCCGCCGGAGGCGATGCGATCACCCTGTGCTTGAACA
>Ga0123388_1115962_pt1 | contig 13723 bp, 20 predicted proteins | sample T0HHNO3metaT_FD_89916 | JGI IMG/M metagenome (GOLD analysis project Ga0123388, IMG submission 89916) | Methane-oxidizing artificial microbial communities from Washington, USA to study methane cycling - T0-HHNO3 metaT (Metagenome... | ecosystem: Engineered > Modeled > Simulated communities...
AAAAAAATCACGGCCGGGGACCCCGGGCCGAGACTGAGTTGCAGGTGTTAAGCAAAGCGGAAAGATGTAGCTGATCGTTTTGGATCGCTGCATCAGGCCACGATTTACGGTGACCCAAGCAAACACAGTGCCTGCACGTTACACGCCTTTTCACCGAAAAGCCAACCCCCCCTCACAAAAAGCCTCTCATCCGGTTAACCCCTCGTTTGGCCTAAACTGGGGCCCCTCCCCGGAAAGAAGCCCATGGCCAAGCCCAATTATTCCTTTGAAAAGAAGCAGCGCGAGCTCGCCAAGAAGAAGAAGCAGGACGAGAAACTGGCCAAGAAGCAGTCCACCCGAGAGCCAGGACAGGACGAAAACGCACCGCCCGCAACGCCTGACTCCAGCGGTGGCGGTCGCTAAGACCCCTCCTGCAGGTGCCTGAGGCTGTCGAACTGGCGCCGGACCCCGCTGATGGGGTCCACGAACGCCAGCCCTCGCGCCAGCAGCTGCAACGGGCGCGAATAGTCGTCCGCCGCCTGCCCTGCCAGCTCGGGATAGTAGGCATCGTTGCGGATGGGCGCCCCGAGCGCAGCCATGTGCACCCGCAACTGGTGCTTGCGACCGCTGACCGGGGAAAGGCCATACCGCCACCAGCGGCCCTGCCGCTCCAGCACCTCGATGCGGGTCCAGGCATTGGCCGGGCCTGGCTCTTCCCGCATGCGGAAGAAGGGCTCGCCCTTGACGATCCGCGAAGCCCTCTGCAAGGGGAAATTGAGTTCCGGCAAGGCGGCGGCCACCGCCTCGTAGCGTTTGTCGATGCGCCGCTCACGGAACAGGGCCTGGTAGGCATCGCGGCTGGCGGGCTGGGCCGAAAACAGCACCAGGCCGGCCGTGCCCCGGTCCAGGCGATGCAGCGGCACCAGGTCCGGATTGCCCAGCCGCTTCACCAGCCGGGTCAGCAAGGTCTCGCGCACGTAAATCCCGGTCGGCGCCACCGGCAGGAAGTGGGGCTTGTCGGCGACCACCAGATGCTCATCCACCGACAGGATCGCTTCCTCGAAAGGAATCACGGGTTCCTCCGCCACTTCACGGAAATAATGCACCGTCATGCCCGTGCGGTATGGCGTGTCGGCCGCCAATGGGCGCCATTGCCCATCCTGGATACGCCCGCGCCTGAATCGATCCAGCCACTGCGTGCGCTCGATCCTGGGAAACCTCGCGCACAACCCGTCCAGCAACGTCGCCCAGTCGCCCTGGGGCAACTGCAGCGTGCTGGCGACGGGGCGATCTGTACTGGCGCTTGGCTCTGACACGGCCGGCCTCCATGGGACAAGGACGTATCATGGCCGACCTTTTCCCCAGGCACCTCGATGGCGCTCAAATCCACGGTCGTGAAGGCCGAACTGCAGATCAGCGACATGGATCGGCATTACTACGCGACCCACAACCTGACCCTGGCCCAGCATCCTTCTGAAACCGACGCGCGGCTGATGGTGCGGCTGCTGGCGTTCGCCATGTTCGCTGACGAGCGCCTGGAATTCGGCCGGGGCCTGAGCCAGGACGACGAACCGGACCTGTGGCGCAAGGAAATGACCGGCGAGATCGTGCAGTGGATCGACCTGGGACAGCCCGACGAGGCACGCATCCGCAAGGCCTGCGGCCGTTCGCGCCAGGTCGTGCTGTTCACCTATGGTGGACGCAGCTCGGATATCTGGTGGGACAAGAACGCGAACTCGCTCCAGCGCAGCAAGAACCTGACGGTGATCGATATGCCCGTCGAAACCGTGGAACAACTGGTATCGCTGATGGTGCGCGGCATGCGCCTGAACGTGATGATCCAGGACGGCGAGCTGCAGGTGCTGGGCGGCGAAGTGACCATCGAGGTCAGGCCGGTCGTCCGCCAGGCGGCCAGCGCGGGCCAGTAGTCGCATGAGCCACAGCCACGACGTGCTGGTCATCGGCGGCGGCGCGGCCGGCTTGATGTGTGCGCTGACCGCGGGCCGGCGCGGCTTGCGGGTGCTGGTGGTGGAACACGCCAACCGCGTGGGCAAGAAGATCCTGATGTCCGGCGGCGGGCGCTGCAACTTCACCAATACCGGCACCACGCCTGCGAACTACCTGTCCGCCAATCCGCATTTCTGCAAATCGGCGCTGGCGCGTTACACGCCCGCCGACTTCATCGAAATGGTCGAACGCCACGGCATCGCCTTCCATGAGAAGGAACTGGGCCAGCTGTTCTGCGATGAGTCATCCAAGCAGATCGTGAAAATGCTGCTCGACGAATGCGAGGCAGCCGGGGTGCATATCGAAACCAGCTGCAGCGTGGAAAGCGTGCAGCACGGCGATGGCGTCTACCGCCTGCGCACCACGCGCGGCGCGTTGTCAGCGCGGGCCCTGGTGGTGGCCTGTGGTGGCCTGTCCATCCCCAGTATGGGCGCGACCGGATTCGGCTATGAACTGGCGCGCCAGTTCGGTCACACCGTATTGCCGACGCGCGCAGGACTGGTGCCGCTGACCCTGACTGGCAAGCACCAGGAAAACCTGCACGACCTCAGCGGCGTGGCCTTGCCGGTCGAAGCCCGTTGCAATGGGAAGAGCTTCCGCAACTTCATGCTGATCACCCACCGCGGCGTCAGCGGGCCGTCGATCCTGCAGATCTCGTCCTACTGGCAACCAGGCGATGACCTGCGCCTGGACCTGTTGCCGGATGCCGATGCCTACGACCTGTTGCGCACGCAACAGGCCGCCCGGCCGGCCGCGGAATTGAAGACAGTGCTGTCAGACCTGCTGCCACGACGGTTCGCCCAGCGCTTGTGCGAACTGTGGCTGCCGAACCGGCCCATGAAACAGTTCAACGACCCGCAGTTGCGCGCCATCGCCGCGCAGCTGCAGTCCTGGCCGCTGGTGGCCAGCGGCACCGAGGGTTACCGCACCGCAGAAGTCACCCTGGGCGGGGTGGACACCGACGAACTGTCTTCCAGCACGATGCAGTCGAAGAAGATCGCCGGACTTTATTTCATCGGCGAAGTGGTCGACGTCACCGGCTGGCTGGGCGGCTACAACTTCCAGTGGGCGTGGGCGTCGGGGCATGCCGCGGGCGACGCGGTCTGAAGGCAGTTGCACGTCGCTCCTACACGGGCTGGGCTTGCATCGCCTGGGCGGCGATTTCGAAGGAACGCAGGCGCGCGGTCTGGTCGAACACATTGGCCACCAGTAGCAGCTCGTCGGGGCGATGGCGGTCAATGAATTTCGCGATGCCCCGCTTCACCGTGTCCGCATCGCCGACCACGCTGCAGGCGAGCGCATTCTCCACGCCCGGTTTTTCATGCGGCTGCCAGTAGGCTTCGATGTCATCGATGGGCGCGGGGATCAGGCCGGGCTTGCCACGTCGCAGGTTGACGAAACTCTGCTGCGCGGTGGTGAACAGTCGCCTGGCTTCGGCATCGGTTGCGGCGGCGACGACATTCAGCGCCAGCATCGCGTGCGGTTGCGCCAGATGCCGCGACGGGCGGAAATCGCGGTGGTAGACCGCCAGTGCCTGGTCCATTGCATCGGGCGCGAAGTGCGAAGCGAATGCAAAAGGCAGACCGAGTGCCGCCGCCAGTTGCGCGCTGAACAGGCTGGAACCCAGCAACCACACCGGCACGTCCAGTCCCGCACCGGGCACTGCCTGCACCAGCTGGCCGGGTTGCGCGGCATTGAAGTAGCCCAGCAGTTCCTGCACATCTAGCGGAAACTGCTCGGCACTGTCGAAGTACCGGCGCAAGGCCTTGGCCGTGGGCTGGTCGGTGCCGGGCGCGCGTCCCAGCCCCAGGTCGATGCGCCCGGGATACAGCGAAGCCAGGGTGCCGAACTGCTCGGCCACCTGCAGCGGCGCATGGTTGGGCAACATCACCCCACCGGCGCCGACCCGTATGGTCTTGGTGCCGCCGGCAACATAGCCGATCAGCACGGCGGTCGCTGCGCTGGCGATGCCGGGCATGTTGTGGTGTTCGGCCAGCCAGTAGCGCTGGTAGCCCCAGCCTTCCGCATGCCGGGCCAGCTCGATCGTATTGCGGAATGCCTGCGCGGCATCACTGCCCTCGCAGACGGGGGCCAGATCGAGTATCGAATAGGGAATCATGGGCGCTGCCGTTGAAGTCATGGCTTTCGACATGGGGGCGGCGCCCGGCATTGCCAAACCGGACCGCCGGGATGCTGCATCCCGTGACCGGTCAGCTCAACAGATCGAACGGGCCGCCCTGCTCCAGCGCTTTCTGGTAGGCCGGTCGCTCATGGATACGTTGCAGAAAGCCTCGCAGGTTGGGCTTGTCGTCCAGTCCATGGCGTGCGCCTGCGGCTTCCACAGGAAAACTCATCTGGATATCGGCCGCGCTGAACTCACCGCCTGCAAACCAGCGTGACTTGCCCAGTTCGCTTTCCATGTACTCCAGGTGCAACTTCACCTGCGGCCCTACAAAGGTCTTCATCACCTTGTCGGCAATCCCGCGCGCCACCGGCTTTACCAGGAACGGCATCGGTGCCTTCTTCAGGCGCGAAAACACCAGGCTCATCAACAGCGGCGGCATCGCCGAACCTTCCGCGTAATGCATCCAGTAGCGGTAACGCAGGCTTTCAGGCGTTCCTGGCGACGGAGCGAAGTCATGCGCGGTGTCGTAGCGTTCCACCAGGTATTCGAGGATGGCCCCCGACTCGGCCAGGGTGTTCTGGTCATCGACCAGCACCGGCGACTTGCCCAGCGGATGAACCCTGCGCAGTTCGGCCGGCGCCAGCATGGTCTGCGCATCGCGCTGGTAGCGCACGACGTTGTAGTCCAGGCCCAGTTCCTCCAGCAACCAGAGCACGCGCTGAGAACGGGAGTTGTTGAGATGGTGGACGGTGAGCATGCATGACCTCGCGCGATCGGTCCGCTGATGCCGACCTGTGTGCCCGGGATCATAGCCCGCAGGCAATGAAACCTCAGGCCGCATCCACCAGCGGCTTGAGCTGCGCGTCCAGCGCCACGCGCTCATCGAAGACGAAGCAATGGCCGTCATAGCCCTGCCCGCCCACGTGCTCGAAGTAGCCCAGAATGCCGCCTTCCAGCTGCAGCACGTTGTCCATGCCTGCCTCCTGCATCCACAGCGCGGCTTTTTCGCAACGTATGCCCCCGGTGCAGAAGCTGACCACGGTGGCATCGGCGAGCTGGTCGCGCTGGGCCTCGACGGCGGCGGGCAGATCGGTGAAGCGGTCGATCGGCAGGGTCATCGCACCGGCGAAGGTGCCGTACTCCACTTCCTGGCGATTGCGCGTGTCCAGCAGCAGCACCCTTCGCCCGTCATCGTCATGGCCCTGCTGCAACCACTGCGCCAGGGTCGCCGGTGCCACGGAGGGCGCACGCCCGCTCAAAGGCGAAGCGTCATCGCGGCGAAAGCTGATGATTTCCGGCTTGATCTTCACTTTCAGGCGCGCGAATGGCTGCACGGCGCTCTGGCTGTACTTGACGCGAATGTCAGTGAACCTGGGATCGCAGCGCAGCTGCGAAAAGAAGACGTGGATGGCCTCATGACTGCCCGCCAGGAACAGGTTGATGCCCTCCGGCGCCACCAGGGCGGTACCCCGCAATCCGGCTGCCTCGGCCCAGCCACGCAATTGCGTCGCCAATGCGGCGGGGTCTGAGACCGGAACGAAATGATAGGCAGCGGTATTGAGGATCATCCCGCCATTGTAAAACCCAGCCACTCCATCCCTGATAAAAAATTCAACCAGAGGGTTGACAGTTGCCGTGGGTCGGGAGATATTCAACCGCATGGTTGAATATGACGCTACCGCGCTGGATTCCGTATTCCAGGCCCTGTCCGATGGCACCCGGCGCCGCATGCTGCGCAGCCTGAGCAGTGGCCCGCACAGCGTCGGGGAACTGGCCGCCCCTTTCCGGATTTCGCTGGCTGCCGCCTCCAAGCACATCAAGGTGCTTGAACGTGCCGGCCTGGTGGAGCGTCGAATCCAGGGACGCACCCACCTGTGCCAGCTGCGTGCAGAGGCCATGGCCGAGGCCGGACAATGGCTCGAGTATTACCAGGAGTTCTGGGCCCAGCGCCTGGACGCGCTTCAGGCCGCACTGGAAGCCGACCCCATCGAACCGGAACACGGCAGGACATCATGAACAACGAAAACACTTTCCAGGTCACCGCCACCCGTTTCCTCAACGCTACCCCGGAGCGCGTGTTCGATGCCTGGCTGGTGCCACGCACGTTGGGCATGTGGATGTTCGGCCCGCGGGTGCGGGAGGAGAACGTGGTGCGGCTGGATGTCGACCCGCGCGTGGGTGGGCAGTTCTCGCTGAAGGTGGAACGCAACGGCCAGCTGGTCGACCACGTCGGGGAATACCTGGAGATGGAGCGACCACATCGCCTCGCTTTCACCTGGGCGGTCAAGGGCGATTCGGACGACGCCCCCAGCCGCGTGCAGATCGACATTGCCGCGTCCGGCGGCGGCTGCGTGCTGACCCTGGTGCATGTGATGGACGTGAAGTGGGCCGACTACGCCGAACGCACCGAGGCCGGCTGGAACACCATGCTGGAATCACTTGCCACGCTTTTCTGAAACCCCTGCAAGATGCCGGAGCAGCGCCATGAATGACTCCTACGCCAGGGTGATCGCACCCGCCACCGTTCAAATCGAACGCACCCTGCCCGGCCCGATCGAACGGGTGTGGGCCTATCTCACCGAACCGGAAAAGCGCAGCCAATGGTTCGCCGGCGGCGATATGGAGCTGCGCTCCGGTGGGAGGGTCGCGCTGCGATTCAACAATTCAGCGCTGACCGGCCACGATGGCACGCCGCCCGTGAAATACGCCGCGCATGCAGGCCCGACCACCTTGAATGGCACCCTCACCGCTTGCGAGCCACAGCACCTGCTCGCCTACACCTTCGGCGAAGGCGACGACGCCTCGCATGTGCGTTTCGAACTCAGCGAAGCGGGGGACGAGGTGATCCTGCGGGTCGTGCACAGCCGCCTGCGCAATCGCGACGAGATGCTCAGCGTGGCCGGCGGCTGGCATACCCACGTCGACATCCTGGCCGACCGGCTCGAGGGACGCACCCCGGCCGGCTTCTGGCCGACGCATACAAGGCTGGAAGCGGAATACGACCAGCGACTGCCGCACTGGTAACCCGCATGGCGGTGAACCAGGAAGGCTGATTGCCTCAGCGCAGGAAAAGGTACGGCAGGGCCAGGGTCAGGGCCACGATGGCGACGATGGCGGCCAGCACGCCGATCACATAGAGCGGGCGCTGCCTGAGCAACTTGCCGAAGCTGTCCTGCTCGCCGCGCTCGCGCGCGGCGGCCTGTTCCGCCAGCACACGTTGCCGGCGCGCGGCCTGGTAGTCGGCCATCAGTGCCTTGGCGCGGACGATCTCCGCGTCTTCGCGCATCCAGATGCCGCCGTGGGAAATGCCCCAGGGGCTGGGCTGGGTCTCGTAGAAATCCATCCCGCTATCGGTGAGCCAGGCGCGCACCTCGTCGGCTTCATCTTCGGGTACGTTGCGCAGGTTGAGCAGGAGTTTGGCCATGCGGGATGATACCGCGCAGCCTCATGCGCTACCCTGCGCGGCCCCGGGACGAGGAATCCACATGCGTTTCACGCTTCTGCTTTTGTTGATGCTTGGCCTCTGCGCCTGCAGTTCACCCGGCCCGTTTCCCGGCGGCAGTGTCGCCGAGTTGCAACGCATCGACGAGAAGACCGGCACCGGAGCGACCGCCACGGCCGGATCCGATGTCACCGTGCACTACACAGGCTGGCTCTACGACGAAAATGCCTCCAATCATCGCGGCCCGGAATTCGACAGTTCGGTCAAGCGCGGCGAGCCTTTCACCTACCTGCTCGGGGCTGGCCAGGTGATCCGCGGCTGGGACGAGGGCGTGGCAGGAATGAAGGTGGGAGGCAAGCGCGTGCTGCTCATTCCTTCGGACCTGGGCTACGGCATCAATGGTGCGGGAGGCGCGATACCGCCCAATGCCTCGCTTGTGTTCGAGGTCGAGCTGCTCGGCGTCAAGCCGCACTGACCCGCCCCATGACCCCGATTTCCGCAGGCGCAAGCAGGCTGGCCGTTATAGGCGGCGGTCCAGCGGGCCTGATGGCCGCCGAGGTGGCGCGTGCGGCGGGCATCGAGGTGGACGTATACGAAGCCAAGGGATCGGTCGGCCGCAAGTTCCTGATCGCCGGCAAGGGTGGGCTCAACCTCACCCATTCCGACAACCGCCTGGCTTTCATGCAACGTTTCCGCGAACGCGCCGGTGCAGTGGATCACTGGCTGAGGGACTTCGATGCAGAGGCATTGCGCGAATGGGCGCGCGGCCTTGGCGTGGAGACCTTCGTCGGCAGTTCCGGCCGGGTGTTTCCCAACGACCTCAAGGCGGCGCCGCTGCTGCGCGGCTGGGTTCGCCGCCTGCGCGAAAGCGGTGTGCAATTCCACGTCCATCACCGCTGGCTGGGCTGGAACGGCAATGCGCTGCGATTCGCCACGCCGCAGGGTGACATCGAGGTCGGAGCCGCAGCGACGGTGCTCGCGTTGGGCGGCGGCAGCTGGCCGCAACTGGGCTCCGATGGTGCCTGGCAACCCTGGCTTCTGCACAAGGGCGTCGACGTGGCCCCGCTGAAACCTGCGAACTGCGGCTTTGATATCGATTGGAGCGAACACCTGAAGACCCGCCATGCGGGCGCCCCGCTCAAACCGGTGGTCGCCCATTGGCAGGACTCGCAAGGACGCACGCAGCAGTTGCAGGGTGAATGCGTGGTCAGTGCACACGGCATCGAGGGCAGCCTCATCTATGCCTTGTCCGCCGACCTGCGCGACCAAATAGAACGCGACGGCCACGCCGCTGTGCAACTGGACCTGGCGCCAGGCCGCAGCCTGCAGCGATTGCAGCAGGATCTCGGCAAACCCCGCGGACATCGCAGTATCAGCGACCATCTGCGACGACAGGCAGGCATCACCGGCGCCAAGGCCGCCCTGGTCTACGAAGTACTGGAAAAGCCGCAAATGGAGGACGCGGACACCTTGGCACGCACCATCCACCGCCTGCCGCTGCGCCTGCTCCGGCCGCGGCCATTGCCGGAAACCATCAGCAGTGCCGGCGGCGTGCGCCTGGAAGTGATGGACAAATCGTTGATGTTGTCGGCGATTCCCGGCGTGTTCTGCGCGGGCGAGATGCTGGACTGGGAGGCACCTACCGGCGGCTACCTGCTGACCGCCTGCTTCGCCAGCGGCCACCGCGCCGGCAAGGGCGCGGTGGCCTGGTTGCATGCGAATGCGATGGCCTGATCTGGTCGTCCGCCATGGCCCGGCAGGAACTGGTTCCTGCCTGCGACCATCGCGGACGTGGCATCAGGATAGCGATGCTTCCATTGAAATATGGTTAGCTTTTCGCTTCAGCCAGATGACACGTGGTGATGTGTTCAGAACGGAACCGGCAATCCCAGCATGGGCGCCAGCAGCCAGTACGCGATGCCCATAACCACGGCCCAAAGCAACAGCTTGAGCGCGAACCCGGCGACCTTGATCGCCAGATAAACGCCCACTACCAAGAGCACTACTGCGACCCAGCTCATGCGCACTGCCTGTGATTGCGGCCCGCGTGCATCATCAGGACTTGGCCGCGCCGCGCTTGCGGGCCAGCGAAGCCACGTACATGTTGTCGACTAGGTTCGGGTAGGCGCGACCTGCGGCTTCCGCGCGCGCCTTGGCCTGCTCGATCTGTTCCGGGGTCAGCTTGACGTGCCCGCCCGGGCCTGCGGGATTCTTGCGATCCCACGGTTTTGCGCTACGACTGGTCATTTCTCTGATACTCCACTGTGCATCGATACGATTGGTTCAGTACGCGCCCATGTAGTCGCGCTTGCCCACTTCCACGCCATTGTGACGCAGCAGGTCGTAGGCGGTGGTGACGTGGAAGAAGAACTGCGGCAGGCCGTAATGCAGCAGGTAGGCCTGGCCGCCCATGCGCCTTTCCTTGGGTGTGCCGGGACGCAGCACGATTTCGCGTGATCCGGCGCCTTCGAAGCCTGCAGCGTCCAGGCCGCCGATGAATTCCAGCGTGCTGGCGATCAGGCCACGCAACTCGGCGAAGCTGGCCTGCTCGCCATCGAACACAGGCAATTCCACTCCCGCCAGCCGGCCCGACACGCCACGCGCGAAATCGCAGGCAATCTGTACCTGCTTGACCAAAGGAAACATGTCCGGGAACAGCCGTGCCTGCAGCAAGGCATCGGGCTGGATCTTGCGCTCGCCCGCGTGTGCCTCGGCCTTGGCCAGTAGCTGGTCCAGGCTGCCCAGCAATTGCTGGAATACGGGAACGGAAGCGGCATGCATGGGGATGGTCATCTTTGATCCTGGGGTGAGAGTGTGTTTCAGGGCATCGCAGGAGCGGCTCAAGTCGCTATGAAGCTCCATCAGGAAGCTCCAGCACCAATGCTTGGCTCCGGCGCGGAATAAGGCGGGTCAATCCTGCTCGGCGGCGGCCTGGCGACCCTGTTCGCGGATCAGCGCTTCTTCGCGCGCGTCGTTGATCGCTTCGCGCACGCCATCCAGGTCGACGCTGCGCTCGTCGTGCACGAACTTGCCGGTCAGTGGGGTGTCGGACAGCAGATCGCCGGTTTCGAACAGCGCCCACATTTCCTCGCCGTACCAGCTGTCCAGTAACTCCGGGGCAAACGCGCCCAGGGTGGCGGTGAGGTTGTTGACGTCGCGCAGCAGCATGGCGCGCGCGGCGTTGTTGCCGCCGGCGCTGACCACCTGCGGGAAATCGATCACCACCGGGCCTTCGGCGCCTACCAGCACGTTGTAGGCCGAGAGGTCGCCGTGGATCAGGCCGACGCACAGCATCAGCTGCACCTGCTTGACCAGGAAGGCGTGGTAATCGCGGGCCAGTCCGGCATCGAGCTGCAGCTCGCCCAGGCGGGGCGCGGAGAAGCCCTCGGCATCGGTGACCAGCTCCATCACCAGCACGCCATGGAAATAGCCATAGGGTTGCGGGACCCGCACGCCGGCATCGGCCAGCTGGTACAGGGCATCCACCTCGGTGTTCTTCCAGGCCGTTTCCTGCTGCTTGCGACCGTATTTGCTGGCCTTGCCAATGGCCCGGGCTTCGCGGCTGCCGCGCACCTTGCGACCTTCCTGGTACTGCACGCGCTGCTTGAAGCTGCGCTGGGCCATGTCCTTGTACACCTTGGCGCAGCGCACGTCGTCGCCGGAGCGCACCACATACACGGCCGCCTCCTTGCCACTCTTGAGCGGGCGCATCACTTCGTCGATCACGCCGTCATCTATCAGCGCTTGCAGGCCTTGCGGGGTCTTCATCCAGTGGGGGGTGTGGCCAGGGAGGCCCATTGTGCCTGCATGGCAGCCGGAACCGGTGGAAACCTTGCATTTGCGTGACAGCGCTTACACTGCACGCCCGCTTCAGCCCTGAACTTCCATGCCCGATCCCGTCCGCCTGGCCAAACGCGTCGCCGAAATCGCCGGCTGTTCCCGCCGCGAGGCCGACCAGTACATCCAGGGCGGCTGGGTGACCGTGGATGGCGAAGTCATCGATGCACCCCAGCACCCGATCACGGACCAGGTCGTTGTCATCGACCCCGAAGCCGACCTGGAAGTCGCCGAGCCCGCCACCCTGCTGCTGCACAAGCCTGCCGGCGTGGCCTACGATGCGGTGGCGAAGCTGGCAATGCCCGAATCGCACACCGCGGGCGATGACCCTTCCATCCGCGTTCTCAAGCGCCATTTCGTGCGCCTGACCCCGCTGATGCCGATGGACGACGAGGTCAGCGGACTGGTGGTATTGAGCCAGGATGGCCGCGTCTGGCGCCGCCTGAGCGAGGATGCCGACCTGATAGAGCAGGAATTCGTGGTGGAGGTGGAGGGGGAACTGGCGCCCTATGGCCTGCCGAAGCTGTGTGACGGCATGCTCTACCAGGGCCGTGCCCTGCCCCGCGCCAAGGTCAGCTGGCAGAACGAGGACAACCTGCGCTTCGCGATCAAGGCGGTGCGGCCGGGCCAGTTGCGGCACATGTGCGCGCAGGTGGGCCTGGAGGTTCGCTCGATCCGCCGCATCCGCATCGGCCGTATCCCGCTCAGCAAGATGCCGGTCGGCGAATGGCGCTACCTGCCGGTCGGCGAAAAGTTCTGAACCCTGGCGGCTGAATACCAGCGTCGCCAACTGCAACGGCCGATTGACGGGAATGCACCGGGTTGCCGACACTAGGCGCCGCGCTCGCCGCATCGTGCAGGCGCCAGCATCCACCACATCCAGCGGCACACCGACGAGAGGCCTGTATGAGTAAGGGAATGGACCAGAAGAAAAGCGAAAAGAAGGCGCCCGCCAAGACCTTGAAGGAAAAGCGCGCCGACAAGCAGGAAAAGAAAAAGGGCAAGTAAGCCGCACGACGGCTGAGGGTCCAAAGGGCGGATGCTCCCCACGGAGCCCGCCCTTTTCTTTTTTTACCGGGCTCGGCTTGCCCGGCTGCCATGCACCGCGCGGCCAGCGGTTGCGGACTGCGCTACCGATGACGGCCGCCAGCAGAAACTAGACCGCCGCAGTCACCACGATTTCGATTTTCCACTTGGGATTGGCCAGCGCGGCCTGCACCGTGGCCCGGGTGGGCGTATGCCCCGGCACCACCCAGGCTTCCCAGACCTGGTTCATGGCAGCGAAATCCTGCAGGTCTGGAAGGAAAATCTGCGCATGCAGGATCCTGGCCTTGTCGCTGCCCGCCTGCGCCAGCAACGCGTCAATCGCCTCCAGCACCTGCCGGGTCTGGCCCTGGATGCTGAGGCTGGTGTCATCGGCCACCTGGCCGGCCAGATACACCGTGCCGTTGTGCACGGCCATCTCGGACAACCGGGGTCCGACTTCGAAGCGCTGGATCATCACGTTCACTCCTCAGGATGCAGTCCAATCCTACTGCACTGGGGCGATCGCACCGGCCAGCCCGCATACCGTCAGAAACAGCACATGAAAAGCCGTTTAGACGGGTGGCGTAGAATGGCAGCGCAACTGCACCCCAGCGCGTTTCGCCCGGCCCTAGCTCAGTCGCCCGCTTCGCTCCTTTCCCCGCGTCGCTCGTCCCTTGCCGGACCCAGCCATCCCGACGCCTCTCCTGGAGCGCCCCATGCCGGGCTACGCCACCCGCCTGCATACCGTCCGCCTCGGCGGCCACGACTTCCGCATTCGCGCGCTCAGCGACCTGCAGCAGTTCGCCGACCCGACCGGGCGTGCCTCGCGCGCAGGCATTTCTTCGTCCCTGTGGAGCCTGTTCGGTCAGATCTGGCCTTCCGGGCGGGTGCTGGCCGAGGCCATGAGCAGTTTCGACGTGGCCGGCAAGCGCATCCTCGAACTGGGCTGCGGGCTGGGCCTGTCCAGCCTGGTGCTCGCCCATCGCGGCGCCAACGTGGTCGCCAGCGACCACCACCCGCTGGCCGAATCCTTCCTGGCCTACAACGCCGGCCTGAACAACCTGCCAGCCGTGACTTACCGTGACCTGCCGTGGTCGGTACCGGACACGAACCTGGGCATGTTCGACCTGATCATCGGCAGCGACATCCTGTACGAGCGCGACCACGCCGCGCAGATCGCGGCGATGATGCTGCGCCACGCCAGCCCGGATGCCGAATTGCTGGTCACCGATCCGGGCCGCGGCAACAGCGCGCCGTTCACCCGGGCAATGGAGGCGCAGGGTTACGAAGTCACCGAACAGCGCAAC
>Ga0123388_1052377_pt1 | contig 13504 bp, 14 predicted proteins | sample T0HHNO3metaT_FD_89916 | JGI IMG/M metagenome (GOLD analysis project Ga0123388, IMG submission 89916) | Methane-oxidizing artificial microbial communities from Washington, USA to study methane cycling - T0-HHNO3 metaT (Metagenome... | ecosystem: Engineered > Modeled > Simulated communities...
GTGGAGTAGCGTCTGTCATCGGTTATAATTATTACTAATTTCTTAAAGTAGGTTTCGGCATGAAGTATATCTTAATTTTAATGTTCGCCTTGTTAATGAATGGTTGCGCTATATTTGGTGCACCTACAGAATTGGATGATACCAAAGGCTTAACAGCGGAACGCATTTATCAAATGGGTTCAGAAAAAATGCGTGATAAAGACTATGATAAAGCCATTGTTTATTTTGGCAAGCTAGAGTCTCGTTACCCTAATGGACGCTTTGCAGCTCAAGCCCAGCTTGAAACGGCCTATGCTCACTTTAAAAAACAAGACCCAGTTTTATGTGTTGCAGCGGCCGACCGTTTTATCAAACTACACCCCAATCACCCTAACGTTGATTACGCCTATTATCTAAAAGGCTTAGCCGTATTTAACGAGCGTGGCGTCATTGAAAAACTAACAAAACAACAAATTAGTGATCGCGATCCGCGCTCACTACGTGATTCGTTTGTGACATTCAAAGATTTAGTCACTCGTTACCCGAACAGTAAATATGCAAAAGATGCTACACAGCGCATGGTTTATTTGGCAAATAGCTTATCAGACCATGAATTAGATGTAGCTAATTACTACATGAAGCGCCAAGCTTATTTAGCCGCTATTAATCGTTGCAAATACGTGCTGGAGTACTACCCACAAACGCCTGGCGTTGAGCAAGCATTGGTTACCATGATTAGTGCTTACGATTTAATGGGCTTAGATGACCTTAAAAAAGATACTGTGCGTATTCTAGAAACAAACTACCCAAATAGTGCGCTACTAGGCAATGGCGCCCCTGCTGACGAACGCGTTTGGTGGAAGTTTTGGGAAAGTCTCTACACAAAATAGTGATCTAAATGAACGTATTTAGATTTTTCGCGACAAACCAGCATGGGATATTTTAATAAACTACCTGGATTCACTCAATCGCCTTCTGGCCTAGAGTGGACTTTGCTTAAAAAAATACCACGAATATTTTTGATAAGCACATTTATTCCATGTGCAATTATACTAAAACTGTATTTATTCAATGATGCGTTAAATGCAGAGCAGCTAAAAATCATTTATCAGTGCCTAGGCGTGCTATTTAGCCTTTGGTTCTTTATAGGCACTGTAGCGATTGGATGCGTAGTGGTGATTGTGATGAAAGGGCCTGCATACGTAGCAGACCCTTATGAACTTCCAGTTGAGAACAAGTCTTTAGAGAATCATCCCAACCTTTGAGCCATAGTTAAACTCAACCTTGAAATTTAGCAATTTCTCCTGGTTTTCTTAGCATTTTATCGACTTCGCCTAGATGCAACTCTTCTTGGTAAATCATCTCACGTGCATATTCTTCTAGCATCACGGAGTCACCCTCAACAAGTTTCAATAAAGCCTTATAAGCATTCAGTGAAACGGTTTCGTGCGCTAGCGATTCGCGCAGAATATCGCCGATATCATGGTTATGTGTTTCTAGTAATGGTCCAATAGAAAGCGATGGGTGAGCGCCCAAATGCGTGATTAATTCGCCAGCCTTATCAGCATGGGTTAGAGACTCTGCAGCTTGACTGCGCAGCCAAGAAACAATAGGAATACGGTTATAGCCAAACACCATTAATGCATAATGCGTATAGCGCACAACGCCAGCGAGCTCTAACTCTAAAATCGTGTTTAACGCTTTGGTGACTGGGGTTGAAACGTCGTGATCTGTGGCCATTTTATATTCTCCTAAATTACAGTAAAAATCAGCTTCTAAACTCTATAAGAAGTAGTGTATCGTAAATAAAATTAATGTACAGAACTGCTAATAACTCGCACTTTTAGTAGCGACTGTTTTAATGTTGAGAAGCAAAATATTGACTTGATATTTGATGTTAGTGAACATAAGCCGAGTTGGCCAAGCCTGTGTTCATTTTGCTTTTTATTGCGGTTTAAATGCTAAATAATTAGTGTAATGATAAAAATCAACAAATCTGACTATCTTTTTTTAGCGCTTCTATCTTTATCTTCCACTTCCTTTTTCGCTTTTAATTCAGCGCGATGCGCAGTTTTACGGCGACGCATACTCACAATACCTTCCCCAGGTTTACGTTTATCTTCATCTTCTGCAAACGGGTTAGCGCCCTGTTTATATTGCACACGTAAGGGCGTGCCTGAAAGCTGGAAGGTTCTGCGGAAAGTTTTTTCTAAAAATCTTGTATAGGCATCTTTTACACCATCCACGTGATTGCCGTGAATCACCACGATAGGCGGATTGCTTCCGCCTTGATGCGCATAGCGCAGCTTTGGTCGAATACCTTTACTAATCGGTGGTTGATGCTGCTGTAGCGCATCGATTAGCACACGTGTAAGTTGAGGCGTAGCAAGTTTAGCAAATGCCGCTTTAAAGGCAATATCGACTGATTTAAATAACTCTGGCAGGCCTTTTTTGCGCAACGCAGAAATATAATGAAACTCTGCAAAGTCTAAAAACATCAATTTACGGTCAATTTCACGCTTAACCCAATCCCGCTCTTCTTCTTTCAATCCATCCCATTTGTTGATAGCCACAACCAGTGCGCGACCAGCATCTAAGATATAGGCTGCAACATGCGCATCTTGCTCAGTAATGCCCTCTTGCGCATCTACTACCAAAATCACCACATTGGCTTCTTCAATAGATTGTATAGTTTTAATAACAGAGAATTTTTCAATGGCCTCAAGTACGCGACCGCGCTTACGCACACCTGCAGTGTCTATCAGCGTGTAATGTTTACCGTTTTTTTCTAAATCGATTGAGATAGAATCACGCGTTGTACCGGGCTCATCAAACGCAATCACACGCTCTTCACCAAGTAAGGCATTTACAAGTGTAGATTTACCTACGTTAGGACGGCCAACAATCGCGACTTTAGGTATTCTATCGCCTGTTTGGTCTAACTCTGGCTCTTCTTCAACTTCATGAAAGCTTTCTAGCGCCAAGTCGATAATATCTTTCACACCTTCGCCATGCGCAGATGAAATTGACAATGGGTCACCCAAACCTAACTCGTGGAACTCCGCGCTAACAACCGCTTTGTTCATACCCTCAGTTTTATTTACTGCGAGCAATACTGGACATTTGCTTCTGCGTAAGCGATTAGCAATTTCCATATCTTGCGGTGTTGCGCCTTGGCGACCATCCACCAAAAAGATAATCACATCGGCTTCATCAATCGCCAATAAGGTTTGAACCGCCATGGCTTTAAGAATGCCACTATCTGTATTCGGCTCGAAACCACCAGTATCTACCACTAAATACGGCTGACTCGCACCTATGCCACGACCATAGTGACGGTCGCGAGTTAGCCCTGGCAAGTCCGCAACTAATGCGTCACGACTTTTAGTCAGTCGATTAAATAAAGTGGATTTGCCGACATTGGGTCGACCAACCAGAACAACGGTAGGTAACATACGAGCCTTCTAATAATTACTTGAGCCAGATAGCGTGTTGGCTAAGGCTTTAAACTTTTTCTATTTCTGCAATTTTGCTGCGGCGATCATTTAATCTGAATTGCATAAATGCCGCCGTCACGTGTTTGTGCTAACACGGTAGTGCTATTGACTGCTGCCATCATCGGCATCACAGGACTATTGCTAGTCTTAATTCTTGAAGCGATTGCGCCGTCATCACGACTTAAAAAGTGAACATAGCCTTCTACATCACCCACTGCAACTAAACTTCCCATAGGTACTGGTGCTGATAACTGGCGATTTTTTAGCGCAGCTTGGCGCCAAAAAGTCTTACCTGTCGTGTAATCCAGTGAGTAAACTGAACCCAAAGCATGTGAAACAAAAATACGACCATCTTCTACGCTAATCCCAGATAAGCTGGAAATGTCACGGTTCCAAATCACTCTACCAGTTATTCTATCAACCGCTGCAATTCTCCCTTGGTAAGCTACTGCGTACACCAACGGCCCATCTACAAACGGTAAGCTTGTAATATCAGCAATACGTTCAATCTCAGTCACCCCTTTAGGTTGAGCAACGGAAGCTTCCCACAACATTTTGCCGTTATCAGCACGTATCGCGATCAATTTACCGCCACCAAAACCTGCATAGACTGCACCACCATCTACCACCACACCTGCGCTGCTGCGCAAAGTAAGCGCAGGGCTGGTGCGATCATAAACCCATTTACGACTACCATCATTTGCGTTAATGCCGTAAATACGACTATCACCAGTACGAGCAATGACAATGCCATCAAAATATTTTGGCGCACTAAGTATTTCGCTGCTAAGTTTAGATTTCCACTGCAGTTTACCTTCAATATCATAAGCATAAACCACACCTTTTTGCGTACCGACTAACACTAAGCTGCCGCCTACACCCACACCACCTGACAATTTCTCACCAGCATTTACACGCCAAACTTGCTTGCCATTCGTAGCATCTAATTTAACAACTTCCCCATTTGCACTCGCCGCATAAGCATAACCAGCCTCAAGCACTGGTGAAAAATCAAAGTCCTCAGCAGGGCCTACTTTGGCTTGCCACAGAAGTTGAGTGGTGGCTGTTTCTTTTATCTCTACCAATGGATCAGGCGCATCTGCAGCTTCACGACCAAAAATCTTGTCTGATACGTCCGTTTTAAGGTCTGAAATTGTGCTACATGCGGTTATCAACAATAAGCTTGTAACAGCCAATAGGTTTAATGATGCTTTTTTAAATTGATGTAAAGACAATACAATGCTCCAGCTTATTTATTTGCGTCGATAATTCAAGAACGAGTCTTTAAATATTTAGGCTAAACTTAGCCTAACGCTTCCAGTTTTTGCTGAGTAAGCGCACGGAATTTACCATGTTGATCTAGCTTAGCCAGCGCTTCTTGATAAGCTGTCTTGGCCTCTGCGCTTTTACCTAAACTCACTAAAACATCGCCTTTAAGGTCAGCAAACAAACCATCAAATCCTGCATCATGCGGGGCATTTAATAGGTTTAAAGCGCCTTCAAAATCTTTTTCTTCAGCCAAAATATTGGCTAATTGCAAGCTAGCTAAAGCGCTTACTGACGTTTCTTTTGCATTTTTAATCGCCCAATCTAATTGCGCTTTTGCACTTTTAGCATCATTCGCTTGGTAATTGGCTTTAGCAGCAAACAATGCTGCACGGCCTGCATACGGCGTTCCAGCAAACTTATCCATCAATACTGCAGATTTTGTCTGAATAGACTTCAAGTCTTTTTCATCAGTAATTGAAAGTTCTTGATATTGTGTTGACGCCTCAACGGCTTGCTTATTTTGGAAGTAATGCCAACCCTGATAAGCAGAATAAGCCACCAACACGCCAATAACTAGTGTACTAATCATCTTGCCGTTTTGTTTCCACCAAGCTTTTAGTTCATCAATCTGTTCTTGCTCTTCTAAATCGTATGCCATTACTTTTTCCTAAATATTCTCTAAAACCAATTAATTTAATCAAACTTTAAGCATTGACTGCTTTTTTACCAGGGATGGCCGCTAACAGATTCTGCGTATACTCATGTTGAGGATGTTGATAAATATCTTCAACTTTACCCTGCTCTACCACTTTACCGCCATTCATCACCACAATATCATCAGCGATGTGGCGCACTACGCGCAAATCATGGCTAATAAATAAATAACTCAATGCCATTTCGGCTTGCAATTCTTTCAACAGCAACAAAATCTGCGCTTGTATTGAAACATCTAACGCTGAAACTGGCTCATCACACACCACTACTTTAGGCTGCAATACCAAGGCTCGCGCAATGCCTACACGCTGCCTTTGTCCACCAGAAAACTCATGCGGATATTTTTGCATATCGGCTTCAGTTAAACCTACGCGCTTTAACATTGCGATGACTTTTTTCTGCTGCTCAGCTGCGTTACCAAGCTGATGAATCAGTAAACCTTCACCTACAATCTCACCCACACGCATGCGCGGATTTAGCGAGGCAAATGGATCTTGAAACACCATTTGCAGGTTTTTACGTACAGCTCGCAAATCGCTGCCGCTTAATTTCGCCAGATCTTGGCCCGCAAAAAGCACTTCACCGCTATCTAAGGGTTGCAATTGTAACAGACAACGCGCCAACGTGGATTTACCACTACCAGATTCACCTACAACGGCGAGCGTTTTACCTTCAGTTAAACTGACGCTCACATCATCTAAAGCTCTCACCAAGGTTGTACCAAAGCCAAACTTGCCGCTACGCTGCGTATAGGTTTTAACTAAATGATTCGCCTGTAAGATGATATTACTCATGCAGCTTTACCTTTACTTAATCCAGACTCATTCGTTTCGGAATTTTTTAACCATGAATAATCTATAGGCTTAAGTGGCTTCTTACCTTCAGCATCAGGTACGCAATCCAGCAGCGCTTTGGTATATGGATGCTGTGGATTACCTAGCACCTCATCTTTAGTGCCTGATTCAACAATCTCGCCTCTGAACATCACCACCACATTATCCGCAATATCAGCTACCACGCCAAAATCATGCGTAATAAACAACATGCCCATATTCATGCGCGTTTTAAGCTCATCTAACAATTTAAGTATCTGCGCTTGCACTGTGACATCTAGTGCTGTAGTTGGCTCATCAGCTATCAACAAGCGAGGCTCGCAAGCAATACTCATGGCGATCATTACTCGCTGACGCTGACCACCTGAAAGTTCATCAGGATAACTATTGGCACGGCTTGGCGGTATGCCCACCATTTCTAATAGGCTGGCAATTTTAGCTTTTAAAGCATCACCCTTTAAGCCCAAATGCGTCGTTAAACTTTCACCAATTTGGTAGCCTACCGTGAGTACTGGGTTCAATGAAGTCATTGGTTCTTGGAAAATCATGGCAATTTTTGCGCCCCGAATTTTTCGCAAACTGGCTTCATCTAGTAAGGTTAAATCTTGCTCGGCTGACTTTTTGTCATTCAGCAGACCATCATTAAATATGACTTTGCCAGAAGTTAATTGCAATTGCTTAGACAGCAAACCCATTACTGACAAAGCTGTTAAGCTTTTTCCGCTACCAGATTCACCCACGACACAAGTTGTTTTTCCCGCTGCGATGCTAAAACTAACATCGTTCACCAATAAGCGCGTTGGCGTTTTTTTTGGTGAAATGCTCACATGCTGCAACTGTAATAAGGGTCTAGCTTCATTCATTTCAGCGGTCATTTTTTCGCTCAACGTTGAATATCTACGGGGTTATCTATAGTTTTATCAAAACACTTATCATTTGCAACACTTAAGCAAGCGCCGCAGTCAAATTCTCTATGGCTTGTTCAATACTGCATTGCTGCTGCTCACCTTTTACTGTGGCTAACATAGGTTTTAGTGTGACTTGCTTGTTCGCAACTTCGTCATCACCAATGATTAAGGCAAACTTGGCTTGGCTTCGGTCTGCTTTTTTCATTTGTGATTTAAAACTACCGCCACCCGCATGCAATATCACTTGTATATCAGCATTACGCAATTGTTCAGCAATACTAAATGCGACTTGTTCTGCTTGCTCACCTACATTGACCAAATACACGTCTGGCGCATCATCTGCTGTAACGCCATATTCTTGCATTAACAAAAATACGCGTTCTAAACCAATACCAAAGCCACATGCAGGCGTTGCATCGCCGCCCAATCTCTCAACTAAAGCATCATAACGACCACCGCCAGCAATGGTACCCTGCGCACCTAACTTAGTCGTCACCCATTCAAATACAGTGCGATTGTAATAATCCAAGCCGCGCACTAATCGCGCATTCACTATGTATGCCACGCCAGCTGCATCTAACAACTTACACAGACCATCAAAATGTGCGCGGGTTTCATCGCCTAAAGAATCAATTAATTTTGGCGCCGCTTCACACATCGCTTGCATGCGTGGATTTTTGGTATCTAAAATGCGTAAGGGGTTAGTGTGTAAGCGACGTTTTGCATCTTCATCCAGCAAGTCAGCATGTTGCTCAAAATAGGCAATCAGTACTTTGCGATACTCAAGACGCTCGTGTGCATCACCTATGCTATTGATTTGCAACTCAACATCAGCAATGCCCAACTCGCGCCAAAGTCTTGCTAACAATACAATTTGCTCAGCATCTACTTGCGGACTATCAAATCCAAAAGCTTCCACACCAATCTGATGAAACTGGCGCTGACGACCTTTTTGCACGTTTTCATGCCTAAACATCGCGCCGCTATACCAAAGTCGAACAGGCCCGTTATAGGTCAAATTACTTTCCACAACTGCACGTACGCAGCCAGCCGTACCTTCTGGACGCAAGGTCAGCTTGTCGCCATTGAGCGCATCTTCCCAAGCATACATTTCTTTTTCAACAATATCCGTATGCTCACCTACAGAACGCACAAATAAATCAGTAGATTCCACCAAAGGCATGCGAATATTTTTATAACCATATTGACCTAATACGCGGCGAGCGGTGTCCTCAAGCTTAAACCACAATGGTGTCGCTTCGGGCAAAATGTCGTAAAAACCTTTAATACTTTGAAATTTTGAAATTTTAGTTTTTGTTTGCATGTTTTTTGTTGAATGATCAACCATAGTTCGTTACTTCAATGACTTTTTAAATGGGCAGCTATTTAGTTAATAGCTTGAATAGGGATTGTTTTTTGCGTGGTTTTTACTTGAGGTAGACTAACATGCAGCTTGCCGCCTTCAGCATAATGCGTTTGTACATAGTCTTCGACAATCGCTTGAAACTCTTGCGCAATGTTATCGCCTTTGAGTGTGACAGTTTTTTCGCCATCGACAAATACAGGTGCGACTGGCGTTTCACCTGTGCCGGGCAAACTAATACCGATATTCGCTAACTTGGATTCGCCTGGGCCATTCACCACACAGCCCATCACAGCCACGCTCATGTTCTCAACTCCAGCATATAGGCCGCGCCAAACAGGCATTTGATTACGCAAATAGCTTTGAATTTGCATGGCAAGCTCTTGGAAATAGGTCGAAGTCGTACGGCCGCAGCCTGGGCAGGCAGTCACTAACGGTGTGAAAGAACGTATGCCCATGGTTTGCAAAATCTCTTGCGCAACAATGACTTCTTTTGTACGAGATTCGTTAGGTTCTGGCGTAAGTGAAACGCGAATGGTGTTGCCTATGCCTTGCTGCAAAAGCAAGGCCAGTGCAGCAGTTGATGCCACAATACCTTTTGAACCCATGCCCGCTTCAGTTAAACCCAAATGTAAAGGGTAATCGCTGCGCGTTGCCAGTTCAGCATATACTTTCACTAGATCTTGCACGTTGCTCACTTTGCAAGAAATGATGATTTGATTAGGCGATAAACCTAATTCGACGGCTTGTGCGGCGCTTTCAAGTGCTGATTGTATCAAAGCCTCGCGCATCAAAGCTTCTGAAGACAACGGTTCAGCCAACTGGGCGTTATCGTCCATCATTTGTGCCATTTTAGCTTGGTCTAAACTGCCCCAATTCACGCCAATTCGCACCGCTTTTTTATAATGTACTGCCGCTTCTATCATGGCAGCAAACTGCTCATCGCGCTTAGAGCCTTTACCAACATTACCTGGGTTGATGCGATATTTGGCTAATGATTCAGCGCAGTCAGGGTAAGCCGCGAGTAATTTATGACCGTTGTAATGAAAGTCACCTACTAACGGCACATTGCAGCCCAGTGCATCTAAACCACGACGAATATTGCCAACTTGCGCAGCAGCTTCTGGCGAATTAACGGTAATGCGAACAACCTCACTACCCGCTTGCCATAGCTCAAACACTTGATTTATGGTTGCTTGCGCATCGGCAGTATCGGTATTGGTCATGCTTTGCACGACAACAGGACTAGCGATAGTACCAGCCAGACCACCACCAACAGGCACATGACCAATCATGACCTGCAGGGTATTACGTGCTGTTTTAAGTAAAGAAAGACTCAATGATTACTCCAAAGTTAGGCGAGCAACATTGTTTTTAGTTTTATCGCTTAAGTCAACATTCTGACCTAAAAATGTAAGCTTGGTTGCTTTCGCGTTGCCAATCAGCACTTTAAAAGGTGGCAAGCCGTTAAAACCATCTTCGCTATTCGCCTGCAGCATTTTTTCATAAACAACCGCGCCGGATTTATCTGTGACACGCACCCAAGTTTGCTCTGTTACTGCAATATTCACGCCTTTAACAGCAGCAATTGAGCTATCTGGTTTTAGACTACTCTTAGCTAGATCAGGCACTTTAGCCTCAGTAGAGATAGCTTTTGCACTAGCTGTAACTGGTGCTGTTTTTGCGGTATTTTCTTTTAATGTATTGAAATCCACAGTCGTTTCTTTTGGCAACTGAAGATTTTGCGTGGTAACCACAGAGCTGTTTGCTGCTGCCGGATGCGCTTGCTCAACTTTAGGTAACACTGCAGTGGTACTTGGCGTAGCTTGATTAGGCATTTCTTTAACATCACCAACAACCGCAGCTGGCAGATCCACCGTGGTTTCAGCATCAGCTTGCGCCAAGCGCTCAGCGGCAGGCAAAGCTACTTCCGGTAAGGTAGCAACCTCTGGAGCGGTTGTATCTACTGTTGTGCTAACAACATTTTCCGTCACTTTCGGCGCTGATTTTTGCATGTAGTTAACATAATAAAACCAAACGGCAACAGCTATTAAAACTAGACTACATAGCCATATAAATTTAGATAAAAAAGAACTTTCTTTACCCGGCATCACTTGATTCATAGATGTCTTTACACTTAGCGTGCTGGGCGAAACATCTGGCATACGCACGCGATAGCTAGCTAACAAGGGCTCAGCATCCAACTCCAAAAAACGCGCGTAATTGCGTATAAAGCCACGCGTGATCACAGCTGGAGGCAAACTAGAAAAATTGTTGTTCTCTAAAGCTTCAATTTGCTTAATACTTAAACGTAAATTATTAGATACGTCTTTTAATGATAGCTTTTTGGCATTCCTAGCCTCAGAAAAAACCTCACCTAACGGTGCAAAACCGATTATTTCTGCCTCTGCAAGATTAACTATAACTTCATCAGCCATGGTTATTTTCCGCTCTCTAACAACTTAGCTTGTTCTGAATCTGGATACTGGCGTCTTAGTTGCAAAGCATAACTAGCCTCAGCATCTTTCCCACCAAGCACACGCTCGACCTGAATGCCCAACCACAAAACTTCTGGGCCTGGTCGACTTAGCATTGCATTTTGTAAAGTTTTCCTAGCGGCCATTGCATCGTTGCGTTTAAATTGTAGTGACGCAAGTTGATAGGCAGCAACCTGTGAAAGTGGCTCAATTTGCAAAGCTTGTTGCAAGTAACTTTCAGCACCTGCCATATTTTTTTTGCGTATAGAACAAATGGCCGCATTAGTATAAGCCATCGCTGGTGTGGCATATAGAGGATTTTTAAGCGCAGCTAGAAACTCAGTAATCGACTCATCAACTCTATTTCTGGCGCACAAAAAACTGCCATAGTTGTTGTGCGCCTCGGAGTTTAATGGTTCTAATTGAATTGATTTTCTGAAATTTGCATCGGCAACATCATCTTTACCAAGCTCAGCATTGACTAAACCCAAGCCGTTGTATGCTGAAGCGAAACTGGGGTCGATTTTGACTGCAGTATTAAACTCCTCTAATGCTATTTCTAATTGTCTTTGTTGAAAATAAACCGCACCCAAATCAGTATGAGCACGTGCACGAGATTTTGTATTTTCAGTGTCTTTTTCTTGCTGCTGCTGATTTGCACAACCCGCGCCAAACAAACCAATCACCAACAGCGTAAGCAATAATTTTAAAGCACTCAATTTCATCTCAGGCCTCATTCAACAACTTCAATTGGAATTCTGTTTGCCGTGCGCTTAGTTTTGTCCAAGACTTTGCCAGCTAACTGACCACAAGCGGCATCAATATCCTCACCGCGTGTTTTACGCACCGTGACCACATAACCAGCTTGCATCAGAATATCGCGAAACACCCGAATATGGCTAGCTTTAGAAGTGTCATACCCACTATTTGGAAACGGATTGAATGGAATTAGATTGAATTTGCAAGAGACATTTCTCACCAAATCAAGCAATTGATGCGCATGTTCAACCGTATCATTCACGCCATCCAACATCACGTATTCGAATGTGACAAAATCGCGTGGTGCTTTTTCTAAATAACGATTACATGCAGCCATTAACTCTTTAAGAGGGTACTTTTTATTAATAGGCACAATCACATCGCGTAACGCATCGTTAGGCGCATGCAATGAAACAGCCAATGCCACAGGGCAATCTTCTTTTAATCTATCCATCGCTGGCACCATGCCACTGGTTGAGAGCGTCACGCGGCGGCGACTTAGGCCATAAGCATTATCGTCCAACATGATTTGCATGGCGGTGACTACGTTATCGTAGTTGGCAAGCGGCTCGCCCATGCCCATCATCACAACATTACTGATGATACGATCGTTTGCTGAAAGCAAATCGTACCCACTCTCTTGCCTCAGCGACTGATTAGCAATTGCCAACTGACCAATAATCTCTGAAACACTTAAATTTCGATTAAAGCCTTGACGGCCTGTACTACAAAACGTGCATTCAAGCGCGCAACCCACTTGGCTTGAAATACACAAAGTACCGCGATCATCCTCTGGGATAAACACGGTCTCTATGCTATTGGCTGTGTCCGTACCGATCAACCACTTACGCGTACCGTCATTAGATACTTGTTCTAACTGCACGTTTGGCAAAGTGATTTCGGCGTCTACCACCAACTTCTCACGTAATACTTTGGCAATATCAGTCATCTGCTCAAAATCATACACACCAAAATGATGCATCCAACGCATTAGCTGCTTGGCACGAAAAGGCTTCTCGCCTTGTTCTGCGAACCATTTTGCCAGTTGTGGCTGATTGAAATTGAGCAAATTCACCAAAATTTTTTTACCTTGTATCACATATGTATTACGTACTAATAATTTAAGTTTCTAAGCTAGGCAATGCGCGAACAAAAAATTAAGACGCCGCATATATTAATATGCAAGAAATAATTTTTTGTGAGCTACGCAGCATAGCGACGAAAGTTAAATTATTTACCGAAGAAATAAGCGATTTCGATCGCAGCATTTTCCGCTGAATCTGAACCGTGAACTGCGTTAGCGTCAATGCTTTCAGCGAAATCAGCGCGAATCGTACCTGCAGCCGCTTCTTTTGGGTTAGTAGCGCCCATTAAATCACGGTTAACTTGAACAGCATTTTCGCCTTCAAGCGCTTGAATCATCACAGGGCCTGAAATCATGAATTTTACTAAATCAGCAAAGAACGGACGCGCAGCGTGAACAGCGTAGAAACCTTCAGCTTCTGCCTTAGTCAATTGTGCCATTTTAGCTTCAACAATTTTTAAACCTGCGTTTTCAAAACGCGTAAGAATTTTACCAATTACATTTTTTGCCACTGCATCAGGTTTGATGATAGAAAGCGTGCGTTGAACAGCCATAACAACTCCATTAAATTAACTTATTGAAAAGAACGATAAAATACCATTTTTAGCGCTTTAAATAAAC
>Ga0123388_1041362_pt1 | contig 13497 bp, 2 predicted proteins | sample T0HHNO3metaT_FD_89916 | JGI IMG/M metagenome (GOLD analysis project Ga0123388, IMG submission 89916) | Methane-oxidizing artificial microbial communities from Washington, USA to study methane cycling - T0-HHNO3 metaT (Metagenome... | ecosystem: Engineered > Modeled > Simulated communities...
AAAAAAGCCTCATCAGGCCTATACCGATTTGCTGCCACCGGTCAAAATGGCAGCCTAACCAACAGCAGGGATTTCACTTTAATTTTGGGAATTGCTGTTTAAAGGTTTGGGGCCACCTCTAAACTGCATTAATCAGAGCTTCTCTAACCAACAGCACGGATTTCAATTTAATTTTGGGAATCGCCGCTTAAAGGTGTCGAGCTTCTTCCCGTTCCTGCTTTGCTAAACATTTTTACTATCTCTTCAGCTGGGACGGGTTTGCTGAGTAAATAACCTTGAATTTCGTCGCAGCCGTATTCAGCCAAAACATCGAACTGGCTTTGGGTTTCTACGCCTTCGGCAATCACCATCATGTTCATGGAATGGGCGATGTTGATCAACATCTTGACGATTTTTTGGTCGTTCTCGTCATGGCAAATATCGATAATGAAGGATCTGTCAATCTTTAAGTTGTCTACCGGCAGGTTTTTCAGGTAGCTCAAAGAGGAATAGCCGGTGCCGAAATCATCAATGGATATTGTAATGCCGCGGCTGCTAAGCCGCTTTAAGGCCGTTAATGCTGCCTGGAAATTATTCATCAACGTGGTTTCCGTTACTTCCAATTCCAGTTGCCTTGGTGCGATTTGGTATTCTGCGATGATGGCAAGGACTTTTTCAACAAAATCGTCTTGTCTCAACTGTACCGCGGATAAGTTGACGGCAATTTTGCGATTCATAAAGCCCATCTCCTCCCACTGTTTGAGTTGCTGGCATGCCGTTCTGATTACCCATTCGCCCATTGCAACAATTAGGCCTCGTTGTTCGGCAAAGTCGATAAATTCAAAAGGTGCAAGTAGTCCTTTGCTGGGATGCCGCCACCGAATCAAGGCTTCTACTCCCACGATAGCTTGGGTGGCGATGTCCATTATGGGTTGGTAAAACAATTCCCACTCTTGGCTCTGAACGGCCCTGCGCAATTCTTTATCCAAGTGCAGATGCTTGATGGAGAGTGCCTGCATCTGGTTGTCAAAAAACTGAAAGCTGGTTTCAGATGATGTTTTTTTACAGAATGTTTTGGCCGTGATGGCATTGTTGATCAGGTCATCAACCGAATTCGCATCGGCCGGATACACACTGATGCCGATGTGGCCGGTAACATAGATACTGTTGCGGTCAATATCGATTGGATCGGCTAAAGCATCCATCAGACGCTCGACCATCCAGGTAACCGCTTCCTTATTCGACAGTTCTGGAATTAACACCGCGAATACATCGCCGCCGATTCGGGAAAGCGTCAAGCGCGAGATATCGTCGCTTTTTCTGAAAGTGACATTCAAGCGGTCGGCGATCGCTTTCAAAACCTTGTCGCCAACCGCGCGGCCTAGGGTTGCGTTAATCATGCCGAACATACCGATATCGATCACAAATATGGCCGCCAAATGGCTATATCGATGACCTCTTTCAATGACTTGATTGACCCGGTCGTAAAATAAAACCTGATTCGGCAAGCCGGTAAGATTGTCGTAGTGTTTGGAATAATCCAGTTCCGTCGAGATTTGCGAGGCTATTTGTTCAAGTTCATCAACCCGCGTCTGCAATTTGGAGACTTTACTGTCGTCCTTAGCCGTCTCTGTTTGAGGTGCAGGTAGATTTTTTTCGGCGGGCTGTGGGTCGGATTTAACTTTTTCCGCAAATTCGTTTTGTAGTTGCCAGCGCACGACGCGGTTCCGGCCCGATTCCTTGGCAACATATAACGCTTCATCGGCAAATTTATTCAGTTCGCCCGGGTCTTCCGGTTGGTCGAGGATGCTGGCGACCCCTAAACTGGCAGTGACCCATGGTCCATTCTCGTAACGGGCGACAGATTCCGATTTGATGCGTAAGCGGATCCGTTCGGCCACGGTAATGGCTTCGTCAACGCTTAAGTCGGGCAGCACGATGCAAAACTCTTCGCCGCCATAGCGGCCAACCAAATCAATTTTGCGGGTGTTGGTGGTTAAGATTTCGGCCAGCAATTTGATGATGACGTCACCGGTCGCATGACCGTAATTATCGTTAACCAGTTTGAAATGGTCGATGTCGACCATGATGCATGATAGCTCCAAATTGTTTTGCAGCGCATCGGCAAACGCTTTTTCAAACAGTTCGTTAAATGCCCGCCGATTTAAACAGCCGGTCAGAGAGTCCCTAGTTGCGAGAAAGTGCAATTCCTTGTTTTGCTCTTTAACCTGAGCCTGACTTTCCTCCAACTTGCTGACCATGGTTTGCAATTTGGTATTGCGTTCTTCTATTTCGGTAATGTCATCCAGCGTAATCAACACCCCTTGAGCGGCATCGTTGCCGCCGAGAATGGGCGAAGCATTGATCACAAATTTAAATGTGTCATTGCCAGGGTTAATCAATTTTAGATGCGCGCCAATCGAACTTTTGCCGGTTTTTAAAACGGTTTGCCAGGGCAGGTAGGTGTCGGTAGTCGAATCGTCGGCGCTTTTCCATTTTAATTGCGAGGCCTTTTTCCCCAGCAAAGCAGCCATGGGGCTGGAGATCTTTTTCAGAAAGGCATTATTGGCCAACACAATTTGCTCGTGCTCATCAATGATGATGACACCCTCGGCCAGCGTATCGAAAGCCGCGTTGACCCGGTCGGGAATCACGGCGCTTGGGTCGAGTACTTTCAAGGTTCTGAGCATGAACGTCAGGTAAATAAAAAAGCCGACGACCAAAAAGAATATCGCCATTTTAAAACTGGGGTGTTCAAGAAAATCCGAAGCCGATTCGCCGGCTATTGGCGCGAATTTAAATTCAATATCGCCCCATTTTTCCGAGTCCCGAAAAATAGGCACCACCAAATGGGTGGAAGTGGATTTTTGGCTATCGTAATCGGCCCATTCCTTAACGTGATCGTTGACTTGAAAAATTAATTGGTCGTTTTGCAAGCGGATTCCGGCGGAAAGAATGTCCGGGTTTCTTTTGATCAGGGCATTGAGCATTCTCTCAATGCGGTGTGGGTCTTGATCGGGGGCGATGGTGGAAAATTGAATGGCCAGCGCTTCGCTGACTTGTTTGCGTGACTCCAACATAAATTTGGATTTATCCGGCATGAACCCCAACATTTCCGCCGTAAACAGCAAGCAGATACTGATTAGTGCTAAAGCCAGGCTGATGCGCATTGCCGGCAATAAAAGTCCAACCGTCTTTTTTAGGGTGTCCATGCTCTTAAATGCTGCGATGCCGGAATATTAAACCCAAACTCAAGCAAACCGTTTCTGATCATCACCGGGTGTCTTCAGATTGGGAAGATACAGAGTCAAGCTCATTAGCTTCATGGTCTTTTGCCGGCCTTGATTTTTTGACTGACCTCATTATGGGCAATGGATCAAAGCGTTTCAGTAACGGCACCGTAGACATAAAGCTGGCCATTAGCGACCCAGCCCGCAAGATCCAGCTGACAAATCCGGCAGTGAGGCCGGCGCTGGTCCCCAGAATGATTTTAATGTTTACCGGATTGGCGTCGGCCACAACCGTAGGGTCGCTCATTTGCTTGCGAATGTTTTCCAATCTGTTCCAAAACTCCATTTCTTCTTGCTCACTTAAAGCAGTCTGGCTATCAATCCTGTATTCTTCGACCAATGGAATTCTGGATTGGAAGTGGTATTTTCGGCTATTTTCGCTGCTGCGTTGTTGCTCATTTTTATTAGTGTCTATCAGTCCGGATAACCGTGGGCTATTTCCATCGTTAATCCATGCACTGGGTTCTAGGATAAATCGATTGCCTGTTGCCTGGTTATCTCGGCCTGGTTGTCGGGTTAGTTGCTCGATTGGGGTGTTCAAATCGACAACGACCGCAAATTGATCGGTCGGAACGTGGTGACTTGCTGAGATATTCGTTTGAGCGTTGTCTCCCTGATTTTTATCATTTAAACCATTTTTTTGGTTATATGTGATGATGTCGCGCAAAGTATTCGTTGTGTCGTTAGATGCACTATAGTCAATGCTGGCGGCCATTGTGGTAGAACTGGCGGAACCGTCACTGACGGTGACATCAAAATTCGGTGCGACTTCATTCCCGTCATCTACAAACTGCACCTGGCCGGCGCTCAGCTGGGCGGTCGTAAAGTTGGTGATCGGTGTACCTGCTGCCGACGTCAATTGGAAGTAGCCGCCGGACACACTGCTGACTGTGTAGGTAAAGCTGGCGTTGTCGGGGTCGGTGACGCCGAAGTTGGCAGCCGATAGGGTGACGGTCTCGCCTTCGTTCAAGGTCAGGTTGGCGCTGCTGATTATCGGGGCGTCGTTGCTGGCGGTGATACTCAGCGTACCTGACACCACATTGCTGGTCCCGCCATCACCATCAGTCACATATCCTTGCAAGGTACGCACCAAGCTTGACGGCGCGTCCGAGATATTCTGATAGCTAATGTTACGGCCCAAGGCCTGCACAGCGGCCACGCTGGCATTGCTGTTAAAGCTGATGACCAAAGGCGTCGCGCCGTCACTACCGCCGGTGAAACTACCGATGACGACGCCGGAGTAGGTGACATCGTTACCCGACAAGCCGATTTGTCCACTGGCCGTACCTTGGTTACGGATAGACAGACGATCTTCCGCTTGACCGTTAGCGCTAAACTCAATCACCATCTGGCCGCCGTCAAAATTTGTCAAGTCGGCATCGGTTACCGTCGCATTGGGTGCCAATATTACGGCCCCTGCATTTTCCGGATAACTGACATTGCCGGTGGCAAAACTTAACACCGGCGCATCGTTGACGGGATTGACAGTCACCGAGACGGCTGCGGTCTCGGTGGCGCCGCCGGATGTCACGCTATAACTAAAACTGGTGGCGCCGTTACTGTTGGCAGTGGGCGTGAAGGTCAAGGTGCCGTTGGCATTTAGCGTGACGTTGCCGTCGGTGATGGCGACCGTTTGACCGCTACTGATGTTGATGCCGTCGATAGCCGAAATATACCGGCCTGAATTCTCAAAGGTATCGTTAGCCAGAGGGTCGAAGGTGACCGGCGTATCTTCATTCGTTGTCACGCCGTCATTTGCAATGTCCGCGACAGCCGAGATCGAGCCGCCGATAGTGTCGCTATCCGACAAAGCGCCGCCGGAGCCGGAATTGCCGTTGTCCGTAGTCACTACTGTGAAAGAAACTGCACCGTTATAGTCTGCCGTGGCGGTAAAAATCGGTGCGGTTGCCGCCGACGCAAAATAGGTGTTGATCGACGCTATATCGCCGGAGAGCACCAAGCTGTTGGTGCCGCTACCGCTGATCGTGACACCTCCGCCTGATGTAGCCGAAAAAACACCCGCTGCCGCGCTTACCGACAAGGTGGTGGTCACGGTTCCCGAACCGCTGTCAACATCGGAGATGACGACCGAGCCGAGCATTTGAATCACCGAGTCTTCCGGCACGCTAGTGCCTTCGCCGTAAACGGTATTGACCGGCGCATCGTTCACGGCGGTAATGTTGATCGTGGCGACATCAAAGCCAGTCAGCGCGCCGCCCGAACCGGTGTTGCCTTGGTCGTTAACGCTCAAGGTTAAGGTATCGCTGGCGGGCGGCGTATCGGAATTGATGATATAGCTCAACGATCCGCTGGCATTTCCGGCCAGCAGATCGTTGATTTGGCTGAGGCTGCCGGTCAACGTGATGGAACTGGTGCCGGCGCCGGAAACGGTAACCCCCGTCGTACCCGCACTGGCTGTCAATGTGCCGGATACCACCGACACGGTCGCTTGCACGCTGGAACTGCCCGCATCGACATCAGCGATACTCAGCCCGGTGCCGTGCAGGGTTAGGCTGGTTTGTTCGGTAGCGCTATAGCTGGCTGGGGTTATCGTTGCAGTCGGCGCATCGTTGACTGGATTGACTGTGATGACCTGAGTCGCAGTGGCTACCAAACCGCCGCCGGTTCCGGTATTACCTAAATCATTCAGCGTAAATTCCATACCGCCTGGCCCACTGTAGTTGGGGTCCGGCATGTAATCGATGTTATCCAAAGCGGTGTTAATCGCCGCTAGGGTGCCACGGAACGTCATTGTGGTATCCGCGGCGCCATCGCCAACGGAAAATGTCAATCCGCTCAACCCGCCTAAAGTGACCGTGCCGTTGATAGCAGAAATCGTCATCTCCAGATTTGCGGAACCGGCATCAACGTCAGAGATCGTAATGGCATTGCCAATCCAAGCCGAAAAACGCTTCACGACATCTTCATTGGTGGTTCTGGCGCTAACGACGTTGATAACCGGCGCATCGTTTACTGCATTAATGCTTACGGTGGTGCTACCGCTGGTGGTCAGTGCCCCGCCACTGCCCTGGGCACCAGCGTTGACATCACTGAATGTCCAGTCGATCTGCACGCTGGCCGGTGGGGTGTCGCTCCAGTTCCAGTAGACGGTGTTGCGCATCAAACTGTTGATCCGGGCATTGGTCGCGTTGGCGCCAAAAGTAATTTCCATCTGCCCGCCGGTGAACGTGTAGGTACCGACCTGGACGCCGCCGACATAAACGTCGGCGCCGCTGACCGTGACGGTGATGCCGTCGAACGCCAACGCGTCCTCGGCATTGGCGCCGCCGTGGCGGGCCAGGGTCAATGTCGAACCGTTGAAATTGTTAGTACCAGACAACTCGGCATCGAAAAGGGTCACGTCGGCGTCAAGGACCACCGCCGAACCGTTTTCGATAAAGGTAGGCGCGCCATTCAGGTTAGCGAACACCGGCGCATCATTAACGGCGGTAATGTTGATGGTCAGCGTATTGGCCGTGCTATCCAGGGTTTGTCCGCCGCCATAGCTACTACCATCGTCCACGATACTGAATAAAAAGCTGGTTGCTGCGGTGCTATTGGTAGCCGGTGTGTAGGTCAATTTTCCGGATTGAATGTCCGCGGCACTGATTGCGTCCAACTCTTGCACGGCAACGCCATTCAAATACAGTGTGCCGGAGGCGGGCAGAGATTCGATCCAGACCTGGCTGAGATTGTTACCGTCGACATCGGTGAACGGAAAATCGGCGGTGGTAAAGGTGTAAGCAGTATCCTCGGTCGCCGTAATCGTGTGGTCTTGTCCGACCGGCGCACTGTTGGGCGTTTCCGCGACAATGGCATTGGAAAATTCTGAGGTTTCGTAAAACGTCGAATAACTGGAATCGGTGCGGGTAGCGGTAACGGTAAGGTACTGGCCAGTCGCTAGGCGGGCATCGGAGAAATTAAATTGAATATTGACGATGCCTGAGCTGCCGACGGCCATGTTCAGCGCATTGAGATAGGTCCGCCCCTCGCCGCTGGCCGTGGCATCGGAAAAAACTTCGATGCGGTAATAGCTGTTTGCGGCCCCGTTAAAGGTGCCGCTCAACGTTAAATTGGTGCCATTCACCGCCGCGCGGGTGAGCAACATGGTGTTCAGCAGACTGTTCGGTCCAGTATCTACATCGCCCGTGTCGTTTACGGTTACTCCATCGTCGCCCAAGTCGATGCCAAGCCGGGTATTGTCGTAAATACTGTTCTGCAAAAACACATTGCTGGAACTGCCGCCCACGACGGTTATGCCCACGTCATTGTTGGCGATGATATTGCCTGCACCGGCCGCCGTGCCGCCGATCAAGCTACTGGTGGCGGAATTTTCAATAGCAACACCTTGCATACCGTTCCCCAACGCTGTCACACCATCCGTGCTAACCCCTATGTAGTTGCCTTGAACGACAGTACCGGTGGTGCCGCTATCGCTGATGTAGACGCCTGCCTCCGTATTGCCGGCAATGATGTTGCGTGCCGCCACCGTGGTGCCGCCGATTACGGTGTTGTCTGCGCCGCCGATCACTGAAATGCCGTCCCAACTGTTTGCCAAGCCGGCATTGCCGGATATATCGGTACCGATATAATTACCTTGGATGACCGTATTGTCGGCACTTTCGCCATTGATAAAAATACCGGAGTAATTATTACCTGAGATCAGGTTGCCGGCACCGATTGCCGTGCCGCCAATGGTATTGCCGGCTGACTCGATGGTAATACCGGAATTGGCATTGCCCAAGTCAACAGTACCGGAAATGTCGGTACCGATGTAGTCGCCGGTGATGACGTTACCGGTAGCTGAGCTACCGGTCAGCGTAATGCCAGAGCCGTTGTTACCGGAAATGACGTTACGTGCGGCGGCGGTTGTGCCGCCGATGGTGTTGTTGGCCGACTGCACGTAAATACCGCCGGCGGCATTGGCTATTGCTGCGGTACCGGCGGCATTGAGACCGATCAGGTTGCCAGCAACCAGCGTGTTGCTGGCGGGTGCTTCCAATTGAATGCCCACCCAGTTGGTGGTACCGCTGATGACATTGCCTTCGCCAGCCATCGTTCCGCCGATGCTGTTACCGGCGGCATTGACCCAGATCCCCTGATTGGCATTGCCCACAGCATTGGCGCCGGTCACATCGGTGCCAATGTAGTTGCCTTTGATTTGGTTGCCGGTGGCCGAACCGTTATCGGTACTCAAGCCGATACCGATACCAGTATTACCGGAAATCACGTTGCGATCCGCCGCCGAGCTGCCGCCGATGATGTTATTGGCCGAATTCCAAATACCAATACCTGCGGAGTTACCCGCCGCGCCGGTACCGGCGGCGTTAAGACCGATCCAGTTGCCGGCGACGGTATTGCCGTTACTGCCGGAAATCTCAATGCCGGTGCCGGCAAAATTTTGAATCACCAGGCCGCAGATGGTACTGCCGTCGCTGCCGCCGTAGAGTTGGATGCCATTTTGTATGTTCCCTGTGCCGTTTAATACAATGGCCGGTCGACTGCCATTGGCGCTAAAACTATCGTCGCTGGTGGCGTCCAGCACAATTGTGCTGGTTATGGTCAGCGCTGAGGTCAGATTGATGGTATGCACCGACGAACCGCTGATGCCGAAATAAATATAATTCGGGCCGGCGGTATTGTTGGCGGCGGCAATCGCCTCCCGCAACGAGATGCCGTCGCCGCCGTCGCTGGCGATCAATGCGCTGATCGAACTGGTATTGGCGCTGGCATTGATGGTGTCGGACGTGTTGGTGACGACGATGGCGCCGACATGCACATCCAGGCTATCGGTGTCGGTTAAGGCGCTGCCGGTACCGGTATTGCCTTGATCGTTGGTGGTCATGGTCAATTTTGCCAGGCCACGGTAATTGCTGTCGGGGGTAAAGGTCAGGCCACTATTCATCGCCGTGTTGATTACTGCCACTGTGCCGGAATAGGTCATGCTGCCGCTACCATTGGCGCCGCTGACCAAGGTCATGCCCGTGGTACTGGCCAGCGACAAGCTGCCGTGACTGATGCTTAAGGTCAGTTGCACACTGCTGGAGGCCGCATCGACATCGGCAATTTGTAGGGCATTGCCATTGGCGCTGGAGAAGGTTTTGCTGGTGTTGATGGCCGTATAGCTATTGGTGGGCAGACTGTTGACTGGGGCGTCATTGATTGCCGTGACCGCGATGCTCCGAGTGGTCACGTTGCTGGCCGTCGTGCCGTCGGTAACGCTAAAACTTACGGTACGGCTGGCGGTGGACGGTGCATCGCTGGTGTTTTCATAGGTAATAGAACGCAATGCGGTTTGATATTGGGCGACGGTAGCCGATCCGGATAAGGTCAGTGTGCCGGTGCTTGCATTCCAACTGCCGGTGATGCCGTTTTGGTCAGTGAATGCCAGCACGTCCTGCCCGCTGGCGTAGTTGCCGGAGATTTGCACCGTGGCACCGGCCAGGTTGGCGCTATCGACGTCCGAAAGCACCAGAGTTGAGGTCACCGCCGTCGCGGGACCGTTCTCCGTGTAAGCCAGTGCAGTACCTTCGATGCCTGAAATGATCGGTGCCTCGTTGACATTCAACAGTTGAATGGTGAAGTTTTCATCGTACGAGGCACCGCCCGCATCCGTAACCCTCACGGTAATGATATGACTGGATGCGGTTTCAAAATCCAGCCTGCTACCATCGGCGACGCTGATGGTGCCGTCGATTCCTAAGGCAAAGCGTCCGCCGGCGCTGTCGGTTAGGCTGTAAGTGGGATTAGCGCTGGCGTCGACATCGAATCCCACCACGGTGCCCACTACGGTGCCGTTAGCGGAGTTCTCGGCGACCGTAAATCCGGTGGTTTGCTGATACAGCGCCGCCACGTTGGCAGCGCTCATGACGCCGTTGGCGATGACAAAATTGTCGATAGCCCCGTCAAATGCGGCGTCGCCCCCCCAATGTGATTTGCCGATGAAATTATTGCTGCGAACACCGGTCTCCAGTGCCACGCCGGTGGTGGAAGCGGCCAAGTTGCCATTGACATACAGGTTCATATTGCCTGTCGCATCTACTGTGGCAGCGAAATGCAACCATGAGCCATTGGTAATAGCATTGGTAGCGGTGGCGCGATAGGTGTACACGCCATTTTTTTCGATCGTGAAGGTGAGGTTGTTGGTATTCCATTCCCGACCGACATAGATGTTGCCAATTCCAGTGCTATCGGTTTGCCCGAAATCGAACACGCGTTGCCAATCGCCGGTGCTATCGAATTTGACCGAAGCGGCAAAGGTCATTGCGCCGCCAGTTGTGATTCCAGAAATATCACCATACTGGCCCAATGTCCCGCCGGCCAGCTCTAACGCACCGGAGCCACTGGGGCCGGTGGTTTGGCCAGGGTTGCCGTAAAAGGTTATTGGGGCATTGTTGCCGGCATCATCTCGGCCGAGATTGGCAAGATTATTGAAGCCATAAACGCCCACCAGATCGGATTCCGCGACACCGTTGATACTGTATAAATCGTTGGGTGCGTCGTTGACTGCCGCGACTGTGATCGCCACCGTATCGGTATCTGTTAATGTCAAATCCTTAGCAAGCGTGGCAATTTCGGCTGTAGTCAGTGCTCGATTGTAAACCCGCGCATCGTCTATCTTGCCATTAAAGTCGTAAGTGGTGCCGCCGTTACCGTGTTTGCCGATAAAGCTATTGCTTCCCTGGCTGTAAGCAATGGATGTGGTGTAAGCGGTAGAAGCCACGGCAACGTCGTCGATATAAACCGTTTGGGTATGGGCTGCGCTGTCGATGGTGTATGCAACGTGGTGCCAGCCGGTTCCGGCCAATGTCGTAGCCGTCTCGGTAAATCTGAAAGTCCCGCTGTCGACATAACTGCCTTTGATTTTGCCGCCAGCATCTAGGCGGAGTACCACGTTGTCACCCAGCGAAATTACTTCCGCGCCCCCGGTGTCGGCGGACGTCAAGTTTACCCAGGCCGCCAGGGTTACACTGGATGGCTGGCCATAAAGCCCGGTAGTTTGTAGATAACCGTCACCAGCCAAACTCAGCGCATTGCCGCGGGTAGCGTCACTGACCGCTATGCCGTTGATGACCGAGCCCGCGTAACCCGCCGCCGGACTGCTATCGGTACCCAGTGTGCCGGTGTTCTCGAAAGCATAACGGCCCAACAGACCGGTATCGATATCCAAACTCAACAGTACCGAGTCTTTGGTAGTCAATGTCAGTGTCGCGCTGCCGATGTATTCGGCAGTGGGCGTGAAGCTTAAGCCATTGAGTGCGGTGTTGATGGCGCTGGCCGAGCCACGAAGCGTCATCGTGCTATCGGCGGTGCCGTCGCCAGCCAAAAAGGTCAAGCCGGTGGTGCCGGCCAAGGTCAGCGTGCCATTGGTGACCGTCAGGGTGATTTCGTTGTTTGCGCCGCCGGCATCGGCGTCGGCTATCGTAATCGCATTGCCATTGGCCGATGAGAACACTTTGGCGGTGTCCTCATTCGTCGTTTGTGCTGCGGGTACTGTATTCATAGGCGCGATGTTTATACTTGCTTTGACAGATACCGCACCTATCGACCAATCGGCAGCAAGTAACGCTGAACCGCTCATCGTTACTGAGCTCGCGCCTTCCGCCACGGAAGAGCCAGCCTTTGCCGTAGACAATAGGGAAGAGCTGGTCCATTGCGAAGTTTGCCCGGTACCCGTTGTATCAGCTGAAATAGCTTTCCAATACTGCACGTCGATAACCAAATCGCCAGTCGCACTGGCGACATTCACCGTGCCTGATCCTCCCAACAAACCGGTGGTGCCGGTGTTGCCAGCGTAAGTATAGTAGGGCGTCGATTGGTTAACACCGTTAAAGGTCGATGCACCCGCAGCGGCTTCTGTATTTCCAGTAAATGATATAAAGACGTTATCGGTTCCCTCGGTGGGGTTGACCAAAGCCCAGATTTCGACGGCGTGATTGGCTGCTGTGCGTCCGACGCGGGTGAGATCGGCGGCACCGTATTTAACGCTGTTGACCCCAGCGTTGCCGTCATCAATGGCAATCTCGACGAATAGTACCCGGTCGACGCCGGCATTCACCTTATGCGACCATGTCAGCTGGCTGGTGTTGGTACTATCCGTAGATGTCACTGTGCCATTGGCAGTAACCGCCATCAAGCCAGTCCATTCGCTTTGACCCGCCGCGCTGACTACAATTTCGGTTTCGACGTCGCCGCTTTGGTATTCGAGTAACCAGTCGCCACCCAAATCGGCACTACCGGTGGTATCTTCCGACGCCGCGACTTCGGTATTGGTGATGCCGGACAGGTACTCGACAAAACTCTGGCCGAACTGCGTTTCAGCGACATTGCAGCCGTAAAGCAGAATATCGCCGTTGGCGTTGAAGGAATCCCCCCAGGCGCTGATGTCGGTCTGGTTTTGAATCAAGGTGTCGAAGTTGAGCTGGCTATTGCCTAAATCCAGGCTGCCGTCGCTGCCGTGCGAGATAATGTGCACCGCGTCCAGATTGTCGCGCTCGGCCAGAATCTGTGTGATTTGTTGAATGCCGTTAGTGCTGCTGTCCAGCGTAATGATTTCCAGATTGCGGTCTGAAACGTCGCTGCTTTTGATGTCGTTTAATAGCGATTCGTAGCCCTGGACGCGGGTATCGACAAACACGATTTCATTGCGGCTGGTCTCGCTGGCGCTGGTTTGCGTGGGGGGCTGTTGGGTGTCGGCGGGCGGTGTCGCGTTGGCGTAGGTCGCATTGGGGTCCATGAGTTGTTCGGTCAAAAGCCCCTCGATGCCGCCGGAGAACAGCTGTCGAGATTCCAACTCTTCCAGAATCGGTTTGGAGTGGTAGTGCTTGAGATGTGACTTTGAATTCATGGGCGTTGAAATTTGCAGTTTGACCGATGTGCATGGAACGCCGTTGGCACCGGATGCCATAGATGTTGCTAGAGTTTAGCGACTTCGCTTTAATTATTCTGTGATTGCAACAAATAATCCGCAATAGAACACAGATAAGCGTACTCAAAATGTGCAGTGGTTAAGTGTCGGAGGGTGTATGGAAAAAATGGAGAGCTTGTGGCTTTTATTAGCCCCACCCTTAAATACCATCACCCCTCGAAGAGCAAACCAGCTTGGGTTTCGACGACCTCAGCCCGAACGGAATACCGGTAGTTTCCCTACTACAGCTCCGGTTTCCGTTCTATACTTCCGCTTGATTTAAACACTGTCTAATTTGGAGGGACGCCCTTGCTTGATCCT
>Ga0123388_1046053_pt1 | contig 13437 bp, 12 predicted proteins | sample T0HHNO3metaT_FD_89916 | JGI IMG/M metagenome (GOLD analysis project Ga0123388, IMG submission 89916) | Methane-oxidizing artificial microbial communities from Washington, USA to study methane cycling - T0-HHNO3 metaT (Metagenome... | ecosystem: Engineered > Modeled > Simulated communities...
ACGGAGGGATTCGAACCCTCGATGAGGCTCTACACCCCATACTCCCTTAGCAGGGGAGCACCTTCGGCCACTCGGTCACGTTTCCAATCCAGCTATTATGCCTCATTTCAGAGGCTGTTCCGCTGGTTGCAGCAGCATAGGTGGGCTGGTCCAAAGTCCTCGTGCACGCCGGGCGCTGATAGCTGGATTCACTTTTTTGCCGATTGCCGCCCAGGTTTTGATGTCGCAAATGGAGGCCATTCGAGCGCGGATGGCTTGTGTGTTTAGCCTGTTGGACAGGGGGCAAGGACGGACTCGGGCTTTCTATTGGACGCACCAAGCTCATAGAGCTGGCAATCTTCGCGATTGGCCAACGTGCCGGATGCGGCGGTTTACTCCCGTATTTGTGGGTGTCGTCCCGAGACGCGGGCAAAAAGACACCAGAGAGCTACGGCCTGAGCCATTCCAGCGTGAGACCAGACCGCACGACAAAGCCGCTTCCTACCTTGATGCGGATGTGGTGACCCCGTGTGGTACAGGCCTGGATCTGATCCAGCAGCTCGCCCAATTGCGCGGCTCCCGGGGTGGTTTGGTGGGCATGGCGCAGCCAGTGGCGCACCACGTTGGCCTGGCGGGCGCGGGTGAGCCCCTGCAGCGCCTTGATACCGGGGGGCTCACCCACCAAGGACAGGTCCTGCTGTGCCATCTCGTGCAGCAGCTCGGCAGCCTGGGCTGCATTGGCGGCCGACCGTGCAAAGGTATCGCGAAAGGACGGGAATGCGGCATCCAGCGCAGGCAGCAGTTGCGCCCGAATGCGGTTGCGCGTGAAGCGCTCATCGGAGTTGGTGGGGTCTTCCACCCACGCCTGGCCTTGTGCCTTCAACCAATCGCGTACGTCCGCCGCAGACACCTGCAACAAGGGGCGGTGCCAGACCAGACCAGCACGCGTCCACTGGGCGAGTAGTAGGGTTTCGGCCTGATCGTCGGCGTGCTGTGCAATTGCTATGGATTGAATAGCACCCAAGGCATGATCCTCTAGCGCTACTGCCGTCAAAGCCTGGTATCTGGCTTGCCGAGCGGCATCCTCGGGGCTCTGGCCGGGCGCGGGGCGCGCGTCCAGCCGCAGCACGCGCAAGGGCACGCCCAGCTTGCTACACAAGGCCACGCAATGCTGCTCAAACCCATCGGCAGCCGCCTGCAGCCCATGGTGCACATGGATGGCCAGCACCTGCCCGGGCCAGCGGCGTGCACAGCCCAACAGCAACGCGGTCGAGTCTGCGCCCCCGCTCAACGCCACGGCCATCGGCAACGCGGGCGCAAAGGCCCGCAGGGCGGCGTCCATTGATTGCGTCATCGCATCCGCACTTCAGGCCCTGCAGCTGGACCCGTCGCAACCGCCGGACGTGCCCGGAGGGCGTAGAGAACGAGGGAGAAATGGCGGCACATGGGCGCCGATTATCACGGTGCCCCGCACTCCGACAGTAAGGTGCATGGGGCGCCGCGACGCTCCGCCCCTTGCACCTTAACCGCCCGACGATGACAGCCGTGGCGCAGCGTGGGCAGGGTCGGTGGACAGGCGGAAGGTACCCACCACCTCCGACAGCCGCACCGACTGGTCCTTGAGGCTCTGTGCCGCAGCAGCGCTCTCCTCCACCAGCGCTGCGTTCTGCTGGGTCATCTGGTCGAGTTGGGCCACGGCCTGGCCGACCTCGTTGATGCTGGTGCTTTGTTCATTGGTGGACGCCGTGATCTCGGCCATGATGTCCGTCACACGCTGCACCGAGGTCACGATCTCGGTCATGGTAGTGCCCGCGTCGTGTACCAGCCGCGAGCCGTTTTCCACCTGCTCGACCGAGGTATTGATCAGGGTCTTGATCTCGCGTGCCGCCTCGGCGCTGCGCTGGGCGAGGCTGCGCACCTCGCCTGCCACCACCGCAAAGCCCCTGCCCTGCTCGCCCGCGCGGGCGGCTTCCACCGCAGCATTGAGCGCAAGGATGTTGGTCTGGAAGGCAATGCCGTCGATGACGCCAATGATGTCGTTGATCTTGCGCGAGGCCGCATTGATCTGGTCCATGGTGGTCACCACATTGCCCACCACCTGCCCACCATGTTGCGCCACGCTGGACGCCTGGGCTACCAGCTGGTTGGCCTGGCGTGCCGAGTCTGCGTTGTGCCGGACGGTCTCGGTCAGCTGCTGCATGGAGGCTGATGTCTGCTGCAGGCTGGATGCCGTGAGTTCGGTGCGCCCGCTCAGGTCATGGTTGCCAGTGGCAATCTCTTCGGCGGCCACGCGTACCGAGCTGCTGGCGTCACGGATCTGCGAGAGCACACCGGAGAGCTTGCCCGCAAAGCTGTTGAAGCTACCAGCGATCTGGGCCAGCTCGTCCTCACCGTGGGCGTCGATGCGGCGCGACAGGTCGCCATCACCGGCGCCGATTTCATGCATCGCGTCACGCACCAGCGTGAGCTGGCGCAGGCGCCGCGTCAGAACCACGCCCAGCAGCCCAACGGCCACCACCAACACCAAAATGCTGGAGATCAGCGATGTGGCCAGCATGGCTCGGATCGGTGCCATGGCCTCGCTTTCATCCAGGGCCACCACCAGCATCCATGAGGTGCCCGCGATCGGCACCACGCTGAGTAACCGGCTGCGCGACGCAATGTCCGCCTGCAGCAAGCTTTTGTCCTTGGATGCCGCGAGCAGCTTGTCGATCACGAGGTCCTTGGACAAATCTGCGATGGGCTTGAGGGTCAGCGCCTGGTCGCGGTGGGCGATGATCTTGCCGTCGGCAGACACCAGAAACCCGAAACTCTGCGGCGTGGGCTGGATGGAAGCCACATTGGCAACCACCGACTCCATGTAGACATCACCAGCCGCCACGCCTTTGAGCGCTGCGCCAGCGCCCACCGGGGTCGCAAAAGTCACCACCAGCTTTTGATCGGACGCCGAGATGTAGGGCGGCGTGACCACAGACCCGCCCGCTTGCGCGGCCTGCTTGTACCAAGGACGTGCGGTGGGGTCGTAGTCGGCGGGCAGGCTGCGAGTCTCTGAAAATACGTACTTCTTGTCCGCATAGCCAAAATACGCCGTGCTGAACTTGCCCGCGTCGCGCAGCATGGCCAGTGACTTGGCAGGCTCGGGATCTTCAAAGGCGGCGACGGAGGCCGCAATGATCGTGGCCTTGGCCCGCGCCCACTCCTCGATGGTTTCTGCGTGGCTCCTGGCGGTCGCCATGCCCTCTTCGGCCAGCGAAACCTGCGCCTGTGCACGCGCCGACAGGTAGTTGACCAACGTCAACACCATCAGGGCAGCCACCATGCAGGTGGCAGAGAGGACCAGGATCTGGCCTTTGAGCGTCTTCAGAAGCGACATGAAGCCCTCCTTGAACCGCCCGCGCAGGCGGTCTGCAGGCATGTTACATCCGGTAGCAGTCCATGCGCCAGTGCGGGTTTGTGCGCCCCTGCAAGGAGTCGGCCAGAAAAACAACAACGGCCCCGAGCGGCCGTTGGAACCGCACCAAGCTGGTGCATACATTGCCAGCAACGACAGGCCAGAACCTGCCCTCAGCGGGCTTAGCGGGCGTCCGCCTTGGTGTCGCTGAAGCGGCCGTAGCTCTGCAGACGCTCGTAGCGGCGGTCCAGCAAGTCTTTGGTCTTGAGGTCTGCCACCTGGCGGAAGGCATCGCCCAAAGCGCGCTTCAAAAATGCGGCCATCTGCTTGTGGTCGCGATGGGCGCCGCCCACGGGCTCGCTCACAATCTTGTCCACCAGGCCCAGGGCCTTGAGGCGGTGGGCGGTGATGCCCAGGGCGTCAGCGGCCTCTTGCGCCTTGTCGCTGGTCTTCCAGAGGATGGACGCACAGCCTTCGGGGCTGATGACCGAGTAGATGGCGTATTGCAGCATCACAACCTGATCGGCCACGCTGATGGCCAAGGCGCCGCCGGAGCCGCCTTCGCCAATGATGGTGGTGATGATGGGTACTTCGAGCTGCGCCATCTCGAAGATGTTGCGGCCAATGGCCTCGGACTGGCCGCGCTCTTCGGCGTCAATGCCCGGGTAGGCGCCGGGCGTGTCCACAAAGGTGAACACGGGCAGCTTGAATTTCTCGGCCGTCTTCATCAGGCGCAGGGCCTTGCGATAGCCTTCGGGCTTGCTCATGCCAAAGTTGCGCATGGCGCGCTCCTTCGTGTCGCGGCCCTTCTGATGGCCCAGCACCATGCAGGCGTGGCCGTTGAAGCGCGCGAGGCCGCCCACGATGGACAGGTCGTCCGCGTAGTGGCGGTCGCCGTGCAGTTCGACGAAGTCGGTGAAGATGTCGCGCACGTAGTCGAGCGTGTAGGGACGCTCAGGGTGGCGGGCGATCTTGGTGATCTGCCAGGGCGACAGTTCGCTGTAAATGTCTTTGGTGAGCTGCTGGCTCTTCTTGCTCAGCTGGTCGATCTCTTCCGAGATATCGACGGCACTCTCGGTCTGCACGTAGCGCAGTTCTTCAATTTTGGACTCCAGCTCGGCAATGGGCTGTTCGAAATCCAGAAAGGTCTTTTTCGCCAACGTTTTTCTCCTAGGGGGATCGCACCCGGCGGGGTTGCCACGAATGGCACGCACTGTAACCGGCGTGCCTGCAGTGGTGTCAATAGGTTACAGGCAGGGGGTCCAGAGACCGCCAAATATACCAAGTCGCGACGCTGCACCAGGGCTTCCAGGCCTCGGCCACCTCGCGGGCGTCACTGCGGCTCACGGGGTCGCCAGAGAAGTAATTCTGGCTGATCCCGCTGATCAACCCTACGTCGTCGAGGGGCAAAACATTGGGCCGCATCAAATAGAAGATCAAAAACATCTCCGCCGTCCATCGGCCGATGCCACGGATGGCCACCAGCTCGGCAATGATGGCCTCATCATCCATGGCGGCCCAGTCCTTGACGTGCAGCTTGCCGCCTTCAAAGTGCATGGCCAGGTCCACCAGGTAGTCCACCTTGCGGGCAGACAGGCCTGCGGCCCGCATGTCGTCGATCTTGAGCTTGAGCACGCTGGCGGGCTTCATGCCGCGCGGCAGCAGCGCCACAAAACGCTCCCATACGGCCTGTGCTGACGCCACTGACACCTGCTGTCCCACGATGGAACGCGCCAGTGTGATGAAGGGGTCGCCCTTGGTTTGCAGCGCGGCGTCGCCAAACTGGGGGATCAGGCGCTTCATCACCCGGTCTTTTTTCACCAGGTGCTTGCAGGCCTCGGCCCAGTAGTCGGGCGTGGCCAGCACCAGCGACGGCGCCACAGCGTCACCCGCTATCTTTTTAGAAGCTGCCACCGCTTATTCCACCTGCACTACTGGCATATTTAGCATCAAAACAATGCTCATTGGGCAGCTTCCCAGGTGGTGCCGGCGGCAGAGTCCTTGAGCACGATGCCCTGGGCCAGCAAGTGGTTGCGGATGCGGTCGGCCTCGGCAAAGTTCTTGGCCGCCTTGGCTGCGGCCCGGGCAGCAATCTGTGTCTGAATCTCAGACTCATCCACACCGGCGGCCCCAGACTGAAGAAAAGCCTTGGGGTCACCCTGCAAGATCCCCAGGCAGCCACCCAGCGCCTGGAGCAACCCCGCCAGCTCGACGGAGCGGGTCTTGTTGACCTCGCTGGCCAGATCAAACAGCACGGCCACGGCCTCGGGAGTGCCAAAGTCCTCGTCCATTGCGGCCTTGAAGCGGGCCGCGTAAGGGTTGGACCAGTCGATAGAGGCCGCTTGTGAGGGAGTTACCAAGCTCAGCGCGGTGTACAGCCGCTTGAGCGCCTGGCGCGCGTCATCCAGGTGCGCATCGCTGTAGTTCAGCGCGCTGCGATAGTGGGCGCGGACGATGAAAAAGCGCACGGTTTCTGCGTCGTACGTCTTGAGCACGTCGCGGATGGTGAAGAAGTTGCCCAGGCTCTTGGACATCTTCTCGTTGTCCACGCGCACAAAGCCGTTGTGCACCCAGAACTTGGCCAGCGGTTTGCCCGTGGCACCTTCACTCTGGGCAATTTCGTTCTCGTGGTGGGGGAACTGCAGGTCCGCGCCGCCGCCGTGGATGTCAAAGGTTTCGCCCAGCGTGGCGCCGCACATGGCCGAGCACTCGATATGCCAGCCGGGTCGGCCAGAGCCAAAGCTGCTGTCCCATTTGGCCTCGGGGGGTTCCTCGGGCTTGGAGGCTTTCCACAGCACGAAGTCGAGCGGGTCTTCCTTGCCGTCCAGCACTGCTACGCGCTCGCCGGCGCGCAGCTCGTCGAGCGACTTGCCCGAGAGCTTGCCGTAGCCATCGAACTTGCGCACGGAGTAGTTCACATCGCCGTTGCTCGCCCGGTAGGCCAGGCCCTTGCCTTCCAGCTGGCCGATCAGCGAGAGCATCTGGGGCACATACTCGGTAGCGCGGGGCTCGACCGACGGCGGCTCGATGCCCAGCAGGCCGATGTCCTGGTGCATGGCGGCAATCATCTCGTCAGTGAGCTGGCGGATGGTGATGCCACGCTCCAGCGCACGCTTGATGATCTTGTCGTCGATGTCGGTGATGTTACGCACGTAGGTCACGCGCAGGCCGCTGGCCTTGAGCCAGCGCTGCACCACGTCGAACGCCATCATCATCCGCGCGTGGCCGATATGGCACAGGTCATAAATGGTCATGCCGCACACATACATGCGCACATGACCAGGTTCGAGCGGGGAAAAGTCTTCCAATGCACGCGACAGCGTGTTGTAGATGCGCAAACTCATGGGATTTCAGTAACGGGAGACTTGATGGGGTGGGCGAGGCAAAGAAACTCACCCGGCAGCAGCGGAACTCGGCCCTTGACAGGGGGTGGCCCGGCAAGGGGCGTCCAGCAAAATCACCAGCGGCAACAGCGTACCGTCATGACAACCCCCTCAGCTACAATCCGCCGCAGTATAAGCCCCCGCCCGGGCTGGCTGCCGCCCAACTCCTTTGTACCCCCATGAAGCAAGTCCGACGCACACTCCCACGCCTACTGCGCCTTCTGGCACTGACCGCCCTGATGGGCACGGGCGTGGTCCACGCGGACGACTATGCCGACATCACCCAGTTGCTCAAGGCTGGCAAGGCGTCCGAGGCGCTGGCCAAGGCCGATCAGCGCCTGGCCGCCAACCCACGTGACCCGCAGCTGCGCTTCTTGCGTGGCGTGGCCCAGACCGACTCGGGCAAGCAGGCCGACGCCATCGCCACCTTCACCAAGCTCACCGAAGAGTACCCAGAGCTGCCCGAGCCCTACAACAACCTGGCCGTGCTGTACGCCAACCAGAACCAGCTGGACAAGGCCCGCACGGCGCTGGAAATGGCGATCCGCACCAACCCCAGCTATGCCACCGCACAGGAAAACCTGGGCGACATCTACGCCAAGCTGGCCAGCCAGGCTTACAACAAGGCGCTGCAACTGGATGCCAACAACGCCAACTCCGTCAAGCCCAAGCTGGCGCTGATCCGCGAATTGTTCTCCAACGAACCCGGCAGCAAAACCGGTCGCCCTGCCGCCGCAGCGCCCGCGCCCGCCGTGGTGGTAACCCAGCGCCCTGCACCCGCTCCAGCGCCCGCCGCTGCGCCAGCAGCTGCAGCGCCAGCGCCTGCCTCCGCTCCAGCTCCAACTGTCAGCCCCGCTCCCGCTCCCGCTGCAACGGCTCCGGCACCTGCCCCAGCTCCTGCAGCTGCCAGCGACGCGTCCACCCAGGCCGTTACCTCCGCCGTACAGGCCTGGGCTGCGGCCTGGTCGTCCAAGGACATGAAGGGGTACCTGGGCGCGTACGACAAGTCGTTCGATCCACCTGGTCGCCAAGGCCGCGCTGCCTGGGAGAAGGAACGCGAGGCGCGCATCGTCGGCAAATCCAAGATCAGCGTGAAGCTTTCTGACATCACCGTGTCCGTACAAGGTGACAAGGCCACGGCCCGGTTTCGCCAGGCATACAGTGCCGACTCGCTCAACGTGAGCAGCCGCAAGACGTTGGACCTCGTCAATAACAACGGCCGCTGGACCATCGTTCGCGAATCCACAGGCGGTTGACCATGGCCCCCGATGCGGCGCCTGCGCCTTCCGCGCGGGCTTTTTTTTTGCCCTGACAGTCAGCTGATAGATGGTTTGCATGTTTGTGCCCCTGACCAACGCAGGCCGCAGGGCAGCATCAGCGGTGCTGTTGCTGCTGGGCCTCTCGTTGGCCACGCCAGCCCTGCCGCAGGGTGCCAAGGCCCGCCGGGCGGCTGCTGCGCATGCGGCATCCACCACGCCCCCGGTGGCGCCCACACCTGCTGAGCTGCGCGACGGCCAAGCAGAGACGCGCCTCATGGCGGTCTACAAGCTGGTGGCAGAAGGCCGGGGTCGCGAGGCGCTGGCCCAGGCCGAAAGCCTGGCGCGCGACTACCCCAATTTCCAGCTGGCGCAACTGGCGGTCGGTGACCTGCTCATGTCGCGGACCCGGCCACTGCGGCATATGGGCGATGTGGCCCCTGAGCCGGACTCGGCCCGCAGCATCCAGGCCGCTGCGGCACTGGCCGAACTGCGCACCGAATCGCGCCAGCGTGTGGATGCACAACGCAGCCGCCCCCCGGTCAGTGCCATCCCCGCACAGTTCCTGGAGCTGTCCCCTCGCTCGCGCCACGCGATTGCGGTAGACACCTCGCGCTCTCGCCTGTATCTCTTTGAAAACACCGCCCAGGGCCTGCGGCTGGTGGCCGACTACTACGCCTCCGTGGGCAAGCTCGGCATCGAAAAAGAGGTGGAGGGTGACCAGCGCACACCGCTGGGGGTGTACTTCATCACCAGCCGCCTGGACCCGGCCAAGCTCAAGGACTTCTACGGCGCGGGCGCCCTGCCCATCAACTATCCCAATCCCCTGGACCAGAGCCGGGGCAAGACGGGGAGCGGCATCTGGCTGCATGGCACGCCGCCCGACCAATTCTCGCGCGCGCCACTGGCGACCGACGGTTGCCTCGTGCTGGCCAACCCCGACCTCGAACGCATCCTGCGCACGGTGGAGCCCCGCTCCACCCCCGTGGTCATTGCCCGCCAGTTGCAATGGGTGCAACCCCACAGCGTGGCGGCCGACCGCAAATCGTTCGAAGCGGTGCTCAACGCCTGGCGCACCGCCAAGACCGAGGGCGACATGAAGCGCCTGCTGGGCTTTTATGCGCCCGACTTCCAGAGCTACCGCAAGAAGCCGCTGGAGGAATGGACCCAGGTGCTGCAGGCCGAGGCCCGCGCCCTCAAGGGCCGGGAACTCCAGCTCAAGGACAAGTCTTACCTGCGGTGGACAGACTCGGCCGACACCATGGTGGTAACGTTCGGCGAAGTCGCCGAAGGCGCCCGCACGGGCCCGGTCAAGCGCCAGTACTGGACGCGCCGCGGCCAACAATGGCAGATCTTTTTCGAAGGAGTGATTGGATGATTTCCAGAAGAAATTCGACGGTAGCGCTAGCAAGTATTGCCCTGGCTGCTATGTTTACAGTAGCACCCGTACAGGCGCAAGATGCCCCCAAGGTCAAGCTGGCCACGTCGATGGGCGACATCGTCGTGCAGCTCGACGCCGCCAAGGCCCCCAAGACGGTCGAGAACTTCCTGGCCTACGTGAACAGCAAGCACTACGACGGCACGATCTTCCACCGCGTGATCGACGGCTTCATGATCCAGGGCGGCGGCTTCACGGCTGACATGCAGCAAAAGCCCACCAAGGCCCCCATCCCGCTTGAAGCCAAAAACGGCCTCAAGAACGACACGTACACCATCGCCATGGCGCGCACCGGCGATCCCAACTCGGCCACTGCGCAGTTCTTCATCAACGTGAAGGACAACGGCATGCTCAACGCTCCCAACCCCGATGGTCACGGCTACGCCGTGTTCGGCAAGGTGGTCGAAGGCACCGCCGTGGTGGACAAGATCAAGGCCGTGGCCACCGGCAACAAGGGCGGCCACCAGAACGTGCCCACCACCCCCATCACCATCAACTCCGCCACCGTGGTGAAGTGACGCGCCCATTTTTTTGAAAGAAGCAAAGCCATGAGCAACCCCCAAGTCGAACTGCACATCGCCGGCTACGGCGTCATCACCCTCGAACTCGACGCCGCCAAGGCACCCAAGTCGGTCGAGAACTTCCTGGCCTACGTGAACAAGGGCCACTACAACAACACCATCTTCCACCGCGTGATCCCCGGCTTCATGGTGCAAGGCGGCGGCTTTGAGCCCGGCATGACTCAGAAGGGCACCGACGCGCCCATCGAAAACGAAGCCAACAACGGCCTGAAAAACGCCAACTACACTGTGGCCATGGCCCGCACCAGCGACCCGCACTCGGCCACAGCCCAGTTCTTCATCAACGTGGCCGACAACGGCTTCCTGAACCACACCGCACCTTCAGCCCAGGGCTGGGGCTATGCCGTGTTCGGCAAGGTTGTGTCGGGCACCGACGTGGTGGACAAGATCAAGGCCGTGAAGACGGGCCGCAAGGGCTTCCATGACGACGTGCCGAAGGAAGACGTGATCATCGAGAAGGTCGTCGCCCTCTGAGCATGGCATCCCCCTGTGGCGCTGCGCGCCCCGCTGAGGCCACACCAAGGTCGGCCGCCCATTGCAGGCCGCAGCGCAAGGGATGAACCACCCAGCCCCCCCCGTGACCACGACCGTGCCCCGGTTCGAGGAGCTTGTCGCTCCCTCGCATTGGCGCACGGTCGATTTCATTTCAGACCTGCACCTGCAGGCCAGCGAGCCCGCCACGGTGGCCGCATTCCAGCAGTATCTGGAAGGCACCACGGCAGACGCCCTCTTTATCCTGGGCGACCTGTTCGAAGTGTGGGTGGGCGACGATGCCATGAGCGAGCCCGGCAGCTTCGAAGCCCGGGGCTGCGCCCTCCTTCGGGCCGCCGCGCAGCGCCTGTCGGTGTACTTCATGCATGGCAACCGCGACTTCCTGGCGGGCCCTGCCTTCCTGGCTGGGTGCGGCATCACCGGCCTGGCAGACCCCACAGTCCTGGTCTTTGGCGGCCAGCGGTATGCCCTGAGCCACGGCGACCTGCTGTGCCTGGACGATGTGGACTACCAGCGTTTTCGCCTGCAGGCCCGCAGCGCCGCCTGGCAGCAGCAGTTTCTGGCCCAGCCCTTGGCCACGCGCCGCGCGCAGGCGCGCGGCATCCGCCAGGAGAGCGAGGCGCGCAAGCAGTCTGGGGCCACGTACGCCGATGTGGACAGCCCCGCCGCCATCGCCTGGATGCAGGCCGCAGGCGCCCACACCCTCATCCACGGCCACACCCACCGGCCAGCCGACCATGTGCTGGCTCCGGGCCTGCAACGCGTGGTGCTGAGCGACTGGGATGCCACAGCATTGCCCCCCCGGCTGGAAACACTGCGTTTGTCCAGCGCAGGCTTGGAACGGCTGCCCCTGGCCCCCAAGTAACAGCGGTCATGAACTGAGCGGGCCCACCTCCCGCAGCCCGATTGCCATGCCCCCCTTGCTCAACCGCCTCTGGCGCCGCGTGCGCGCCACCGTGGCCCCGGTACCGGACATCTCTGCCACGTTGTGGCTGCAGACCATCCAGCGCTACCCGTTCCTGGCCGCGCTGTCGCTGCACGACCAGGCCAAGCTGCGCGTGCTGAGCGCACTCTTTTTGCACCACAAGGAATTCCACGGCGCCCATGGCCTCACGGTGACCGACGCCATGGCCATCGACATTGCCGCGCAGGCCTGCCTGCCCCTGCTGCATTGGGGCGACCCCGCCAAGGCGCTTGGCTGGTACGACGATTTTGTGGGCATCGTGCTGCACCCCGGCGAGGCCGTGGCCCGCCGCCAGACGATGGACGAAGCGGGCGTGGTGCACGAGCACACCCAGGTGCTGCTGGGCGAGGCCATGGAGCGCGGCCCCATCATGCTCAGCTGGCAGCATGTGAGCAACGCCACCGAGAACACCGCGCGCGGCCACAACGTGGTGGTGCACGAGTTCGTCCACAAGCTCGATATGAAAAACGGCCAACCCAACGGCTGCCCGCCCTTGCCTGCAGGCTTCATGGGCACACACACCGGCCGTGCGGCGTATGAGGCATGGTGGGCAGCCTGGGAGCCCGCCTACGAACAGTTTCGCGAACGCGTGATCATGGCCGAGCGCTTCGGCGCCGAACGGCCCTGGCTGGACGCGTACGGCGCCACCTCGCCCTCCGAGTTCTTTGCCGTGGCCTGCGAGGCGTACTTTGTGAACCGCGAACGGTTTGCTCTGGAGTTTCCGGGGTTGATGCCGGTGCTGGATGCATTCTTCCAGCGCCCTGCGGGCTGAGGTTGGCCGCATGCGTAGGGGCCCACGCCCCTCATAGACTGGCTGGAAGCCCTGCGCTTGCCGCCGCCGGTACACGCAAGCGCAGTCACTCAGACTGCGGCAGTGCTCCAGGGCACCGCCTCAAGCGCCCAGCGCGTTTTCCACCGCCTGCTTGGCTTCTTCCAGACTGCTGAAAAACTGGGTGGGTTGCGGCATGGCCTTGGGCAAATGGGCGGGCGGCGGCCACAGGCGGTCGTCTGCCCAGGCGGCGGTCCATCCGCCAATGTCTTTGCGCTTTATGGAGCAAAGTGCTTGCCCGTCCACGTTGGCTATCCAGGTGGTCGGCGGGTTATGGTCCCAGATGACATGTGCCATGGCGCCCTCTCACGGTTGCTGGACCATTGTAGGAAGCCTGCGCGAAATTGGGCAATGGCGTTCACCCCACCCCCGCTGCCATCAGGCGACAGAGCGGAGGCACGGTAAAACGACGGCAGGCACCTGCGCTCGCCCCCCTGCACCCATCAGCCAGCGGCCAGCGCTCGCCGCGCGGCCAGGGCCACGCTGGCTGCATCCACCCCAAAGAACTGCCGGAGCGCTGCCCGCGTGTCGCTGCGTCCAAATCCATCCGTGCCCAGGGTCACATACTTGCGGCCCTCGGGGATGAAGGCGCGCACCGTCTCGGGCACGGCGCGCACGTAGTCGGTGGCGGCGATCACCGGTCCACAGGTCGTGGCCAGTTGCTGAGTCAGCCATGCGGGAGCAGGCTGGGCATCGCCCGCCAGCCAGCGCTGCTCGCAGGCCACGCCGTCGCGGGCCAGTTCGCTCCAGCTGGTGACGCTGAGCACGGTCACATCCACGCCCTCGCTGGCAAGTTGTTCTGCGGCCTTGACCACCTCGGTCAGGATGGCACCAGAGCCCATCAGGGTGACGCTTTTGGACGAAATCGCCCTGTCGCGCTGGTGCATATTGCCTGGATAGCTCCTGAAAACATAGCATCCACGCAGCACACCTTCTGCCGCACCGGCGGGAAGGTCGGGCTGTGCGTAGTTCTCGTTCATCAGCGTGACGTAGTAGAAAACGTCGCGCTGCTCGGTCACCATCTCGCGCATGCCGGCGTCGATGATGACGGCCATCTCGCCCGCATAGGCCGGGTCGTAGGCCTTGCAGTTGGGGATCGTGGCCGCTACAAGGTGGCTGGTGCC
>Ga0123388_1052883_pt1 | contig 13413 bp, 10 predicted proteins | sample T0HHNO3metaT_FD_89916 | JGI IMG/M metagenome (GOLD analysis project Ga0123388, IMG submission 89916) | Methane-oxidizing artificial microbial communities from Washington, USA to study methane cycling - T0-HHNO3 metaT (Metagenome... | ecosystem: Engineered > Modeled > Simulated communities...
AAAAAATGTGTTAAGTAAAGCGAACCTGCCCTTTATTAAAAAGGGAAAACCAAAATGGATGACGTAAGACCATCACAAAACGCTGATTCAGCACAATCCACATTATTACCAACGCTGCAAGTAATCCGCCGAAATGGCGCAGCAGTTGCCTTCACTCTCGATAAAATCTCTATTGCCATCACCAAAGCTTTTTTAGCAGTCGAAGGCAATCAAAGTGCGGCTTCGCAACGTGTGCGCGACCAAGTCGTCACATTGAGCCAATTGGTGAATAACGCGCTAATCCGCCGTTTACCTGCTGGCGGTTCTATTCACATTGAAGATATTCAAGACCAAGTAGAATTGGCGTTGATGCGCAATGGCAACCACGATGTAGCGCGCGCATACGTGCTTTACCGTGAAAAACGCAATGAAGAACGCGCCGCTGAAAAAGCCAGCCAAGTAAACACAGAACCTGAACACGCACTTAACGTGAATATCAATGGCAAATTAACGCCGTTAAATATTAAAGAGCTGACTGCGATGGTGAGTGAGGCTTGTCTAAACTTAGGAAACGCTGTTGACGCAAATGTAGTGGTAGAGCAAGCAGTGCGCGATTTGTACGATGGCATTCCGTTTACTGAAGTGTATAAAGCGCTGATTTTATCGGCACGTAGCTTGATTGAAACGGAACCGGCCTACAATTATGTGACTGCCCGTTTGCAACTGGATTTAGTGCGCGCCGAAGTATTAGGTGGACGTGTCAGCCATGCTGAGATGGATACACATTATGTCGAATATTTCCCACGTTATATCAAAATGGGTATCGATGCAGAATTGCTAGATCAACGTTTAGCGCAGTTTGATTTAACCAAACTTGCTGCTGCACTTAAAAAAGAACGCGATTTTCAATTTGGTTATTTAGGTATTCAAACGCTATATGACCGCTATTTTTTGCATATTGAAGAGCGACGTATCGAGTTGCCACAAATATTCTTTATGCGCGTGGCGATGGGCTTGGCGATTAACGAGATTGACCGCGAAACGCGCGCAATTGAGTTCTACAACGTGTTAAGTACGTTTGATTTTATGAGCTCAACACCGACTTTATTCAATGCCGGTACATTGCATTCACAATTATCCAGCTGCTATTTGACTACCGTAAGCGATGACCTTGAAGGCATCTATCAAGGCATTAAAGAAAATGCATTATTGCAAAAATACGCCGGCGGCTTAGGCAATGACTGGACGCCAGTGCGTTCATTGGGCGCACGAATCAAAGGCACCAATGGCAAAAGCCAAGGCGTGATTCCATTCTTGAAAGTGGTAAATGACACAGCTGTAGCAGTTAACCAAGGCGGCAAACGTAAAGGTGCTGTGTGCGGTTATTTAGAAACATGGCATTTAGATATTGAAGAATTTTTAGACTTACGCAAAAACACTGGCGATGACCGCCGCCGTACACATGACATGAATACTGCACATTGGATTCCCGATCTATTTATGCGTCGCGTGACTGAAGCGGGCGATTGGACATTGTTTTCGCCATCTGACGTACCCGATTTGCACGATAAATATGGCAAAGCGTTTGAAACTGCTTACGTGGAATATGAGCGTCGTGCTGAAAATGGCGAAATCAAGCTATTCAAGAAAATCCCCGCCTTGCAAATGTGGCGCAAGATGCTTTCTATGTTGTTTGAAACGGGCCATCCTTGGATTACCTTTAAAGACCCATGCAATATTCGCTCACCACAGCAACACGTGGGGGTTGTACATAGCTCAAACCTTTGTACTGAAATTACGCTGAATACTTCTGACACGGAAATCGCCGTTTGCAATTTAGGCTCTGTGAACTTATTACAGCATTTAACCGAAGTTAACGGCAATTTAGTGCTAGATAACGACAAGTTACAGGCAACCATTAAAGTTGGTATGCGCATGTTGGATAACGTAGTCGATATTAATTTCTACCCCGTAGGCAAAGCACGCAACGCCAATACACGCCATCGCCCTGTCGGCATGGGCATTATGGGATTCCAAAACTGCCTGCACGCTATGCGTATTCCTTACGCAAGTATGGAAGCGGTGAAGTTTGCTGACCGCGCCATGGAAGCGGTTTGCTATAACGCTTATTACGCATCTACGGTGTTAGCAGAAGAGCGCGGCGCATACTCTAGCTTCAAAGGCAGCTTGTGGGATCAAGGTATTTTGCCATTAGATACATTAGATTTATTGCTAGCTGAACGCGGCGGCAATGTTGAAGTCGACAGAAGCAAAACGTTGGATTGGGATGCGCTGAGAACACGTATTCAAAAAGTCGGTATGCGCAATTCTAATTGCGTAGCGATTGCACCGACGGCGACGATTTCTAATATTGTCGGCGTATCTGCCAGTATTGAGCCTGAATACCAAAACCTGTATGTTAAATCAAATCTATCTGGCGAATTCACGATTGTGAATGAGCAATTAGTTAACGATTTAAAAGCCCGTGGATTGTGGGATACGGTGATGGTATCTGACTTGAAATATTTTGATGGCTCACTGCAAAAAATTGAACGCGTACCTGCGGATTTAAAGCAACTGTATGCCACCGCATTTGATGTTGACCCAACTTGGTTAATTGAAGCGGCAGCGCGGCGCCAAAAATGGATAGATCAAGCGCAATCGCTGAATCTTTACTTTGCGGTACCGTCTGGCAAAAAACTGAACGATACCTATCTATTGGCTTGGCAACGTGGATTAAAAACCACTTATTACTTGCGCTCATTGGGTGCAACGGCAGCAGAGAAATCTACTGGCTCGGGCGGTGAATTGAACGCAGTTTCTTCAGGCAGCAATGCACCAGAAGAAGCACCGAAAATGTGTTCAATAGACAATCCAGAATGCGAATCTTGCCAATAAAAAACTAAAATTTCGTCGCGAAACGGCGTTGTATCAAAAAATTTATCGCTGACATACTTAATGTATGCTGCGCTCAAAATTTTTCTCACGCCTTGTTTCGCTTAGAACTTTTAATTTTCTGAAGTTAAGTAATTAAAGAATAAGGAAAAATATGCTTTCATTTGAAGATGAAGTTTACGTAGAGCCAGTAGCGCAAAAATTAGAAACAGTGCCTACATTAATAGCAAATACTGTGGCACCAGTCGCCGCAAATCAACCATCCATCTCAGGCCGTGTGAATGCCTCAGATAAACGGATGATTAACGGTCAAACTGACGTGAATCAACTGGTACCTTTTAAATACCATTGGGCCTGGGATAAATACTTAGCCGGTTGCGCCAACCATTGGATGCCGCAAGAAGTGTCGATGAGCCGCGATATTGCGCAGTGGAAAGATAGCACTGCGCTAACGGATGATGAACGCTTGATCGTTAAGCGCAATCTAGGATTTTTCACCACCGCTGATTCGCTGGCTGCCAATAATATCGTGCTAGGCACTTATCGCCATATTACCGCGCCAGAATGCCGCCAATATTTGCTGCGCCAAGGTTTTGAAGAGGCTATTCACACGCATGCTTACCAATACATTGTGGAAAGTTTGGGCTTGGATGAATCCGAAGTTTTCAATGCTTACCAAGAAGTGGCGAGCATTAAAGACAAAGATGATTTTTTGATTCCATTTATCAATATCTTGACTGACCCAGAATTTAAAACCGGCACGCCTGAAGCAGATCAACAGTTATTGCGTTCATTAATCGTATTTGCTTGCATTATGGAAGGCTTATTTTTCTACGTTGGATTTGTGCAGATTTTAGCGCTTGGTCGCCAAAACAAGATGCAAGGTGCGGCAGAGCAATATCAATATATTCTGCGTGATGAATCGATGCACTGCAATTTTGGTATCGACGTAATCAATACTATCAAACTAGAGAATCCACATTTATGGACAGCCGAATTCCGTGAAGAAATAAAAGGTTTGATGCAACACGGTGTTGAGCTTGAATATAAGTATGCAGAAGCGACAATGCCACGCGGCGTATTGGGATTGAATGCAACAATGTTTAAAGAGTATCTGCGTTTTATTGCTAACCGCCGTTGTCAGCAAATCGGTCTGGATGTGCTGTATCCAGGTGCAACGAATCCATTTCCGTGGATGAGTGAAATGATGGATTTGAAGAAAGAGAAAAACTTTTTTGAAACCCGCGTAACAGAATATCAAACGGGTGGCGCTTTAAGTTGGGATTAGAAAACCAGCTTAAATAAATAAGCATTGCCGAGATTTTCAGACTTAACACACAATTAAGCAGTAAAATTAAACACTAAAAATCGTCTTAATTTATAGATTGGACAAGTAAATATGGCTTATGTGTTTAAAAATGCTAGCGGCGTTGTGATTGCTGCAAGTGATTCTGAAAATTTTGGCGATGGCTGGGTATTTGTTGAAGATAACAGCAAGGAATATTTAGCATTTCTAGAACAAACATTGGCTAAAAATTCTTCATTTCGTGAAAGCGATATTCAGTTAGCGCGCGTGCTAGAAGACTTAATTAGCCTTTTGATTGAAGGCAATGTGATTCGATTTACCGATTTTCCAATTGCGGCGCAAAAACGGCTGAACGAACGCCAAAGCAGGCGTAAAAAAACGCAATTGTCGACATTGGCTGATGAACTTACTGATAATTATTAACCCAAAAATATGGTTAACTAATTCTGACTATTTACTTAATAAACGCTGATTTATAGCGATATTTCGTAAACTGGATTCAAGCAACTTAACTAAGTAAAACTTAAGCCACTGGCATAGTTTGTTTAAAGCTAGGCCGTTTAATCAACACGCTGTAATGTTTGGCTAAATTAGTGAATTTATCTTGCCAATTCAATTGCTTAAAGCGCAAATCAACATAACCCAACATACAGCCAACGGCAATATCTGCCACACTAAAAGTCTCATTCACACACCATTTTTTCTTGGTGATATCCAAATTAAGCACTTCTAAACCGAGCAATACTTTAGCAACTTGCTTATCGATATTAGCTTGAATTTGCTGTTCTGGCGGACGGCGACTTTCCATTGTTGCCGCTACTGCCGCATCACAAATACCATCTGCAAGTGATTCCCAGCGGCGCACCCAAATTTTACTGCTGTGGTCCGTCGGAATTAAATGCGCAAGCGGTGTGCGATTATCTAAATATTCGACAATCACTTTTGAATCATACAAACTATCGCCATCATCCAACACCAACACGGGCACTTTGCCTAAAGGATTATGATTTTTAACAGGACAATCCGGGTCATTCAGCACGACTTCTTGCAGCTCGACATCGATGTGTTTTTCAAGCGCGACGATCCGCACTTTGCGTGCATAAGGACTATTAACTGTGTATAAAAGCTTCATTATGAGTGTACTTTGTTTGACGATGACTGCATTATAATAGAAATTATGTTCACTCCTCTATTTACACAACATTATCCGCGCGGTTCTGGCGCTTTTAATGCGTTGGTTGATTATGATGTCCAGCAGGCAATCGCCGAAGATATCGGTAGTGGCGATTTGACTGCATCGCTGATTCCGGCTGACAAGCAAGCACTAGCCACGATTATCACGCGTGAAGATGCGGTTATTTGCGGTATCGATTGGGTTAACGCCTGTTTTAAGCAAATTGATACCGATATTAAAATCAAATGGCTGGTGAATGAAGGCGAGAAAATTACCGCCAACCAATTATTATGTGAGATTAACGGCAGCGCACGTGGCTTGCTCACAGCTGAACGTTGCGCGCTGAATTTTTTACAGTTACTTTCTGCAGTCGCCACTGAAACGCGCAAATTCGTGATGGCCGTTTCTGGCACTAAAGCACAAATTTTGGACACGCGAAAAACGATTCCTGGCTTACGTTTGGCACAAAAATATGCGGTCACAGTTGGTGGCGGTGCTAATCAGCGGTTGGCACTTTATGACGGCATTTTAATCAAAGAAAATCATATTGCCGCCGCAGGCAGTGTTAATGCAGCTGTAACGCAAGCGATTACACAACATCCAAACATTAGCATTCAAATAGAAGTTGAAAATACTGAGCAACTTAAACAAGCTTTGGATGCAGGTGCTATCAGTATTTTGTTAGATAACTTTGGCTTAAAAGAAATGAAAGAAGCAGTAGAAATAAATAAAGCGACGAATTCTGGTCGCGCCAAATTAGAAGCTTCTGGCGGCGTGGATTTAAGTTCTGCACGCGCGACTGCGCTGACAGGTGTTGATCGCATCTCAATTGGCGGCTTAACTAAAAATATTCGCGCCGTTGATTTATCATTAAGAATAAAATAATGTATGTTGATACGCTACTTAACGCTTTTAAATTAGCAACTTAATTAAGCAAGCCCAATAAGGTAATAATGACTAAATCCCCCAATACAGGCACCCATACAGATCCAAACACGCAACCTGGCTTAAGCCGACACACAGGCCAAGTGATGAGCAAATCTTCTGGCTTAATTAAAGCTGCCGCTAAGGCCAAACTAAGCTTGGGTGATGTGTTGCGTATGCTGGTTAACGATGGCAGATTAGATAAAACGCAAGCCGAAAAACTGTATAAAGATCGCAAGTTAGATAGTTCAAACTTGCATCCAGTCGTTGTAATTGGCGAACAAAAATGGAAAGATTTTAAGTCGCCACATAAACCGATGACAGTGGATTATTTAAGCCGCTGGCTGGCAGCGCAAACAGGCTTGGATTTCTACCATATTGATCCACTTAAACTGGATTTTAGCTCTGCTGCACAAATTGTCTCGAAAGCTTATGCTGAACGCCTGAGAATCATGCCGATTTCGGTGAAAGGCGATGAAGCGACTGTGGCGACTTCTGAGCCTTATCAAGTAGATTGGATACCAGATTTAGAGCGCATTTTAAATATGCGCATCAAATTGGTATTTGCTAACCCGCTAGAAATTAATCGCTATTTACCCGAAATTTACAATCTAGCAACGTCTATTAACCAAGCTAATTTAGCCAAAGCAGGTCAGATTGTTGGCGTACAAAATTTTGAGCAATTGGTTGAGCTAGGTAAAGATAAAAACCTAGACGCTAACGAACAGCACGTAGTAAATATTGTAGATTGGTTGTTTAAATACGCCTTTGAGCAGCGCGCCAGTGACATTCATCTAGAGCCACGCCGCAACATGGGCACGATGCGCTTTCGCATTGATGGCGTTTTACATCAAGTGTATCAATTGCCGTCCAATATCATGAACGCGATTACCAGCCGCATCAAATTGTTGGGTCGTATGGATATGGTAGAAAAGCGCCGCCCACAAGACGGTCGTATTAAAACCGTCAGCAATACAGGCACTGAAATCGAGCTACGTTTATCCACCATGCCAACTGCATTTGGCGAAAAACTGGTGATGCGGATTTTTACACCAGATGTCATTGTGCAAGATTTTATTCAATTAGGTTTTTCTAAAAAACAAGCAGATTTATGGGCACAATGGACCAAAAGTCCTAACGGCATTATCTTGGTCACTGGTCCAACGGGATCAGGCAAAACGACTACTTTATATTCCACACTCAAACAACTAGCCACGCCAGAAGTGAATGTGAGCACGGTTGAAGACCCGATTGAAATGGTGGAACCTGCGTTTAATCAAATGCAAGTGACGACTAATATCGGACTTAATTTTGCCGATGGGATTCGCACATTAATGCGACAAGACCCTGACATTATTATGGTCGGTGAGATTCGGGATATCGAAACCGCTGATATGGCAATTCAAGCGGCATTGACTGGTCACTTGGTCTTATCAACACTGCATACAAACGACGCGCCTTCGGCTGTCACACGTCTGTTAGATTTGGGTGTGGCATCGTACTTAATTCACTCAACTGTTTTAGGCATTATGGCGCAGCGACTTGTGCGCACGCTTTGCTCTGCTTGCAAAGCGCCGCATGAGATCACCAATGAAGAGTGGAGATCCATCACCTACCCTTTCAAAGCCAACAAACCTACTGGTACGATGAAAGCAGTTGGCTGCGTAGAATGCCGCAACACAGGTTTCCGCGGCCGTAGCGGCATTTATGAAATGCTCACCATCACGCCAAAGTTACGCAAATTGATCACACATGATACCGATTTGCCGATGCTCAGAAACATGGCGTATCAAGAAGGCATGCAACCTTTAATGCTGAATGGCGCAGAAAAAGTCGCCGCTGGATTAACTACTATTGAAGAACTATTAAAAGTCGCACCTCCATTAGATTCCTAAATACACTTGTTTAAGTATTTTTTGCACTAAATAAATGGTTAAGTAATGAATACTAATCATTGCATATTACTGCTGCGTTTTCATTTATTACTGATTTATCCCCTAGTGTTTTCAATTGTTTATCCATCACCAAACTTGACCAAATGCGCTCAAACGGTTAAGGTTTAGGGTTCATCATTTAATCGTAAAAAATCAAGGTTTTATGGATTCACAAAATAATAATTCGACACCTGCTAGTAGTGACCAAATCAATGGGAATCCAACCATTACGGGCGCAGAAATTGTCATTCGCTGCTTAAACGAAGAGAAAGTCAAATTTGTATTTGGCTATCCTGGTGGCGCGGTGCTGCACATTTACGATGAAATTTACAAACAAAATGGCTTTAAGCATATTTTGGTGCGCCATGAACAAGCGGCTGTACACGCGGCCGATGCTTACTCACGCGCGACTGGTACCGTTGGCGTTGCCTTAGTAACCAGCGGCCCAGGCGCCACCAATGCGGTAACCGGCATCGCAACCGCTTACATGGATTCAATTCCACTAGTCGTTATCAGCGGCCAAGTAGCCGTTCCAGCCATTGGTTTAGACGCCTTTCAGGAAGTTGACATGGTTGGCATAACGCGCCCATGTGTGAAACATAACTTTCTGGTAAAAGATGTTAAAGACATTGCTGCCACAATGAAAAAAGCGTTTTATATCGCAGCCACAGGCCGTCCAGGCCCAGTTGTTGTGGATATCCCTAAAGATATTACGGCACATTTAGCTGAATATATTTACCCAAAAACGGTGGAATTACGTTCGTATAATCCGGTATTAAAAGGCCACAGCGGGCAAATTAAAAAAGCCATTAAATTATTGCTAGAAGCTAAACGTCCGATGATTTACACGGGCGGCGGCTTAGTATTGGGCGACGGCGCAGCAGAATTAGTTAAATTAGCGCGCGCACTCAATTATCCTGTTACCAGCACATTAATGGGCTTGGGTGGATATCCTGCAAGTGACAAGCAATTTCTTGGCATGCTAGGTATGCATGGAACTTATGAAGCCAATTTGGCGATGCAGAACTGTGATGTGTTGATTGCAGTTGGCGCACGTTTTGATGACCGCGTGATTGGCGATCCTAAAGATTTTTTAAGCAAAAAACGTACGATTATTCATATCGATGTGGATCCATCCAGCATTTCTAAACGCGTAAAAGTTGATGTGCCGATTGTTGGTCACGTTCAGTCTGTATTGGCTGAAATGAACGATGTGTTGACTGCAGAAAAAACAAGCAATGACATCAGCACTTGGTGGAAGCAAATTGATGAATGGCGTGGCGTTAAGTCCATGGTGTACACAAATTCAGACCTTGTGATTAAACCGCAATACGTCATTGAAAAACTGTGGGAAGTCACCAAGGGTGAGGCTTATGTCACATCTGATGTTGGCCAACACCAAATGTGGGCGGCGCAATATTACAAATTCGATCAACCACGTCGCTGGATCAATTCTGGCGGCTTAGGCACGATGGGCGTTGGCTTGCCGTATGCAATGGGCTGTCAATTCGCCGATAAAAATGCGCAAGTAGCCTGTGTAACGGGTGAAGGCAGTATTCAAATGAATATTCAAGAGCTTTCTACCTGTGCGCAATATGGCTTGCCGATTAAGGTCATTATGCTGAATAACCGTTACTTGGGCATGGTGCGTCAGTGGCAAGAGTTTTTCTACGAAAATCGCTACTCAGAATCGTATATGGATAGCTTGCCAGACTTTGTAAAACTGGCTGAATCCTATGGCCATGTTGGGATGAAAATCACCAATCCTGCTGATGTTGAAGGCGCATTAAAAGAAGCATTCGCCAAAAAAGACAAATTTGTGTTTATGGATTTTATTACCGACCAAGACGAAAACGTGTTTCCGATGATTGCGGCGGGTAAAGGCTTATCAGAAATGGTGCTTAAAAAAGACAATAAACATCGGCATGAGGACTAGTAGTTAATGAAACATATTATCTCTCTATTAATGGAAAACGAAGCTGGCGCATTATCTCGCGTTGCCGGCTTATTTTCCGCACGTGGCTACAACATTGAATCGCTTACCGTTGCAGTGACTGAAGACCCTACCCTATCGCGCATGACGATTGTGACAGCCGGTTCTGATGAAGTAATTGAGCAAATCATCAAACAGCTGAATAAACTAGTCGATGTCGTCAAGGTGCTGGATTTAAATGACGGCAAGTACATTGAACGTGAGTTAATGCTGGTTAAAGTGAAAGCAAGTGCTAACTTTAAAGATGAAATGAAGCGCATGTGTGACATTTTTCGTGGCCGAATTATCGATGTTGCTGATAATAGCTACACCATTGAACTCACTGGATCTTGCAGTAAGTTAGATGCGTTTTTAGAAGCAATTGATAAAACTGCTATTTTAGAAACGGTACGCACAGGCGCTTCTGGCATTGGGCGCGGCGATCGAATTTTAAAAATATAAGCGATTGAAAACATTAAGCTTAATATTTAAGAACGAGCATTAAAAGTTAAGTATTAAAACAGGTTAAGTAATTCATTAATAAATAATTGTATTTAAAGGGAAAAGCAATGAAAGTTTATTACGACAAAGACGCTGACTTAAGCATTATCAAAGGCAAAAAAGTAACCATCGTAGGTTACGGTTCGCAAGGTCACGCGCACGCAGCCAATCTTAAGGATAGCGGCGTAACGGTGACAATCGGCCTACGTAAAGAAGGCAGCTCATGGGCTAAAGCGGTTAATTCTGGCCATAACGTATTTGAAATTGCTGAAGCTGTAAAAGACGCTGATGTTGTGATGGTTTTATTACCAGATGAAACAATGGCAGGCATTTACGATGCAGAAGTTGCACCAAACCTTAAAAAAGGTGCAGCACTTGCGTTTGCACACGGCTTCAATATCCATTACAACCAAATCGTGCCACGTGCTGATTTAGACGTAATCATGATTGCACCAAAAGGCCCAGGCCACACTGTGCGTTCAGAGTATTTAAAAGGTGGCGGCGTACCGTCATTAATCGCGGTTTATCAAGATAAATCTGGTAAAGCAAAAGACATCTCACTTTCTTACGCAGCAGCTAATGGCGGCACTAAAGGTGGCGTGATTGAAACTGACTTCCGTGAAGAAACTGAAACCGATTTATTTGGTGAGCAAGCGGTATTATGTGGTGGCGCGGTTGAGTTAGTAAAAGCTGGCTTTGAAACATTGACAGAAGCAGGCTACGCACCAGAAATGGCGTATTTTGAATGTTTGCACGAGCTTAAATTGATTGTGGATTTAATGTACGAAGGCGGCATTGCCAACATGAATTACTCAATCTCAAACAATGCAGAATACGGCGAATATGTAACAGGTCCACGCGTGATTGCTGACCAAGCGCGCGCCGCCATGAAAGAATGTTTAACAAATATTCAAAACGGCAACTATGCAAAACAATTCATTTTAGAAGGCCGTACCAACTACCCAGAAATGGTTGCGCGTCGCCGCTTAAATGCAGCGCACCCAATTGAGCAAGTTGGCAGCCAATTGCGCTCCATGATGCCTTGGATTGCTAAAAACAAACTAGTCGATCAAAGCAAAAACTAGCTTAAATTGAAGGTTAAGTATTAAAGTTTAAGCATCAAAGATTAAGTATTAAAACTTAGTGTTAGAAAAAAGGGCAAGACGCAAATCGTTTTGCCCTTTTTCATTAAAGGATTTCAATTGCCACTTTCCATTATTTTGCAATATCTGCTGCCCAAACAAGCCATTACCATTTTGGCAGGTAAACTTGCCAATTTAAAAGGCGGCAAATTAACCACGGCAGTCATTGCCTGGTTTATCAAACGCTATAAAGTCAACATGGCAGAAGCCGCTAATCCAGACATCAGCAGCTATGCGACTTTTAATGATTTTTTTACGCGCGCACTTAAAAGTGGCGCACGTCCACTTGCAAAAACTAATTTTAGCTGCCCGGTAGATGGCGCAATTAGCCAATTTGGCAATATTGAACAAGACCAGATTTTTCAGGCAAAAAATCACAATTACTCAACGTTAACTTTGCTTGCTGGTAACCAAATATTGGCTAATCAATTTGAAAACGGCTATTTTGCGTGCCTATATTTAAGTCCTAAAGATTATCACCGCATACATATGCCATGTGATGGCGCACTAAAAAGTATGACGTACGTGCCAGGTGATTTATTCTCAGTTAATCCGAATACTGCCGCCAATGTGCCGAATTTATTTGCACGTAACGAACGTGTTGTGTGCGAGTTTGAATCTGAGCAGCATGGCAGTTTTGTGATGGTTTTGGTCGGAGCGACGATTGTTGGCAGCATGGCAACTGTTTGGCATGATAGCCAAAATAAAGTGATTAACCCGCCGCGCAGTCAAAATATCCGCACATGGTCTTACGCAGATAAAAATATATCGCTTAAACAAGGCGATGAAATGGGCAGATTTTTGTTAGGCTCAACCGTTGTAATGTTATTTGAAAAGAATACATTGAAATTTAATGCCGATTGGCGCCCTGCCCGCGCGATTCAATTGGGCGAAGTGATGGGTTAACTAGTTAAAACTATTCATTTTTAGAATTAATTTCAAAATCACTGGTTTTAAAAAGATCAACATTAAAACTACAAACAAAAAAGCCTGCTAAATCAATCAGCAGGCTTTTCTTTTATCTAGTCTAAATTAATCTAGGTTTAAATATGCCTAGCTGGATGTGTCTTTATTTTATGATGCAAATGCGCTGCCAATTCATTTAATGCCGCTTTGTAAACATCGCGTTTAAATTCAATCACATCTTCTAGCGGTACCCAGTAATCACTCCAGCGCCACGCATCAAATTCAGGATGTTCAGAAGCGCGCAACGAAACATCGCTATCGCGTCCAATCATGCGTAACAAATACCAAATTTGTTTTTGGCCTTTATAACTACCGCGCCACTCGCGTTTAATCCAACTGCTAGGCACTTCGTAGCGCAGCCAATCACGCGTACGACCCAAAATCTCTACATGCTTTGCCTCCAAGCCGACTTCTTCCATCAGCTCGCGATACATCGCCTGTTCTGGGCTTTCGCCGTATTTAATACCACCCTGTGGAAACTGCCAAGCGTGCTCACGAATACGCTTGCCCCAAAACACCTGATTTTGAGCGTTACACAGGATTATCCCAACATTGGGACGGAATCCGTCACGATCTAACATATTGCAACTACCTAAAATATTTAGTGCAATTTTTTCATA
>Ga0123388_1018999_pt1 | contig 13379 bp, 10 predicted proteins | sample T0HHNO3metaT_FD_89916 | JGI IMG/M metagenome (GOLD analysis project Ga0123388, IMG submission 89916) | Methane-oxidizing artificial microbial communities from Washington, USA to study methane cycling - T0-HHNO3 metaT (Metagenome... | ecosystem: Engineered > Modeled > Simulated communities...
TAAGCCATATCCCTATGACCCCAATAAAGCTAAAGCATTATTAAAAGCCGCTGGATATGAAGACCATGATGGTGATGGTATTTTGGATAAGGATGGCAAACCTTTTACTTTTGAAATTCTAACCAATCAAAACAAAGAGCGTGAAATGACTGGGGTTTTAATACAGCGCCGTTTGAATGATATTGGCATTAAAGCCAATATTCGCGTATTGGAGTGGGCAAGTTTTCTAGGGCGCTTTATCAAACCTAAAGAGTTTGATGTAGTTGTCTTAGGCTGGAGCTTATCGTTAGACCCTGATCAATACAGCATTTGGCATTCCAGCCAGCAAGCTCCAGGACAGTTCAATTTCATTAGTTACAGTAATCCGCGTGTCGATAAGTTACTTGAGGCTGGCAGGCTAGAACTCAACCCAGATAAGCGCATGAAAATCTATCACGAATTTTCAAAAATCTTACTAGAAGACAGCCCTATCGTGTTCTTATCAGCAGGTTACGGCTTAACGGCTATTCATAAGCGCGTTAGAGGCATTAGTAACCCTGCACCGCCTGCTGGCATTGGTCACAATACCTATGAGTGGTATATTCCTAGAGCTTATGCCCGCAACGAAATGAGTGAGCACTAAATGATGCGGGGAAATTCATATGCTTAAATATTTGGTCAAACGTATTTTTTGGATGGTTCCATTATTGATTGGAATCAGCCTAATCTCATTTTTCATCATGCACTTGGCGCCCGGCGACATTACTACCAGTGAAGCAAGTTTCAATCCAAAAGCAAGCGAAGAGTCTCGACAAAAATTACGTGAGCTCTATAGCCTAGATAAACCCGTGATTGTGCAATATGGCCTATGGATGAAACGCATGGCGACCTTAGATTTTGGTACCTCTTTTGCATCGCATCAACGACCAGTATTTTGGCAAACAAAGGATAAAGACGGCAACGTAACGCTAGGCATGATTCAGGAAGCGTTGCCGATTACCTTACTTATCAATGTACTCAGTTTAATACTCATTATTAGCGTAGCCCTGCCATTAGGCGTCGTTTCTGCACTAAATCAAAATCAACTCACAGATCGTAGCATTACTTTGTTTGTATTTATAGGTTTTGCTATACCCGGCTTTTGGCTTGCCTTAATGTTGATGTATTGGACTGGCGTACAACATACTTGGCTTCCAATTTCAGGATTACAAAGCATTGGGCATGAGAACATGAACTGGCTCGCTCAAATCACAGACACGTTAAAACACTTAGCGCTTCCAGTGTTTATTTCCGGCATTACGGGCTTGGCTGGCATCTCGTTATTTGTGAGAAATGGCATGCTAGAAGTACTGCATCAAGACTACATCACCACTGCTCGCTCAAAAGGTTTAAGTGAAAATCGCGTGATTTACGGCCATGCTTTGCGTAATGCACTGCTACCGTTAATCACGATTTTTGGCCTAAGCATTCCGGGCTTAATTGGCGGATCTGTTATTGCTGAAAGCATTTTCGCAATTCCGGGCATGGGCAAGCTGTTTTTCGATGCGGTATTAATGCGCGACTTTCCAGTGATTATGGGCATTCTGACCATAGGTGCAGTACTTACCTTAATTGGTAACTTAATAGCAGATATTGCTTATGCATGGGCTGACCCCCGTGTTAGACGAGGAGTAGTTCAATGAAAAAGCTACTCACTAACCCGCTAGTTCTAATCGGCTTTATTATTATTGCAAGCATATTATTACTTGCAATCATTGCACCTTTGATTGCCCCATATGATCCTGATGCCATTGATGTAAAAGCGATATTGCTATCTCCCTCATCTATCCATTTAATGGGTACAGATGGCTTAGGCCGCGATGTATTCTCCCGCATGCTTTATGGCGCCCGTATATCACTCATGGTCGGTTTTGTAGCAGTGGGTATAGCTACGGCTATTGGCATCGTGCTAGGTGCAATAGCAGGCTTCTATAGAGGCTGGGTAGATACACTCATCATGCGTATTGTTGATGTGATGTTATCCATTCCTACTTTCTTTTTGATATTAGCAGTTATCGCATTCTTAACGCCATCAATCTGGAATATTATGATCGTTATTGGCTTAACCTCATGGATGGGAGTCACTCGCTTGGTCCGTGCAGAATTTTTAAGCTTACGAAATCGAGAGTTCGTATTAGCCGCTCAAGCTTTAGGAGCTAAAGATGCCCGTTTGATTTTCACTCACTTATTACCCAATAGCCTCACGCCAATTATTGTTAGCTCAATTTTAGGCATTGCCAGCGCCGTGCTGGTTGAGTCAGGTCTCAGCTTTTTAGGCTTGGGCGTACAGGCGCCACAAGCCTCTTGGGGCAACATCCTCACTGATGGCAAAGAATACATTCAATTTGCATGGTGGCTTTCACTTTTCCCCGGCCTTGCAATATTGATAACGGTGTTAGGGTATAATCTGCTTGGAGATGGTTTACGTGAAGCGTATAACCCCAGAAGTAGTCAACATTAGTATTCATCATATTCAAGAGTTAAAGATAGGAACAATGTCATGGGATTTTTAGCAGGTAAAAAAGTATTAATCACCGGTTTATTAAGTAACCGCTCAATTGCTTACGGTATTGCAGCAGCAATGAAACGCGAAGGTGCAGAACTAGCGTTCACTTACCAAATGGAAAAATACCAAGAGCGTGTTGCAAAATTAGCCGCAGACTTTGACTCTACATTAGTCTTTCATTGTGACGTTGCTGATGACAACTTGATTGATGCTCTATTCCCTCAAATTGCTCAACATTGGGATGGCATAGATTCAATTGTCCATTCCATTGCATTCGTGCCAAAAGATGCTCTAGATGGTGATTATCTAGAAAAAGTAACACGTGAGAACTTCCGCATCGCGCATGACATCAGTTCATACAGCTTTGCAGCGCTAGCTAAGGCAGCATTGCCGATGATGCAAGGCAGAGGCGGCAGTTTGTTAACATTGAGCTATCTAGGTGCAGAGCGCACCATGCCTAACTACAATGTGATGGGCTTAGCAAAAGCCAGCCTAGAAGCTAACGTACGCTATATGGCACAAAGCTTAGGTCCTAAAGGTATACGTGTAAATGCTGTATCTGCTGGTCCGATTAAAACACTCGCAGCTTCTGGTATTGGTGATTTCGATAAAATGATCAGCTACAATGAAAAACATGCGGCTTTACGTCGTAACGTGACGATTGAAGAAGTAGGCAACGTATCTGCATTTTTATGTAGTGATTTAGCCTCAGGTGTTACAGGCGAAATCACTTATGTAGATGGCGGCATGAATATTACAGCTGCTGGTGTGATTGATTAAAATTACATTAGATTAACCCAATAAAAAAGGCACTCAAGAGTGCCTTTTTTAGTATCTAAGTTTTAACTATTTTGCTGCATTACTTAACAAAAGCTTTTCATTTACTGTCACTTTTGCTTTTTCACGAAGAGATTGCTTGTAAGCGGCAATATATTCATTTGCTAAAGCTGCATTTAACTGGGCTTTAGCAGCTTTTTTAGTTTCTTCATCAGCCAATGAAGATGAGTCAACTTTAATGACTTTAACGAGCAAGTAACCTTGCTTACTGTCAGCCAAACCAGAATAAGCAGGTAGTTTTGCAGTATTGGTTTTAAATACTTGATTCATTGCTAAGTCCGTTAGACCTTGGGCGTTTTTACGATCAACCGTCACCTCTTTAATCCATTCAATACCTGCAACATTTTTGCCATCACGCAAGTCTTTAAGTGCCGCTTCACCCTTACTGATTGCAAGCTTAGAAGCAGCCTCTAATTTAAGCAAAGCCTCAATACCAGCTTTCACCTCATCAAAGCTCTTTGGTGCAGCAGGTTTATAGTCTACAACGCGTGCTGAAACCATATTGTCTGTAGAAACCTCAATAGCTTCTGTATTGCGGCGATCTTTAAGTACTTCATTTGAAAAAATCAAACTCATGATTTTTTCATTATTTTTAAAGAATTTCGCACCAGACTCACGGCTTAGCCAATCTGATTTCTGTACTTGACCACCAAAAGCTTTAGCTGCTGGCTCTAAGCTACCTGATTGTGTATAAACCAAATCACTAAATGCTTCCGCCTGTTTAGCGAACTCATCTTTAGCTTTTTGGAACATTAAATCGCCTTTGATTTGCGGTTTCAAGCTATTGAAGTCAGCATTTTGACCAGAAATTTCTGTCACTTTAATAATGTGATAACCGAATTCAGACTCAACCAAATCGCTCACTTGATTTACTTTCATACTAAATGCGGCATCTTCAAATGGCTTTACCATTGCACCACGACTAAAGCTGCCTAGATCTCCACCTTTCACTGCAGAACCTGGGTCTTGCGAGTTCTTAACTGCCAACTGCTCAAACTTACTTGGATCTTTTTTAATTTGAGCTAAGATTTCTTCAGCCTTAGCCTTAGCTTGCTGTTTCTGTTCTGGCGTAGCACTCACACCAAAAGCAATCAGAATATGACTGGCGCGTCTTTGTTCATTACCCTGAAACTTTGCCGCATTATCATCGTAATACTTCTTAACTTCATCATCGCTAACATTCACATTGCGCATAAAATTCACTGGCGCTAATGATAAAAATTCAATTTTCACTTGCTCTGGAACAATGAGTTTATTTTTATGCTGCTCGTAATAAGCTTTAACTTCTTCAGGCTTAACAGTTACTTGATCAACGAAGTCTTTAGTCTTGATTTCTGAAACCGTTACAACACGTTGCTGATTGGCCAGTTTAAGTACTTCATCTGCACGCGCATTGGAAATAAATCCTAATCTAGCAATGCCATCTTGTGCTTGCTGCGCCAATAAATCAGCTCGCATACCAGCTTCAAACTTACTAGGTGAAAGTTGGTTTTGCGATAAAGTCTGATCGTAAAGCTCTTGTGAAAACTTACCGTCTTTCTGAAACTCTGGCATTCCAGTCACATAAGTAGCAAGTTGTGAATCGCTAATGGCATATTTGGCATTATGAATTTCATCACTTAACAACTGTTTATTAATAAGCTGATCTAACACTAAGGACTTAACTTCAGGACTATCTAATTGAGCCTGCTCAAATTTACCCTCAGATTGCAGACGATTACGCATATTTTTCAAAGCATTATCATATGCCTGCACAGAGATGCTATTACCACCAACCTTAGCCACAGCAACATTATTACCAGCACTACTCAAGTAAGAGTCAATGCCAAATAATGCAAAAGGAATAGTAATTAAAGCCAATAGAGCTTTGCCAACCCAACCTTGGGCTACGGTGCGAATTTGATCTAACATAAAAACTTTCTATCCTTAATAAATACTCATCTTGTAGACTTCAAGTCCGTTCAGAAATTCAGACTTTAAGCTTTAATACTCATTGAAGCTTTGAATAAGACTGCGTCAAATCCAAAACGTCACTAATATATCATAAGATAGGCTTAGTAATTTTCTTAGCTGCACAATACAGAAGCTTTTCAGAGATGCAAAAGCAAAAGTACAAATAAAAATAGCGAGTCCTAAGACTCGCTATTTTTATTTGGCGGAGCGGACGGGACTCGAACCCGCGACCCCCTGCGTGACAGGCAGGTATTCTAACCAACTGAACTACCACTCCATAAAACTTAATGTACTAACAATACACAATTAATACATTTTTACTGATACCAGTTAAAAGGTGCGCTCTTATTTTTTACAAAATAAAAGAGTGCTCAAATTACCAGCACTCTCAAATTTAAAATTAGGAACGGCTTAGTCACATTTTTTGTTTATTTGGTGGGTGCTAACGGGGTCGAACCGCTGACATTCGCCTTGTAAGGGCGACGCTCTACCAACTGAGCTAAGCACCCTGCTTAACCAACAAAAACGCTAGTTTACAGCATCTTTAAGAGATTTACCAGCCCTAAATTTCGGAGAGTTTGCTGCTTTAATCTTAATAGTCGCGCCTGTACGTGGGTTGCGACCATTACGTGCTTCGCGCTTACCAACATAGAATGTGCCGAAGCCAATTAATGTTACTAAATCGCCTTTTTTCATTGCGGCAGTAATTGCTGCTGTAGTTGCATCTAACGCACGACCAGCTGCAGCTTTTGAAAGGCCTGAAGCACTTGCAATACTGTCAATCAGTTCTGATTTATTCACGAGTAGTCCCCTCTTAAAGGTTGTTAAATAAAAACTAGGTTAAATTTGGGTATTGGATACCCGTACAACTTTATATCAAGCCTACAAAGGCTGTGTCAAGCCTTTAAGCCCTAGATTAACACTTATTTTTCTAGTGCTTAATAGCCTCAACAACAGCATTTTTACTTTCCACTGACTTATCAGCAGCTTGCACATCATTTGCAACAATTTCATTAACTTGAGGCACCTCTGACAACGGCACCGGTTGTGAAGCCAACGCTAGCGCTAAGACCTCATCTATCCATTGCACAGGATGAATATCCAGATGATTTTTGATATTTTCAGGTATGTCTGCCAAATCTTTTACATTTTGGCTTGGAATTAACACAGTTTTAATGCCACCGCGATGAGCTGCAAGCAACTTCTCTTTCAAACCGCCAATAGGTAACACTTCACCACGCAGTGTAATTTCACCTGTCATCGCCACATCTGCGCGTACAGGTATACCCGTTAAGATTGAGACCAGAGCAGTGGTAATAGCAATACCTGCACTTGGTCCATCTTTAGGCGTAGCGCCTTCAGGAAAGTGTATATGAATATCATTCTTTTCATAAAAATCATCGGTAATGCCAAGACGCTTAGCACGGCTACGAACCACACTCATCGCAGCCTGAGTAGATTCTTTCATAACTTCGCCAAGCTTACCTGTAGTCGTCGTTTTACCTTTACCAGGCAATAATACAGCCTCAATCGTCAGTAATTCACCACCTACAGATGTCCAAGCTAATCCTGTCACTTGTCCTACTTGATTATCTTTTGCAGCAACACCATAGTCGTAACGTTGCACACCTAAGTATTTATCTAAGTTTTTTGGTGTAACAGTGATTTTCTTAGCAGCTTTAACACCTTCTTTAGCCTTAACTGTAATCAACTCTTTAACAATCTTACGGCAAACCTTTGCAATTTCTTGCTCGAGTTTACGTACCCCAGCTTCACGTGAGTAATATCGAATAATGTCACGCACTGCCGCTTCAGAGACACTGGCCTCTTGTTCTTTTAAGCCGTGAGATTTCAATTGCTTAGGCAGTAAATAGCGCATGGAAATATTTACTTTTTCATCTTCGGTATAACCTGAAAGATGAATAATCTCCATACGATCTAAAAGCGCCGCAGGTATGTTCATTGAGTTTGCTGTTGCGACAAACATCACATCCGACAAGTCATACTCGACTTCTACATAATGATCAGCAAACGTATGGTTTTGCTCAGGATCTAACACTTCTAATAATGCAGAAGATGGATCGCCACGCATGTCTTGTCCCATTTTATCGACTTCATCGAGTAAAAATAATGGGTTTTTAACACCAACTTTGCTCATGCTTTGCAGAATCTTACCTGGCATAGAACCAATATAAGTGCGTCTATGACCACGGATTTCAGACTCGTCACGCACGCCACCTAAGGCCATGCGAACGAATTTTCGATTCACAGCTTTTGCAATACTTTGACCCAAGGAAGTTTTACCTACGCCTGGAGGGCCAACCAAACACAAAATTGGTGCTTTAATCTTATCAACACGTTGCTGAACCGCTAAATACTCAACAATACGCTCTTTGACTTTTTCTAGACCATAATGATCATCATCTAGTACTTTTTCAGCGGCTAACAAATCTTTGCTTATTTTCGTCTTTTTCTTCCAAGGCAAATTAATCAGAATATCAATGTAGTTACGCACCACTGAGGCTTCAGCAGACATTGGCGACATCAGCTTCAACTTCTTAAGCTCACTCGCAACTTTAGCTAGCGCTTCTTTAGGCATACGAGCCGCTTCTATGCGCTTCTCAAGCTCTTCCATTTCAGCGTTTTCATCTTGCTCGCCCAACTCTTTTTGAATCGCTTTGACTTGCTCATTTAAGTAATACTCACGCTGAGTTTTTTCCATTTGGCGTTTTACACGACCACGGATACGCTTCTCAACTTGCAGAATGTCAATTTCGCCTTCCATCAAGCGAAGTAAATGCTCTAAGCGTTCGGCCACACTGAACATTTCTAATATTTTTTGTTTTTCATCTAACTTCAAAGTTAAATGAGCAGCAATCGTATCTGCTAGACGCCCTGCCTCATCAATAGTGGCAAGGGAAGTTAATATTTCAGGTGGGATTTTTTTATTCAGCTTAACGTATTGGTCAAACTGAGCGAACACTGTGCGCATCAATGCTTGAATTTCTACATCGTTCACGGACTCAGCGATAAGCTCAGCATTAGCTGCAAAGCACTCTTCAGTCTCAATGAAGCCTGAAACTTTAGCGCGCTGTACGCCTTCGACTAACACCTTAACCGTGCCATCAGGCAACTTCAACATTTGTAGCACAGTTGCGATTGTGCCAACTTCATACAAGTCAGCAGCATCTGGCTCATCTTTATTCGCTGATTTTTGAGCGACTAATAAAATCTGTTTATTACCTTCTGAAGCAATTTCCAGAGCTTTTACAGATTTAGTGCGGCCAACGAATAATGGAATCACCAAATGTGGATAAACAACTACATCGCGCAAAGGCAATACTGGCAATAAGCCATTATCAGGTGTAAATACAGGTAATGATTTTGTCATGGAGACTTCCAAATTAAGCTAAAAAGTAAGCCATTTATGCCTACAGAATCATTTATGGGGCTGAAACTTTAGAGTTCAAGTCTAAAGTTTCAGCAGATGCTTTAATATTCAAACAAAATAATTTAGAAACAAAAGCAATGAAGTGAATTAACGATGTTTAACCAACAGCTTCTTCAGTTGGTTTATCTGCATAAATTAAAATTGCTGGCGCATCGCCACGAACAACACCTTCGTCCACTACAACTTTACTCAAATTTTCCAGGGAAGGTAACTCATACATAATATCAAGTAGAGAATGCTCTAGAATTGAGCGCAGACCTCGCGCACCCGTTTTACGCTCAAGTGCTTTTTTAGCAATTAAGAGTAATGCCGACTCTCTAAACTCTAACTCGACACCTTCCATCTTAAAGAGCTTGATGTATTGCTTGGTAAGCGCATTTTTAGGCTCGGTCAAAATAGTCATCAACGCAGCTTCATCTAGTGACTCTAGTGTTGCAACGACTGGCAAACGACCAATAAACTCTGGAATCAAGCCAAATTTAATCAAATCTTCAGGCTCTACATCGCGTAGCACTGCCCCTACCTGACGAATGTCATTTTTACCTTTTACTTCTGCACCAAAACCAATACCACCTTTTTCGGAGCGTAAGCGGATAACTTTTTCTAAACCGTCAAAAGCACCACCACAGATAAATAATATATTAGTCGTATCAAGTTGAACAAACTCTTGATTTGGATGTTTACGACCACCTTGTGGCGGTATAGAAGCAACCGTACCTTCAATCAGTTTGAGTAGTGCTTGTTGTACACCCTCACCTGATACATCACGAGTGATGGAAGCATTTTCAGATTTACGTGAAATCTTATCCACTTCATCGATGTAAACAATACCACGTTTGGCTTTTTCAACATCGTAATCACATTTTTGCAATAGTTTTTGCATAATGTTTTCAACGTCTTCACCCACGTAACCCGCTTCAGTCAAGGTGGTAGCGTCAGCCATCACGAATGGCACATCAAGCAATCGTGCCAATGTTTGCGCTAGTAATGTTTTGCCTGAACCGGTTGGACCAATCAACAAAATATTACTTTTTGAGATTTCAACTTCGTCTTTTTGACCGCCATCAGACAGATTATTGTGACCAAGACGCTTGTAATGGTTATATACCGCAACAGCTAAGTTCTTCTTAGCGTGGGTTTGACCAATCACGTATTGATCTAAAATCTTACAAATTTCTTGTGGTGTAGGCAAACTTTGATCTGTTGATTTTAATCCATCAGTATTCTTTACTTCTTCTCTGATGATGTCATTACACAAATCAACACACTCATTGCAAACGAACACAGAAGGTCCGGCAATGAGTTTTTTTACTTCATGTTGGCTCTTGCCACAGAATGAACAATAGAGTAGCTTGTCGCCGTCGGCTTTATTCGCCATGTGTAATTCCTATTTAAATTGTAGCTTGTAACAACATTACTATTATTACGACTTCTTAAACCTTTAACTTCAAAGTAATCTTATGCCGCTTCTGTGCGACTTTCAATCACTTTATCAATCATGCCATATTCAACTGACTGCGTGGCGCTCATAAAGTTATCACGCTCAGTATCACGATCAATCTCAGCTGCTGTTTTGCCTGTATGATGCGCCAAAATATCGTTTAATTTGGCACGCAAATACAAAATTTCTTTTGCATGAATTTCAATGTCGGTAGATTGACCCTGAAAACCACCTGATGGCTGATGGATCATCACGCGTGAATTTGGTAGACTAAAGCGTTTACCTTTTGCACCAGCAGCTAATAAAAATGCGCCCATACTTGCCGCTTGGCCAATACACAACGTGCTTACATCTGCTTTGATGAACTGCATAGTGTCATAAATAGACATGCCGGCAGTCACAGAACCACCTGGAGAGTTAATATATAAAGAAATATCTTTATCTGGATTTTCAGCCTCTAAGAACAGAAGCTGAGCCACCACAAGGTTTGCTGACATATCGTTGACTGGCCCAACAAGAAATATCACACGCTCTTTAAGTAAACGGGAATAGATGTCATAAGAGCGCTCGCCGCGGCCGCTCTGCTCTACAACCATCGGGATATAACCCAAGCCTTGCGGGCTTATGTCTAACTCTGCTTGCGGTTGTTGCATGCTACTCATATTAAAACCTGTCATTTAGGCATTTCCCATTAAGTCATCGAATTTAACTTTTTTGTCAGTTACTTTAGCTTTGGACAACACATAAGCCACAGCGTTCTCTTCAGTTGCCAAAGCTGATGGCTCATCCAAACGTTTAGGATCAGCATAGTACCAAGTCACCACGTCTGCTGGGCGCTCAAAGCTTTGTGAGAACACATCAACCATCGCACGAATCTGGTCTGCATTTGCATGTAAACCATTAGTATTAATCAATTCACCCAAAATCAAACGAAGTGTAGTGCTACGTTTAGCCTGCTCTTCAAACATTGAAGGCTCAAGTTTTATGGTACTCAAATCAGCGCCACGTTGTTTTAGGTTTTGTGCGGTCGTTTCCATCATGCGATTAATTTCAGACCCAAGCAATATACGTGGAATCTCGAAATCAGCACTTTCAACCAGAGCTTGGAATACTTGTTCTTTAAGTTTAGCACTTACGCGCTTAGCTACTTCTTGATTCAAGCTTTCAGTAATTTCGGCTTTCATTTTTTCAACGTCACCGTCTTCGATACCTAAACTTTTAGCAAAGTCAGCATCTAGTGCTGGCAATTTTGGCTCCGAAACGCTTACATAAGTGACATCATAAGTCACCGTTTTACCTGCTAATTGTTCTGGTGTGTGGTCTGCTGGATAGCTAATATCAAACTGTTTTGAAGTGCCAACCTTACCGCCTGTCAGCTCAGCGTCGAATGACTCTACACGACCAGCCTCACCCAATACTAAATCAATACCTTTATCGCCAGTAGACTCAACTTCTTTACCGTCAATAGAAGCTTTAAGTGTCACGTTAATACTGTCACCTTTTTTAGCAGCTCGTTTAACAGGTGAATAGCTCACACGCTGCTTTACTAAAACGTCTAATGTTTTTTTAACATCAGCCTCACCCACTTCTATCACTGGGCGCTCAATTTTCATTTTTGCTAAATCGCCATAAACAACTTCAGGAAATACTTCAAAAGTAGCTGTGTATTCCAAGTTTTGCGTTGCCGCATCGAAAGGTTTGTGTTCAATATTTGGGTAGCCCGCAACGCGTAATTTAGCTTCGTCTACAGCATCGCCAAAGCTTTTCTCAACAGCGCCGGAGTATACTTCATCACGCACCTGATCACCATAATGCTGATTCACTAAGCCCATAGGCGCTTTACCTGGTCTAAAACCAGCGAATTTTGCCGTACGTGACATTTGAGCCAAACGCTGATGGATTTGCGCCTGAAGTGGTTGGAGTGGAACTGAAATCGTAATACGACGTTCTAGTTTACTGATAGTTTCAACATTCAATGCCATGCGGTTATTCCTAAAGGTCAAAATTTTAGAGTGTGCTGAGAGTTTTAGATTAGTGTTACAACACAAAAAATTGCTAAAACCCGCTTAATTTAAGCGCCAAACTATAGCATATTAGACTTAAGTTCACAAACAAGGTAAGTGAATTTCAAGCGGGAAACTTCGTACCATTTTAAGGACATTGAGATTCTAAAGAATAAAAAAAGGGGCATACGCCCCTTTTTAACTAATTTGGATAGTTAAGACTTACCAAGTGCGTTTAACGTAAAACCATAACTTATCTTCATTAGTGTCTCTACCATCTGCACTCTTATAAAACTCTTCATTTTCAACATCAAATGTTGTGGTGTAGTATGCGCCTGCATTGAAGCCTTCAATTGGTTTACCAGCTCCAGGTAGACTGAAATCTCTATTCAAACCAATTGCAAAATCACCTTCAGAGCCTGTTTGGTTACGTGTGTTTTGGTAACCTACTTTTGTCATGAAGTTTAAATCACCAATTGGTAATTTATAGTTTACTTTCAACTCATGATAATCAGAACCTTTTGTATTAGCAACTCCATAATAATCAGTCAGTACGCGGTAATATGTGTAAGTCAACCATTTATAGGACAACGCAACAGATGCTTCGAATGAATTTTCATTTCTATCACCAATTTTATGGCTTTCTAGGTAGGCGTAGTAATTACCTAACACATTTACACCAATACCATTCTCAAACGTGTGAGCATAGCCACCATACCAGTCCGACTCAACATGATTACCTTTAGCGCCAGTAGTAGGAGAACCACCGTTAACATAAGGATCTATATTAGACCACCAAGTACCTAAGTAAAAACCACTACTGTGCGCCCAATCAATGCCACCTTGCACAGCTGGACCATCGCTTAAATCCACACCACGGAACATATAACTGCTATATAAACCTAGGTTGTAAGTTAGCGTATAAGCTGGTGCTGGCTCAGCGGCAGCTGGAGCCACATCTTCTGCTGAAGCATAAGCACAACTAAATAAAATTGGTGCTGCGCATAATGCGCTTACTACGTGGCGATTTGTAATCAAACTCAAGGCTTTCATGTGATTTCCTTAATTAATAAAAAGATTAAAACTAAATTTCTTGTATGGATATTGAATTAATTATTCCTGTGCTGCAACATATAATTAACATATATACAACAATTCAACATAAATACA
>Ga0123388_1058682_pt1 | contig 13336 bp, 6 predicted proteins | sample T0HHNO3metaT_FD_89916 | JGI IMG/M metagenome (GOLD analysis project Ga0123388, IMG submission 89916) | Methane-oxidizing artificial microbial communities from Washington, USA to study methane cycling - T0-HHNO3 metaT (Metagenome... | ecosystem: Engineered > Modeled > Simulated communities...
AAAATTGGACCATGCCCGTCTACGATTGGAAAGCCGCTTTGAATCGGTTTAGTATTCAGTTCGAAGATCGCTTCCCTAGCCATTAAACCAAACTACCGTTTACACAAAATTTGGGACACTCCCCAAAATTTTGGGACACTCCCGACACTCTCCCGGCTATTAGGCTTACGCACAAGGTATTTTGCTATCCTCGCAACGCTTTTAGGTGGTCCTTAAGCCCAAAAAACCTTGCAGGCAAAGCAAATTGCTTTGCGAGCCCGGCAAAAGGCCTTGCACGCAAGGCGTTTTGGTTTGCGTCCAAGAGAATTAGGCTTTCGCGACTAGCAAAATGCAATCATCGCTCGGCTCCAGTGATTGCGAACGGGAAACAACCAACCGCCCACGCGAAAATGAGGCCCAGCAATGTCCCTTGATTTGGGAATTGGATGTAATCGATCATGGTATTGGTGGTGGAATTAGACGGCAATCGGCCAAGAGCAGACAGATGGTTTTTCTGACGAAGGTCTGCTGATAAATATAGAACCGCCAGCCGTAATCCCAAAAAGGTGCGACCACCTATAGGTTGTGCCGAGCTATGCGAGGCGCAACAATCGCGAACGGTGCGCCTGACGGCAGCACCCTATAATCTGCGCACCTTATGGCCTTAAAATTGACGAGTTGAACGTCCGCACTATCTTGGTAGCTGTCGTTCTTGTGAATGCCGCTCTTATTTTGAGCCCGGCCTGACCAATCATTGCCGATCAGAGTCAAACCGTGAATCAATTGGCGGCAGGAACTCATCAGCGAGAAATCGACGGACACGTTGGCGTATCGAGGCCTTAGTGATTGGCTCGTCGTACCGCACATCAATCACGGCAATTCCGTTCTCCTTACACAATGCCCTCTTTAATATGTCGCGCTTCAATACACGTTCGTGAGCATCTTCGCCCCCAAATACGGAGAGCGGCCGGTAGTGTTGCTCGCCTTGGTGCTCAATAGCTAACTTAAGGTCTGGCAAATAAATGTCGATCCTCATTCGCCCTAACCACGCTGGTGATGCCTCTCGCAAAACTAGCTGGTCAGGAAAAAGTTCTCGGATGACACCATAAAGTTCTGCTTCGCGTACCCAACGGCTCAATCCTAAAACGAGCTTCAATTCTGCCCTAGCGGTTTTTTCGTCCACACCAAGGTCAAACCGCATTTGATCTACGAATGCCTCGAATCCTGTTTCGATACTCGGGCCGTAACGACTCGCCGGCTCCTCTGGGGATAACTTCCGAGCAAGGCAAAGATGACATATATCTTCAGCATATGTGGCGTCTTTTAGCAACGCTACAACCTCTTGGGGCCAAGATCCTTCCACATATTGTGGGACCAAAGAAGTTGCTTGGGATAATATGGTCATATGGAAAGGCTTGGCACAAACGCAAAAGAGCTGCGACCCGGTGATCATGTGAACGAACGATACCGTGCGGAAACCAACGATTTCTCTTGTTGGCGTAAAATTAGCCACCAGTGGTTGCTTTAGATCTCCTTCGCTAATAAGCCGGTTTGTCACCTCTTGGAAAACCTGGCCGGTGACTAATAGGTGGTTTATTCGAAACTCGTGATTGGTCTGGCGTTTGAGATGGCGGGTTTTAATTTGTGTGCTGCGATATACCCCAAATCCGTAATCAATAGGGAGCATGGTAATACTATCTGAAGATATTTTTAGATTATCAATTTTGTCTCCCTGTCGAGTCGCAAAATTAATATTGGTATACCAGGTATCGTACCCGGTTGATGATAAAGCATGCAGAGTAGCGTATCTTTCCTTGAAATACATTGGGTAAAAAAGCACCACCGGTGACTTGACTAACCGACCGCTAAGCTCATCACGAAATTGTTTGAAGAGATGCGTTTCAAGTGCGCGTTCTACGGCCATAACAGGTGTCACACCCGCAGTACGCAGGTCAAGTAACATTTGTCTAACAAGCTCAGAGCTATGCAGTTTGATAGTAATGCTAGAGACATTGCTATCAGATGTCATTGGTATCCCATTCAGGCCGTAGGGCCGATTGTTCTCGCGCTGCACGGAAAAAACTTGCTAGAGCCCTAGATTCATTTGTGTATTCCGGCGAAAAGCACGAACCGCCGTGCGAGAGGGCCAACGCAAAGCATAAGAGGTCGAGAAGAGACACTAATCGAAAAAAATTAACGTTATCGCCGTATCCTTCAAATATGCCGTGCAGGATGCCGTGCCGATTCAACTGATCTAACCCTTCGTAACAATTCGTAGAGCTAGTAAAGCGGTTGACATAGAATTCCCGGAACGATTCAAGCATAACGATCCGCTCTTCATATCGGGAAGGAGAGCGTTCCTCTTTCGCGAGCAGTTCGTCGAGTTCGGCACGCAGCCAAGGCGTGTTGCCTTTTTTTGAAAGACCATCACGTTCAACGGAAATTTTTTTGAATACGCCTTCAAGTACGGGGATCAGAGTGCAAACCGCAGCGTGGGGAAGGCCGGTAAGCCCGGCTTCGATCGCTTCAGCAATCGGCTTCCTGAAATCTCGAACAAAGATGGTTACGCTGTAAAGCCCAACCAACTTAGCAGCCAAATTATCGTCTGAGTATATTTGAGGAAGGAATGATTTAAGAATTGCTTGCTTTTCTACTGGATCGGCGTTTTCTATTCGGCATCCAAGATTACTTATAACCCCGACCGAAACGTAGGCAGGAACAACCCAATCAACAGATTTCAGCGCATTCGCTGCCCTTCTCAAGCCTGAGTTTATATCGGGCACCTTTTGATTCTCATAAAGTCTGCTGATGAAATGATTTTATGACATTTTATATAATTCAGGGCAGAGAAACATTTTAGGCTAATCGGCAATGACCGGTTTGACCAAGACTGGCAAGCCCACTCGGGCTTGCCGAGAGTCAGCTTGAATTCACATAACTGACAAACATTCCCTTGTATGACGAATGGCTCTTTTGGGCCGGCTTCAACAATTTCCCATTTCCAAGAACTATCTTTCGCCATTGGCGTATGTCTCTCTGAACCCATGGCCCAAAGTGTTACCTATAAAGTCCAACAATATGGGTTGTTGCTTTACCGCTATTTACGGCAGGTCAAAATAGCTTTAGCAAACACCCCGCCGTCACTGGTTTCCAGCAAGGTAAAACTGTCCTTCGCGCGGGTGATGCCGGTGTAAATTAATTCGCGCGTGAGTACCGGGCTGATGTTTTCCGGCAAGACTAAAGCCACGTGATTAAACTCCGAGCCTTGTGATTTATGCACGGTAATGGCGAAAGCAGTTTCCACATCCGGCAGGCGCATTGGCGAGATCCAGCGTATTTTCAGATTGGCCGACGGCTCGCCGCTGGCATCGGCACTTGGAAATGCCACTCTAAGTTTGCCGCGACTATCTCGCAGGGCAATGCCAATATCGCCGTTCATTAAGCCCAGATTGTAATCGTTGCGGGTGATCATCACCGGCCGGCCTTCATACCACAGCGCCTGCTTGGCTTTGGCAAACAACCATTCTTCAATGCGCTGATTAAGGCCTTCTACGCCCCACGGCCCATTCCGCAATGCCGACAACACCTGAAACGCATCGAAGGCGGTCAATACTTGCATGGCCCATGCGTCGTATCGCTCCGCGCTGTCCGGCCGACCATTCTGGATTTGCGCCAGATAATAGCCGTAACCTTGGCGGGGGCGTGACGACTCAGCGGAGTCCCCGTTATTAATCACCAATTTTCTTAACAAGCTATTGGCGGCGTCCGGGCTTGGGTGTTGCCGCAAGGCGATGTAGTCTGCATGCGGTTCGGGTCGCAAATCCGGGTAGCGGTCCGTGTCGGTTAAGATCGCCTGAGCCTGCAAGGCATCGCCCTGATTCACGGCTTTTGCCAACTGGCCGATGCCGCTGTGTGCATCGAAACGATGACTGTGCCGCAACATAACAGTTTGTTGGTTGATAGCAGAGCCCGGCACTACGGCGGGCTTGGTCTGTTCGCCGGCATAGCGGCTTATCCACGCCAGCGTTTCCTGATCATAGGCCGCGTGTTCGGCGCCGCGACATAAATCCCCCATCACAGAACCGGCTTCGACGGATGCCAATTGGTCCTTGTCGCCCAATAAGATCAATTGAGTGTTTGCCGGCAAGGCCTCCAACAGCGACGCCATCATTTCCAGATCTATCATCGACGCCTCATCGACGATCACGATGTCGGCGACGATAGGATTATGGCGATTATGCAAAAAGCGCCGCGAATCATGTCGGCTGCCCAGCAAACGGTGCAAAGTACTGGCTTTTCTAGGGATACATTGTTTGATACTTTCGTCGATAGTCAAGCTGTCGAGCGCTTTGGCAATCGACTCGCTGACTCTGGCCGCCGCTTTACCCGTGGGTGCCGCCAGTAAAATATTTAGCGGCTTGGAGTGCTCGCTATTTTGTTGCGCCAGTTCAATCAATAGCGCCAACAGTTTGGTCAGGGTAGTGGTTTTGCCGGTACCCGGCCCGCCGGTGATGATGGCGAATCGCGCCCGCAACGCCAGGACACAAGCGATTTTTTGCCAATCCGGGCTTTCCGGGCTGGTGGGAAACAAATTTTGCAAGCGTTCCGCCAACGACGCCGGCAAGCTATCTCGCGCCGGTTGCAAACGTTGCATAATGCAGGCTTGCGTGATCTGTTCGTAGTGCCAATAACGCCGCAAATACAGCCGGTTACCGGCTAAAACCAGCGGCGTATCGCCTTCTCCCGATGACACAAGTCTTGATTGTGATAGCGCCGCTTGCCAGAGCTCAAGACTATACGCTTTTAAGCGCGCAAATTCGGCCGCCGCCGCGTCCTGCTCCACAGCCCAGGCATCATCGGCCGGAATAGCCAGCGTCATCCCCGGCTGTTCACAGAGTTTTTCCAAGTCCAAATAAACTTCGCCTCTATCCAGCTGATGACTAACCAAGGCCCCTGCCCACAGCACCGCGTCGGTCGCGTTTGGTTCAAGATCCAACAAAAAGCCCACGAAGGCGCGATTCAAATGACTCAACCAGCCTTTAGCTACCCAGTGCTGTATGCTGTCGATTACCGCCGCTTGCCGGATCATGACGATGCTCCAAACAAGGCATCCAAGCGTTCGATCAATGCCCTGGGTGGCTTATCGAACACGCGTCCCGCCGTTGGCCCTGGCGCGCCTCTTAAAAACAAATACAGGCCCCCGCCGATGTGCGTCTCGTAATCGTAAGCAGCAGCCAACCTGACTTTCAGCAAACGATGCAAGGCCAATAAATACAAGCTGGCTTGCAAATCGTAACGCTTAGCCAACATGGCCGCCGTCAAGGCCTCCTGCGTATACGCCGAGTCGTCGGCGCCCAAACTGTTGAATTTATAATCGACCACGTAATACTGCTGATCGTGCACGAATACCAAGTCGATAAACCCTTTTAACAGCCCGTTTACTTGGCCGGGCAATAAGCCGGGACGGGCTTGTCCGCCGAAGGTGTGGCGGCAGACCAAGCGGTCCAGTTCCTCAGTGTCCACGGTATCGGCACCCAGCAGAAACTCCAGCTCGGCTTGATAGGCATTGGTTTCGAGCGCAGCCAAACTAAGCTTAGCGTCCTGCAGCAAGGGCATGTTCAACCAGTGTGCCAAGGCCGAAGCGATGACGGCATGTTTGTTCTCCCATTCGCCGCCGATAAATCGCTTTTGAATCAATTCTTGTCTTAAGGCTGGATTTTCCGAAACGTTGGAAAACCCCCATTGCGCGCATTCCTCCAGCAGATCATGAATCAACACGCCGGGACCGGCGCCTCTGGGCAAAGCGTGGACACCGGACAAGGGTTTACTAAGCGCCGCAGCGATTTCGGCTTCGTCGTTTTGCTTATCGTCATGGGCCGTTTCAAACTCCGGCAACGGCTGAGACGAATCTTCCCAAGGCGTCAAGCGATCCGCGATGTGCAAGGCACTATAACTGGCTATCCACCAATTACTGGATACTTTGCTGAGCGGCACGCGCGCCTCGTCCCTGCTCTCGTCAGCTAAAACCGGGCTGTAGCGCGCGTCGTCAATTTTCGGTAAAGGCGTTATCGAAATCGCTGCACAGCTGCCTTTGAGTTCGCGCAGTTGCTCGGCCAAGGCGCTGTTGGGCATTTTGGCCTGCCAATTCAGTAAGCTGCCCATCGCCGATTTTTCCAACTGGCAATCCTTGGTACTGCCGGATTTGACCGGCGCAATGCCCAGCCAACAAGCATGGCGGGCTCGGGTCATTGCCACATACAGCAAACGTAAATCTTCCTGTAATCTTTCTTCCTCACTGATGGCTTTGATGCGCTCTTGTTTATGCAAGTCGATTTGCAAATCCTGGTTCTCATCGTGATAACGGTAATAGGTGTTGAAGCGACCGCCGACTTCCCGGAAACTGCAAATAAACGGCAAAAACACCAGCGGGTATTCCAGGCCTTTGGATTTATGAATCGTGACAACTTTAATCAGATTGGCATCGCTTTCCAGCCTGATGATGCCATCATCGCCGGCTTGGCTGCCGCCGGCCTCGATAGCCTCGGCCAGATGCCTGATCAAGGCTTGCTCGCCTTCCAGTTGCATGCTGGCTTGTTGCAACAACTCCGCGAGATGCAGCAGATTGGTAATGGACCGTTCACCTTCGCTGTCGTCAGCCAGACGCGCGTGTAAGCCGTAATCGTTAAGCAATTGCCGCAAAGCAGGCAGAATGCCGTCCTGTTGCCAGCGTTGTTGATACATCAGAAAGCGTTCCAGATGCAGTTCCCAGCCGGGTTCGTCCAAGGCCAGTGCGTGCAGAGCTTGATATGACCAACCGAAGGTCGCCGAGCTTAAGGCCGCACGCACTTTGCGCTCATTACGCGGCTCAGCCAGGGCATTTAACCAAAGCAACATGTCGACCGCTTCCACGCTGGCAAAAATGGAATCACGCTCGGACAGATAGACACTGCGCAAGCGTCGGCGCGCCAAGGCGTTGCGTATCGCCACCGCTTCGGTACCACTGCGGACCAGGATAGCGATGTCCCCAGGCTGCAAAGCCTGCATGCCGGATACCGAGCTAAAGCCGGTTTGCCCCGCATCAGCTGAGTTCAGTAATTTGACAATCTGGCTGGCCGTCGCCTCTGCCAGTGTTTCCCGATAAGCCGGCATGCCGACTGCGTCCTCACTATCCCAATGCCACAGGGTCAGTGCCGGAGCAGCTTGATTATCGATAACCCAGGTTTCATTGCGGCCTTGGGCCTTGACCGGCAGAAAAGGTAACGGATTATCTTGTGCTGTTTTAAATCTGAATGCGCCCCGCTCTTGCTGATCGGCTTGGAAAAAAAGCTGATTGACTGCATCGACCAAGGCCTGGGTCGAGCGGTAATTGGTACCTAGGGTGTAATGCCGGCCTTGGGTGTCGCTATGCGCTTTAAGATAGGTATAAATATCAGCGCCGCGGAACGAGTAAATAGCCTGTTTCGGATCGCCTATCATCAAACACGCATAATCAGCGCCGGCGGGCGTGGCGTAAAGCGTCGAAAAAATCCGGTATTGCACCGGATCGGTATCCTGAAACTCGTCTATCAACGCGATGGGATACTGCTGGCGAATCACTTCCGCCAGCCGGTCGCCGTTGCCGCCTTGCAAGGCATTATCCAACCGAATCAGCATATCATCGAAGGTCATCCTGGCAATGCGCTGTTTTTCAAAATCGTAACGCTGCCTGATCCAATGCACGGCATGTTTGATTAGCTCGACTTTTAAACTCGGCAGTGCCGCCAGTTGCGCCGGCAAGCGGCCAATCGCCGCAAAACCGGGATGGTCCGGCGGGGTTTGCCCGGGGTTGGCTAATTTTGCCATGCCGTCCGGCGATAGATTCTCAAAACCCTTGCCAATGTCCAGCGTATCCTGCAAAGGGTCCAAACTCCATGCCTCGATTTTGTCCAGCCAGTTGCGGCGGTTCACGGAGTTGTAATTTTTTGCCGGCAGCACTTTGGTTGCTATGGCAGCCTCCACTAGTTCGCGGACTTCAGGCAACCAAGTTAGCCAAGGCACCTTCAACTGCTGTAACGCCGACTGCCTGATTGATGACACCGCAGCCATCAATTCTTTGATGGACTGACCGTCGGCAAGGCTAAATGGTATTGGCTCGGCGTTACCCAGCAGCGAACGTACCGCCAGCAATAACTCGTCCGGATGCTTGAACAGCGCATACAGGCTTGGAAAATCGACATCGTTGGACATGTCGTAATAGAAACTGCGCCAATAGTCCCGCACCACCTCGTTCAACAATTCAGTATCGTCGGTATTGACCTCCTGCCGGAACAAACTGCCGCTGTCGAACGCATGCTGTTGCAACATGCGGTTACACCAGCTATGAATGGTATAAACAGCCGCCTCGTCCATCCAATTGGCCGCCAATTCCAACCGGCGGGCGCAGGCCGGCCAGTCTACTTCGGGATAAGCGGCACGGATGTGTTGCAAGAATGCATCCGTCGTCGAAAGTTGCTGGCGAAAGAAACGCGCAGCGTGACTCAAACGCTCGCGTATCCGTTCCCGCAGTTCCTTGGTAGCGGCCTCGGTGAAAGTCACCACCAAAATATCCGGCGGCAAAAGATACCGGCTGGATTCAGCATTGTCGGGACGGTGTCCCAGAATTAACCGCACATATAAGGCGGCTATGGTGTAAGTCTTGCCGGTACCGGCGCTGGCTTCGATCAGTCGGGTAGCCGATAACGGAAATTCGATGGGGTTGAGCGGGATTGCACTGGTCATATCGTCCCCTCCCCTGCTCCAGGCAATTCCCGGATACTCGTAAACATCGGTCGGTATAAGCTATCCGCCCAATATTCAAAATCCTTATTAGCGTCAAACGCAGTCAAGCTGGCAAAGTTGGGAAAGAAGCGGGCAAGATAGGCGTCGTAATGGACTTCGCCGGCATTCCATTCGTCGCCCTCATATCTGGCTTGGGCTTTTTCCGACGCGATTTCCGGAGGGGCGGTAAGCCAGCAAAATGCGGTGCGGCAAGCCACGGGCAACGGTGCTTGCATGCCGTCGTGATAAGCGGCAACCAGGTCTTGCAGCTGCTGGTAGGCGTCACTTTGCTCGATAACGGGCATTTCAAGCACCGTGTCGGCACCGATAACCAAGGTGTTTACTGGCAAACCATCGGCACAAGCCGCCAAATGCTGTAGCCACTGCAATAATACATTCGGATATTTGATGGATTTATCCTTATTCAGCAGAGTTTGCGCGGTCAAATGCAACAGACTCACTTGCCCTTGCTGACCTTGGCGACGCAATTGACTGAGATCGCCGGCTAATTGCAGCGTCACGCCGCCGGACAATGCAAAAGGCGCAAGCTGCAATACATGCGGCTCTAAAGCCTCGGGCCACTCCGACACCAACACCCGATAACGTTCCCAAGCCGCTTTGACCGGCTCGGCCAGTGCGGCGAAACTCGTTTGGGCAAAACCACCCAAAGGCAGTTGCCCTTTCTGCATCATCACGGCCTGTTGCCGAGACAGGAATTCTTCTGTCTGATCCGGCTGCTCGGCGGTTAAGCCTTGCAGCAGTTCATCGCTGAATAAATAGGCTTGCAGGCTATCGATTCCAAACGGTTCGCAGTCTTCACTGGTGACCGTTTGGCCATCGAAGCCAAACTTCAGGGTTTGATTGCAAAAGCTTTTGACCGGCGCGCGCAAAAATCGCGCAAGCGATTCCAAGGTCAATAAATAGGTTTTATCGTCCGGGCCAGAGGCGATCAGACCGCTAAACGGCTGAGCCACTGCAGGTGCAAACCATTCCCGGGCATAGGTAAAAAGATTCGGATCACGATTTTTGCGGACATACGCTTCGCTAAACGGCTGCAAGGGGTGCGCTACGGTAATGCTTGGCAACAGGGTGGGCTGGTCGGCAAGCGTCCAGCCCTGCGCCAGCACATCGCGCAATTGACTGATTAAAACCGAAGGCGGCCGCTCGCTATTATCACGGATACTGCGCCCTACCCAGCTTATATATAGCTGTTCGCGCGCCGACAGCAACGCTTCCAGGAACAGGTATTGATCGTCTTGCCGGCGCGAGCGGTCGCCGGGCCGATATTGACCGCGTTGGCTCATTAAATCGAAACTATGCGCTTGTTGATTGCGCGGATAGTCGCCGTCGTTCATACCCAACAAGCAAATCAACCGAAACGGGATGGCGCGCATCGGCATCAAGGTACAGAAATTAACCCGGCCGCTGAGAAAGCGCTGATGCAAGGACGGTTCGTCAACGCCAGCCAGCCAAGCCTCGCGTACCACAGGGATGGGCAGTAAATCTGTTTCGCTTAAAACAGCTTGTTCGCAGTGTCCGGACCAACTCGTTAGTGAACTTGTTAGGGATTCCAGGGTTTTTCGCTCGCGCTCGTCGCTTACTTGAAAAAAATCGTTCAGCAGCTCGGACAATAGTTGCTGCCATTTGGCCGGCGGGTATTCCAGCCGCAATCGCTCAGCGTATTTTTCCAGCGTTTCCAACAGAAACGCCAGACCACCTAGCCATTGCGCATCCAGGCCGCCGATTTCTTCGTAAGGCTGAATCTCATCAAAAGCCACCCCGGCACCGACCGCGTACCCCAACAACATCCGCCTCAGCCCGAACTGCCAGGTATTGGCCTGCAAGTTTGCGGGCATATTGACTCGTTCCGCGCGCTGCCGAGCATTCAAGCCCCAGCGGATGCCGGATTCTTCAATCCACTGATGCAGCTTGGGGATGGCGGTTTCATGAATATCAAAGCGCGTCCGCAAGGCCGGTACTTCGAGCAAGCCCAGAAATTCGCTGACCGCAAACCGCGACTCGGGTAAATTCAACAAGGCTTCCACGGCAAGCAGCAGCGGGTTTTGCCCGCGCTGCTGCTGATCGGCCAGACTGTAGGGAATATAACGCGGATCGTCGCTTTGAATTTGCCCGAATACCGCATGGATATGCGGCGCGTAAGTATTGATATCCGGCACCATGACAATAATATTGCGCGGATATAACGGGTCGCCGTTTTGCTGGGCATTATCGAAACGCGCCAATAGTTGATCGTGCAGAATTTCGACTTCACGTTGCGGACTATGCGCGATATGAAATTGGATAGACGTATCGGAGCTGGCTAGACATACCGGTTGCTCGGGCAAGGGGTCCAAGTCCAAGATAGACTGCTGGAGATGTTGCAGCAAGCTACGCTGCCCCGCCTCTCCGTAATCTTTGAACATATCGATTTTACTGTCCGGCCAATGCCAGTTGGCATAGGCTTGGGTTTCATCGAAATGATCCAGCAAACGAATATAATCCCGGCCCTGTTTGCCCCATGCGGCCAGTAAAGGCGGCGCCTGTAAATGCAATTCCGCATCGCTCAGCGCTGCATTCATACCGGATTTGTAAGCCTGACGACGGCGTTCGGCTTTCAGCAGTTCCTTGTCTTCGATGATGTCGGCCCAATAGTGCTGACACGGGTTATGCACAAACAATACGATCTGACAAAATCGGCCCAATTTGGCCAGCACTTCCAGCGACTGCTGCGGCAGGGAAGACAGGCCGAACAACACGACGCGGCGCGGCATGCTGGCGGGGCGAGCTGTTAACGTATCAATCTTGGCCATGAACTGCGCATGTACCGCTGACCTACTGGCAAACGGCGAGGACTGCTCGCCCAAATCTTCGAGCACCGCGCGCCACAAGGCGGCTTGCCAAACCTGCGCGCTGGGTAGCTGTTTGCTTTCGCCATGCCCGTTGCGCAACACATTTTGTCCTGCCGCCCAATCGGACACCCAATCGGAACGATAAACCTGGTATTGGTCGAACAGATCCGCTAGTTGTTCGGCAAGTTGGTGGCGTTTGCGGCATTGGCTGTCTTCGGTCAAAAAACTCGCCAAGGTTTCGAAGCCAGATTGTTGCAACAAGCCCGGCAACAATCGATATAAGCGCCAGATCAGCGGGTCCTTGGCTAATGGTTGCTCGGTAGGAATCTGCTCGCCTAATACCGCCCGATAAATGCTCCAGATAAACAATGACGGCAACTGCATCTTCAGCGCGGCGGCAATGCCCAGCGAAGAGTTTTGCGCCAAACTTTGCTTTAACCAATGCCCCATGCCGTTGCTCTGCACCAGAAAAATCTCGTTTTCCAAGGGCAGCAAGGGATGCTGTCTGAGCCAGTACTCAACCACATCGCGGAGTTCTTCCAGTTGATTGGAGTGAATCACGGCAATGCCGTTGTCGAGGGAGTGGGCGTGACCTGCTGCGGGCATGATAGGCTGAAATAGTTTAGGGGAGCGGTGCGCCTATTATCGCCGCTTTTGACTGGACCATCGAGACCTTGCAAATTAGTCGCAGTACAGTCTTAGCTATTCGTCTACCTTTGTATTCCCTGTGGCGGAAATAGCAGCCCGATTGTGAAAGCTAGAACAATTCAATCTCGGGGGTACGCTGGTCGGGTTTAGGATTTTCGCCTTGTGGCTGTTTTTCCGTTTCCGACAACAGTAATTTTAAAGCGGCAATGCGCTGTTTGAAGCGCGCTAAACCGTCGCGCTCTTCCTGGTCGTGATGCAATCTCAAGAGTGCGTGCAAGTAATTACCGACATTTTTGGCATCCACGGCTATTTTAGCCATCATTTGCGTGACGATGTCTTCAAACTGCATAGCCATCACCCCCTCCTGAGCCAGCCTTTGTATTTCATTGCTTGCCACAGTGATGTTAGTTGAGTGCCCATTCGCCTTGGATGTCATCTGGATAAGCTCCTGACCCAAGCTGCCGAGGTTTTCGCGTGACCGTTCCGCCAGGCTTAGGTCAGTCTGCGCCACTTGCGATACCTGCTGATCCACTTCTTGCAACGACTGGATTATGTCATCGAGAGTGGCGCGGATTTCATCGCTGAATTGCCGGGTCTGGGCTGCAAGTTTTCGGACTTCATCGGCGACAATACCAAAACCGCGTCCGGCGTGGCTGGCCCGCGCCGCTTCAATTGCCGCATTCAAAGCCAGTGTGTCGGTTTGCCTGGTCAGCTTGGTGACCCCATCAAGTGAATCTTCGATGCGTAAAAACTTGCTCTGCATCTGATTAAAACTGACAGCTATGCCCACGCTGGAATCGTTGACTTCCTGGATTTTTTTAACGAATTCATCAATCAGCGCATGCGTTTGTCGAAAAACTTATGTAAACCGGCCTGCTGCCGTTGTTGCTCGTCATCGGCGCCGGTCATTTGCAATATTTCATCAATTAGGGCGGTCAACACCTTCGCTGAAAATCTTGGAAACGGAGCGCCAGCGAAGTGAAGATTTTTAGTCCCCGATAGCCGTAGCGCCGGGCGGGTTTTCGCAGCGAAGCGGAGAAAACCTGCAAGGCATCGCGACACGG
>Ga0123388_1001531_pt1 | contig 13325 bp, 8 predicted proteins | sample T0HHNO3metaT_FD_89916 | JGI IMG/M metagenome (GOLD analysis project Ga0123388, IMG submission 89916) | Methane-oxidizing artificial microbial communities from Washington, USA to study methane cycling - T0-HHNO3 metaT (Metagenome... | ecosystem: Engineered > Modeled > Simulated communities...
CAACGCCAGTCCGATTAGCCTGGCACCAAGTTCCTACTTTTTAGCACCAGGGCTATGCTGGCTACCCAGCAGCTTAACCGGCAACAATAACGCCGACCAGATCAACACTTGCGTTATCGAAGCCATTTACGCATCGGGATTAAATCGAGAAAATACCAGTGAAGCTCTCGATATTGGAGCGGTGAACTGGTCCGTGATGAACTATCCCGCCATCAGCAGCGGAGCTTGGTCGTTTATCCCCGACATTGGTTACCAGTTTCTACTGGAAAAAACCGCAGACGCCCAAACCAGCCGGCAATCCGTTACGGCGGTTAGTGAAAAATCCTTATCATCTATGCCCCTAGCCGCATTAACCTGGTTTGTTTTGGGTTGCATGTTGGGGACGTTAGCGATGCTGCGTCGACACCAAGAAAAGCTGACCATCGTCGCCGATTAATTTTTTGCCAGGTATTTGCGCTGCGAATTTCAATTCTTTATAGTCCCACCTGCCGGCGCTTTGCTCAGTGCCGGCATTTTCAGGGGCTAGTCCACTATCTCCCGATCATTAGACGACGAAGCGTTGGGAGATGCAAAAATGGCAAAAACCTTATATCAACTATTAAACATAGCCGAGTCCGCCAACGACCAACAAATCCATCGGGCGTTCAAGGATATTGAACGGACTTGGGCAAAACGCGAAGACAACTCCGCAATAGATACACTCAACCGAGCGAGAGAAGCATTTGTGATACTGTCCGACACGGACCGGCGCATGAGCTATGACCGAAAACTGGCGGCCAGCCGCTTGCAGCCTACTGAAATAAGCCCCCCCAACGCAACCGAACCCGGCCGGATAGGCCTATGGTCACAACGAGTGGCTATCGCCCTGCTGCTATTGTTTCCGATAGGATCTTGGATTTATCACAATAACCAGCAATCCCGGCAACAAGCCGAGCTGCAGCAGATCCAAAATGCTAAATTAATTGCCGCCACCGACGCGCTGAAAAGCCAGCAAGAACAGCTGTTACTCGACAATCAACAAATGAACGTCCAGCGCCAGGACGAACTGGAAGCTCGACGCATGGAAAACGAGCTACGACTCAGACAGCAGCAGCTCGACGACGCGAAAATACTGAGCCAACAGCAGTTGCAAAACCAAGCGCGCAGCCTGGATTTGATGGAAAAACACCTGAATACGGACACGCACGACCGAGAACAAAGTATCGCCGAACGCCAAGCCGAACTGCAATATAGAAAGCCGGCAATGGCGACGGCCTTGCAAGAGCAACAAGACCAACATTTGTCATTGCAGCGGCAAAGATCTTTGCAACAACATGATGAGAATATCGCCAGTATCAACAGCCTGCGCGCGGCACGCTTGAAAGCTTACGACCGTGATCATGGCAGCGGCGGCATAAGCACTTCCAACCCGGCCGTTGACCCCTAAATCCCTGATAACTTGTTTAAACCTAAAAGCGCAAAAGTTTTACGATAGGAAATCCGATGAACAAACCCAAAGTCCTGATTAGCCGCCGCTGGCCGGCAAGTGTTGAAGCTAAACTGCAAGCGCTTTACGACGTCACGCTGAATACCGACGACCACCCTCTCAGTGCCGACGAATTTAGAGCGGCCTTACAAAATTACGATGCAGTGTGTCCCAGCGTTTGCGACTCCCTGCCAGCCGAAGTACTGAATGTCGCGAACAAGCGCTGCAAAATTCTGGGTAATTTTGGCGTGGGTTATAATCATATCGATATTGCCGCCGCCAAACAGCAAGGCCTGATTGTTACCAATACCCCTGGGGTATTGACGCAAAGCACCGCCGACATAGCGATGACCTTGTTATTAATGTCTGCGCGGCGCGGCGCCGAGGGCGATAGACTGGTCAGAGCCGGCGCATGGACCGGCTGGTGCCCAACCCATATGATGAGTAGCGATGTCACCGGCGCCACGCTGGGACTAATCGGCTTCGGCCGTATCGCCCAGGCCATGGCGCGAAAAGCTCATCATGGCTTTGGTATGAAAATTCTGTATCTCAAACCCAGTCCGGCCGACCCTGCCATTGTCGACGAGCTAGAGGCGGAGCGTTGCGATACGCTGGAAGAACTATTACCGCGTTGCGATTATGTATCTCTGCATTGTCCGGGCGGCAACGAAACCCGGCATTTAATCAACGAGAATACCTTGAATTTAATGAAGCCCACCGCGCATTTAGTCAATACTGCGCGTGGCGACGTGGTGGACAGCAAAGCTTTGATCAAAGCCTTGCAAGAAAAGCGCATTGCCGGCGCCGGCCTGGATGTTTACGAAGGCGAACCTAACATAAACCCCGGTTTTCTGACGCTGGACAACGCCGCACTCCTCCCCCATCTGGGCAGCGCGACGATTGCCACCCGCACCGCGATGGGGGAAAAAGTGTTGGCAAATTTACAGGCTTATTTTTCAGGCGCTGAACTGCCGGATAGAGTGGTTTAAGGCTAAACCGCAACCCTGTTGACTATACAAAAAAGAGTTCTAAGCAAACTTGACGGGTATTTTTTTGCGTTTTTTAGCGCCCAGTATACCCATCAAACCTGCTAAGAATGACCAGACAGCGGCAGGGAGCGGCACCGCCGCTGGCTGCAAATTCCCGTTTATTGTCACATCCGTAAAAAAGCTTCTGCTCGCCCCCTGCGCCAGGTTAAAGGAATAAGTCACAAAACGTTTATCGCCAGCAATCGCCAAGGCAGGGTCATAAGACGTTACATTGAGCATGCCGTTATTGAAAAATGCATTACCTAATTGCGGTGAAAATGTATCCCAAAAATCAAGAATCACATCCGTATTCGCATCACCCTGTGTAAAGGCTTGGAGCGTGTAATTCACTGTCAGCGTTATTTGTTGATCCTGAGCACTTTCATTTAAAAAATCCAGCTGATACCAACCGACATGCTGCGAAGTAAAGCTCCCAGCTGACGCGTAGCCATTGACCGCAAACGTATGCGCGACTCCAAAACCAAGCGAGGGCAGCGCCACGGCGTTAGCAGCAGCCGGTAAAATCGCACCGACACTCTCTGGGGCTGTAAAAATATAGGAATATGACGCATCCGCGGGTGCATAGGCGCTCGTCGCCGTCACACCGTTCCCTATTCCACTGACATCAAACGAAATAGTCGCTTGACTATCGAACGAACTGCTCGCTTGCGCGTTTTGGCCAAGCGTTAGTAAAACCAAAACCATCAAACTGCTGAAAAGTCTTTGTTTGTTACTCAAGTTTTTCATTTCTTATTCCTAGTGCAACTGAATAATCCGCATCCAAGCCGGGGATATGCCGGCTTGGATCGCATAATTAAATTAAGGGGCCTGCAAATAGCTCTCAAACGGTAACAACGGAGCGTGCGAACCGTTTGCCCCTACCGGCGGAATCACCAGAAATTCTTCGGTAGCCAATTCAGCGCTCAGCGGATTACCGGCCGTCACCGAAATATGGTCGCCAGTATGCCCGTTGGGCACTTTGATTTCCGGATGGTCGAAAGGCGCTTTTTCATAACGCACCCGCTCATCGGTAAAACTTTTTAACAGCGCCAGCAAGTCGGCACGTTGCTCGGGCGCATTTGCCAAGGCGATATTCGAAACCAAGGTATGTCTATCCGGATTGTCGTTGTTGCCTTTTCTAGAATAAAACTCAAGAACCTGCTCCAACGTTGACATGCTGCCGTTATGCATATACGGGCCAGTCAGCTCGATATTCCGTAAACCCGGTATTTTAAAGGTAGCTTTCTTGGCGACCCCCAGTTTTAACGGCGCCGACGTTAGCGATGCATTGGCTGCGGCAATGGTCGGTATATTCCCCTTTAACGCAAAATCGTTGATGCAATCCTGATTTTTCAGCACGCCTTCCCTAGCGCCATCCGCTTGAATGCCATTGGGGATCGTGAATGTGACAAGGTTGGTCGTCGTAACATTTTTGGCAATCTCGACCAGAAAATCGCAGCTGCGCACGCTTTTTACGACTTTGTCTTTGACGTTTGAGTAATTTCCCAGCAAGTACTGAACATATTGATCTGAATATGACAAGGGGTTACCAAAATCGTCTAAAGCACCCAGACCGGGATCAGCCGCCGGATCCGCCACGCCGGTGTTGGCAAATCCAAGATCCATGAGTTTGATGCCGCCGACAGTAGTATTACGAGTTACCACGCTGACGTGCGGACTGATCCCGGCTGCGTAAGCACCGGCATCCGGTCCCAGACCGTCCGGCCCATACGGTATTGAAAGATCGCTACCATAGAAGGCATTAAGCGTTCCGTCGACCAGCGTACTATTCAACGTAATCGCCGCGGTAGTCAAAGCCGGGCCTGAGTGGCACAAATTACAGTGATTGTTGGTGAATGTTGCCAAGCCGTTGTTTAAAGAATCGATCTCCGCCTGCGTTTTACCCATGCCCTCCCAGGTCGGCAAGTGCGTAATCGGATCGCGGGGGGTCAAATCAATCGGTGCCTGATCGGAAACCAGGGTGCCTTGATACAGCTGTAAAGCGATACCAAAGAACATCGAAAAATTGGCTTCCATTTGATTGTAAGGCTCTTGCCCCGCCGGCGCACCGAACGGGCCCGTCGAACTGAATGACCAGAATTTCGGGTTGAAAGCCCCCATAATCATGTTTTTATAAGTTGTATTCAAACCGGGCTTGAGACTGCCCGGCGTGCTTAAACTGAGTGCGCCCAACACGCTATCTTGGTGATGCACTTTCTGGCCTTGTAGGGGCTGGCGCAATAGCAACTTTCTGCCTATGTTGGGCCATTTGCGAGCGACACATGACATCTCGACGTCACTTAATGCCGGCCCCATAGCCAAAGACGCGAGTGACGCATTTTCCAGCCTAAGCTTCTGTTTGGCGGCGCTTCTGGCACCGGTTTTCACCCAAACGCCCGCGTCGGGATCGCGGTCGCCCCAGGGACTAACGCCGTTATAGGTGTTATTGGCCCGCCCATCCCAAAAATTTCGGTGATTGAAAATAGCGTTTACCACTGTCGGGGCGTTTCTGGGCTCCACCCTACGGGTTCCGGTACCATCGACATGAAATATCGGGTCGGCGGAGCGGGCGCATTGATCTTGCTCGCCGGTAAATTTCGATACGCCTGTAAAATTACCGCTGAATGTGCCGGATGACGAAACGACATCATCGGTTGCAAAAGACACGCCGCTTGCCTTATTTAAAGGGTCATTAAAACGAAAGGTTGGAAAATCCGTGGTTTTAAGCGTGTAGTTGGGACCACCGCTATCGATACTCGAAGGCAAACGTTCAAAAGTTTCAGCAGTCGCCGTAGTACCTTTAAGCCCAGGGTTCATTTGGTTTTTCACCCGGTTATCGGCACCGGCATGAAAATGGCAGGATCCGCATGCCATGCCATCGCTGCCGACATTGACATCCCAAAACAAGGCCTTACCCAAAGCAATCGCCTTTTGTTTGTCTACGACGATAGGGTCGCGACCATCCGTAGGTAAAAAATTTACCGGTAACTCGCCCAACGTCCCTAAAACCTTGGGTATCGGCACGTTCTGCAACGGCATCGGCTGCGGCCCGTGCGCAAAAGCAATTGGCAACCAAAATAACCAGCCCGCGGTTGTCCAGCCCAATTTATTCGTAACTCGCATAATTACCTCGTCTAAATGCAAACTTTTTTGAATTTGAAGTGAATAAGCAAAAATAAAACCATTTACACAATTACTATTCAAAACATGTGGTTATATTGATCTCAACTCTTCCAACAGCGCTTCTGAAGTGGACAATGCGTCATTTGACACAATTTGTTCGAAACATCCAGGCAAATACCGAATCAAGAATCGAGCAGACGGCGGATAGAGCCGGCAAGCGCAAAACGATGCCACTAACTCCTGAAATCTGATCAAAAAAAAGGGGTGGCGTTACCGCCACCCCGTCAAACGCAGAGCAATAGATCGTTGATTAACCCTGCCCTTAAATACTACTTGCCTTAATGCCCTTGCCTGTTGAAGTACACACTAGCCTGGGCCTCGACTAGCCCGGCCCTAACGAAATACCAGTGGTAAATAGGGCCGGGTTAATAGCAGGCTTAGGCTGCCAATGAATTCTTCTTTCTTCCAAAAGACAGCAGACCCAGCAAACCGCTACCAAACATCCAGACAGCAGCAGGCACAGGTACCGCAGCCGCAGTCTGTTGAATCACGACATTGTCCAAACGCATTTTGTACGGCAGTCCAGCTGTCACGAACGAATCGGGCTCACCGATAAAATGGATCCAGAAAGCACTGATATTTTGGAATCCGCTATTTAACACCAAGGTACCGTCGAAATTATCCGTAGCGGTATTTGCGAGAGTCTGATAAGCGACCCGAGTTGCGTAATTGGTACCGTCTCCGCTAGACAAAGCGGCGTTATCCGGTTGACTGAAACCCAAAATCTCCCACGAACCTGAACGTCTGTTGCCGTTCGAAATACCCCAAGGTGAATGAAAATCCATTTGCGTCAATGAAAACGAACTGCCATCAACAGCTCGCATGTAGATACCTGAAGAGTCGTTGTGATATGCCACTTCATACAACGGAGTGACGCCATCCGGCGCAATATCGTTCAACTCCTGGTGCAGGTGATTAGTCGGATTCGCATCGCTAACCACACCCAACACAAAACCGGACTCCGCATAACAGTCAGCACAAACACCTGTTGCCGAGGTATTGGCATGACCGCCATAGGCCGCTTGATTCAAACCATCGAAGTTAATGGTGGTGGTAGTAGTTGCCGCGGAAGCAGCGCCTGAAACCGACGCCATACCGGCAAGCAGTAACGCACTGATTGTTGTTAATTGATTCACTATCAAATCTCCTTTCTTGGGTTAATTTTAAAATTTGAAATTTGCTCTAACATCATCCTTTGACTTAAAAATTTCAAAGAATTACTGAACGATTGACAACGCAATCGCCATTTCCTAACAATCCCCGTAAAAACTCCAAAGCAAAACCCAGACCACATTCCTTAACCCTTTAATAATCATAACGAAAAACGTCGAATACCTCCGCAAAAACAACTCAGTAAGGATGCTAATAAAATGAACTATGTTAAATAACTCATGCATAGTGCTTGATATGCCCCGCACCACCCCTGCCAAGAATCAGCCCGTGAGCCTGAACACCACCCAAATCTCAATGGCTTCTCGCTAAACCCAAGCACAACCCGCTTATCTGCCCACCAAATCTTAAATAGGTACGGTTCCTGCTTAGAGGAATCAATTCCTATCCCCTTTGCAACTTATGAATAAAGCGCTTTTTTTCTTCCCGTTATTATTGCTTGGTAGTTTTTCCACAACCGCAGCTGAACTGGGCCAACCCGCTCCGGCATGTCCGGCCGTATTCTCAGAGACCAAACTATCAGTCGATCCAAGCAACTTCAAAGGCAAGGTGGTTTTACTGGATTTTTGGGCGACTTGGTGCCCTCCCTGCATCAAATCCATGCCTTTTTTCAATGGTCTATACGAGGAACTGGGCAAGGACGGCTTTGAGGTCGTAGCGATTAATCTCGATGAAGACCGCGACACCGTGAGCCAATTTTTAAGCGAGCATCAAGTGAATTACCCCATTGCCTTCGACCCGCAAGGCGAGTGCCCGAAAATATATGACGTTAAAGCCATGCCCTCTTCTTACCTGCTCGACAAATCCGGCATCGTTAGAAAAGTACATTTGGGCTTCCGCGATGGCGATCAGGCGCTACTCAGAGAGCAAATCAAATCTTTACTCAGCCAGTAAGGGCTTTTAGAACAACAATGGACCAGTTGAATAGACTTTTTAAGGCGCTATTGATGTGCGGCATTTGCGCACTTGCAGGATGCGCCGAAGTTTCGCCCTGGGAAAGGGGCAATCTAGCTAAAAGAGATATGGCGCTTAATCCTAAACCGAACTTAAGCCATTTCCGCGACCATATTTTCACTAGCAAGGAAGCGTCTCAAGGCGGGTTGAATGGCAGTGGTGGCGGCTGTGGCTGTAACTAGCGATAAGCACAAGGCGCTTGCCGCGCTGACTTCAGCCGCTCTGGCACTGCCAGGGCTCCAAGCCCACGGCGCCACACCCGCTGCGCAAGCGGAAGCCAATTTTCAATACGGCCACTATCAGGAAAGCGATAATCGCATGGCGGTTGACGTCTATCACGCCGACTTTACCGTGCCTTATAAGGACACGCTTGAGTTGTCGTTTAGCATAGACCGGGACACCTACAGCGGGGCAACGCCGGCATTTAGTATGCCGGCAGCCATGGCAAACCAGCTCAATTACGATGATGGCGTGTTAAGCCTGGTGGATATTGTCTCGGCCGCTTCGGCCGGAGTTAGCGCGGCAACACTCACCACCCCAGCCGGGCTAAACAATTTCCAAGCCTTTAAGGATGTTTACGATCCAGGACAGGCGCAAATTTTATCCACGATTAATGCACTTAAAGATCAGGCGGGGCTTTCGATAGCGCCATCGCCCAGCAACGGCACTTTAAACTTCGATGGTATGAGCCAAGCGGCTTACGGCGGTCATGCCAATATTGCCGCAACGGGCGTCTGCACGGATTGCTACGCAGAGTCCGGGTTTGTGACTGGCGTGGTCAGCGATGCCAATCCAACCAACCATCTGCATCAGGAACTGAATAATTTTGCCGCTGACGGCGTCACTCCACTCTATGAAGTGGCTTATCACAACGACTCTTCAGGAATTTATATTCGCGCTCAGGACGGACAGGCGTTCGATTTAAACTCCATGAGTTTTTCCGCACCTTGGGGGATAGCAAATGGCAATAGGAGAACAGGTGCTTGGGAAATTTTAGGCTTCAGCCAAGCGCAAAATGTCAATTTATCCAGTGGAGACGGCACCAACTATGCGACACGGGCAGCTTACAAAAGTGTTAACAATACCAGCGCGGACAGCTTTAACGGCATCATGGTGCTTGGGAACGACTTTAAAAACATTTACGCGGTCTGGATTCATTTTGTTGGCGAGCCTGATTCATTTGTAACCCCCGGACTGCCCTACAAAATGCGCCTCGATGACGTCAGTTATTCCCGGCTGACTGGGGCCGACGCCGCGACAATTGCCCAATACAATCAACAAGTCTCAGCGATTAATGCCATGCAGGCCAACTTGTTTCAACAGTTGGTGATCGATGCGTATAGAAATGTCCTGAATCGGATGATTCCGCCGATGTCCTCCATCGTCCAAAAATATCAACAACAACCGCTGGAAACCCGCACCATGCCGACTTTCAGCGGCAAATATTATTTTGACGACAACACCCTGGCGTTTTCCGGCGGCATGTCCGAAGAACCTGACTTTATTTCCAATTTCGGCTCAGTGACTTTAAGCCACGAATTTAACAACAAACTAAGTACCGTATCCGCCGGTTACAATGTTTCCAGCAATCAAATTACGCGAAGCACTGACGCCGCCCACGGCGCAGCCGACGAACACACGCATGGCGACAATGACAATTCCCCCAATTATCAAGCACTGAATGAGACCAGCGCATCCCATGGTTTTAATCTAGGTTTTTCGCAAATTTTAAGCAAAAACACACTGTTCCATTCGTCTGCCAGCTACACGCGGCAAAACGGCTATTTGAGCAACCCGTACAAATACGTGTACATCCGCGGCGAAGTGACGCCGGAAGAATACTATCAAATCTATCAAGGCTCTAATGGTGCGTCCATCGACTGGAACGCCATCACCAAACTGGAAATGGTCGGTACCGAGCTGTTTCGGGAAGTCAGACCGGACCTACGCAATCAATGGTCTATTTCCAACCGCATCAACCAATATATTCCCTCCCTGGATGCCTCGGTGCATTTTGATTACCGATTTTACGCGGACGACTGGGGGGTAAATTCGCACACCGCGGAGCTCAAATGGTATCAATCCTTACCGATGGGCATTACCGTCACGCCGAGCTTTCGTTATTACTCACAGTCGCAAGCCGAATTTTTTGCGCCGTATTTTTTGGCGCCGCGCGCTGATGGACATTATTCCAGCGATTTTCGCCTGGCGGATTTTGGCGCGTTGAGCGGCGGGATTACCTTCAGCAAACAATTCAATAAAGGTGTGACACTGGATGCCGGCTTTGAGTATTACACCCGGCAAAGCAGTTTGAAATTAGGTGGAGGTCTGGATAACAGTTACGCCGACTACAGCTATTACATGGTACACGGCGGATTGAACGTCAACCTGTCCGCGCTAAGCTCGCAAGCCGGCGAACATGCCCATCACCTGCATCATAACCACGGCGCACCACTACCCGCCGGCGTTATGTTCGGCCATATGATGAATACGCCCGGTGAGCTGATGGTCGGCTACCGGTACGCCTACACCAATCAAACCGGCGGCATGCAATTTGGCTCGAGCACGGTGGACGACGCATCTTTGTTGAACTCAGCCTGCGGCAACTACCAATGCGCCTCGCGTCCCAGTGAAATGAGCATGAATATGCACATGCTGGACATCATGTATGCACCCACCGATTGGCTGAATTTGATGTTGATGCCGCAAATCATGGACATGAAAATGTCGCTATCGAACATTCCCGGTTCCACCGCTAGTAATGAACATGGCAGCGGCCATAGTAGCGGCGGCCTGGGCGATACCATTATGACCGCCATGTTCAAGGCCTTCGACACGCCCAACCATCACCTTCATATAGGACTCGGCGTCAGCGCTCCCACCGGCAGTAACGAAATCACCGTCGATGGGCAAGACGCCCTGACCAGCCAAGTCCAGGATTACGGCATGCAGCTCGGCAGCGGCACTTGGGATTTCAGACCCAGCTTGACCTACACCGGTCAATTTGCAGACTGGTCTTGGGGCGCACAAATGAGTGGCATCAAACGCCTGCAAGATAGGAATCGTGTTGGTTATGCTCTGGGCGACGCATTCCAATCCACCGCTTGGGGTAGTTACAAAATATTAGATTGGCTTTCTACATCGGTTCGCGGCATTTATTCCGAACAAGGTGCGATCAAGGGTCAATTCAACCGCAGTCATTCGCTGAACTCGACAGTGGACCATCCCGGCAACTATGGCGGACGCTTTTGGGACGTCGGTTTGGGTTTAAACGCCACCCTGCCAGACGGCCCACTTGCCGGCCACAGTTTCAGCATCGAGTGGCTGCAACCGATTGCTACCGATTTCAATGGGCACCAACTGGAAAGGGAAGGCACCTTGAATGCGACGTGGACTTTCGGTTTTTGACCGTGCCGCCCGATTGGCCCCGTTTTACACCCTGGGTCAGATACCCCGATATTTCTTACATAAAATCATAACCGTTTGCTAGGCCGCTTGCTAAAACACCCTTCAGCGAGAACATGAATAGCGTTCCTGTTGAAATTAGGCCATTTCACGCAAAGTGCGGCATATCACACAACTCAAACAACAGAAGGCATTTATTTCCTTATATTTCATCATGTTATGAATGGCACGCTATGTGCTTTTAACGCTAAGTGTCTAACCCAGACACATTGCTTAGAAGACATAAATTGGTCGTCGTTGTTAATAAGCTTTTGCAACAGCTTCAGCGCCGCCATGCATGCTTCTAAATATACCTAAGGCCGGCACCCTCCCCCCCCCTTTCCAGTCGGCAAACATATTTTATTGCGAGGAATTACATGCTAAAAACCAAGTTATCTCAGGCCGTTGCTTTTGCTATGACCGGCATCGCCATCTCCGCTGTTTCCAGCTCAGACGCCGCCGCGGCCACTGTCTCTTATAACGCGTTCAACCATGACCGTTCCGCCCCCAAAGCATTGGTGTCTGGCGGCAATGGAACGGATGGCTGGATGAGAACCGGCACCAATGCGTGCGGTGCGGCCGGCAGCACCTGCGGCAATGGTCCAACTACCAGCAACAACCCAACAAAAGTCACCTCCGGGGGCGCAGGCAATGCGGCCGTGCCCTGGGTTGGTAACGATGCACGTACCGATGCGAACTTCAATTATTCAGGCACACAGACATTAAACTGGACGGCGGTCATCGGTGCCGGTGAAACTGCGGTAGTATCCAGACTGGATTCCAACACCCGTTACGGCGGCACAGTCCTTGCGGACGGCACGACGTTCAACTACGCCGACATTGATACTGCACAAGGCGCATGGCACGACGGCGCAGCCGAGGGCTGGAAACACGACACTGACATCGGCTTGTTTAAGTCCAACGTCACTCAGACAGTCACTCTTTCGATTTCCAGCCTGCTGGGTAACGGCTCCCTTAACGAAACGCCCGATTATGGCTTTACGGTGTTTGAAGGCAAAAATACCGGAACCACCAACTATTCTCACCACGGCACCTGGCATTCGATAGACCCAGCCAGCGCGCAAGCCGTAGGCAATAATGACAGCCAAATTACCGACCCCAATCCATTTGGCGGCAGTGGACTCACCGCTCTAATACTGGATGATGTTGTAGGAAATAGCGCTACATTCACCGCCGAGGCCGGCAAAATATACACCATCATGTTGGGCGGCTTTCAAGCAGGCGACTGGATAGAAACCCGCAACGACTACCAACTGACAATTGCGGCCGTTCCTGTGCCGGGTGCGGTATGGTTATTTGGCAGCGCTTTGACCGGTTTTATAGGCCTGCAACGTCGTAAACGCTCTCTGGCATAACACTAAAAGCCATTAGACGCTATCAACCTGTTCGGCCCATGCTCGGCCGAGCAGGTATCTGCGCAAAAATCATGACATAACAATAGTCGTCAGAATCATTTTTCCTTGGCTCTTACGCCTGAGTGACACACTCTCCCGCCCCTAAAGTAAAATATCAAAAACAAATGGGAGGTATTCACCGAACGCCATCTCACAACCCTTTTTTGAAGCTTGAATTAGCAAACCATAATCATCATGACCCCATTCATGCAACTCGGCCAAGCCGCCGTCCAACAGAAGAACTTCAGCGAAGCCGTGGCATGGTTTAGCAAGGCGGCCGAGGATAGCCCTAAAGATCCGCAAATCAAGGCTTGCCTGGGACAATCGCTGTGCTGGCTAGGGAAGCGCGAGGAAGGTTTGGCACACCTTCATCAGTCGGGGCAACTGCTTTTAAAAAAAGCCCGGAAAAGCCGCGACATCGGTTTGGCCCTGGATATGGTCGACCAATTGCAGTATTGGAATGACTTTCCCGGTGCGCTGGAGCTATGCAAACAAGCCGTGCAAATTAATCCGGGGCAATTGCGCGGCTATCAATTGCTGGCCTTGACCTACTCTCGTCTAAATCAGAAAAAACCCGCCCTCGCAGCCGGTAGACAGGCATTGAAATTGGCGCCGAACAGCGCAGTACTGTCGATTTTACTCGCCACTCTGGAAGCTGCCGATGGC
>Ga0123388_1057836_pt1 | contig 13318 bp, 9 predicted proteins | sample T0HHNO3metaT_FD_89916 | JGI IMG/M metagenome (GOLD analysis project Ga0123388, IMG submission 89916) | Methane-oxidizing artificial microbial communities from Washington, USA to study methane cycling - T0-HHNO3 metaT (Metagenome... | ecosystem: Engineered > Modeled > Simulated communities...
GCCAGCGCGGTCGATCTTGTTGTATACCAGAATGGTGGGAATCGCGGCGGCCCCGATTTCCGCCAACACCTTGTTGACCTCGAAGATCTGCTCGTCGCGCTGCGGACTGGCGGCGTCGACCACATGCAGCAGCAGGTCGGCATGCACGGTCTCTTCGAGCGTGGCGCGGAACGCCGCGATCAGGTCGTGAGGCAGGTCGCGGATGAAGCCAACGGTATCCGACACCACGACATTGCCCGCGCCTTCGATCCAGATACGGCGGGTGGTGGTGTCAAGCGTGGCGAACAACTGGTCCGCCGCGTAGGTATCGGCGCGGGTCAAGGCGTTGAACAGCGTCGACTTGCCGGCGTTGGTATACCCCACCAGCGACACCGACAAGGCGCCGCCGCGAGCCCGCGCGCGCCGTTGCGTGACGCGCTGGCGCTCGACCCGGTCAAGGCGCTCGCGCAGCGTCTTGACCTTGGCGCCGATCATGCGACGGTCCATTTCGAGCTGCGATTCGCCGGGGCCGCGCATGCCAATGCCGCCGCGCTGGCGCTCCAGGTGGCTCCACATGCGGGTCAGGCGCGTGGCCAGGTGCTGCAACTGGGCCAGTTCGACCTGCAGCTTGCCTTCGTGGCTCTTGGCGCGCAGCGCGAAGATGTCCAGGATCAACGCCACGCGATCCACCACGCGCAGGTTGAAGACCCGTTCCAGGTTGCGCTGCTGGGCCGGCGACAGCGGCTGGTCGAACAGCACGATGTCGGCCAGCAGCGCCTGCGCCATGCCCACGCCTTCGTCGGCCTTGCCGGAACCGATGAAGAACTTGGCGTCGGGCCGGTCGCGGCGGGCCGTGAGCGTGCCGACGATTTCCGCGCCGGCGCCCTTGGCCAGCATGGCGAATTCCTCCGCGTGGGCGGCGAAGTCGGGATCACCCAGATCCACGCTGATGATCAGTGCGCGCATACATGCACCATTTTGGAGCCAAAGCGAAAATGCCCGCCGACGTAGACCGTTCGGCGGGCAATAAAAGGTACTGCGGGAGCGAGATTACTCAGCAGGGACTTCCACCTGGAAATTCACGGCGCGCGCGGGAACGACGGTGGAAATGGCGTGCTTGTAGACCATTTGCGTGACCGTGTTACGCAGCAGCACCACGTATTGGTCGAAAGATTCGATTTGCCCTTGAAGCTTGATACCGTTCACCAGGTAGATCGACACCGGCACATGATCCTTGCGCAGCGTGTTCAGGAACGGATCTTGCAGAGTTTGCCCTTTATTGCTCATTGGCCAGGCTCCATTTGTTTGTTATTGAGTGGTGACGCGCTTTTTACAGGTGGGGCACGCCGAAACATGTACTCTACAGGGTTTTCCCGGCCCGTGCTACTTGTGTCGGATGCAAAAGATGACACCAGAGTTTTCCGCCGGAAAGGCCCTTCAGCTGGGGTTCAGACGACCTCGCCAAGCGCTTTCAGAAGCAGGTCGCACTGCGCGTCCGTGCCCACTGTAATACGCAGAAACTGGTCGATGCGCGGCAGGCGGAAATGGCGCACGATGATGCTGCGTTCGCGCAGGCCGGCCGCCAGTTCGCCGGCATCGCGCGACGGGTGCCGGGCGAACACGAAGTTGGCGCTGGACGGCAGCACCTCGAAGCCCAGGGCCTGCAGGCCGGCGGTCATCCGACCGCGAGTCTGGATCACTGCCTGGCGGGTCTGTTCGAAATACTCGACGTCCTCGAGCGCGGCGACCGCGCCGGCCGAGGCCAGGCGATCCACGGGGTAGGAATTGAAGCTGTTCTTGACGCGCTCCAGGCCATCGATCAGTTCCGGACTGCCAACCGCGAAACCGACCCGCAGGCCTGCCAGGGAACGCGACTTGGACAGCGTCTGGATGACCAGCAGGTTGTCGTGGCGCTCGGTCAGCGCAATCACGGATTCGGCGCCGAAGTCGACATAGGCCTCGTCAACCACCACCACGGTGTCCGGATTGCCGGCCACGATGCGCTCGATTTCGGCCACGCTCAAGGCGCGGCCCGTGGGCGCGTTCGGATTGGGGAAGATGATGGCGCCGGCCTGGCCATGACGGCCCGGCAGGTAGTCTTCGACGTCGATGCGGAAATCTTCCGTCAGCGGCAGGGTCTCGTAATCGATGCCGTACAGGCCGCAATAGACCGGATAGAAGCTGTAGGTGATGTCCGGAAAGCGCAGCGGACGCTCATGCTTGAGCAGGGCCAGGAAGGCATGCGCCAACACTTCGTCCGAGCCATTGCCCACGAACACGCGGGCCGGCGCCACGCCGACGGCCGTCGCCACCGCCTGGCGCAGCCTGTCGGACGACGGATCGGGATAGAGCTTGAGCGTGTCGTCGCACGCCGCGCGGATCGCCTCGAGCACCTTGGGCGACGGCCCGTAGGGGTGCTCGTTGGTGTTCAGCTTGACCAGGTTCTGAAGCTTGGGCTGCTCGCCCGGCACATACGGACTGAGCGTCCCGACCACGGGACTCCAGAAACGGCTCATGGATCAGCTTTCCTGCGCGTAGGGGTTGTGCGAAGACTTGAATTCGATCCGCAGCGGCGTGCCGGCCAGATCGAAAGCGTTGCGGAAACGGGTTTCCAGGTAGCGGCGGTACGAATCGGGCACCGCGTCCAGCGCGTTGCCGTGGATCACCACCAAGGGGGGATTCTGCCCGCCCTGGTGCGCATAGCGCATCTTGGGACGGAAGATGCCCTTGCGGGGCGGCGGCTGCTGCTCGACGGCGGCCTGCAGCTCGCGCGTCAGCTTGGGCGTGGAGAGCTTGGCGAAGGCGGCGGCGTGGGCGGCGTTGACCGACTTGAGCAGCGGCTTGATGCCCTGGCCGCGCAGGGCCGAAATGGTGTGCACGCGGGCGAACGACAGGAAGCGCAGCTTGCGCATGAATTCGCGTTCGATGCGTTCCTTTTCCTCGCCGTCCAGGCCATCCCACTTGTTGACGGCAACAACCACGGCGCGGCCGGTTTCCAGCACGAAGCCGGCGATGTGGGCGTCCTGCTCGGAGATTTCGGTCTGCGCGTCCAGCATCAGCAGCACGACGTTGCTGGCCTCGATGGCCTGCAGCGTCTTGATGACCGAGAACTTCTCGACCGCCTCGAACACCTTGCCGCGCTTGCGCAGGCCGGCGGTGTCGATCAGCGTGTAGCGGCGGCCATCGCGTTCGAAGTCGATCTCGATGGCGTCGCGGGTGGTGCCGGGCATGTCGAACGCGATCACGCGCTCTTCGCCCATCAGCGTGTTGATCAGCGTCGACTTGCCGACGTTGGGGCGGCCGACGATGGCCAGCTTGATGCGATGGTCGTGCTCGCCCTCTTCGGCCGGTTCCTCTTCCTCGGCGGGCGGCTCGGCCAGGTCCTGCAGCGCGAGTTCGATCAGGTCGACGATGCCGTCGCCGTGCGCCGCCGAGATGGGATAGGGTTGCCCCAGACCCAGCTCGTGGAATTCGGCGATGGCGGCGCCCGCCCCCATGCCTTCGGCCTTGTTCACCGCGAGCAGCACGCGCTGCTGTCCCGACTTGCGCAGCAGCGTGGCGATCTCGTGGTCATGCGCGTTCAGGCCGGCGCGGGCGTCCACCAGGAACACCACCACGTCCGCCTCGGCGATGGCCTGCCGGGTCTGGCGGGCCATTTCCAGCAGGATGCCATCCTTGGCGACCGGCTCGAAACCGCCCGTGTCGATGACGATGAAGGGGATATCGCCCACCCTGCCCTCGCCGTAGTGGCGATCGCGGGTCAGGCCGGAAAAATCGGCCACCAGCGCGGCGCGCGATCGCGTCAGGCGATTGAAAAGGGTCGATTTCCCCACATTGGGGCGGCCGACCAGGGCAACGACAGGCTTGAAGGACACGGTGTAAGGCTTTGTTCTTGAGGGTTTAGTTGGTGCCGATCAGGACGAGATTGCCATTGCCCGTCTGGACCAGCACACCTTGGGAAGTCGTCTGCGGCGGCGACACGACAGCGCCACCCCCCACGGACAGGCGCGCCATCAGGCTGCCATCGCTGCGCGACAGGAAATGCACGTAACCGTCCAGGTCGCCGACGGCGAGCGCGCCGCCCAGCAGGGCCGGCGAGGTCAGCTGGCGGTTCTTCAGCGCGGCCTGCTTCCAGACGTTGCCGCCGTTGTCCAGCGCGAAGGCGTTGACCACGCTGTTCTGGTCGGCCGAGTAGGCGAAGCGCTGGTCCAGGGTCATGCCGCTGACGCTGGAGAAGTCCTTGGCCCAGATCGGACGGCCGCCGGCCGTGACGTCAAAGCATACGATACGCCCTTGGTAGGCCACCGCGCAAAGCAGGTTGCCCGCGATCTGCGGGGCGCCGACCACGTCGGTCAGGCGCTCCAGGTCGCTGGCGCCGCGCGGGGTGGCGACAGTGCCTTCCCATTGCACGTTGCCGCTGTCGGAGGCGATGGCCATCAGCTTGCCGCCCGGCAGGCCGGTGATGACAAGGCCTTCGGCCAGCACCATTTGCGCGGCGCTGCGCAGGGCCAGCGCCGGGCCGGGACGCTGCACGCTCCAGAGGCGCTCGCCGTTGTTGGCGTCGAAGGCCTGGATGCGGTAGTCGCCGCTGCGGACCACGACGATGCCATAGCCCACCACCGGCGGGATATTGACGTCGCTGGTGGCGCGCACTTTCCACTTGACCTTGCCGCTATCGTCGAACGCGACCACGTCGCCGTCGGGCGAGGCCACCGCGGTGGTGGTGCCGTCGCTGCCGGCGCCCGCCGTCAGCTTCACGCCCGCCTGCGACTTCCAGATGGGACGGCCGCTTTGCAGGTCGAACTTGCCGACCGAACCGTCGGGCGTGGCGGCGTAGACCGCATTGTTCAGCACGGTGGGCGCGAAGCCCAGGCCGGAACCGCTGCCGATCGACGTCGACCAGACCTGGCGCACCGACATGCCGGCCTTGTATTCGGTCAGGGGAGCGGGGTCGTAACGGCCATCGTCATGGGAAAACAGGCCGCAGCCTCCCAGGGCCAGCAGGCCCGTCAGGCAAACCGCGCCACGCCACGTACGGCCAAAGGCAAATTTACGCATTCCAGTCACGCTCCGCTCAGGGCATCCAGTTTCAGTTGCACGACCTGGGTCAGCGGATTCGCCGTGCCCAGACCATCGATGGCGCTTTGCCATGCGGCACGCGCCTCATCGCGCTTGCCTTGCGCCGCGAGGATATCGCCACGGCGGTCGGCGAACAAGGCGGCGAAGGCGGCCGGCGCATTGTTCAGCTGCCCCAGGGCGGCGTCGTACTGCTTCTGGTCGAGCAGCAGGCCCGCCAGGCGCAGCCGGGCCACGGCCTGCATCGAGGGATTCTTGGACTGGCCGGCCAGCCACTCGAGCTGCTGGCGGGCGCCATCGACATCATTCTGGGCCTGCAGCGCCTGGGCCGCCACCAGCGCGCCACGGGCGGCGTAGCCGGTCGAACCGTACTGGTCGCGCAGCGTCGCCGCCGCGGCCTTGATGCGCACGGAGGAATCGGCGCCGCCCAGGCGGGCCGCGTCTTCGAGCGCTTCGAAATAACCCATGGCCTGGTTCGCCTTGTGCGATTGGTAGGCCTTGGCGCCCCACCAGCCGCCCCAGGCCAGCGCCACGGCCGCCACCAGCGCCGCCACCAGAGTGCCGTAGCGGGCCCACCACGCCTTGATCGCGTCGAGTTTTTCCTGTTCTTCCAGATCGTATGCCATGCTAACCCTTGAGATTCAATACGTCGGCCAAGCCCGCCAACGGGACTTGCTGCTGCGCGGCGTCGCCTTGGGCGTCCGCGCGCAGGAATTTGATGCTGGCGGTCTGCGAAGCCACTTCATCGGCGCCAAGGATAACCGCAACCCGGGCGCCGCTGGCGTCCGCGCGCTTGAATTGGGACTTGAAGCTGGCGGCGCCGGCATGCACCACCACCGCCAGGCCGGCGTCGCGCAGGTCTTCGCCGACCCGGGCGGCCAGGCGCTGCGCCGCTTCGCCCTGGTGCACGACATAGACCTCGCATTCGGCCGGCGCCTCGACCTGCACGCTCTGCTCCCACAGGTCCAGCAGGCGTTCCATGCCGATGGCGAAACCGACGGCCGGCGCGGGCTTGCCGCCCAGCAGTTCGATCAGGCCGTCGTAGCGGCCACCGCCGCACACCGTGCCCTGGGAGCCGAGGCGGTCGGTCACCCATTCGAAGACGGTCAGGTTGTAGTAGTCCAGCCCGCGCACCAGGCGCGGGTTGAGGCGGTATTCGATGCCGGCGTCGGTCAGGCGCTGGCACACGCCCTCGAAGTGCGCGCGCGATTCCTCGCCCAGGAAGTCGAACAGGCGCGGGGCGCTGTCGGCCATTTCCTGCATGGCGGGGTTCTTGGTGTCCAGCACGCGCAGCGGATTGGTATACAGGCGGCGCTTGCCATCTTCGTCGAGGATGTCGACGTGCTTTTCCAGGTGCGCGATCAGAGCGGCGCGGTGCGCGGCGCGCTCGGCCGGCTGGCCCAGCGAATTCAGTTCGAGGCGCACGTCGGTCAGGCCCAGCAGCTTCCACAGGCGGGCCAGCATGACGATCAGTTCGGCGTCCACATCGGGACCGGCGAAACCCAGCGCCTCGACGTCGATCTGGTGGAACTGGCGGTAGCGGCCACGCTGCGGGCGCTCGTGGCGGAACACCGGGCCGATCGAGTAGACGCGCTGCGGGCGGTCGTACAGCAGGTTGTGCTCGATCGAGGCGCGCACGATGCCGGCGGTCATCTCGGGCCGCATGGTCAGCGATTCGCCGTTGAGCGCGTCGGTGAACGTGTACATCTCTTTTTCGACGATGTCGGTCACTTCGCCGATGCCGCGCGTGAACAGGCGCGTATGCTCAAGCACGGGCGTACGCACGTTGCGATAGCCGTAGCCGCGCAGCCAGCCGCGCACGATTTCCTCGAATTGCTCCCAGCGGGCGCTGGCCCCTGGCAACAGGTCATTCATGCCGCGGATGGCGGCGACTTTCTGGAAAGCTTGAGTCATCTTGATCATGCCGCCCCGCGCGCCGGCAAGCGCGCCTCGCGGCCACACCCTTTCTTTTAATGAGAGGCGAGCGCGCCGTAGCGACGCGCAACGTAGTCTTCAACGATGGCCTGGAATTCTTCGGCGATGTGGTCGCCCTTCAGGGTGACCGTGCGCTCGCCGTCGACGAACACCGGCGCGGCCGGCACCTCGCCCGTGCCCGGCAGGCTGATGCCGATGTCCGCGTGGCGGCTTTCGCCAGGCCCGTTGACCACACAGCCCATGACCGCGACGTTCATGCTTTCGACGCCGGGGTACTGGGCGCGCCACACCGGCATCTGCCGGCGCAGGTAGGACTGGATGCTATCGGCCAGTTCCTGGAAGAACGTGCTGCTGGTGCGGCCGCAACCGGGGCAGGCCACCACCATGGGCGTGAACGCGCGCAGGCCCATGGTCTGCAGGATCTCCTGCGCCACCACGGCCTCGCGGCCGCGGTCGCCGCCCGGTTCCGGCGTCAGCGAGATGCGGATGGTGTCGCCAATGCCCTGCTGCAGCAGCACGGCCAGCGCGGCGGTCGAGGCGACGATGCCCTTGCTGCCCATGCCGGCTTCGGTCAGGCCCAGGTGCAGCGGATAGTCGCAACGCGCCGACAGGTCGCGGTAGACCGCGATCAGGTCCTGCACGTGGCTGACCTTGCACGACAGGATGATGGCATCGCGGCGCAGGCCGAGTTCCTCGGCGCGCTGGGCGTTGCTGATGGCGGACACCACCAGCGCGTCGCGCATCACCGCCTGCGCTTCCCAGGGCTGGGCGCGGCGGCTGTTTTCGTCCATCTTGCGCGCCATCAGCTCGTGATCCAGGCTGCCCCAGTTCACGCCGATGCGCACCGGCTTGTCGTAGCGGCACGCCACTTCGATCATCTGGGAAAAATTGTCGTCACGGCGCTTGCCGCCGCCCATGTTGCCGGGATTGATGCGGTACTTGGACAGCGCCTGGGCGCAGTCCGGAAATTGCGTCAGCAGCTTGTGGCCGTTGTAGTGGAAGTCGCCCACCAGCGGCACGTCCACGCCCATGCGGTCGAGCTGCTCGCGGATCGCCATGACTTCCTTGGCGGCTTCGGGCGTGTTGACGGTGATGCGCACCATCTCGGAGCCGGCCAGCGCCAATTCCTTGACCTGGATCGCCGTGGCGATGGCATCGGCGGTGTCGGTGTTGGTCATGGACTGGACCACCACCGGCGCGTCGCCGCCGATCATGACCGTGCGGTCGCCCCACTTCACCGCCACCGAACGCGTGGCGCGGCGGGGAGCCGCGCCCACGGCGGGCGGCGGCGCATCCTGGCAAGGCAGAGAGGAATCTTGCATCGGCGAAACCGGTATTTACTTGGACAGCTTGGGAAGCCAGTCGAACGCCAGCCACTGCTGCGGCAGCCAGCCCTGCCAGAAGGCATAGGCGACGCCGGCGGCAAGCACCAGCACGATGGCGATCAGCCAGCCCCAGGAGGTCGAGGACGCGCGATCATCGTCGGCGCCGGACTGGGGAATGGAATGGGCCGAATGCAGCGCTCCCGGACTCAGCTTGACCGGGCCGGTGACGCGGGCCTTGGGGTCGAGCGAATCAACGATCGCCTGCGAATCGGCGCCCAGCATGCGGGCGTAGTTGCGGATCAGGCCGCGCAGCGAGACGCCGGTGGGCAGATCGCCCCACTGTTCGTTCTCGAGGGCCTCGATCTGCTTGGCCGAAAACTTGATGCGGCTGGACACTTCGTCGAGCGACCAGCCCTTGGATTGGCGCAGCGTGCGCAACGCCGAGCCCACATTGCCCGAACCGCCCGCGCTCGCGGGCGTCTCTGAAACTGCAGAAGCGATATCCTGCGTCATGCATGCACCTGTCTAATTGGTATGGTCTGGCGCTGCGCGGCGTTCCGTTCGGTGATCCGGGTACGGTCGCGCACTTCTCCGGCCAGTTGACCACAAGCGGCATCGATATCGTCCCCCCGGGTCTTGCGCACCGTCGTGATGATGCCGGCGTCCATCAGGCGCTGGGCGAACACCTTGACGCGGGCCGAAGGCGAACGCTTCAGGCCGGACGCGGGGAAGGGATTGAACGGGATCAGATTGAGCTTGCAGCGGATCTGGCGTGCAATGTGTATCAATTCCTTGGCATGCTGGTCGGTATCGTTGATGCCATCCAGCATGCAGTATTCAAACGTGATGAAGTCGCGCGGCGCGAAAGCCAGGTAGCGTTCGCACGCGGCCAGCAACTCCTTCAACGGGTATTTCTTGTTCAGCGGCACCAGCTCGTCGCGCAGCGCATCGTTGGGCGCATGCAGCGACACGGCCAGCGCCACCGGACAGTCCTGAGACAGGCGGTCCATCATGGGCACCACGCCCGACGTGGACACGGTGACGCGGCGACGCGACAGGCCATAGGCATTGTCGTCGAGCATCAGGCGCAGGGCCGGCAGCACCTGGTCGTAGTTGAGCAGGGGCTCGCCCATGCCCATCATGACCACGTTGCTGATGACGCGGGTGTCTTCGGTGGCGCGGGCGCCTTCCAGGCGCGCGGTGCCGACGTCGGCTTCCAGCACGCGCTTGGCCCACCACAGCTGGCCGATGATCTCGCTGGTCTTGAGGTTGCGGTTGAACCCCTGGTGGCCGGTCGAGCAGAAACGGCAGTTCACCACGCAGCCCGCCTGGCTGGAGATGCACAGCGTGCCGCGGTCGTCCTCGGGGATGAAGACGGTTTCGATGGCGTTGCCCTGCCCCACGTCGAACAGCCACTTGCGGGTGCCATCCGACGAGCGCTGCTCGGTGTTGACCGCCAGCGCCTCGATGACGCAACGGGACGCCAGCTGGCCGCGGAAATCGCGAGCCAGGTCGGTCATGGCGTCGAACGAATCGGCGCCGCGCTGGTGCATCCAGCGCTGCAACTGGCGGGCGCGAAACGGCTTGCCGCCCCACTGCCCGACAAGTTCGGACAGGGCGGAGCCATCCAGCCCCAACAGGTTGATTCGTTCGACGGATTCCATGACCAGGGTATTGCTATGACGCTAAAAGAATTTCCGGGAAATCAACGGCTGTGGATGTTGATTTCGGGGAAGAAGAAAGCCACTTCGACAGCGGCCGTTTCCGGCGCGTCCGAGCCGTGCACGGCGTTGGCGTCGATGCTGTCGGCGAAGTCGGCGCGGATGGTGCCCGGGGCGGCCTTCTTGGGATCGGTGGCGCCCATCAGGTCGCGGTTCTTCTGGATGGCGTCTTCGCCTTCCAGCACTTGCACGAACACGGGGCCCGAGACCATGAAGTCAACCAGGTCCTTGAAGAAGGGGCGCTCTTTGTGGACGGCGTAGAAACGCTCGGCGTCGGCGCGCGACAGCTGGGCCAGGCGGGCGGCGATGACCTTCAGGCCGGCTTGCTCGAAGCGGGCGACGATCTGGCCGATGACGTTCTTGGCGACGGCGTCGGGCTTGATGATCGAGAGAGTGCGTTGGACGGACATGAGAACTCCAAAAACGGATACTGACTGGTTTCTATGATTGCCTGGCGTGGCCTGCGCTTGTTGGTGTCACCCTTCAAGCGGCAGCGCGCCATGGGCGCGCAAGCGACTCGGACCCGCTGCGTCACGACAGCGTGTTCCGGGCCGTCCCGGCCGCCTGTGCCAAGGCGGGGATTCGACACTGACAACCCTTCGGAGTGATCCCGCATTGAATGTTCGCTCGGTTCATTGTGCTGAAATCCTCAGCGTTTTTTCAATGAACTTTTGGCGAAATCCCAATGAATTCAGGGACTTCTAAAAGGTTTACAGTAACCCGGTATTCTAACACGCCGATACGACCGCATTACATCTTAAAATGAGCGGTTTGCTTGCCCGTTTCCATCGACCGGGCGCCCTGTCTGCCGGAACCCTGTAATGACTCAAGCCGCTCCCCCGAACGCCGCGTCCGCCGCGACCGACTCCCCGGAACTCTCCAAGAGTTTCGAACCCGCCGAACTCGAATCCCGCTGGTACGCCGAGTGGGAAAAGCGCGGCTACTTCGCCGCGGGGTCGCACGTAAAAACGGGGACCGAAGGCCAGCCTTACGTCATCCAGTTCCCGCCGCCCAACGTGACGGGCACCCTGCACATGGGTCATGCGTTCAACCAGACCATCATGGATGGCCTGATCCGCTACCACCGCATGCTGGGCGACGACACTGTCTTCATTCCGGGGACGGACCACGCCGGCATCGCCACGCAGATCGTGGTTGAAAGACAGCTCGACGCGCAGAAGGTTTCGCGCCACGACCTCGGCCGCGAGAAATTCGTCGAGAAAGTGTGGGAATGGAAGGAAAAGTCGGGCAACGCCATCACCGGCCAGGTGCGCCGCCTGGGCGCCTCGGCCGACTGGCCGCGCGAATACTTCACCATGGACGACCGCATGTCGCGCGGCGTGGTGGAGACCTTCGTGCGCCTGCATAAACAGGGCCTGATCTACCGCGGCAAACGCCTGGTCAACTGGGATCCCAAGCTGCTGACGGCCGTGTCCGACCTGGAAGTCCAGTCGGAAGAGACCGACGGCCACATGTGGCACATCCTCTACCCCTTCGTCGACGGTCCGCAGACCATCGTCGACAAGGACGGCCAGACGGTCACCCTGCGCGGCATGACCATCGCCACCACCCGCCCCGAGACCATGCTGGCCGACGGCGCGCTGTGCGTGCACCCCGAAGACCCGCGCTACAAGCACCTGGTCGGCAAGGAAGTCGAACTGCCGCTGTGCGACCGCAACATTCCCATCATCGCGGATGACTTCGTCGACCCCGAATTCGGCACCGGTTGCGTCAAAATCACCGGCGCGCACGACTTCAACGACTATGCCTGCGCGATGCGCCACGACCTGCCGCTGATCGTGATCTTCACGCTCGACGCGCACATCAACGAGAACGGCCCCAAGCAATTCCAGGGCATGGAGCGCTACGAAGCCCGCAAGGCCGTGGTCGCCCAGCTGGAAGCCGAGGGCTACCTGGTCAAGGTCGAGCCGCACAAGATGATGCAGCCCAAGGGCGACCGCACCGGCGTCGTGCTCGAGCCCATGCTGACCGACCAGTGGTTCGTCGCCATGAGCAAGCCGGCCCCCGAGGGCACGCTCAACCCGGGCAAGAGCATCACCGAAGTGGCGCTGGAAGTCGTGGCCGACGGCCGCATCCAGTTCTACCCGGACAACTGGACCACCATCTACAACCAGTGGCTCAACAACATCCAGGACTGGTGCATTTCGCGCCAGCTGTGGTGGGGCCACCAGATTCCCGCCTGGTACTCGGATGACGGCCAGGTGTTCGTCGCGCACGACGAAGCCGAAGCCATCCAGCAGGCCCGCGCCGCCGGCGTCACCGGCGAACTCAAGCGCGATCCGGACGTGCTGGACACGTGGTTCTCGTCGGGCCTGGTGCCCTTCACCACGCTCGGCTGGCCCGACAAGACGGCCGACCTGGAACGCTACCTGCCGTCCAGCGTGCTGGTCACCGGTTTCGACATCATCTTCTTCTGGGTCGCGCGCATGGTCATGCTGACCACGCACCTGACCGGCCAGATCCCGTTCAAGCACGTCTACGTGCACGGCCTGATCCGCGACGCCGACGGCCAGAAGATGAGCAAGTCCAAGGGCAACACGCTCGACCCGGTCGACCTGATCGACGGCATCGACCTGGACGGCCTGGTGGCCAAGCGCACCTACGGCCTGATGAACCCCAAGCAGGCCGGCGCCATCGAGAAGGCCACGCGCCGCCAGTACCCGGATGGCATCCCCGCCTTCGGCACCGACGCGCTGCGCTTCACCATGGCCGCCTACGCCACCCTGGGCCGCAACATCAACTTCGACCTGAAGCGCTGCGAGGGCTATCGCAACTTCTGCAACAAGCTCTGGAACGCCACCCGTTTCGTGCTGATGAACACCGAAGGCCACGACCTGACCGGTCCGGACGCGGGCGAAACCTCGTTCGTCGACCGCTGGATCGTCAGCCAGCTGCAGGCGCTGGAAGCCGACGTGGCGCGCGGCTTTGCCGACTACCGCTTCGACAACATCGCCAATGCGCTGTACCGCTACGTCTGGGACGAATACTGCGACTGGTACCTGGAACTGGCCAAGGTGCAGATCCAGACCGGCACGCCGGCCCAGCAGCTGGGCACGCGCCGCACGCTGATCCGCGTGCTCGAAGGCGTGCTGCGCCTGGCCCACCCGATCATTCCGTTCATCACGGAAGAACTGTGGCAGAAGGTCTCGGTGGTGGCCGGCAAGCGCCAGCAAGGCGTGGCCGACAGCGTCAGCGTGCAGCCCTACCCGCAGGCCAACCCGGCCGCCGTGGACACCGCCGCCGAAGCCGACGTGGCCGAAC
>Ga0123388_1120640_pt1 | contig 13270 bp, 10 predicted proteins | sample T0HHNO3metaT_FD_89916 | JGI IMG/M metagenome (GOLD analysis project Ga0123388, IMG submission 89916) | Methane-oxidizing artificial microbial communities from Washington, USA to study methane cycling - T0-HHNO3 metaT (Metagenome... | ecosystem: Engineered > Modeled > Simulated communities...
CGGCGATTTTATATTCTGTGATTTTTTTACTTAAATCAAAAATTGAGTCAGTGATTTTTTCAGGTGCAGGGCCGCCATTGCTGATGTTATATTTAATGCCAAAGTCACCATTGATACCACCTTGGTTATGACTGGCTGACAAGACGATGCCACCAAATGTTTTGTATTTACGAATAATGTGTGAGCAAGCTGGCGTAGATAAAATACCCGCTTGACCAACAAGCACTCGAGCAAAGCCATTAGCTGCTGCCATTCGAACAATAATCTGAATCGCTTGGCGATTAAAATATCGGCCGTCCCCACCAAGCGCCAATGTGGCGTTATCTGGCACATCAAGCGTATCAAAAATACTCTGTACAAAATTCTCTAAATAGCCAGTTTGCTGAAATACTTTTACTTTCTTGCGTAAGCCTGAAGTACCAGGTTTTTGATCGTTAAAAGCAGTGGTTTTAATGGTTTGGATTTGCATGTGAGAAACCTAGAATACTTTAGTAAAAGTTAATACAATAAAATTAACTCAGTAAAAATTGATGCTGATGTGAACTCTATTATAGCGAGTACGTTGCTTCTTTGGAGTAGCGTACTCACTAATTCATAAAATTAGCATGGTGAAATTAAGCTTTAGCCAATGCTCTATCAATAATATCAAGCGCCTCATCAAATATTTCGTCTTGAATTGTCAATGGATACAGAAAGCGAATCGCATTACCATAAACGCCGCAAGTCAGTAATATCAAGCCTTCAGCTAATGCGGCTTGCTGTACGCGTTTGACTGCATCCATAGAGGGTTCATTGGTAGCGGGATCAAAAAACTCAGCAGCAATCATAGAGCCCAAGCCACGCACATCTTTAATTGCAGGCACTTTAGCTTGCGCCGCTTTAAGGCGTGCTGTGAGTTTTGCACCCAACACATTTGCCCGCTCAACTAACTTTTCTTCTTCAATAATATCCAGCACGGCATGTGAAGCAGCAATAGCTAATGGATTACCTGCGTAAGTTCCGCCTAAGCCACCCGGTGCGGGGCCATCCATCACTTCAGCTTTGCCGCAAACCGCTGATAACGTAGTGCCGCCCGCTAAGCTTTTTGCCATCGTGATGATATCTGGTATCACGTCATAATGCTCTGCCGCAAATAATTTACCAGTACGGCCAAAACCCGTCTGTACTTCATCATAAATCAGCAGAATGCCATGCTCATCGCATTCTTTGCGAAGCGCTTGCATTAAAGCTGGTGGCGCTGCATAAAAACCGCCCTCACCTTGCACGGGCTCAATCACAATTGCGGCAACGCGTTTAGGATCAATATCTGCCTTGAACAACAAGTGCAACGCATTGATAGAGTCTTCAACACTGACGCCATGCAAATCAATTGGAAATGGTATGTGATATATCTCAGCAGGGAATGGTCCAAAACCGATTTTATAAGGTGAAACCTTGCCTGTCATCGCGCTAGTCATAATCGTACGGCCATGAAACGCACCAGCAAAGGCAACAACACCTGGGCGGCCAGTACTTGCACGTGCGATTTTAATAGCATTTTCTAGGGCTTCTGCTCCGCTTGAGAAAAAACAGGTTTTCTTAGCGTGTTTACCTGGCGTTAAGGCGTTAATACGCTCAGCCAAGGTAACATAACTTTCATAAGGCAGCACTTGGTAGCATGTGTGCGTAAACTGTTGCAATTGCGCTTCAATAGCAGCCACTATCTTTGGGTGTCTGTGCCCGGTATTTAATACGGCAATACCACCTGCAAAGTCGATATAACGCTTACCTTCAACATCCCATACTTCAGAGTTCAGTGCACGTTCAATAAAGAAGTTAGCCATCACGCCAATGCCACGAGGCGTGGCAGCCAAACGTCTGTTGTGTAAATCTTGATTGGTGATTGCTGCGTTGCTCATGTTCTCGTCCTTACATCTAGTTTTTTGTAACTGTAGGTTTTTATAACTATAGTTTTATCGTATTAAATTAATCGTATCCAAGTCGTTTTAAGCTCAGTATATTTTTCCAAAGCATGTAGGGATTTATCGCGACCATTACCTGATTGTTTATAACCACCAAAAGGCACGGTGATATCGTCTTCATCATAGCTATTCACATGTACCGTACCTGCACGCAAGGCGCGTGACACCATGTGCGCGCGCGTCAGGTCTTGCGTCCAAACTGCTGCGGCAAGACCATACTCTGTGTCATTGGCAATCGCTATTGCTTCTTGTTCTGTATCAAAAGCAATGATAGAAAGTACTGGGCCAAAAATCTCTTCAGCGGCAATTTTCATATCATTGGTCACGTCATCAAATACAGTTGGGCTAATGTAAAAACCACCTGTTTCAGTTAATACGCGCTCACCACCAGCGCGCAATTTTGCACCTTGCGATTTACCGCTTTCAATGTATTTCAGTACATTTTCCATCTGCCCGCAATCCACGATTGCGCCCATGGTGGTATTCGCATCTAACGGATCACCAGGCTGATAATCAGGTAAATGAGTTAGTAGTTTTTTGACGAACTCATCTTTGATTGAGCGCTCAACCAGTAAGCGCGAAGGCGCATTGCAGCTTTCTCCTTGATTATAAAAAATTGAGCCAATAGAAGCCGCTGCTGCTTTATCCAAATCCTTGCAATCTGCAAATACGATATTAGGTGACTTGCCACCTAGCTCGCACCATGCGCGCTTGAGGTTACTTTGCCCTGCCATGATTTGGATTTTTTTACCCACACCTGTTGAGCCTGTAAAGGCGATGCAATCCACATCCAGATGCATCGCAAGCGGCGTACCTGCCTCTGGGCCAAAGCCTGGTACTACATTTAGCACACCTTTTGGTATACCCGCTTCTATCGCCAAATCTCCAAGCCTTAAGGCTGTTAATGGCGATTTTTCAGAAGGTTTCAGTACGATGCTATTACCGGTAGCTAAGGCAGGTGCGATCTTCCAACAAGCCATTAAAATCGGGTAATTCCATGGCACGATAGCGCCAACTACGCCGATAGGCTCGCGTGTAATCATTGCAAGTGTATGGTCTGCCGTTGGCGCAATCTCATCGTAGACTTTATCAATCGATTCACCAAACCAGCGCAAACTATTTGCTGCGGAGTTGACATCTACACTCAAGCTTGCAGAAATAGGCTTGCCCATATCCAGCGTTTCTAACAATGCCAACTCTGCTTTGTGCGCTAACACCAAATCTGCAAAACGTATCATCGTTTGCTTGCGTTCGCGAGGCGATAAACCAGCCCAACGTCTATCTTTAAAAGCAGAACGTGCCGCAACTACCGCGCGGTCCACATCCGCAGCTTTACTATTAACCACATCGGCTAATTTACGACCGTCAATCGGTGAAAAGCATTCAAAGGTACTGCCATCAAGTGCATCTACACGTTCGCCATCAATGAAAGCACGTCCATCGATTCTTAAATCTTTCGCTCTTTCATGCCAATCAATTTTAATCTCTGCCATGTTATAACCCCGCCATACATACATATTTCAGTTCTAGGTATTCATCAATGCCGTGATGCGAACCTTCGCGACCCAGACCTGATTGCTTAATACCTCCAAAAGGCGCTACCTCATTTGAAATCATGCCAGTATTAACACCTACCATGCCATACTCAAGCGCTTCTGCTACGCGCCAGATTCGGCCTATATCTCGGCTGTAGAAATATGAAGCTAAACCAAACTCTGTACGGTTAGCCAGTGAGATGACTTCTTCATCTGTTTTGAAGCGGAATAATGGCGCCACAGGACCAAAAGTCTCTTCACTGAAAATCAAAGCATCATCACTCACATTAGCTAATACTGTAGGCTCAAAGAATGTACCGCCTAAATTATGGCGCTTGCCGCCTTGCAAAAGCGTTGCGCCTTTGGCGATGGCGTCTGCCACATGAAACTCCACTTTTTCGATTGCGGCATCATCAATCAATGGGCCTTGTGTGACACCATCCTCAGTACCCACACCCACTTTAAGTTGAGCCACTTTGACTGCAAGTTTTTTGGCGAACTCATCGTACACGCCCTCTTGAACAAACAAGCGGTTTGAACATACACACGTCTGCCCTGCGTTGCGATATTTACTAATCATGGCACCTTCAACTGCCGCATCTAAATCCGCATCGTTAAACACGATAAATGGCGCATTGCCGCCCAATTCGAGAGATAGTTTTTTAATGGTATCAGCACACTGGCGCATTAAGATACGTCCGACTTCCGTTGAACCTGTGAATGAAAGTTTCGCGACAACGGGGCTTTCACATAAAACTGCACCAATTTGGCGTGCATCGCCGGTAATCACTTGCAACACGCCACTTGGCACGCCAGCCTCTTCAGCCAATACAGCTAAAGCAAGGGCGCATAAAGGGGTTTGTTCAGCTGGCTTAATAATCATACTGCAACCAGCAGCAAGTGCCGGCCCAGCTTTACGCGTAATCATCGCGATTGGGAAATTCCATGGTGTAATGGCTGCGGTGACACCTATTGGCTGTTTTAACACTAATAAACGACGGTCACCCATAGGTGCAGGAATGGTTTCGCCGTAGACACGTTTAGCTTCTTCGGCAAACCATTCAATAAAGCTTGCACCATAATTCACTTCGCCACGCGCTTCGGCTAGCGGCTTGCCTTGCTCAGCGGTTAATAATTGCGCCAAATCTTCTCTGTGAAGAATAATCAAATCAAACCAGCGCTTGAGTATGGCAGCACGTGCGGCTGCTGTGAGCGTTTTCCATGACTTTTGCGCAGCCTCAGCAGCGATAATTGCTCGTTCAGCCTCATCACTACCCATGAGCGGCACTTTAGCCACCTCTAAGCCTGTAGCGGGATTAGTGACGCTTATCGTTTCACCTGAATCTGCACTCACCCACTGCCCAGCGAGCAATGTAAGATTATTTTTGAGTAATACGGAATGCTTTAATTGAATTGACATGATTTTCTGCTTGATTTGGTTTGGTGTAGAAGCGACGAGATGTCGCCTCTACTTAAAATACTACTTATTAGTATCGCTATAGGCCTGTGCCTCTTCGCGTTTACGTTTACGTTCTTGGTGCGAGGTGTAAAAGCTTGAAGCAATCACCGCAATCGTCACCACGGCAATCGTCACAGTTGCAACGGCGTTAATAGTTGGATTTAAACCTAATCTGGCGCGAGAGAAAATCACCATAGGCATCGTTGAATAGCCTGGTCCAGACAAGAATGAAGACAATACAACATCATCAAACGACAGTGTAAATGTCAGCAAAAATGCAGAAACCAACGCTGGTACTAACAAAGGGAAAGTAATTAAAGTAAATACCTGCAAAGGCTTACAACCCAAGTCCATTGCGGCTTCATCTAATTTGCTGTCCATTTCACGCAAGCGTGAAGTGACAACTACCGCGGCATAAGCAGTACCCAATAATGCATGACCTAGCAAAATAGTGAACAAGCCTCGCTCTGGGAAACCCAGCCAATTTTGCACGGAAACTATCATTAACAATAATGACAATCCTACAATCACATCGGGCATCACCAAAGGCATGCTAGACATAGAGTTAAGCAGCGTACGCCCTTGAAAGCGCTTATACCGATTTAAAGCGAAGGCGGTGAATGTGCCAAAAAACACTGACATTAACGCAGACAGACCTGCTATTTCTAGTGATAACAGCACGGCCGAAATCAAATCTGAATCTTGTGCTAATGCGGTGTACCAACGGAAGCTGGCGTGAGACCAGACAGTAACCAGTTTTGAATCGTTAAAAGAAAATACAACCAGTGTGACTATTGGCAAATATAAAAATAAATAGACAATAACCATCCAAGCTTTAGCGAATATTTTATTTGAAGCGTTGCTCATCACTTACCCTCCATTTGCTCAGCTTGTGCTTTATTGTAAACACCCATCGGCACCAAAATCAGCAGTATCATCACGACGGCCACGGCCGACGCCATTGGCCAATCATTATTACTGAAGAACTCATCCCATAGTACGCGACCTATCATCAAGGTGCTTGAACCACCTAATAATTCAGGAATCACATATTCACCCACCGCAGGAATAAATACCAACATTGAACCAGCAATAATGCCCGCTTTTGAAAGTGGGACGGTAATCAGCCAAAAGGCTTTAAATGGACTGGTGCCAAGGTCTGCAGCGGCCTCTAAATAGCGCATATCCATCTTAGATAGGTTGGCATATAGCGGTAAAATCATAAACGGCAAGTATGAATACACCATACCTAGCAGCAATGAGAAAGAATTGTTCATCATCGCGATTGGTGTATCAATGATATGCAAACTGATGAGTATATTGTTAATCACACCATTACTGACTAACAGCGTCTTCCAAGCATAGATGCGTAGTAAAAATGATGTCCAGAACGGCAACATAATGAGCATCAACAAGGTTGGCTGCATATGTTTTGGCGAGCGCGCCATGTAGTAAGCAAATGGATAGCCAATGGCTAAACACAACAGAGTGGTAATCAGAGCATATTCAATAGAGGATATATAAGTTTTTAAATAGAGCGAATCGGTGGCAAGAAACTGATAGCTGGCAAAGTTTAAAGTGAGCCTTGGCCAGCCGTGACTCCAATCGATCATATTTGAAATGCTGGTTGACTCCATTTCCGACAAGCTAATTTTAAGCACAATGAGCAGCGGGATAGCCGCCAGCAATACAAACCAGAAATATGGAACACCAATAACCGCAAGGCGACCAGCTGAAAGGCTGGTAAAGAAACTCTGTGTTTTAGCCATAGCAATTTTCCTTAATAAACTCTTAATGAAATTAAAGTTTTGGGCATTTCTATTTATTCAAGTTTCTAAGTTAGGCAAGGTGCGAATAAAAAATTATGACGCAGTATATATTTGATATATAAGGAATAATTTTTTTGAGCAACGCTACATAACGACGAAAACTTAATTAATAGAGGTGCCATTTAGTTAACCTTTATTGCGTTAACACCACCATTGCTAAATTATTCCAACTTGCATAAGCACGGTCACCCCAAGTTAAACCGCAACTCAAATCGCGCGTATTGTTAAGCTCTTGCGCCTTGATTATCTTACCGCTATCAAGTTTAAGGTGATAAGTTGTATGAGCACCAAAGTAAACGATTTCAATGACTTCACCAGCGCACCAGTTATAGTCGCCATTTGGTTTATCCTTAGACAACATGATTTTTTCAGGTCGTAAAGCCACTCCTACATCCATACCTGGATGTCCGCTAACGCCATGACCTACATAATGCACACACTCTGGGCAACGCACGGTTACATGATCAGGCTCATCTTCTTCAATTTTGCCTTCGAATATATTCACATTGCCAATGAAGTCAGCCACTTTGCGGCTGTTTGGCATTTCATACACGGCATCTGGCGCGCCGACTTGCAAGAAATAACCTTCACTCATCACGGCAATGCGTGATGCCATGGTCATGGCTTCTTCTTGATCGTGCGTTACAAGTACGCAGGTCACGCCGACTTCTTCAATGATATTCACCAGTTCAAGCTGCGTAGTTTCTCGTAATTTTTTATCTAAAGCACCGAGAGGCTCATCTAAAAGCAATAATTGAGGACGTTTTGCCAAGCTACGCACCAAGGCTACACGCTGTTGCTGACCACCAGAGAGTTGATGCGGTTTACGTTTCGCATATTTATTGAGTTGCGCCAAACTCAGCATTTTTTCAACACGATCAGCAATTTCATCTTTAGGCATGCCATCACGCTTCAAACCAAAGGCTACATTTTCCCAAACGCTTAAATGAGGAAAGAGCGCATATGACTGAAACATCATATTGATTGGACGTTGAAACGGCGGAAGATTGGTAATATCTTGATTAGCTAGGAATATCTTCCCTTTTGTGGGCGTTTCAAAGCCAGCCATCATGCGCAATAACGTAGATTTCCCACAACCTGAACCGCCAAGCAGCGCGAAGATTTCACCCTTCATAACTGTTAGAGAAACATCATCCACGGCTTTGACCGTACCATCGTAAACTTTGGTGACATTTTCAACACGCAGTAAAACCTCTTGCGCAGCTTTATTCGTTTCTTTAGGAGCCGTTGCCATAAAAACCCTTATCTAAGATATTGAAAATCAAGATACAGAAAAAGTCAGAAAACTAAAATATTAAAAACTATGGTATTAAAAACTATGATATTAAAAAATTTAGGTACATTAGAATTTTGTAGGGACGCCATCAATGGCGCCCCTACAAATAAAATAACGATTAAACGCCTGTTTTAAATTTGGTATACAGGCGCGTCATGTTGCGTTTAGTTTGTGCATCCTCAACACCTGGTGGCACTAACTTGGCAATATCTTCATCAGATAAGAAAATCGATTTGTTGTTTTTAATTTCTGGATCAACAAACTCGGTTGCAGCTTTGTTAGGATTGGCATAGGTCACAGTGTTAGTGATGGCTGCAGTCACTTTTGGCTGCATGATGTAATTCATCCAGAGATGTGCATTATTTGGATGTTTGGCATCAGCAGGAATCGCCATAGTATCCATAAACATCAAGCCGCCTGTTTTTGGTACTAATGCTTCGATATGTTGCTCTGCTTTATTCTCGATAGAGCGTTTATGCGCTAAGTTAAAATCGCCAGCCCAACCATAAGCCACACAAATATTGCCGCTCGCCAAGTCATCGATTTGACCACCAGAATTGAATTTTTTGATGTCTGGGCGCACTTTCATCAACATATCAAAAGCAGCTTGGTAATCATCTGGTGTACCTGTGAAAACAGGTTTACCTAAATAATGTAAAGCAGCTTGGAACACATCAGCTGGTGTATCTAAGAAGGTAATACCACATGATTTTAATTTGCTGGTGTAAGTTGGGTTAAACACTAAATCCCAAGCATTGTCTGGCATAGGCGTATCACCAAGTGCAGCTTTAACTTTGTCTACATTGATACCTACAGTGTTATAGCTCCACATCCAGTCAATTAGATGTTCATTACCAGGATCCAGATCGGCTAACTTCTTCATAATGCCTGGATCTAGATTTTTCATATTAGGTAGCTTGGTTTTATCAAGTTTTTGATATAAACCGCCATCAATCTGTAACTTAGCCCAGTTAGATGAAGGTACTACAATGTCGTAGCCAGTGTTCTTAGCGATTAATTTTGCATGCAAAATTTCGTTACTATCAAACACATCGTAACGTACTTTAATGCCCGTTTCTTTCTCGAAATTGGCTATCGTATCTGGCGCAATATAGTCCGACCAGTTGTAAATATTGAGGATTTTTTCCTCTGGCTCGCTAGCCGCTGCAACTGTTGGCTTAGCAGTTTCAGCAGTAGTGTTGTCAGACTTACTACAAGAAACCGTAGCTAGACCGGTAATTATCGCCATACCTAGCAAGTATTTACTATAAGATAAATTCATATTCATTAACCCCTTTAAATTAGTGAGTGACTGAGAAAGTTTTGCTAAAAATTAGTACCATCTTTTGCGCCATAAAACCCCTTATGCTGACCAAATAGATTCAAAGTAATCTTACAATATGTCTTCAACTACAACCACATTTAATTACGTGGCTTAATTACATAATTCCCTGCTTTTTCAAGTCAGCTAGGGTCGCATCTAAACATTTTTGAATCAACGCGACCATTTCATCAATTTGCACTTTAGTAATCACTAGCGGCGGCGCAATAATCATACGGTCACCTACCGCTCGCATAATCAAGCCATTGGCAAAGCAATGACCTCGACAAATCATGCCTACACCTACTTCTTCATCAAAATGTACGTGGTTTGATTTGTCTTTCATCAGCACGAAGCCGGCGACCAACCCTAGTGTTTCCGCTCCGCCTACCAACGGATGTTTAGCTAGCTCTGCGTATTTTTGTGCTAAATATGGGCCTGTTTCATTGAGCACTTTATCGACTAAGCCTTCGCGCTCCATAATTTCAATATTCGCTAAAGCCACAGCACATGCTGTAGGATGCCCTGAGTAGGTATAGCCATGATTAAACTCGCCACCCTGCTCAATCAACACTTTAGCCACGCGCTTGCCCACCACTACGCCACCTAAAGGAATGTAGCCAGAAGTCACGCCTTTAGCAAACGTCATTAAATCGGGTTTGCAGCCTAATAATTGCGAGCCAAACCATTTACCAAGACGTCCAAAACCGCAAATCACTTCGTCGCAAATCAACAAAATGCCGTATTTATCGCAGATACGTTGAATCTCTGGCCAATAAGTTTTAGGTGGAATAATCACGCCGCCCGCACCTTGCACAGGCTCACCGATGAATGCCGCTACTTTATCTGCACCGACTTCCAGTATCTTTTTCTCTAACCAACCCGCAGCTTCAATGCCAAATGCATCTCTATCCTGATTTGGTGCCATGCCGTAATGGTATGGCTGTTCGATGTGTTCGATGCCTGAAATCATGCCGCCTTGCGCATGCATACCGCCCATGCCACCTAAAGATGACCCAACTAGCGTTGAGCCATGATAAGCGTTGTTGCGGCTGATAATCACCGTGCGTTCTGGCTGACCTAGCGTAGCCCAATAATGGCGCACCATACGCACATTGGTATCATTAGACTCAGAACCAGAACTACTAAAAAATACATGACTATAATCATCACCTGCCAGCTTGATGATTTTTTCAGCAAGTTTAACTGCAGGAACATTGGTCGTTTGAAAAAAACTATTGTAGTAAGGAAGCTCTAACATTTGCTTAGCGGCTGCATCTACTAACTCTTTACGCCCATAGCCAACATTCACGCACCACAAACCAGACATCGCATCTAAGATTTTTTCACCTGTGGAATCCCAAATATAGATACCATCGGCCTTAGTGATAATACGTGAGCCTTTATCCGACAAGCTTTTATGATCGGTAAAAGGATGCATGTAATGCGCTGAATCTATTGCTTGAATTTCTTTAGTATTGATCATGACTTTCTCAATTCAGATAATGAATGTTTTTGTAGTTCGGTCTTAACGTCCGACTGCAGGGTTAAACCCCGACCTACTTTTTAACTATTAAATGCTTTTAAACATGCATTAAAAGATGCTCACGCTCCCATGGGCTAATGACGCGCATAAACTCATCATGCTCAGCATCTTTTACGGCTAAATACACATCCACGAAATCTTTGCCTAGCACATCCTGTAAGGCTTGAGAGTTCTCCAACTCGCGTATAGCTTCAGACAAACCTCGTGGCAATTGATAGTCAGAGGCATAAGCACTACCTGTTGTAACCTCAGTTGGTTTCAGCTTTTCTTTGATGCCCAAGTAACCACAAGCCAAGGTCACTGCCATTGCTAAGTAAGGATTAGCATCAGCGCCCACCACCCGATTCTCTATGCGGCGACCTGCTGGCTCGGAAATCGGCACACGAATGCCCACAGTGCGGTTATCGTAACCCCACTCAATGTTAATTGGCGCCGCACCATTGCGTACGATACGGCGATATGAGTTTACATAAGGCGCTAACAACACCATGGCGGCAGGCAAGTATTTTTGCAAACCGGCAATGTAGTGGAAAAATATTGGGGAAGCTGTGCCGTCAGGATTGCTAAAGATATTCTTTTGAGTTTGAGTATCAATCACGCTTTGGTGAATATGCATCGCCGAACCCGGCTCATGTTGCATAGGCTTAGCCATAAAAGTAGCGTACATGCCGTGACGCATCGCCGCTTCACGCAATAAACGTTTAAAGAAGAATGATTTATCCGCCAGAATCATCGGCTCATCATGCAAAAAGTTAATCTCCATCTGCCCTGCGCCAAACTCATGAATCAGCGTATCCAACTCCAAACCCATGAGTGCTGAATAATCGTAAATATCCTCAAATAGCGGGTCAAACTCATTCACCGCATCAATACTGTATAACTGGCGGCTGGTTTCTTTACGGCCACTGCGACCTACTGGTGGGCTTAATGCGATATCAGGATCAGGGTTACGCTCTAGCAAGTAAAACTCCAGCTCTGGCGCTACAATCGGCGTCCAACCTAAATCTTTGTATAAATTAGTCACGCGGCGAAGTACGTTTCTAGGCGCAAAATCAATTGACTTACCGTTATGGTCTACGCAATCCATAATCACCTGTGCCGTCGGGTCTACCGCCCAAGGCACCAATCTAAGGGTGGTTGGGTCTGGAATAAGCACCATGTCCTTATCAGTGACACCAAATACGCGGTCATAACCTTCATTACCATCTGGTGACTCGCCCGTTACCGTCATGCCAAACACCGCTTCTGGTAGGCGCATAGCGCGGTCTGTAGAAAATTTCTCGCGAGGTAAAATTTTGCCGCGTGCTACACCTGTTAAATCTGGTACTAAGCACTCAATTTCGGTAATGTTGTTTTCCGTCAACCACTTATCCATGTCTACATGGTTCATTGCTACTTGTTCTGTCATTTTTATTCTCCTGTACTGCTTTATTAACTACTTATTGACGTATTTTTATTCATGTATTTTTCTTTTTGCATCTTTTAAGCGTTAATCTGGTGGCTCGTGCCTTCTCAATCTAAATCTACAGGCATCACCAAATGCCCTGAAAATAGCCAAATACTGTGGGTTTTCCATTACTTTCCACTCTGGGTGCCACTGCACAGCCAACGTAAAGGCTTTTGCTTTTTCTACGCGTATGGCTTCTACTAAACCGTCTGGCGCGAAGGCCTCTGCAACTAAGCCATCACCAAGTCTATCTACACCTTGACCATGTAAGGAGTTCACCATCATCTGTTTTGCACCAACGATTTTAGCTAGCTTGCCATCAGCTACTAAATCAATCAGATGCGCCTGCGCATACTGAATATCGATTGGAACATCTTTAGTTTCTCTATGATCATTCAAGCCAGATATTTCATGTACCGCTTGATGCAAACTACCGCCAAACGCAACATTCACTTCTTGAAAACCGCGACAAATAGCCAACAAAGGCACTTCGGCTTTAATAGCTGCTTGCACGAGCTTTAAGGTAAGCGCATCACGCGCAGGGTCTAATGGTAATGCTGGATTGAGTACTTCTTGGTCGAAGTGTGAGGGATGTACATTTGAAACTGACCCTGTCAGCAATATGCCATCGGCAATGGATAGCAAAGCTTCAATCTCTAATAAATCACCAATGGCAGGCACCACTAAAGGCAAAGCGCCAGCAGCCTCTGCAACCGCCACTAAATATTTATGACCCACCACATGAAATGGTTGTTCACCCAGCGGTTTAACATCCGCAGGGATTAAAACTATTGGTTTACGTTTTGTTGTCATCATTTGAAGATTTGCATTGCCTCATTGCTAAGTATACTATTCCTAAAATTGGTAATGCAACA
>Ga0123388_1024271_pt1 | contig 13160 bp, 9 predicted proteins | sample T0HHNO3metaT_FD_89916 | JGI IMG/M metagenome (GOLD analysis project Ga0123388, IMG submission 89916) | Methane-oxidizing artificial microbial communities from Washington, USA to study methane cycling - T0-HHNO3 metaT (Metagenome... | ecosystem: Engineered > Modeled > Simulated communities...
CGATGATCGTGCACACCGTCTGCTTCTGGGGCGTCGGGCTGGGCGTCGGTTACGTGCTCGCTTTTCGCGGTCTGCCTGAGGCCGGCCTCGCGCTGGTCGCACAGCCGATGGGGGCCGCCGGTTTCTGGCTGGCGACGCTGCTGTCCACCGTGCTGGCGGGGATGATGATGGGCTTCATCCTGCTGCGGGTAATCGGTCGGCATCCGCGTGCGGCGGCGTGACTGTTGCGAGGCAACACGATTCGGGATGTTTTCCCGATGGTGCACCGGACGCGGCAATTGAAGTAAAGTCCGCGGCTGCCCCGCCCGGAACAGAACAAACCACTCGTCCGGGCTCGCCACCGCCTCGCCGATGAATCCGACTTCCGTCCTCCGTCCGCCATACGTCGCCTACTTCAGCGACTTCACGCGATTCCGCTCCTGGCTCTGGGCTGCTGCCTTCGTCGCGTCCATCCTGGTGCACAGCTTCGTCGTCTGGCGCGCGTCGGTGTATGTACCGCGCGTGCCGCCGACCGAAATCCGCGTCGATGTACGGATGATCAAGGAAGAACCTCCACCCCCTCCGCCGCCGCCTCCCCCACCGCCCAAGCCGGTCGAGCCGCCGCCGCCTCCGCCTCCGCCGAAGCCGGTCCCCAAGCCGCCCAAGCCGGTGCCGCAGCAGGCACCGCTGCCGGTGCTGGCCGCACCGCCTGCGCCGTCGCCCGCACCCGAGGAGCGCGTGGTGCCGGTACAGCCGCCGCCGGCGCCGCTGCCGCCGATCGATGCGCCGCCACCTCCGCCCGCACCGGCACCGGTCCCTGCGCCTGCGCCGGCACCTGCCGCGCCCAGTGTCGATTTCCAGTCGCTGAAGGCGGGTTACGGCCAGGCGCTGTCGGCGGAGATCAAGAAAGGGCAGACCTATCCGCGACTGGCGGCAATGCGCGGGCTGGAGGGTACGCCCAAGGTGCTCATCGTCATCGAGAACGGCCAGCTCGTATCGGCCACCCTGGTCGACGAATCCGGGCAGTCGGTGCTGGACGAAGCGGCGCTGGCGCTGGTCAAGAAGACGAAACTGCCGCCGGTGCCGGCCGCACTCGCCGGCCAGCGACTCGAATTCCTGCTGCCGATCGACTATAAGCTGAAGAAATGACAAGGGCGCCAACGGCGCCCTTGTCTGCATGACGCGGATCGTTCAGACCCGGTAGTAGTCGCGGTACCAGGCGACGAAGCGCGCCACACCGTCGTCGATGGCAGTGCTCGGCGAGAAGCCGGTCCAGGCCGTCAGTTCCGACACGTCGGCATAGGTCGCCGGCACGTCGCCCGGCTGCATCGGCAGCAGGTTCTTCTGCGCGGTGATGCCCAGCGCCTTCTCGATTGCTCGGATGAACTCCATCAGCTGCACCGGCCCCTGGTTGCCGATGTTGAACACCCTAAACGGCGCTTTCGAATGCCCCGGGTGAGGGTGGTCGCCATCGAAGGCGGGATCGGCTTCGGCGACGCGGTCCAGCGTGCGGATGACGCCTTCGACGATGTCGTCGATATAGGTGAAATCGCGCTGCATGTCGCCGTGGTTGAACACGTCGATCGGCCGGCCTTCGATCATCGCCTTGGTGAACAGGAAGAGCGCCATGTCCGGCCGGCCCCAGGGGCCATAGACCGTGAAGAAGCGCAGACCGGTGGTCGGCAGGTCGTACAGATGGCTGTAGGTGTGCGCCATCAGTTCGTTGGCCTTCTTGGTCGCGGCGTACAGGCTGACCGGATGGTCCACGCTGTCGGCCTCGCTGAACGGCATCTTCGTGTTGCCGCCATAGACGCTGGAGCTGCTGGCATAGACCAGATGCTTCACCGCCGAATGCCGGCAGCCTTCGAGCACGTTCATGAAGCCGACGATGTTGGCGTCGATGTAGGCCTTCGGGTTCTGCAGCGAATAGCGCACGCCGGCCTGGGCGGCCAGGTGCACGACGCGGTCGAAACGCTCGGTTTCGAACAGCTTGGCCATGCCGTCGCGGTCCTCGACCGCCATCCTGACGAAGCGGAAGCCGGCGGCCGGCGTGAGCCGGGCCAGCCGCGCCTCTTTCAGCCGCACGTCGTAGTAGTCGTTCAGGTTGTCCAACCCGACCACTTCGTCGCCGCGTTCGAGCAGGCGCAGCGCCACGTGCATGCCGATGAAACCGGCGGCGCCGGTGAGCAGGACTTTCATCGGGCGGGGATCAGCGGCGGCCGATGGCCGAGTACTCGATGCCGGCGGCGCGCGGCACATCCGGCTCGTACAGATTGCGCCCGTCGAAGATCACCGGCTGCTTCAGCGCGCCCTTGATCCGCTCGAAGTCCGGACTGCGGAATTCCTTCCACTCGGTCACGATCACCAGCGCGTCCGCGCCTTCCAGTGCGTCCATCGGCTTGTCGGCCAGCGTCAGCCGCGACTCGTCGCCGTAGATGCGCTTCGTTTCCGCCATCGCCACCGGGTCGTAGGCCGTCACCGTCGCACCGCGACGGAACAGTTCGTTGATGATCACCCGGCTCGGCGCTTCGCGCATGTCGTCGGTGTTCGGCTTGAACGCCAGACCCCACAGCGCGAAGCGACGGCCCGACAGGTCTTCGCCGAACTTCGCGACGATCTTGTCCACCAGCACCATCTTCTGCACGTCGTTGGCGTCTTCCACCGCCTGCAGCACTTTCAGCTCCTGGCCGTTCTCGCGTGCGGTACGGATCAGCGCCTTTACGTCCTTCGGGAAGCAGCTGCCGCCGTAGCCGCAGCCGGCGTACAGGAAGTGGTAGCCGATGCGCGGGTCCGAGCCGATGCCCTGGCGCACCATTTCGATGTCCGCACCCATGCGGTCGGCCAGCAGTGCCAGTTCGTTCATGAAGCTGATGCGCGTGGCCAGCATCGCGTTGGCGGCGTACTTCGTGAGCTCCGCGCTGCGCACGTCCATCACGACCAGCTTGTCGCGGTTGCGCTGGAACGGGGCATAGAGGGCACGCATGAGGTGGATGGCGCGTTCGTCGTCGGCTCCGACGACGATGCGGTCCGGACGCATGAAGTCTTCTACCGCCGCACCTTCCTTCAGGAACTCCGGGTTCGACACCACAGCGAATTCCATCTCCTGGCCGCGCTTGGCCAGCTCGTCGGCAATCGCCGCGCGCACCTTGTCCGCCGTGCCCACCGGCACCGTGCTCTTGTCGACCACCACCTTGTAGTCGGTCATCAGCCGGCCGATGTTGCGCGCCGCCGACAAGACATATTGCAGGTCAGCCGAGCCGTCCTCGTCCGGCGGCGTGCCGACCGCGATGAACTGGATGGTGCCGAAGCGCACCGCTTCGGCCACGTCGGTCGTGAAGTGCAGGCGCCCCGCCTCGACGTTGCGCGCAACCACCGCGTCCAGACCCGGCTCGTGAATCGGGATGCCGCCTTCCTTCAGGATGCGGATCTTCTCCGGATCAAGGTCCAGACACAGCACGTCGTTGCCCATCTCGGCCATGCAGGCCCCGGAGACCAGGCCTACGTACCCGGTGCCGATTACGGTGATTTTCATTCAGGAGTTTCCGGCGAAAAGTGAAATCTGAGGTGAACGCTGCGGTGAGGAAAGCACGGAGGACGCAGACGGATCAGTCGCGGTCGAGCACGGCGAGCAGCGCCTGCAGCGTCGCGGCGCCGAGGCGCTTGCTGCGGGCGGCACTCCAGCCGAACAGTCCGTCGGGCAGATGGGCGTTGTCCTTGAAAGGCATTTCCAGCGTCAGTGAAAGGCAGCCGAAGTGGTTGAACACCCATTTCGACGCCAGCGTCAGCAACTCGTCGGTAAAGCGGTCCGGCGCATAGCCCTCGCCCACCTGGAAATCGGGGCTGGCGGCCAGCAGCGCATCGCAGAAACGCTTCTCCTGCGCACCTTGCGCCTCGGTGAAGCCCGGCACCATGCCGTTACCGTCGATGAACACGAACGGTAGTGTCTCGTCGCCATGGATGTCGAGGAAAACATCCACACCCGTGGCCAACATGCGATCGCGCACCAGCGCCACTTCGCGACTGAAATCCATGTCCGGCTCGCGCCATGCGCGGTTCAGATTGCAGCCGCGTGCATTGGTACGCAGATTGCCGCGCACAGAGCCGTCCGGGTTCATGTTCGGCACGACGTGGAAGCAGGCACGCTCGAGCAGCCGGCGCGACACCGGGTCGGACGTGTCGTAAAGCCGATCCAGCAGCCCCTCGACGTAGAACTCGGCCATCGTCTCGCCCGGGTGCTGGCGGGCGGTGATCCACACCTTGCGCTTGCCCGGGGCCGGGCGACCAACGGTGATCAGATTGAGATCACGCCCGTCGGGCGTCGCGCCCAGATCGTCGACCGATGCCACCGGCGCCGCATCCGCCGCGCCCAGCAGATCGAGGTGACGGTCCCAGCCGTAGGGCTCGAAATAGGCGAAATAGACGCTGTCGTAGTCGGGCGTGATGCGGAAGGTGTAGCGCTGACCGTCGTACTGACCGGCCGACAGCCGGAACCAGTTGCGCCGATCGTAGGACGCCACCACGCGGTAACCGTCCCAGCCACCCGGATACGCCGACTGCCCGGCATTCTCGAAGCTCAGCACGCAGGCCTGCCCGCGCGCGCCCTGCAGACGGAAGTGGAACCACTGACGGAAATCCGCCGCATTGTCGGCCGGCAGATTGAGACGGATGTTCGACGCGTCCGAGCAATCCAGCACCTCGATGGCGCCGCTGTCGAACTGGCTGCTGATGCGGATCAAATCAGGGCTCCCGGCGTGAAGTCGGGCGAAGTATACAGGGCTCCTGGCGACCGCTCGCGGCATGGAAGCCGACAGCGTCGCCCTCTTCATGCCGTGCCGGCATGGATCGAGGCAATCGGTCCGCAAAAGCCGCGTCGCGGCCAAGACCGCTCCCACAGGAGATGCGCCCGATGTGCCGTCCGAGCACGGGCGAGGTTTCTGTGGGAGGGGTCTTCTGACCCCGACAACGGCCTGTGATTATCGCGCATCGCTCTCTGCGTCGCCCAATGCTCTGTCGAGGGCTGCTTCCGCAATCGCACAATCGATTACACGATCCTATGATGAAGGCATGGATCAGAACCATGGATATCATCGCCTGCGCGACGGACGGGTGTCCTTGCCCGGTCAGATCTATCACGTGACCGTAAGCACCCAGTACCGCCAGCCGGTGTTCATCGACCTCGGCCATGCCCGGACAGTCATCCGGGTCATGCACTTCACAGCCGAGCGAACTCTTTCACGCAGCTTGTGTTTCGTACTGATGCCGGATCATCTGCATTGGCTGATCCAGCTCGGAGAAGCCATCAACCTCCCAACCCTGATGCGCACGATGAAGAGCATCAGCGCGCATCAAGTCGGGCGCCCGATCTGGCAGGCGGGCTATCACGACCGGGCAATCCGGGAGGAGGAGGACGTGCGCGCAGTCGCGCGCTATATCGTCGCCAACCCGCTGCGCGCCGGGCTCGTCGCTCGGGTGGGTGATTATCCGCATTGGGATGCTGTCTGGCTGGTTTGAGACTCGCGGACCGGCGGAAGCACCAAGGGTGATCCGGTTCGCTGTCGCGGTCAGAAGACCGCTCCTACAAAAAACCGCCATGGCGACCGTTCGCGCGCCGCTCTCCTGTGGGGAGCGGCCTTGGCCGCGATGCCGCCGATTGCGGTCCGCAGGCTTCGATTCAGGCCGTGTCGGGGTCAGAAGACCCCTCCCACAGAATCCCGGCGCGATGCCCTTCACACCTCGCCGAAGGTCCTCGCCAGCAATTGCCGACCAGGGTGGTCCGGCGGCAGCAGTTCGCCCAGGCGCTGCAGTGCGTCGACCGCTTCCGGCGACTGGCCGAGGTGGTTCAGCAGTACGTCCGGATCGTCGACACGGAAGATGGCGTCAGACAGACGGGATTCGAGGCAGTCGCGCCAGGCACGCAGCAGCGGGCTCTCGGTGCGCGGCAGGAAGGCGCCGCGATAGCAGCCGAGCGCGGTTTCAATGCGGCCGGCGTCCAGTGCCTGTTCGAGGTCTCTGAAATCCGCCTGCCAATTGACGAGCAGACGATAGGGCCGTGAGCCGATTGCGCCGCCGAGGCGGTCGCGCAGCTGCGAAACTTCGGTCTTCAGCGTCGCCACACCGACCGGGCGGTCGCCATACAAGGCGGCGTGCAGCCTTTCGAGATCCAGTCCTTCCGGATGCAGGGTGAGCAGGCAGAGGATCTCGAGCTGCCGCGGCGACAGTGCCAGCGGCCTGCCCTGCAGGAAGGCCTGCGGCGTGCCCAGCATGCGCAGGCGCAATACCGGCGCATGGCTCAGGGACTGCAGCGCCTGCGAAACGCGCTGCGCGAAACGTTCGACCGCGTGCAGGGCCAGCGGCGAATGGCGGTTCCAGGTGGTCGATAGATCGACCACGCCCATCACTTCGCCACTGCTGGCATCGCATACCGGGGCGGCGTAGCACACCCAGTCCTGTACCGCGGGAATGAAGTGTTCCGCCGAAAACACGCTGGCCGGGCGTCGGTAGCGCAGCGCCAGCGCCAGCGCGTTGGTACCGACCGAGCGCTCGTCCCAGCGTCCGCCGGGCACGAAATGCACGCGTTCGGCCCGGGTGCGCATGCTGCGGCTGCAGCCGGTCCAGAGCAGACGGCCGTCGGCGTCGCTGACTGCCGCCACCATGCCGCTCTCGCGGGCCACGGTTTCCAGTTCGTCGACGCATGAATTGACCGCCTCACCGTAAGGGGTCGTCGTCCAGTCGGGCGCGTCGGCGTCGATCGGCGCCGCCGAGCAGGTTTCCGACACGGCCTCCCGCGAGCGCTGCCACGAGCCGGCGATGTCCATGCCGACCACCACGATGCGCTCGCCGACCGTACGCTCGCCGCGCCGGATCGATTCGATGCGCCGCCGGCGTGCCGCCAGACTTGCACTTGAAGCTGTCATTGGTCTCGCTCCACCACTCAACCTGCAAGCTACCTACCGGATACCTACCTGCGCCGTATTAGCGTGCGCGGTGACCCTGTGTTGTTCTGTCGCGCATTGTTGCCGACCGCAGGGCAATCGACAACTCGAGGAGGAAGTAAATGCGTTACGCCGATCCCGGCCAACCCGGTTCGAAAATCACCTTCAAGCCCCGTTACGACAACTTCATCGGCGGCAAGTGGGTGGCGCCTGTCGAGGGTCAATACTTCGACAACATCTCTCCTGTCACCGGCAAAGTCTTCTGCCAGGCCGCCCGCTCGCAGGCTGCCGATATCGAACTCGCACTCGACGCCGCCCACAAGGCTCGTGACGCCTGGGGCCGTACCTCGCCGGCCGCCCGCGCCGCCGTGCTGCTGAAGATCGCCGACCGCCTCGAAGCCAACCTCGAAATGCTGGCCGTCGCTGAAACCTGGGACAACGGCAAGCCGATCCGTGAAACGCTGGCCGCCGACATCCCGCTGGCCATCGACCACTTCCGCTACTACGCTGGATGCATCCGCGCCCAGGAAGGTTCCCTGTCGGAAATCGACGACGACACCGTCGCCTACCACTTCCACGAGCCGCTGGGCGTTGTCGGCCAGATCATCCCGTGGAACTTCCCGATCCTGATGGCCGCCTGGAAGCTGGCTCCGGCACTCGCCGCCGGCAACTGCATCATCCTGAAGCCGGCCGAGCAGACCCCGGTTTCCATCATGGTGCTGGCCGAACTGATCGCCGACATCCTGCCGCCGGGCGTACTGAACATCGTCAACGGTTTCGGCATCGAAGCCGGCAAGCCGCTGGCCACCAGCCCGCGCATCGCCAAGATCGCCTTCACCGGCGAAACTACGACCGGCCGCCTCATCCTGCAATATGCTTCCCAGAACATAATCCCGTCGACCGTCGAGCTGGGCGGCAAGTCGCCCAACATCTTCTTCGACGACGTGATGGACAAGGACGACGATTTCTTCGACAAGTGCCTCGAAGGCTTCGCCATGTTCTCGCTGAACCAGGGTGAAGTGTGCACCTGCCCGAGCCGCGCCATGGTGCAGGAATCGATCGCCGACCAGTTCATCGAGCGCGCCATCGCCCGCGTCGCCAAGGTGCGCGGCGGCCACCCGCTCGACACCGACACCATGATCGGCGCCCAGGCCAGCTCGGACCAGGCCGAAAAGATCATGTCCTACATCGACATCGGCCGCCAGGAAGGCGCGCAGGTGCTGATCGGCGGCGCCAAACGCCAGGAATCGGAAACCGGCGGCTACTACATCCAGCCGACCGTGCTGAAGGGACACAACAAGATGCGCGTGTTCCAGGAAGAAATCTTCGGCCCGGTGCTCGCCCTGACCACCTTCAAGGACGAAGCCGACGCGCTGCAGATCGCCAACGACACGCTGTACGGTCTTGGCGCCGGTGTGTGGTCGCGCTCGGTGCATCGCACCTACCGCTTCGGCCGCAACATCCAGGCCGGCCGCGTATGGACCAACTGCTACCACCTCTACCCGGCACACGCCGCGTTTGGTGGCTACAAGCAGTCGGGCATCGGTCGCGAAACCCACAAGATGATGCTGGACCACTACCAGCAGACCAAGAACCTGCTGGTGAGCTACTCGCCCAAGGCTCTGGGCTTCTTCTGAGGCAGCACTGAGAGAGGGGCGCTTCGGCGCCCCTTTTTTCGTCGACCGCGCTGACTTTGTAGGAGCGGTCTTCTGACCGCGACAGCAGCGGCAAACGAAGCGCGGGCGCATCAATATCCGCCCTGTCGCGGTCAGAAGACCGCTCCTACAAAATCGGCACCCGTCCAACCGCCCCCGCTCCGGCAACCATCCCCGCACCATACGGTCATCATTCACACAAGAACCCACGCAGGAGGAGAACCCATGGTCACCCGCGTCAGCGCCACCCCCGAAGCGCTCGAATGGATCGCAAAGCTCGCCCGCAAGCACGGCGCCCTGCTCTTCCATCAATCCGGCGGCTGCTGCGACGGCAGCGCCCCGATGTGCTATCCGCGCAATGAATTCATCCTCGGCAGCTCCGACGTACTCCTCGGCGAGATCGGCGGCATGCCCTTCTGCATGAGCGCATCGCAGTTCGAGTACTGGCAGCACACCCACCTCATCATCGACGTCGTGCCCGGCCGCGGATCCGGCTTCTCGATCGAATCGCCGGAAGGCATCCGCTTTCTCACCCGCTCGCGGCTTTACGAGCCGGATGAAGAGGCCGCACTGGATAAGCTGGGGCCGCCGCCGCGAGGGGACACGGTGGTCTGAGCGCACGACGCGGGATTCCGCAGAAGAAGTCGGCGATTTATCTGAGAGGTCGGTCTTCTGTGGGAGGGGTCTTCTGACCCCGACAGCAGCCTGTATCGAACCTGCGGACAGCGACGGCCGTGTCGCGGCCAAGGCCGCGGCCACAAGAGACATGCGCCTGATGTCGCTCGAGGGACGGTTCCTGGAAGCGATCAAATCACCGCGAGCACTCGAATAAGTTCACGCGATGATGTCGAGCGAGCTGCCACTGTACTCGGGGAGGATTGCCGAAAGGTTTGATGCCCCGAGAAAACGGGACAAGACACTGCCGTAGACCGAACGGAAATCGATCGTATGGGCAAGAGCACGGCCATCGACCAACTGCGTCGCAGTCAAGCCTGGCCACTGCGTACCCAAGTGAATTCCTCCTCGCACATTCGCTCCGATCGCCAGCCACGTCGACGCGTTCCCATGATCGGTACCACGACTCCCGTTCTCGGCAGCGGTACGCCCAAACTCTGTTACCGCCAGCATCAGTACCCGCGACGCGTCACCACCGAGGTCCGAAAAGAATGCCCCGACCGAATCTGAGAAACCTCTCAGCAATACCGACATTCTTCCCGCTGGATCGCCGCCGCCTTGGTTGCTGTGCGTGTCCCATCCGCCCACATTCAGAGTCACAACCTCTAAACCTTCGCGCGCCCTAATTAAGGCAGCAGTCTGCCGCAACTGGCGCCCAAACGCTGTCATCGGATAAGTCGCGCCATTGGCAGGTAAGGTTTGCGCAACGGATTGCAGCCCCGACAACTCGTCGAGCAACCGCGCGCCCGTGCTGAAAAGAGCAGCGCCATGGGGGTTATTTGACGGTGGTGCCCAAGCATACGAACGCGAGATCACGTCGGCCAGCATGGCCCGATCGGAACTACTCGATGCCAGTTGCAACGAAGCGAGATCGGCATATGCAGAAACTGGCGTTGCCAACCCGGTCAAACTCAACGGCAACTGCTCGCTCACGCTCAGGGCCTTGGTTAGGGGGGTACCGCCAGAGTGCAGGAGGTAACGAGCAAGCCAGCCACTGTCATGATTCAGAAGCGATGCCGACTCGATGATGTCCTGACCTGCAAAGTGTGAACGCGATGAGCCGGAGTAATGCACACATGGCATTACCGCAACCTGACCACTTTGATAGAGATTGTGGAGCGCAGTCATTGATGGATGCATACCGAAGAAGCCATCAAGATCAAGCGCCGCAGCTGAATCGCCGTCGGAAGGAGGACGTACGGCGATGTTCGGCCTCAGTCCGTAATATGTGTCGTCGCCGTGGGGGACGATGACATTCAGTCCGTCCCAACCACCGCGCATGAACACAACCACGAGGACGCGCTGACTTGGCGCCGCATGAACGAAACTCGACAGCCCGCCGCACAACGGCAGCGCAAACAGTCCTTTGAGAAGATCTCTCCGGTTCATGAGTTCTTGCCCCTGACGTTCATTTTCTGTCTCGCGTCACTGAAGATGGAAATCTGGCAATGTAGTCAAAGCCTTACCAAGCCGACGCAAGCGAGATTCCGCATCGGGCGCGTTCGGTATGTACGGATAGGTCCCGTTTTCGGTAAGCAGATCAAGCGCCAGTTGTCGATGACGCCTGACGTAGGTCGGACCGAACAATCTCTCGAGCATGCGCCCGGCTACAGCCTCGGACGTTTGGTAACCCTCCTCCGCCATCTTCTCCGCCAGAGCGAATCGTGTCTGGGTAGCGCCCTCCGCGTAGATATCCGTGTCCGTCAGGAGTCTGTCTACGAACCGACTACGCAAGTGCAACATCCCGGAGCTGAGCCACTTGTCGCCAGTCTCGTGAAATCCTGTAGGGACGCTATACAGGAACAGCGGCATCCCCTGGCGCTGAACTTCATTCGAAATATCGTCACCCACTTGCTCACCGCCTAACTGACGTACTGTGCTAATTACATATTCCAATGGCGATTTCAGTTTTGCATTCCGGTAACTCGACCCGAGAAACTCGCTCGAAGTGAGAATTACCTGCAGCACCTGCGCAATCTGATCAGGAGCAACGTGCCGGGCTGCGAATGTTTGCGCACAGCGCGTGAGCAGAGAGTCAACCGGGCGATCTGACACGAAGAGGGTCACGAGCTTGCGACATATGAAATTCGCTGTCGCGGGATGTGAAGCCGCGATATCCAGAACCGTTTCGCCATCGACCATGCCCTGCCCAGCCGGCAGTGTTCGGTTGAGTATGGTTTTGGCATCGTTATCGTGGCTTGCGGTTACGAACGCGAACACACCATCTTTGACTGTCCAACCGGTGAAGGCGCGCGCAACCTCTTCGACATCCCTCTGGGTGTAGCCTCCATTCACACCCATCGTGTGCAGTTCAAGCAGCTCACGCGCATAGTTCTCATTCGGACGTCCCATCACGTTAAGCCGACCGTCAAGCGTATAGAGCATCGCCGGGCTCTTTGCACTTATTCCAAGCAAGTCGCGGAAGTTGCCTAAAGCGTGGAGCCGGAAAGCCTGATTCTCCTGTTGCTCAAAAGCACTGTTCTCGTGAGCGAAGAAATGCGTATTGAAGTGGTTATCCCAGAACCAGGTCATCACCTCACGGAGTTGCTGGTCCGCATACGCCGCATGCCGTACAAAATCCGTAGCAATATGGGTACCTGCGCTCAAGCTCGATGTTTGCTCGGCGTAACCCGCATCATTAACGCCATCGCCCATCATCTGTGCCTGTAAGGTCGCGTTGGGCCCAATCGCCGTCGCCGCGGAATATGCCTCTGGAGTGGGCCCGAACGACGTCCGCTGCAATACGTGCCAAGCTTGCGAGAAGACATCGGACGTCTGCAACGTGATCGTCTTTGATGCTGCGTTACCCGCTCCATCCGTCGCCTTCAACTCGAGTGAAAGCGATCCGGTAAAGCTGTCGTCAGGGGCAATGATGGCTGTCCAACGCCCACTCTCTTGAGCGACCTCAACCTCCTGCGTCTGACTGTTCGCAAGCCCTCCACCGCTGACCGCAATCTGGAGCGAAGAACCAATGGTGTCGTCAATCACCTGCCCTGAAAGAATGAATCCACGGGCAGGGACAATCGAACCTGATGTATGGGACGTCACTTCGATGGTCGGTGCTGTGCGGTCGACGACCAGATCTAGGTCTAACGATGTCTCGGCTTCGTTAAAGTCATGATCGATGGCGCGCATGATTACGCGTACCCGACCGCTCAACGCATCGTCGAGTACCCCGCTATGCACAAACCAACTCTTGCTTGACGCCCTCCATGTAGCGGCTTTTTCATTCACCTTACCCGATGGCAGGATCACTATCAGCCGGACCTCACGAATCGCCTCATCATCGTCTGCCGTGCCTGTCAGACGAGCTCCAGCAAGGGAAATCCGGGTAAGCGCTCTAGGCGTCTCGATCGATATCGTAGGAGGTACGCGATCCGGTTCGTTCACTTCGTCCTTCTGAACTGAAAAAGCGACAAGGCCACGAGACGCGATCACGTTGCTGAAATGATCGTTCGTATCGCCAAAGGGATTCAGTGCTTTCAGCACATATTCACGGCCGTTACCGACGCCGGCCAAGTCAAAACGCGCGATCCCGCTGCCGTCTGTGACAGCCTGTATCACGGGCGCTAAGGTACCGTTGGCCGTTTTCTCGTAAGCCTGAATGGTGACACCCGCGAGGCGTCGCCCGCTGCTCAATTCGGACAATGCAGCCGGTGAAGTGCCCACCCGAAACTGATACCAGAGCGGATTCGACAGAACATCGCTGTCCACTATCGTGCCGTGGGGCACGGCCCTGACAAAGTAACGGCGTCCTGCACCAAGCCCGTCCAGATCGAAGGTCGCGAGCCCCTGCGCATCCGTCGAGCGCTTCGCTTTCCAGACCTCGCTGCCGTCAGCCAGCTTCTCGTACGCGTTGACCTCGATGCCCGACAGCCGCGCATCGCTCACGTGGTCGATCACCACGATGTTCAGTCCC
>Ga0123388_1027269_pt1 | contig 13133 bp, 12 predicted proteins | sample T0HHNO3metaT_FD_89916 | JGI IMG/M metagenome (GOLD analysis project Ga0123388, IMG submission 89916) | Methane-oxidizing artificial microbial communities from Washington, USA to study methane cycling - T0-HHNO3 metaT (Metagenome... | ecosystem: Engineered > Modeled > Simulated communities...
CGACCGTGGAGCGAATAGCAAGCAGGCCCCGATCCCAGATCGCTTGCCGCTCTGCCACGGGACAGTTCACGCACTCCACCCAAAGCAGGTCCACCTGCTTCTGCAGCGAGCGTTCCAGTTCGGATCCGGTGCTACTCGGCATGGCCGCTTCCTCCGGCAGGCGACGGGCGCTCAGCCCGTTGCGACACCCATCCGTTTCCAGGTGGCCCTTACGATGGCCATGGCGTCGGCCCACTGCAGCTGGTCGCGCTCGTGCAGGCTGGTGTAGCGCCGTCGCAACATCGGCACCAGTTCCGGCAGTTGCTCGTGGTGGTGGATGAGGTAGGTGTCGTAGCCGAACTTGAAAGTAGGCACGTAAGTGTCGAAAGGCAGGTGGGCATGGAAGAACCTGCGATGCGGATAGCAGCTTTTCCAGTAGACGAGTTCGGCCGCTATATCCAACACCATCCCCGGCGCCAGGCGATGGACACGCTCTTCTGAGAACAGCGGATACGACATTTGGCGAGGCCAATGGCGCCGCCCTGATTGCAGCGGCTATGCCTCTTGTACTCCTAATTGGCGCACGTGCCGCTCTGATTTACTTGCTGCGTGCATGGGACCGACCAACGGCCATCGAAATGCGTAAAAGCCCCATTTTTGAGGCAAAAACACTACAGCTGCTGAAGTGGTACGCATGCAGGCGGGAGTTTTCGCGGTGTGCATGCGCGCATTTGCAAGCGTCCACTTTCCCGATTGCGGAAACCGACATGCACGACGAAACAGGAGTGGCATGGACGCGATCGCCTCGTTGCCGTGGCCGATAGGCGTGGTGCTGGGACTCATCGCCTACTGCTGCATCCGCCAGCCCAACCGGCGGAGCGGCCAAGGGTTTTTCCTGGCTGCTCGCAATTCCCGAAATGCCGCGGCACAGCTGCAGCGTGATGCCAACGCAACTGGCGTTAACAGGCAATGGCGAGCCCAAGGCTCGTCAACCTGCAGTCCAAAGCGCCCCGGGTTGACCAGCTGTTGAAGCCGCTGTTCCTGCCCGGCCTGCGTCGTTACGCTGGCATCGGCACGGCCCGCATCAATCCTTGACCAGTCCCCCGTCCACCACCAGGTTCTGGCCGGTGATCGCGCGGGCCCAGGGTGAGGCGAAGAACAACACCGCATCGGCGAACTCTTCCGGCGTGGTCACGCGTCGCAGCGGGGTGGCCTGGGCAATCAGGTCGAAGACCGCTTCCGGCGTGGCGGCGCTGGCGTCGGTGGTCCGCAGCAGGCCGCCGGAGACCATGTTGACGGTGATGCCGTCGGGCCCCAGGTCGGCAGCCATGGTGCGCGTCAACGACATCAGCGCGGCTTTCGAAGCGGTGTAGTCGTGGTACGGCACCACCGGGTTCTGCACCAGGTTGGTCCCGATGTTGATGACCCGCCCGTTGCCCTGGGCGCGCATGCCGGGGACGGCTGCCTTCAGGGTGTTGAGTGCGGCGCGCACGCTTCCTTCGAACTGGCGCTCGAAGCGCTCCCAGGCGATGGTCTCGCCCGGCGGGCGTGCATCGCCATCGAATGCGAAATCGACCAGCGCATTGTTGACCACGGTGGTCACCGGACCGCCGAAGTGGGCCTGCGCGGTGGCGACCATGGCAGCCACCGCGTCGGGGTCGGTCACGTCCGCCTGTACGGCAAGCGCGCGTCCGGCCGCCTGTTGCTCGATGGCGAGTGCGGCCTCGCGGCTGTTGCGGTAATTGACCACCACGCGCGCGCCCTCGCGCAGGAATGCACGGCTGATCGCAGCGCCCAGCCCACGCGCACCTCCGGTGACCAGTACCACCTGTTCGTTCAACGCCAGCGCATTCGACATCCGGTTCTCCATTGAAGGCAAATCAATTCCGCGGGCGCGCATGCGCGTGCCGGAGGAAGATGCATGGCGCCAGAGCACCCCCGGGTGCGCTTCGCTTACCCGGGCTACTCCGGGCTCGTGACCCGTCTTGCGCGCGTTATTCCGCCAACACCTTGACCAGGTCGAACAGGTAATCGCGCCCGGTATAGACGGAGCGCACTTCCAGGCGTTCGTCGAGTCCGTGGACCCCGTTGCCGTCGGGATCGCCCCACGGGCCCGGCACGCCATAGGTGGGAATCCCCACCGCCGACAGATACAGGCCATCGGTGGCGCCAGTGGACATCGACGGGATCACCGGCACGCCGGGGAAGTACGTCGCGCTCAGCTTTTCCATCGGGCCGATGAGTGCCGGGTCAAGCGCGGGCGACTTGGCCAGTGGCTTGTCCTTGCGTGCCAGCTCGAAGGAGATGTCGGGATTGCCGACGACCTTGACCAATGCGTCCTTGATCTCCGCTGGCGTATGGCCGGGGAAGATGCGGCAGTTGACGTTCGCACCGGTTCGCTGCGGCAGCGCGTTGACCGCGTGGCCGCCGTCGATCATGGTCCCCACGCAGGTGGTGCGCAGCATGGAGTGGAAGGCCTTGTCGGTGTTGACCACCGCCGCCGCCCTGGCGTCGCCCGGATCCTTGGCCAGCGCCACCATCGCCGCGCCCAGCGGGTCCTTGCGCGCGGCACCGGCGCGCTCGAAGAACACGCGGGTGGTGTCGCTGAATTCGGCCGGGAACTCGTGGTCGCGGATCTTCAACAGCGCCTCGGACATGGCGTAGATGGCGTTGTCACGCACGGGCTGCGAGCTGTGTCCACCCGGATTGGTCGCGACCAGCCTGTAGTCCTGGTAGATCTTCTCGCCGACCTGGATCGACTGCGCGACGATGTGGCCCTTGCCGTCGGTGTCGCCGCCGCCACCCTCGTTGAGCGCAAAGGCCGCGTCGATCAGGTCGCGCTTGTGGTTGGCCAGGTACTGGGCGCCATTGAACGCGGTGTCGGTTTCCTCGCCGCAGGTGAGCGCGATCTTGACGGTCCGGGCCGGCTTGTAGCCATCCTGCTTGAAGCGCACCAGGGTGTCGGCCCAGGTCGCGGCCATCATCTTGTCGTCGGAGATGCCGCGTGCGTAGTAGTAGCCGTTTTCCTCGATCAGCTTGTACGGGTCGCGCACCCAGTCGGCGCGATTGGCCGCGACCACGTCGATATGCGCGAGCAGCAACACCGGCTTGAGCGTGGCCGAGGTACCCGCATAGACGGCGACAATGCCGCCCTCCCTCGGGTGCTCGGGCACGGAGAACAGGGTGATCTGGTCATCGGCAAACCCCGCCGCCTTGAGGCGCGTTGCGATCTGTGAGGCCGCCTTGGTGCAGTCACCGCTGGTGACCGAGGTGTCGGTTTCAACCAGTTCCTTGTAGAGCGTGAAGAACTGTTCCTGGTCGGGACGCAGTTCGCCCATCTTGCCGGTCGGCACCTGTGCCATCCCCGGCCCCGCCACCAGCGCTGCCATGGCCAATGCAAGCATTTGTGATTTCATGGATCTTTCCTTTGAAGAAATGAAATACCAGCCTGCATTCGACGATTCCGGCCGGGCGCACCACGTGTACCGATAGTAGCGCGCATGCAGAACCGCAGGGCGGGTCGTGACCCGCCTCCAGGGGCGCGGCGCAGAGCGGGTTACGCAACCTGTCGAGGGTTGGTCTTCTGCATGAGGCGACATCACGGGTCGTTTTGATGATCCTCACGAACGCGGGCCAGGCCCCGGCCTCAGCTGGCTGTGGCAATGGCGCGAGTCCAGTGGTGAAGCGTTCGTACATCGGCCGAACCGGGCTTCCCGCAATGCCCGGGCAAGCCGGGTTTTCGAACCCTTGGACAATGAACCGTGCCAGGCCCGTTGGGGTGCAATGAAAAAGCGCCGCCACCGCTTTGCCGGATGATCTGAAAAATCATGGACAAAGCCGTAGCCGGGTAAGGCCAAAGGCCGCACCCGGGGCACTTTCACCTTTCAGTTGAAAGCCCCGGGGTGCGCTGCGCCTACCCGGGCTGCGCCGGGTTTCACCGTAATGGCCGGAGAGGCGTCGCGGATATTGCCCGCTCCTATCGGAAAATCCGACGCATGGCCGGTACCAGTGTCCGCGCCCCTGTCATGGCGTCGCCGGCATCCCGGTCGCCACCTTCTTGTAGAACTTCATGCCGAAGGAATCGTGTTGTTCCTGCCAGCGCGCCTGCGCGGTGGCGCGGTCGGGATAGCTCGTGCAGGAGCTGGAGCCCACCGACACGCCGTATTGCGCGCTGACCCGCGAGCCGAAGCCGGCCTGCGCGGCCATGGCCGAATAGCCCTGCTTGTCCACCGCGCTGACGACCGAAAGGAACATGGCTCCGGGTGCATCCATGTACGCACCGGGCTTTATGGCCACGCAGAACGCGAACGACGTACCCCCTGCGGCTGCCGCTGGCGCAGCGGTGGTCGGGGTGGCGGTCGAGGCAACGACCAGGGCAGGTGGGTTGGCTGCCGCCCGCACCTGGGCCTGCCGCGCGGCTTCGTTCTGCCGGGCGATCTCATACTGCCGTCCGGTCGCTTCGCGGGCGCGTTGCGCGTCGGCCACGCGCGCCGCCGCTTCCTGTTGCGCCTGCATCGCCTGCTGCTGCGCACGGTATTGCGCCTGCTGCGCTTCCACCGAGGCGACCGTGTTGTTCAATCGCGAAATCGAATCGGCCAGTCCCTGTTCCGCGGCGGCGCTGGTCTGCGCCCATCGTGCGGCCTTCTCCTGGCGCTCCAGTTCGAACTCGTAGTCGGCCTGCGCGTCGAGCAGCTCCTGTCGTGCATTCTGCTCCGCATACATGCGCTGTTGCTCCATGATCCGTTCGGCGGCCACGCGCTGGGCCTCGGCGGCGGCCCGTTGCTCGGCCTCCAGTCTGGCCCGCTCATGCGCGAACGCCACCGCGCGGTCGGCCGCGGCCCGTTCGAACAAGGCGATCGCCTCTTGCTCCGGCAGCCAGTCGAAGGTCCCGACCGGCTGTGGCGGCTGCCGCATCGTAAGAGTGGTAGGCCCGAACGCCGCGTGGTACCCCATCTTGTCCGCCTCGGCCGGCGTCACGCCGGCCTCTGGCAGGACTTCCACCTTGAACTCCCCCTCGGCGGTCGAGGTCGCGCGCGCCACCGTCACCTTGTCGCCATTGGTTGCGGTCCAGGTGCCACGTTCCGGGTCCAGCACGTAGGAACCCTTCAGTTCCACGCGCCTTCCGTCGGCGGTGAGCACCCAGACCGTATCGATGAACCGGTCGCCGCTGCCCGACGCCAGGTACATCATCTGGTCCGCAACGCGCCACCAGCGTCCGCGGGGCTTGCCCGCAGCGGTGGGACGGGTCAGCGCAGTCCAGTAGCGCTGGTTGACCGCATGCCGGCGGGCCAGCTCGGCGGCATCGGGGGCGGGTTCTGCGGGTGCCGATGGCGGTGCAGCGTCTACGGCAACCGGCGCCACCGTCTCGACCGCTTTCGAGATGCCCGCCAGCGCGGTGCCGCCGGTCTGGTCGTACCACCCCGTGCCGGTCACCTTGACCACCTGGTCGGCCTCGTCCAGCTTGACCCGCTGTTCGCGGTAGCGTCCGTCGACGAGCGCCATCCGCTGCGGCACTTTCATGAAACGACCGCGGCGTATCCATATCACCGAGCCATCGGCTGCGATCCATCCATCGTAGGTGTGCAGGCCGGGGCCATAGACCTGCAGCAGTTCGCCCGGACGGCTGCCCTGGCTGATGACGGCCTTCAGGAACATCGGCCGCGTCTCGACGATGGTGTTGTCCGGACCCCATTGCCACTCGATCCCGCTGCCTTCGCCGCGCCAGGTGGTTCCCACCAGTTGCGCGTAGATACCCCAGACCGCGGGATCGGCCGCTGGCTGCGCCGATCGTTGCGCCGCGACCGCGGGGCGATTGCCCACCAGCAAAGCCAGCGCCAGGCCCGCCGCGGCCAGCCACTTGATCATCGAACCCATGCCCCATCCCCGGAGGATTACTCGTGCTGCGATTATTCAGCGCATTCCGTGGTCCGGACAAGACCCAAGGCCACACCGGGCCCGTCATGCTTCCGCCGAATGCCCGCCGATGCGAATCGAATCTCCATGCCTTGGGCGCCGCACGCGCATCCCCGCTCGACAACCTCTTCATCGCCGCCATTGAGCCGGTAGCCCGTGCAAGGGCCAAAGGCCGCACCCGGGGCGCACGTCACCTGCCAGTTGAAAGCACCCGGGTGCGCTGCGCTTACCCGGGCTACGCTGGCTACGCGGGGTACGTAGGATGGGTCGAGCCGAAGGCGATACCCATCAGCACGCGGCGCCCAAACAACGATGGGTAGACCAGCTTCGCTGTTGAAAGCCGCTGCGCTCCACCCATCCTACGGGGCTACGCTGACTTCAGCGGCGCGTGTTAGACGAATGCTTCTTCGATAAGCCTGACGCCTTCGCGCGCAACTTCATGTCGTTGACCCGATCCTCCGAGAACCCGGGACCAGCTTTCGATTACAAGCCGCGTGTCATCTCCCTGCCCCTCACCCCAATAGCTGAAGCCGCCGTACATGCCAGGCACGGGAAACCATGTCGCGTCGGCCCGGCTTGGCAGCGGTAACGTCAGCCGGGGCAATGGCACTGCGGATTCCAACTTGAATTCATCGATGCGCCGACGGATCGTTTCGTGCAAGCCTGCCTGCAAACGACTGAGGTCTACCCGCTGGTCCTGCGCATCAATTACGGAAGCGGAAAACAAGGCATCGAAAACTTCAGCGATCGAGGCGAGCTTGCGGAATCGACTCTTTGGCACGTTTCGGAGGTCGGGGCGCGCCGCCTTGATTCCGCTTGCGTTCCCTTTGGTGTGCTTCGCAATCTTGAAATCGAGTATTGGAGGGAGCGGCTGACCGGCGTCGCTGCCAAAGAAAAGAAAGGGGCCCAACTCCAGTGTCTCGTTGTCGAACTGAATCCAGACGACGCAGCCGGATGGTTTCTGCGCAAGCCCCAAGTGGATCTTCTGACTGCTGGCTGCCGCCTCGCGGTGGGAGGTCTTCAGCTGGATGTGACGTACGACACCACTGCGCTCGATGATGACATCGTAGCCACGGCTATCCACCTCCGGCTTGGCAACCTCCAGCGAGCACTCGCCCCTCAACCAGGAGGTCCGCAGCAACTCCCCGACGAACAGATGCTCGACCAGCTTCTCGCGGAACGATGAAAACCTGAAGTGCTGATCCATGGACTATTCCTTTGCTATTGAGCGTCTTGCGGGTTGCAACTTGGAAACAAGGTGGGCGGTCGCACATATCGACAGCTTCTCTCCATGCCAACCCAATCAAAAAGCACGTCGGATGGGTGGAGAGGAACGCGATATCCATCAGCACGCGGCGCCCGAGCAACGATGGGTAGACCAGCTTCGCTGTTGAAAGCCGCAGCGCTCCACCCATCCTACGGACTTAGCGCCCTTCCATCAGTGCTTCTTCGTATCGCCTGTCGTTCTCTTCCAGGATACGCATGGACTCGGCGTTCTTGCGCTGCCATTCGCGCAACGCCTTGTCGTGCTGCTGCGACATTATCTCGGCCGATTGAGGCTGTGGCTGTACGTTGCTTACCACAGGGCTTTGCATCGGCGGTGGCGTTGGAACAGGAGCCGGCTTCGGGCGAGTCACGGCTGCGGGAGCGCTGGCTGCCTGTTCGATTTTGTTCCGGAGATAGCCTGGCACGCATTGCGCCAGAATGATGAGCGCAATGATCCCGAACCCAAGTCTTACGAGTGGCTCAAGCGAGGGTTTGCCATTGCCGTGGCCACTGCGCGGCGTTCGCGCTGGCGTGTCCGTACGCAGGTAGGCAGGACGCCCGGTGCGATCCGGATCGGCCGGGCCTGCACTTGTTTCGGGCAGAGGACCGAGCATGGCGCGAAGCGCGTCGCCATCAATGAGCTGGACATGACCTTCGCGTGCGGCGGCATCCTTCGCAGCTTGGGTGAACTCGCCACTGGTGATGACGATCGCGCCGGTAGCATTCTGGTTGATCTTGAGACCAAGCAGTTCGTGTACGGCATTGTGCGGAACCTGCTTGGCATTCCAGTGTTTGCACTGGACCAGGACGTATTGCCCTTCCTTGCGCAGCTTCAGGTCGACGCCACCATCGAAACGACGGTGGCTGGAACCTGTGCCTACATGGTCGACACTCCAGCCTTGCCGCCGGTAGTAGTCGGCCAGCAGCTTCTCAAGCTGCTTCCAGTCCACGCGGGTCAAGGCATCATCGCGGCGGTTGCGTACGTTCTTCAGTCCGTTCATTCCGTCCCCACGGAGAGTGATGGGTGTAGCGCAATACCGTAGGGCGGGTCTTGAGCAGCTGGTCGGTCAGTGCAGCGGTCTTCAGCCCCAGTTTGCGAGCCAGTTTGGAGGTGGTGAGCTTGCCGCCGGCATCGCCCTCCTCCGTGCCTGCTTCCTCCTGTTCCTCCGGCTTCTGCTCGGTGGCCGTGTCTACCCGCTCCATGGAGATGCGCACTTCCTCGCTGATGCGGATGATGCGCGAGGCTTCTTCGTAGGCATCGCGATACAGCTCGCTGTCTTCGGAACGGCGGATTAGGATGCCCATCTCGTTGTTGTTGACCTGGCTGAACTCGTAGAGGTTGAGGCTGGTGATGATGCACAGCTCCTCATTGAGGTAGCACTTGGCATGCAGGTTCTTGCAGAAGCTGGTGCGGATGTAGGTCTGCTCGCGCAGCCAGCTGATCTCGGCCGGCTGCAGTTCGCTCTTGCCATAGACCATGCGCACGTCGATCTTGAGGCGGTTCTTGTCGGCCAAGAGTTCTTTGACCCGGTCGTTGATCTTCAGGTAAGGACTGATCAGGATCAGCCGGTCCTTTGCGTCCTTGATCAACTCTTCCAGGAAGTAATTGGTAGCGCTGGTGTTGAGGAACTTGGCCAAAAGATTTCCTTCTTCTAGTTATTGAAGCAACGCTGACTGCACGATCCATAGTGTCCAGGTGATTCCGGAAGGCGGGGCAAGGACCGCGCCACGCATTTCACGTTCCTCCGAAACTAAGCCGCCTTACGCAGGTTTACGCCCAGTCCGGAATTTATCTGCTTGACGCGCGTTCCCATACGCATCCCCAGCCCAATCTCATGAATTGGTTAGGACGTAGCCCACTGGACAAGCGACTCAAGCGGAATACGCTCGAAACTGCCGTCTTTGGCCAACATATGGGCGAAATGCTGCAATTTCTCGTTCCTTCTACCCCTCTCAATTTCCGTCACCTCAATCGCGGAAAAACCATTCTGTTTCGCGACATGTGCGATGCATACCCACACAGCGGATTGGCCAAGGTGTCCGTGTGAATTCCACTTCAAATCTGCCGCGTCAGTCGACGTTTTCGGCATAGGCATTTCACTAATAGATTTGAATATTTCTTCGAACCTATTCAGATCCAATTCCGGAATTCCCCTCGATCGCAAGTCGTCAAGAAACTGATCATTTAGGCAGAACCTTCCGCCCTCAAGTCCAATGTGAGAGGAGGACAAAAGCCTGTCACATCTGGAAATGCACGACGCTTGCTGGCAAGCGACTGAATACGCATAGCTAAACAGCAGTGCAGCAGGGAACGCCCTAGTCACATCTTCCAGGAAATCGATGGATACGGCGTGCGAATAGCTCTTCTTTATGTAATCGACATACATCTCAAACTCAATTAGATAGTTTTCTATTGAATGCCCGATCGTTCTATAAATTCCGTTCGTCGGAGATGTAAAAATAGATCCTGTCCGTGTACGAGTAATTGTACAAAACCCATCCCATTCACGATCTACCAGGCCAGCTATTTTTGTATGTAGTGCTGAAAGCGAATCAACTATGTAGTTAACTTTTTCTCTAGCTCCAAGCGTTGAAAGCAGTGGATCCCTTACTAGCTCAGGCGTATCCACTCGCGCGCGGAGGTTATTTTTAGCCTTAGAGTGACCTTCAACAATTAGACGATGGAGTACAAACGCATCCGATGGACCCTCTACCATAAGCGTCTTAGATGAGCGCGCCTGTATTGCGATTCTGTAACCATGCAGGGAATACTGGCTCACAATTGATCATCCCCTATGACGTCCTCATCATCTTGCTCCGCTTCAGATATATCCCGTGCAATCGCGGAAGGATGAAAGAATTGAATTGAATCCTCATGGTCTGCCCCAACTTCAGGCGAGTGCGTACATGCTATGACTTGCCTGCCACCTGCTTGCCGCATTACCTCACTCAGAATGTCACGCTGCCAATCAACGTGAAGAGAAAGCTCGGGCTCGTCAACGAGAAAAATTCCTCGGTTCTCCGCCATTCTGCTCGCACAGAAAATCATAGTCAGGACTTGTCGCTCACCAGAGGAAAGTGATGAGAGCGCAGATATTTGCCGGCCGCTCGATGTCTGTATGACAGCACCAAGCCCCCGATGTGCAACGGAGCTATTGTTGATCTTGATTTCTTTGCCATCTAGAAACTTGTTAACAGATCGCTCGAAGTCGCCGATTTTTCTGAACAACTCCTCTTCTTGTGTCGACCGCCTACTCAAAAGATCTGCGTAAAGCGTAAGAACTCGATTCGTGGTCTGCTCGTTGAGGTCAGGACCCCTTTCAATCTGAGTAACAGCATTAAAGATTTGCGTATATACATCGTCGCCCTCTCGGCGAGATTTGATTGTCTTTAAAGCTTCTGCAACGTCCTGGAGAAGTTCAGTAGTGCTCCGGGTGGCGGCATATGGCTGCGTTCCAGCTATCGCTTCGAATACTCTTATGAATGATTCAGATAGCACGCTTTGCTCAACGGCCGTCATCTGGACTTGAGCATCTCGAAGCTCGATAAAAAGTCGTCTCTGAACGTCGGTCAGGGAGGGGTACCTCACTACAGGGATGAAGTTTCCAAACCACTGTCGGCATAGTGTGGTTTTGGCAGCCGTAGCCGCATCCTGCTCGTTTCTCCTTGGGTTGAATCCGAGCCCAGCCACATTTCGGCTTCGCGTGAGCGCGGATTCTGATTTAAGAACGCCCTCATATGCACGCTGCTGGTCAGGATCACGAGGCGAATAGTTGAAGGAGTCACTTCCCATACCTTCGAGAATTGAACGGAATGCCGGCAGGTATAAGGATCGATCTCCCAACACATCCCTGACTCCTTGCTCCTCTGCCTCTGAGAGGGTCTGATCACCCACTATTGGAGTAGTTTCCCTCCCGTCAACTTCAACTTGAATTACTTGATGAGGCCCATGAGTACCTTTGGTTATGCGAATTGCACCGCCTTGATGCGTTTCTATATCAATCGATTTGAATGCTAAATGCTGAAATCTCTTGAAATCTAGCTCAAGCGCATTTGCCAAGATATGAAGGATTGTCGTCTTCCCCCGACCATTTTTTCCGTAGATAACGTTCAGTGCTGTGTTTAGATTGAGTAGGACATTGAATTGACCATGGAGTCCTTGAACTCTTAATTGACTGATCGAAGATATGGTCACGGTGTACCTCAGCTAGATTAATTCAGTGAATTTACAAAGAACTGCTGGATTATTTGCGATCAATGTTAGGGAAGCACTAACTCGTTATATTTTTGCAAGGCCCATTTGCACCGGACGTATCCCTGACTACCACAGTGCGGCAGCCCGTAGGGCGCAATAACCGACTGGCATTGCGCCGCGGAAGAGTGAATCAAATATCAGGTCACGGCGGCATCACTTGCTAACCGGCCTCGACTCTATAGAACAGCCCACCCCTGCGCCGCACTTCACTTGCCGGCCACAAGACCCCACCAGATCATCCGCCGGGGCTTGTGCATCTGCATCTGCATCTGCAGATGCAGCGGCAGTGGCAGCGATCCCGGCAACATCGAATTTGGCATTCCAAGTCTAGAACGCAGTAGGCATGACTGAGATTTCACCATTTGCGCTTATTGCCAACCGGTACTTGAGTGGCTTCCCGAGCTCGGCGGTCACTTCGGATTCGCGGCGGGCGCGATCAGCACCGTACTTGCATAGCGCCCTTCCGTCCGGATTTGGACCGGTTCCGAGAATATGACGGCCTGGTGTGACGAAGAAAACGACCTTTTCATTGTTGTCGATGGCGGATACTTTTTTGCCGTCTAGATAGACCGCCGCCATGCATCCGCTTCCCATGTATCCCGCATCTCTTGCAATAGTCAATTCAACCTTATCGTCGCCTGGCACCTGCAACTCTGGTGCATAGACGCGCTCGGCTGGCGAGACGCGCGCAGTTGCAGTATTGATTGCCTTAGTTGCACAACCAGATAGCGCGATCACAGTCGCCACACCTAGGAAAATCTTCCTCATTTCTTTGCTCCTTCACTTTGAAATCAGATCGAATCACTTGCACGAAATAGCATGCCAACGCAGCGCAACTTACAGCACCGGCAGGCCGTAGGCTGGGTTAGTCCCACCAACCCAGCGCCCTTACCAACTAGTTGAGCAATCGGCTCGATTCTTGAGCATCCGCGGACCCGTCCGGCACTGCGACCGCCTCAATCATCCCCACCCGCTTCTCAAACTCCTCCTCCGACAACGCCCCCTCGCTCTGCAGCCACTTGAACCGCCGCAGCTGCTGCGCTGGCGTCTCGTCCTCGTCGATGAAGTCGTACTCGCGCAGGAACTGCGCCGCGCGGCGTGATTCCAGTTCCTGGATCACGCCCGGGCCGTCGGCATCCTCGATGACAAACAGATTCCCCTTGTCGCTGGGCAGGATCGTGAACTTCGTTCGCCGGAAGTAGTACACCGCATAACAGAACGCGCCCACCCACACCCAGAACGAAAGCTTGAACGGTCCCTCGCCGACATAACTGGCCACCGTAAGCCCCGCCCCCAGCAACATCCACAACAGGCCCACGTTGCGCAGCCAGGAATTGCGTTCTTCCAGCGTCTGCCGGTCACGGCTGATCTGCGTGTAGGGCACCGAAAAGGAGCGGCGTCCCGCACCGTCCTCCAGCGAGTACTGCACCTCGTCTTCCCCGAACACGTACCGGATACGGTTCGAATGACGGCTCTGCTTCATTTCCACGGATAGCTCCCCAGCTTCGTTGGAATTCGTGCACGAGGCACGGTGCCCTACACCGGGGACGCATGGCGGCTCCCCCCGCCGGAGCTTGGCCTGTTTTGATGTCCGTGGACCGGATTGGCGGCCTCTGCCGTCTAGGAATAATTCTTGGGGGTATACGCGCCGCGTGGTGGGGACGCCGTCCGCCCGGGTGCTGCCAGCGCGCGGAAGACGGTGACCACGGCTGGCGGCGTC
>Ga0123388_1063668_pt1 | contig 13127 bp, 10 predicted proteins | sample T0HHNO3metaT_FD_89916 | JGI IMG/M metagenome (GOLD analysis project Ga0123388, IMG submission 89916) | Methane-oxidizing artificial microbial communities from Washington, USA to study methane cycling - T0-HHNO3 metaT (Metagenome... | ecosystem: Engineered > Modeled > Simulated communities...
CCCATCACCAGCGCGCGCGCCAGCAGGGTGCCGGCGGCGATCATGCCGACCACCGCCCCGCCCTGCTCCGCCCACAGCACCAGCGCCGCGCCGGCCAGCACGATCAGCGGCAGCTGCAGCAGGCTTTCCAGGTGCTTGCCGCCCGTATTCCATAAAATCGGCGTCGACATGCCCCACGTGATGTACGCGGGCATGGCCAGCGCCAGGATGCTCAGCACGATGCCCGACTCTTGCCACACCTTGCCGTACAACACGCCGATCAAGTCCGGCGCCGTCATCGCCAGCAGCACGAACAGCGGCAGGATGATGATCCAGATGGTTGCCAGCACCGACAGATAGGTGTCGCGCAGTCGCGGCAAATCGTCCTGCAGCTTGGCGCCCGTGGCCAGGAACGCCGGCTGCAAGGCGCTCAGGAACAGCGAATTGGGCGTATTGGCCAGGTTGTAGCCGACCGCATACACGCCCACCGCGTGGGCATTCAGGAAGCGCCCCAGGAACACGCGGTCCATATTGTTCAGGCACCAGTTGCACAGATTCGTCACGAATACCGTCACGCCCACATTCGTCGAACGCCGCGCGCCCTCGTACCACAGCAGCGGCTTGAGCGAAAAGCGCGTGCGCGCATACGTCAGCACCAGCGCCGTGGCCGCCTGTCCCAGCCAGGCGCACACGAGCGTCCACACGCCGGCGCCCGCATACGCGAGCGGCAAGCCCACCAGCAGGTAGCCGACGATGTAGCTGCTCACCTGGATGATGTTGAGCCAGCGGAAATCGAGGGCGCGCCGCAGCAGGCTGCTACCCGGCGCCGTCAGCGCATTCAGCAGGCATGTCAGGCTCATCCACGCGATCACGGGCGCGATGCGCGGCTCCTTGAAATACGCGGCGATCCAGGGCGCCATGAAAAACAGCAAGGTCATGGCCGCCAGGCCCGTCAGCGCCTGCCACGTCACGGTAAAGCGCACGTCTTCCTCGCTGAGCGTGCGGTTTTGCACCAGCCCCCAGGAAAAGCCGAAATCGGCCAGGAAGTTGCTAAATGTCAGCACGATCAGTCCCATGGCAAACAAGCCGTAGTTTTCCGGCCCCAGCAGGCGCGCCAGCACCACTTGCGTGACCAGCTGCAGGCCAAACATGAGGACCGTGCCCATCGCCGCCCACTTGACGGCGCTGACGCTTTTCTTGTTGATGTCGCTACTCATGATTCTCGCTATCTGCTTCGCTGCGCCTCAACGGGACGGCGCGCCGATCAGGCGGCCACGCTCCGCCGGCGGCATGCTGGCCAGCAAGCCATTGACGAAATCGGCCTGCAAGCGGTACGCGCGCGGCAAATCCGTATCGATGCTCGATACGCGGAACAGCATGGCGTCGGCGACGGTGCCCGTCAGGCCGTAGCGCAATTGCTCCAGGCGCTGCTGCATGCCGACCTTGCTGATCTTGTCGCCGATGGTGATCCAGTACGTGATGGGCTCGCTGCGGTTGCCATTCACGGCCAACAAGCGCTTCACGGGCAGGCTGCCGTAGGCCGAGGCCAGCTCGCCGTATTCGTCGCGCTCGACCTGGAAACCCTGGGCCGCGTAGCACACTTCCGGCTTGTGCACGCCCATGTTGTCGCTCTGGTCGCCGCCATAGGCGATCGACAGCATCACCCGTTCGCCATGCGCATTGATGTAGGTGCGCGACAAGGTCTGGTTGTAGATCTTGTTCAGGCGTTCCTGGGTTTCCGGATCCACCTGCAGCGGCACGATGGAACTGTCGACCCGCCACTCGCCGAACGCTTGCGGTATCGCCGTTTCCAGCGAAAAGCTCGGGCGCTGGTCGGCCAGCTTCACGCCCGGCGCCACGCCGTGGCTGAGGATGGCCGCGCCCAGCAGCAAGGCGCCCAGCAGCATGTTCATGCGCAGCGCCGCGTTCATGTCGACGCTCCCACGGCTGGCGCGCGGCCCGCCTGGCGCTTGCGCACGATCCACTGCAGCAGGCTGTCGACACTGAGGATCAGCAGCAGCGCGGAAATGAACAGCACCATGCCGGCGAAGCCATGCAGGAAGCCCTGCCCGGCCGCGTCGCCGAAGTAATACGTGATCAGGGTCAGCACGATCACGCGGATGACATTGGCGGTAAAGGAAATCGGCACGATCAGCAGGGCCAGCACGATGTTGCGGAACGGTGAAGTATGCCGCACCAGGTTCAGGTAAAACAGGCCCAGCGCTTCAAGCGTGAGCAGGGTCTGCAAGCCGGCGCAGGCGTCGGCCACCAGCAGCTGGTACTGGCCGATCTGCAGGATCACGCCATTGCGGGCGATCGGATAGCCGGCCAGGAAAAGCAGGTGTTCGGTCACATACGAAACGGCCATCTTCATCGGCATGGTCAGGGTCGTCACCAGCGGCAGCGGCAGCGGCACCATGAACAGCATGAAAAAGAAGGGAAACCACAGCACGCGCGCGGCAATCCAGCCGCGCTTGAGCAGCAGCAGGGCCAGGCCGGTGCCGATCAGGGCGAGGATTTCCAGCGACAAGATGTGCTGCGAACGGCCCAGCACATACAGCAGCAGCGCGGCGGCCAGCAGCGGCCAGCCGGCGCGGGCCGGACGGGCGCCGGCGCTCTGCGCCAGCATCTCGGGCCATTTGCGGTAGATCAGCCACAGCGACAGGGCCAGGATGATGGGGCCGTGCGCCTGCTCTTCGGTGGACCAGATGCCGCGGAACAGCCCGACCAGGCTGGGCGCGAGCATGGCCAGGAAGCCCAGCGCCAGCGGCAGCCAGTCCGGCACGGCGGACCGGCCGGACCGTGCCGGCGGCATGGCATGGCCAGGCGCAGTCATCAAAAGTCGACCATCACGGAACCGACCACCTGGGCGCCGCTATGCGTCATTTGCTCGGCCATGGCCGCCACTTCCGCCATCGGCGTCTTGTTCTTGCGCGCCACCAGCAGCACGCCGCCGGCACGCGCGGCCACGGCCAGCGCATCGGAACCGGTGGCATACGCCGGCACGTCGTAGAGCACCACGTCGTAGCGGCTTTCCAGCTGCTTGTTGAGCGTGACGAAGGAGGTTCGGCTGAGCAATTCCTGCGGATTCGGCGGCAAGGTGCCGGCGGCCAGCACCGACAGCGCGACAAACGATTCCACCTTGGCGATGATATCGAGTTCGGCGCGGCCGGCCAGCACGTCGGACAGGCCCTGGCGTGTCTTCAGGTCGAAGATTTCCTGCTGGCGCGGCGCGCGCAGGTTGGCGTCAACCAGCAAGGTATGCTCGCCCAGCTGGGAAAACACCACGGCCAGGTTGGCGGCGAACAGGCTGGCGCCGTCGCCCGGCTCCATGCCCAGCACCACCAGCGACTTGCTGCCGCGGGCGAACCAGCGCAGCATCAGCTGGCTGCGCACGGCGCGCAGGGTTTCCACCTGGTGGCTGAATGGCTGGTAGGCGGCCACCAGTTCCTGCGGATACTTGCCGGCGCCCGGCTGCAGATACGGGTAGTCGAACTGGCGCGCCAGCACTTGCTCGATATCGGCTTCCGTGATCAGGCCCAGGCGCAGGGCCGCTTCGCCGAAGCGGATGCCCAGTTCCTTTTGCATGCGCAGCACGCGTTCGGCGTTTTCCGGCGTGATCTTGCCCGATTCGAGCAACAGGCCGCCTATGCTGGAATCGGCGCCGCGCACCAGCGGTGCGGTGGTATTCAGAAGGTGTGGACTTGAAGTCATGATAGGTTCCATCTCAGTTCAGGCGCAAACGGCGCGGCAGCATGCCGCGCATGCGACGCTGTTTCGGTTTCCAGTCGACCACGCCGAACACGGGAATCTGCAGCACTTCGCTCAGGTCCTGGTCGGAACGGATACGGCGGTCCAGCAATTCGGCCAGCAGCGCGATGCCGCAGCCCAGCATGAGGCCGAGGAAAATCGACAGCAGCACGTTGCGGGGAATCTTCGGGCTGTCCGGCTCGATCGGCGCCGTGGCCGGGTTGAGCATGGCGATATCGGACTGCTCGGCCTGGCCTTCGATGCGCGTCTGCGACAGGCGCTGCGAGGTCACGTCGAAGGCGCGCTGGGCGCTTTCCACATCCTTGCTCAGCACGCCCATTTCATCGCGCGTCCGGTTCAGTTCCAGCACCTTGGCTTTTTGCGCGGCCAGAGCGGCGCGGATCGCGCCTTCGCGCTGCTGCAGGATCTGCGCATTGTTGCCCACGCTTTGCGAGGTAGCGCGCGTCTGCTCGGCCAGGTCGCGGCGCAGCTTGTCCACTTCCGCCTTGGCGCTCTGGTATTGCGGGTGATTGCGGTCCAGGCGCTGGCCCAGCTCGGCCAATTTACCCTCGGCGTTGCCCAGGCCCAGCTTCAGACTCTGGATCAGCGGATTCGACGCCACATCCGGCGATTCGGACAGGTTGCCGCCCTGCGCCATGCGCTGGCGCGAATTGGCTTCCATGGCCTGGCCCTGCGCCAGCACCAGTTGCGCCGACAGGTCGTTCAGGCGGTTCGATTCCACGTCGAGGCGGTTGTCGACGCTGACGATGCCGTTATCCTGCTGGTATTTCGACAAACGGCTTTGCGCGCGCTCGACGTTATCGCGCAGCAATTTGGTCTGGTCATCGAAGTACGTCGTCGCCTTGCGCATCGGGTCGACCTTCAGCTGGATGCTGACCTTTTGATACTGTTCCGCAAAGGCGTTCGAGACGGCCGCGACGAATTGCGGGTCGGCGCCCTTGAAGCTGACATCGACCACGCTGCTTTCGCGCGACGGCATCACTTCGAGTTTCTTCAGCAGCAAGTCGGCCAGCCAGTCGCGCACCGTGCCCTTGCCTTGCGCCGCGTCATTGAACTGGGCGATCACGGCGGGGCTGCGCGCCAGTTCCAGCTGGTCGACGACGCGCAGGGCGACGTTCTTGCTGCCGATAATATCGACCTGGGTAGCCATGTAGCCGGGCAGCAACTGCCCCGGCATGGTCATGCCCGTCAGAGGATCGACGCCCTTGTAGTTCATCAGCAAGGTGCTGGTGGCCTTGTAGGTCTTCGGCAGCACCAGGCTGACGCCCAGCGCCAGCGCCACGGTGATCATCAAGGTCAGCAGCACAATCTTCTTGCGTGCCCGAAGGATCAGCAATAGTTGGGTGAGGTTCATTTGGAAACTTTCAATACAAAAAGGTAGGGAGCCAGTTGCTCTTAGAACAGGCTTTCCTGGACATACACGACATCGTCGACGCGCAGCAGGTCGTCATGCTTGACCGGCAACACTTCCATCTGGCCGGCTGCATTGCGGCGCTTGACGCGCACGCCGCGTTCGGTGCCGCGCAACGTCAGGCCACCACCCACGGACAGGGCTTGCAGCACGGTCATGTTGCGTTCCAGGCGGAAGGCGCCCGGACGCTGCACTTCGCCGTAGATATAGAAGCGCGGCGCGCGTTCGACGTAGATGATGTCGTTGCCGCCCACTTCCGTGTCGCCCTTCAGGTCGCCGTTGCGCACGATGTCGAGGATATCGGCCACGTCGCGCGTGGCAGTGCCGCCGCGCTTGCGGATCACGGTGATCTGGTCGGCGCCATCAGGACTGACGCCGCCGGCCATGGCCAGCATGTCCATCACGCTGCGCTTGCCTTCCACCGGATAGCGGCCCGGGCGGTTCACCTGGCCCAGCACGGACGCCTGCTGGCTTTGCAGGCTGGTGACGATGATGTTCACTTGCGCCTTGCGCAGGAAGCCGCCGCTTTCGAGCAGGCCGCCCAGTTTCTTTTCCGCTGCCGAGGTGGACAAACCGCCGATCGCTACCGCGCCCACCAGCGGGAAGGTGATTTCCCCCGCTTCGCTGACGCGCGTCTCCAGGCCCAGATCCGGGTTGCCGTAGACGGAAATTTTCAGCACATCACCAGCCCCGAGGGGGACATCGGCTGCACCGGCCATGCCTGCGGCGAGGGCCAGGAAGGCCGCCATCATCCAGTTTGCGAGTCGTTTCATGATTACAGATTCCCGTTGGTAGATTGCTGATGTTTAACTACTTGTTGATACGTCACTTATTTCAAACCCGCTACGCCGCGCTCGTTGGCTTCATGCGCGCTGTTCGCCGGCGCCGCTGCCGCAGGTGCCGCCGCTGCCGGTGCACTGGCCGAAGCCGAGGCCGCTGCATCCTTGTTGAAATACTCGATCTTGGCGCTGGCGCGCAGACGCTTCAGCTCGGCTTCGGCCGCATCCTTGTTCTTCTTGTTGGCCAGGAACTGTTCGATTTGCGGCGCGGCCGCGTCCAGGCCCACCGGGCTATCCTTGATATCGGCCAGCGCGATGAGCAGGCTGCGCTCGCCTTCGCGCACGATGAACAGCTGGCCCTTGGGCATCGACTGCAGTTTGCCGCTCAGTTCGGGCGCCAGGTCGGCGCTGGTGCGCGACACCTGGGTGCGGCCAAACGCGATCTTGTGTTCGTCGAGCCATTGCGCCACGTCTTCCAGCGACTTGGCGCGGTCCATGACGGCCTTGAGTTCATCGTTCAGCGCCGCCGTCGGAATGACCAGCTCGCGCAAATCGAATTGCTTGCGCTGGCTGAAGAACAGGGGGTTTTTCGCGAAGTACTCTTCCACTTCGGCCTTGCTCGGGCGGGTGGCCGCGCCGATGCGTTTTTGCATGTATGCCTGGGCAACGATCAGCGCCTTGGCGCGCTCGATGGCTTGCATGACTTTCGGATCGCGGTCGACCTTTTCCTTCGCCGCTTCGTTCTGCAGCAGCTGGCGGTCGATCAGCGACTCGAGCAACTGCTTGCTGGCCGCGGCCTGCTGCGGCGCCTGCACGCCGGCCCGCTGCAACTCTTCATTCAACTGCAGGACGGTGATTTCTTCGCCGTTCACGCTGGCCAGCGCCTGGCCAGCCTTTTTTTCCTTGTTGCCGCAGGCCGACAGACCGGCGGCGGCCAGCAGGACCAGGGCGGCGCACAACAGACGTGGCGCGGGACGGGAATGAATAAAGTGGTTCAAGCGAGCTCCTTCGGATGACGGGTATGACGGCTGGAAAAATCCGGCGCGGCGTGCCGGCTGCATGGCCAGGCTGCACTGCTCAGATTCCTCCGAAAAATAGTTATTCGTCAAATAATTAATAATATTGTAAACATAATACACACAATGCATGACGACAAGCAAAATATTTGCTTAAAAATCTACTAATGAGATATAAAAACAACTATTTCCGCAGTCTACTTCATTGCAAAAAATTATGTATTGCACGGTACAGACTGACTTTAACAATGATAGTTGGCGCGTGCCGTCCCTGACGGCTGCCCGTCAGGCTGACGCTACGACCGGCAGGGGCAAGGCCGGATACTGCACCCTTCGTCGAACCCTTTCCAAGAGGAAAGTAATGGCGCATGGCCGGCACGACTCGTGGCAGGGTGAGCGCGGAGTGGTCGCGTGATGCGCTGGTGCTCTATGCTGGTACTCTAAAGATGCTCCATTTTAACGCGTATTGACTCCGTGCAAAGTATATTCAAACGCTATTTTTTCCTGCAGGCAGCATACTGGCGCTCAATGGGCGTTCTCGCGCGCCAGCACCACTTTCACCGTGCGCGCGATAATCCACAGATCGAGCCACAGCGACCAGTTGCGCAGGTAATCGAGGTCGAAATGGATGCGCGCCTCCATCTTGTCGAGCGTTTCCGTCTCGCCCCGCAAACCGTTGACCTGGGCCCAGCCCGTAATGCCGGGCTTGACCTTGTGGCGCAACATGTAACCCTTGATCAGCTTACGGTACTGCTCGTTGTGCACGACGGCATGCGGGCGCGGCCCGACGATGCTCATGCGGCCCTGCAAGACGTTGAGAAATTGTGGCAACTCATCGAGCGAGCTGCGGCGCAGGAAAGCGCCGACACGCGTCACGCGCTGGTCGTTCTTGGTGGCCTGCACCACCGTGTCGCCATCTTCGCCCACCGTCATGGAACGGAACTTGTAGACGACGATCTCTTCGCCATACAGGCCATAGCGGCGCTGGCGGAAAATCACGGGGCCTTTCGAGGTGGTCTTGACGGCGATGGCAATGACCAGCATGACCGGCAGCAGCATGACCTGGATTACCAGCCCCAGCACGATATCGCTGCCCCGCTTGACCATGCTGTTAAAGCCCGTGAACGGCGATTCGCGGATGGCGATGACGGGCATGCCACCCACGTTGTCGAAACGCGCCTGCATCAGGTCGAAGATATAAATATCGGGCAAGAAATATACGGAAGCCGTCGTATCTTCGAGCTCATCGAGCATCTTGCGGATGCGCGGCTGGGCCGAAATCGGCTGGCTGATGAAGATCATCTTGATATTGTGTTCGCGCACGTAGGTGGCGATATCATCCATGCGCCCCAGCATCGGCTCGCGCATCTTTTCCGGCCAGCGGTCGTCCGTGCGGTCGTCGAAGAAGCCATGCACCTGCATGAACAGGTTGGCATTGCGCTCGACGGTGGCGGCAAACTTCAGGCTCGCGTCATTGGCGCCGATGATGACCACCGAGCGCACTTCGCTGTCGCTGTCCGGACGCAGGCTGAACCGGCGCCCGGCCAGGTGCCCGGCCAGCAGCACGAAGGGCGTGAGGACAAACCAGGCCAGCACCACCTCGGTATCGAAATGATAGGCCAGGCCCGTGGCCGAGCCCAGGAAGATGAGAATCAGCGCGACGATCGTCCAGCCGACGAGAATATCGCGCGCATACGCCAGCATGCGGCCGCTGCGCCAGGTGCGGTAGGGGTCGACGTGCTGGTACACCGTCGACGAAATGAAGACGGCCAGTATCATCAGCACCAGCGTATAGCCGGTAAAGGGCGAACCCGACAAAACCGTCATCAGGTACAGCAAGCCCATGATGATGATCGGGTCGAGGACGCGCTGAAAAAACGAAATCAGGGGTATATCATTGACAGTCATGTTGATCTTTAAAACTGGACGCTGCCATTGAAGGAAATGCCCTTGGCCCGATAGCTGCCGCTATCGATGATGGCGACGCCTTCGCGCCGCTCGTGGAACAGGCGCACGCCAAGCTGGATTTTCCGGTGCGGCGCATACGTGGCGCCCAGCGAAGCCGTGCGGGTGGTGTCGCGCCCGTCGCCAGGCAGCACCAGGCCGCTGACGGCTTCGAAATCGCGCCGTTCCTGGCGCAGCTGGGCATCGACGCGCACCTTCGAGGTGGCCGTCCATGTGGCGCCCAGGCTGCCCCCCGTGTTCAGGCTGCTTGTCACCAGCGAATTGTCGACGGAACCGAATTCGCGCCAGACGATGCCCGTAAAATTGACCTTGCCCAAAGGCTTCCAGTACACGCTCAGCCGGCCATTCGTGCCGCTGGTGTCGCGCCCGGACAGCAAGTTGTTGCGATGGCGTACCCAGCCACCGAGGAATTCCACCTGCGTGATGTCGCTGTAATCCCAGAAGACATTGGCCTTGATCTCGTCCTGGCGATAGCCGTTGCCGTACACAGTGGCATCGAACGCGCCGCGGTTCGGATACTTGCCATTCAGGTGGCGCAACTGCAGGCCGACGCGGCTATTGCTGCGCGCCAGGTAGTCGACGCCCAACTCCGTCGCGTCTTCCGTCCAGTTGGAAAACGCTTGCGACGGCAAGTCATACGAGTAGCGGTCGCGCGACAGGCCGCCGCGCACGCGCCAGCTGGGGTGGAAGCGCCAGGCGCCATTCACGTACTCGCGGCGCTGCGTGCGCAAATTGCGCACCGTGCTCTGGAAGTCGCTGAACGGCGTCAGGGTCTGCGAATAACTGGCGCCCACATGGCCTTCGAGGTGGTTGGCGATGTGCCACTCCAGGTCGGCCAGATAATCCTTGCCGTCGTAGTCGAACTGGCTGAAGCGGTTGAAGCTCACCTTCGACCACTTGGCCTGGCCCGTCAGTACCTGACGGCCGATGGGACGGTTGAACAGGAAGCCCGCCTGCAGCATCCTCGACGTATCCGAACGGGGACCGGAAAAACCGGGCACGTCGTCCGGCAAGCGCATCAGGTTGTCGTCGTACGAATACGAGGTGGCAACGAAAGGCTTGATGGTGTCGCTGATGTCGGCCAGGGCGGCGCCGCTGGCAAGGGTGCCCAGGAGAAACAGCGCAGCCGGCAAACGCGGGCTGGCCATGAAGGCGGCGGCAACGGCTTTTTTACGCAAGGAATTCAACATGGTTTTGTCTTTGAAAGATCACACAGTTGATAGGCAATACTACCAGTAAATCCAATGCCCACCAGAAATAATCCAGAGCCCCAACACGCCGTTCGTCACGCCATGCGCGAGGATAGGCGACCACAGGGACTGGCTACGCATGTACAACAAACTATATGCCGCACCGGCCACCATGCCGGCCAGCCACAAATTATGCTCAAAGCCAAACAGCAACACGCTGATGGAGAAGGCCTTGGCGCTGGCCAGACGCGGATCGGCCCGCAAAAAGTCCGGCCTGTCGATCCAGCGCAGCAGGAAGGAACGCCAGAACAGCTCCTCCATCACGGGCACCACCAGCGCCGCACCCGCGATACGCAGCACCACCAGGCTCCACTCGATGCGGCCATCGGTGCGGGGATCGAAGCCGTCCGGATTGCCGATGCGCATCCAGCTGGCGTCGAGATTGATCCACAGCAGAAAAACAACAACACCGCTGACCAGCGCTCCGAGAATGGCACGCGCGCCCAACGGCGTCCACAGCAATTCCGTGTAACTGCGGCGCCAGTACAACAACAGGCCCAGCACGACGGCTATCTTGACGGCGTACAGCCAGCGCAAGTCCTGCGCGGCAACGCCCAGGCGGCCGAGCACGTCGGCAATAAAAATGAAGGAGAGATAGGCCAGGAATGGCGCTACCCGGGGCAAGGCGGCGCGGTCAGACATGCTGCTGCGCATCGGAGGTGACACCGCGCGCCGGACGCGGTGGTCCGGAGCGCATGTTTTTCATGACAAACATGCATCCCCCGATGTAATAAATATAATTATATAATTATATCAAGCGGAACCGTTGCCGTGGCAAACAATCCTGACTTAATTACAACAGGGTATGCAAAAAAGCATCAACTATTGGCGCGCGCCTCGATCAGTTCCCACTTTTCCAGCGCTTCCAGCAGTTCGCCTTCGATCTCGGCCACGCGCGCGTTCAGGCGCTTGCCTTCGGCTGGCGTCTTCTTGTAGAAGTCCGGGTGCGACAGTTCGGCGGCCAGCACCGACTGCTCATCTTCCAGCTTGGCGATCAGTTTCGGCAACTCATCGAGCTCGCGCTGTTCCTTGTAGCTGAGCTTTTTCTGCTTGGCGGCCGGCGCGGCAGCCTCGACCTTCACGGCCGGCTTGCTGGCGGGCGCCGTGGCGATCGGCAAGGTGCGCACGCGCTCCCAGTCCGTGTAGCCGCCGACGAATTCGCGCCACTTGCCCTCGCCTTCGGCGACGATCACTTGCGTGACCACGTTGTCGAGGAAGGTGCGGTCATGGCTGACGAGGAAAACGGTGCCGGTGTATTCTTCCAGCAACTCTTCCAGCAATTCCAGGGTATCGATATCCAAGTCATTGGTCGGCTCATCGAGCACCAGCACGTTGGCTGGCTTGGCGAACAGGCGCGCCAGCAGCAAACGGTTGCGCTCCCCACCGGACAGCGACTTGACGGGCGAACGGGCGCGTTCCGGCGCGAACAGGAAATCGTTCAAATACGTCATCACGTGACGGCGCTGGCCATTGATCTCGACCCAGTCGCTGCCTGGCGCGATGGTTTCCATCAGGTTCGCCTCTTCGTTCAGCTGCGTGCGCATCTGGTCGAAATACGCCACTTGCAGCTTGGTACCCAGGCGGATGCTGCCCGTGTCCGACTCTTCCTGGCCGAGGATCATCTTCAGCAAGGTGGTCTTGCCGGCACCGTTGGCGCCGATCAGGCCAACCTTGTCGCCGCGCAGGATGGTGGCGCTGAAATCCTTGACGATGACCTTGTCGCCATAAATCTTGGAAACGTTTTCCAGGTCCGCCACGATCTTGCCCGAGCGTTCGCCGGCCGAGACGTCCAGCTTGACTTGTCCCTGCTGGTCGCGGCGCGCATTGCGCGTCAGACGCAGCGCTTCCAGACGGCGCACGCGGCCTTCGTCACGCACGCGGCGCGCCTTGACGCCCTTGCGTATCCACACTTCTTCCTGCGCCAGGAACTTGTCAAACTTGGCGTTTTCCACTTCCTCGATTTCCAGCTGCTCCGCCTTGCGGGTCTGGTACGCCGTGAAGTTGCCCGGATACGACAGCAAGCGGCCGCGGTCGAGTTCGATGATGCGCGTGGCAACGTTATCGAGGAAGGAGCGGTCATGGGTAATGAACAGCACGCTGCCCTTGAAGTCGCGCAACAAGCCTTCCAGCCACAGGATGGAGCTGAAGTCCAGATGGTTGGTCGGCTCATCGAGCAGCAGCACGTCAGGCGCCGACACCAGCGCACGCGCCAGCGCCACGCGCTTTTGCATACCGCCGGACAGGGTTTTCATGGCCATGTCGCCCGTCAGGTTCAGACGGTCGAGCACGGTTTCCACCTTGTTCGGCAAGCTCCACGCATCGGCCGCATCGAGTTTGACCTGGATGTCGTGCATGCGTTCCATCAGTTCGTCGTCATTGCCCTGGCCAAACTGGCCCGTCAGCGCATCGTATTCCTTCAGCCACGCCTGCGATTCGCCCATGCCGGAAGCGACGGCGTCGAACACGGACATGTCCGGGTCGAATTGCGGTTCCTGCTCCACATACGCGATCTTGATGCCTTGCTGCATGACCAACAAGCCGTCATCGAGCTTGAACTTGCCCGAAATAACCTTCAACAGCGACGATTTACCCGTGCCGTTACGGCCGATCAAGCCGACCCGCTCCGTGGTTTCCAGTGAAAATTCCGCGTGATCGAGCAGCGCGACGTGACCGAACGCAAGTTGCGCCGATGAAAGAGAAATGACAGCCATAATGAGTAAGAGTGCTCGGGCGCCGTCTCGCGCACACCGCGTGGTGTGCAAAACAGCCGCCGATTGGATGAATGAAGCACGCATTGTACCGATAACTCGGACTTCAATCGCCATCGACCAGTAATTACCGCCTGGATGATCACAGGCTGCCGACGCGCGTTGCGTGGAAACGTGGTGTCGCCAGCAGGAATCGAACCTGCATTTAAGTCTTAGGAGGACCTTGTACTATCCATTGTACGATGGCG
>Ga0123388_1033326_pt1 | contig 12985 bp, 15 predicted proteins | sample T0HHNO3metaT_FD_89916 | JGI IMG/M metagenome (GOLD analysis project Ga0123388, IMG submission 89916) | Methane-oxidizing artificial microbial communities from Washington, USA to study methane cycling - T0-HHNO3 metaT (Metagenome... | ecosystem: Engineered > Modeled > Simulated communities...
CAGCCCTCTTTAGTTATATCGATGGATTAACGGTTATTAAAGAATGCGATGTTCATCGCGCGGTCATTCACGTATGTGATCTCAGTTTCTTTATAAGTATTTTTTTTGTCGTATTTAACAATATTATTGTAATACCACATTTCTACTTTAACTGGTTTTTTGCCTTTTTCGCCGTCTGTGTTTTTACCAATGACGACACTTGCGTTGGTTGGTTTTACTGATAATTGTTTTTTTGCTGGCTCACCTAATGCTTCAACAATCACTTTTTTTGATTTGCCGCTGAATTTGTTTAAAAATTCATCTTCAGTGTAGGTTTTACCAGCGGCATTTACAACGCCTGCAAGGCCTATTGTTAATATGCCGGCGATTAATACGATTGCAGTTTTGAAGTTATTTTGTTTCATTCGTTATTCCTTGATTCTAGATTTTTAATGATAGTGCCTTGCTAATAACTGACTAACGTTATAAGTTGGTTAACTGTTGACGCGTACTTACTAAATGTTAATTTTAGCTAAATGTTAATTTTAAGCCATCGTAGCCAGCAAAAACCCGTTCAGGCAGCTTGGCTGATAAGGTTTCATATTCTAAATCATGCGTCATGTGAATCATATAACTTTGTTTTGCATTGATGCGACTGATGTAATTTAAACTTTGTTCCATATTAATATGCGTTGGATGCGAGGTTTCGCGCAAGCAATCCAGCAACAAAATATCCAAACCGTTGAGAAAATCAAAAGAGGATTCGGGAATCTCAGATACATCGGTTAAATAAGCCAAATTGCCTATTCTGTAGCCGAAAATACGACTTTTCCCGTGCATGATTGGTATTGGGGTAACCAGTGTGTCAAACAGCTCAAAAGGCTGTTTAATCGCTTCTGCACGTAATACTGGTAAATCCCAAAAATTACACGGCTCACGCAGTGTGTAGCCAAATTTGGCTTGAATATGCGCGACTGCATCTTCATTGGCAAATAGCGGTATTTGCTCACGTTGTATCTGACAAAAGGCGCGCAAATCATCAATGCCATGTAAATGATCGGCATGCGTGTGCGTGTATAAAACGGCATCGACTCGTGTAATATTTTCACGCAATGCTTGATTGCGTAAATCAGGGCCTGTATCTATCAGGATATTTTCACCATTAGGCAGTGTGATTAAACTCGAACAGCGTGAACGCTTATTGCGCGGATTAGTGGATTGGCAAGTGGCGCACTTGCAGCCAACTACGGGGGTTCCAGCGCTTGAGCCTACGCCTAATAATGTAATCTGCATTGTTTAATTCAACTGTTTTGCATGTTTAAACAAGGTGAAAAAATTGGCTGTTGTGGCGTTCATCACTTCATCTAAACTAATGCCGCGTAAATTTGCGATTTCTTGCGCCACATATTTCACATAAGCTGGCTGATTGGTTTTGCCGCGAAAAGGAATCGGTGCTAAATAGGGTGAATCTGTTTCTACTAACAGTCGATTCAATGGAATAGCTTGTGCGACAGCTTTTATTTGTGTGGCGTTTTTAAAAGTGACGATGCCTGAAAATGAGATATAAAAGCCCATTTCAATTGCGGCCAAAGCCACTTCCAGGTTTTCAGTAAAGCAATGCATCACACCGCCAACTTGGTTTGCGCCCTCTTCTTGCATAATGCGCAAAGTGTCTTCAGCGGCGCTTCTGGTATGAATAATCAAAGGTTTGTCGGCTAAAATAGCCGCTCTAATATGCGTGCGAAAGCGCTCGCGCTGCCATTCTAAATCCCCTGTTAATCGAAAATAATCTAAGCCTGTTTCACCAATGGCGACAATTTTTGGGTGTTTTGATAGGTTAACTAATTGCTCTACGGTCGGCTCTTGAATATCTTCATAATCTGGATGCACGCCAACAGAGGCGTAAAAATTATCAAACTGTGATGCTAGATTCAATACTTCAGGAAATTTGTCTAACGTGACAGAAACGCATAATGCGTGCCCTACTTGCGCGTCAGTCATCGACTGCCTGATCGCGTCAATATTTTCGGACAATTCAGGGAAATTCAGATGGCAGTGTGAATCGACTAACATAAAGTGAACCTACTTAAATGATTGGCTTAACGCTAAATATTGAGCTGTTTTATACGTTAAGTTTAACTATTTAGGCTTACGTATGAGGCTTAAATAGCAAATTACATGGTGTGTGTGGCGCGATTAGATTTTAAAGTACTACCTAAAATCGCTTCAATTTTATTTCTCACTTCAGAGCCGCCATCTTTTTCGCTGAATTGTACGCCAATACCTTGCGGACGATTTGCTGATGCAGTTGGCGTTGTCCAAACGACTTTTCCGACCACTTTTAATTTAATCGGATCATCAACCAAACTCAACAACATAAAAACTTCTTCACCCACTTTAAAGTTTTTATTGGTAGGAATAAACAAACCGCCGCCTTTTATATAAGGCATATAAGCAGCGTATAAAGCCGACTTTTCTTTAATAGCCAACGACAACACGCCGGGCTTATTAATGGATTGGTCTGTGATTGGGTTGATATCTGCTTGCGTGCTCATAAGATTAAAGTCAATTAAAGATTTTAGTATAGTGCAAAAGCATATTTTCTAATTGCATTTCATTGCTCAGCGGATGATTGGCCATTTTTTTTGCATCGGATAATCTTTGCTGAAAACTCATCAATAAATTTAAGTTTACGCCTTTGCACAAGGCTTGCAAAGCCTTTATATGCTGTGCGTGATATCGCGATTTTTGCGTCAATTTGTACGACATCAAATCAAAAATCCATTTCTGCAAGGTATCAATTGCGCGCTCCATTCCAAGCGCTAAAAAAGCCGGTGCACAAGCAAAAGGTTGCAATTGCGCGCCCAACGTTAATTGATTGATTAGCGCTATTAATGCATCGTTATCATCTGCAGCCTGTAATGCTGCCAAAGGCGCCCCACCTGCATAATCTAGCAACAACTCTGCGTTTTTAACACCCTGCTCATTTAACCAATTAAGCGCCTCAGGCTTGCTTGGCAACGGCATATCGATCGCTTGGCAACGGCTGGTAATGGTCGCCAATAAACGTTGTGGCTGATGACTAATCAGTAAAAACAATGTGTTAGCTGGCGGCTCTTCTAACATTTTCAACAACGCATTGGCTGAAGCGATATTTAAAGTTTCTGCTGGCGATATTAATATCACACGGTGATGATTGACTTGGTGCGAAGATAAACTCAAATAATCAATCAGTTGACGAATCTGCGCGACTGAAATCTGACTTTTTTTAGTGGCTTTTTTCTTAGGCGCATCTTCACTAGTGTCTGCATCTTCAGGGCTAATTAAGCGAAAATCTGGATGATGCATCTCTTTAAACCACACACAGCTGGCACAAACACCGCAAGCGTGCGTATCAATTGGCGCATCACATAAAAGATTGCCTGCTAATTCAAGCGCAAAATCTTGTTTGCCAGTTCCAGCGCCACCACGCAAAAGTAATGCATGCGGCAGATTTTTACGCTGCTGCATAATATGCTGCCATTGTTTTGTTTGCCAGCCGTAAATCATTTAGTAGTTATCATTTATTAATCATTTTTTATGGTTAAATTATTTTTAAATTACATTTAAAATCAAACAATTGAAATAACTTTCTCAACTAAAACTTTCACGTTTTCTATTGGTTGATTAGCATCAATAATATGAAAAATATCCGGGTTTTCTGACGCTCTTTGTAAATAAGCTTGACGTAATTTCTCAAAAAACTGCGCGTTTTCACGTTCAAATTTATCCGGTTCGCGCGCACTGGCTAATCTTTTAATACTCACTTCAACCGGCACATCAAATAGTAAAGTCGCATCTGGCCGCAAATCGCCTTGCACCCAATTTTCTAATTGTTTGATCTTTTCTGGTAGCACGCCTTTTGCACCACATTGATAGGCATAAGTGGCGTCAGTGAATCGATCTGACAGCACATAAGCACCGCGCGCTAATGCAGGCTCAATCACATTGGCGATATGCTCACGCCTTGCTGCAAACATCAATAGCGTTTCAGTTTCGGCATGCATCGATTCGTGCAACAATAATGTACGCAACTGCTCGCCAAGTGCTGTTCCACCTGGCTCTCTGGTTGAAACCACTTCTACACCACGCGCTTGAAGCAATGCCACGATAGTTGGAATATGCGTGCTTTTACCTGCGCCATCCATGCCTTCTAACGTAATAAATTTACCTTTTTTCAATGTCTGACTTTCAATGCCTGATTTTTAAATAACTCACTCATTTTATCTACCATAATTATTTATTGGCTTTAATTTGGTATTGATAAACAGCGCGATTATGCTCTGCCAAAGAATTAGAAAACACGTGACTACCATCGCCCTTGCCCACAAAATATAAGGCTTTTGTTTGTTCAGGATGTAAAGCCGCATCAATAGAAGCTAAGCCTGGCATCGCAATCGGCGTTGGCGGCAAGCCCGCACGTGTATAAGTATTGTGAGGCGTATCTTTTAACAGATCTTTGCGGCGAATATTGCCATCATATTGATCGCCCATGCCATAAATAACGGTAGGATCAGTTTGCAAGCGCATACCAATGCGTAAACGATTCAGAAAAACACCTGCAATCATTGGGCGTTCAGAGGCTTTTCCTGTTTCTTTTTCTATGATTGAAGCCATGATTAACGCCTCATAAGTGGATTTATAAGGCAGATTCGGTGCCCTATTCTCCCAAGCTTTATTTAATTTTGCCTGCATGCCGTCATAAGCACGTTTTAATATCACCGTATCCAGCGTACCTCTATCAAAATAAAAAGTATCGGGGAAGAATAGACCTTCTGCATGCGCCTCACCTTTTCCAACAATTGCCATTACTTTTGCATTGGATAAATCTTGAATGGTGTTTTTAATCGCATCATTTTTAATCAATTTTGCACGCATTTCTTTAAAGGTTTTGCCCTCAATAAAGGTAATGCTGCCTTGCGTTGTCTTTCCATGATTGAGCGATAACAATAGCTGATAAGGCGTGATATTTTTATTAAGCGTATAGTCACCCGCCTGCAAATACGATTCTTTTCTGAGTACTCTTGCCAATACAACAAATGGCAACGCACTACGCAGAACCTTTTGATCGACTAACTGGTTGGCGATGCTATTTAAGCTACTTTTAGGTTTAATATTGATTTCTTGTGCTTGCGGTGTCAGTTTGAGCGATGTTTTGGCGTAATAGAACATCCCGCCAGCCAGTAAGATACTAATAAGCAAAGTAAATATTACGGTTGTCTTTAAAAAACGCATCATGCTTAAAGCTTTTCTTTCAAAATTTTCCTTATATCGGCCGCTAAAGACGTCAGCGCCCAACTCTTATGCTGAATACTTTTTACCTGAAAAGCGCCATATAAACTATTGGTGACGATCACTGTGTCCGCCATAAATAATCGCTCTAGATTAAATGACTCAATTTTTACTGTTAACCCAATTAGATGTGCCAAATTTATGATGCGTTGCCGCGTAATGCCTGCAATGCCACATTGAGTCAAGCTTGGCGTAGTCAGTGTATTGCCATTACAAATAAAGATATTCGCTGATGTGCATTCAATTACCTGCTGGTCGCTATCCAACATAATGCCATCTAAAATATTCGCGTCTGTCCACTCCATGCGCGCCAAGACATTTTCTAGGCGATTTAGATGCTTAACTCCCGCCAACAAAGGTTGTGCGGCTATAGGTGTTTTACAAATCTGTAAATTGACGCCCTCACTAAAATAACTGTTTGGATAAGTTGGCACATCCGTTTTAATCAGCGCACGCAGAGGGCTGGTAATGGCGGGCGGTGCATAACCACGCTCACCCTCGCCTCTTGTGATGATTATTTTAACAACTGCAACCGAATTTTCGGTGATTTCTTGCTCTGTAAATAGTTGCTGCAAGTCGCTGATTAACAATTCCGCACTAGGGCAAACAATTTTAATCGCAGCACAATCGGCAACCAGTTTTTGATAATGTTGCGGCCAACATTCAGGCAAACCGTTGCGTATAATCATTGTGCGAAATACGCCATCGCCATAGGCAAAGCCGCGATCAAGCGGTGAGATAGCGTAATCAAAACTGCCGTTGACGATGTAGGTTTGTGTGTGCAACATGATGCGCAATTAAACCATAGCTTGCGTCAATTAAAAAGCCTGCAAGTGCTTAATTTGCAGGCTTTTAGACAATACGCGCTTATTAAAAAGCTTGTGTTTTTAATACTGATTACTTTAACTTATATTTTCTTAAGCTTATATTTTTTTAAATACTAAACTACCATTCGTACCGCCAAAACCAAAATTGTTTTTAAGCGCATAGGTGATTTTCATATCTCGCGCCGTATTGGCACAATAATCCAAATCGCAATCAGGATCTTGGTTGAATATATTAATAGTCGGCGGTGAGATTTGATTGTAAATAGAAAGCACGGTAAATACCGATTCTAAACCGCCTGCGCCGCCTAATAAGTGGCCTGTCATCGATTTAGTTGAGTTCACGACCAATTTATATGCATGATCACCGAATGTCGCTTTAATGGCGTTTGTTTCGTTGGCATCGCCCAGCGGTGTTGAAGTGCCGTGTGCGTTCATAAACTGTACTTGGTCTGGGTTAATGCCCGCATTTTTCAATGCATTTACCATACTGCGGCGTGGACCATCCATATTCGGCGCCGTCATGTGATAGGCATCTGCACTCATGCCATAGCCGGATAACTCAGCGTAGATGCGCGCACCACGTGCTTTGGCATGCTCATATTCTTCTAGCACCAACACACCTGCACCCTCACCTATTACAAAACCGTCACGGTCTTTATCCCACGGACGGCTTGCAGTTGCAGGGTCATCATTGCGATTGGATAAGGCGCGCGCAGATGCGAAACCACCTACACTTAATTCTGTAATCGCAGCTTCAGCACCACCTGCTACCATCACATCGGCATCGCCGTATTCAATCATACGCGCAGCATCACCAATCGAGTGAGTGCCTGTGGTACAAGCTGTCACAATCGCCACATTTGGGCCTTTTAAGCCAAACATAATGCTTAAATTGCCTGAGATCATATTAATGATTGTGCCAGGGATGAAAAAAGGTGAAATCTTGCGTGGGCCGCCTTCATCATAGCTATCGTTGGTGGATTCAATAAGCCCTAAACCACCGATACCTGAGCCAATCGATACGCCAATACGTTCTGCGTTTTGTTCGGTGACTTCAATACCAGAATCTTTAAATGCCTCAATGCCAGCAACTAAGCCGTATTGAATAAAAGTATCCATACGACGTGCTTCTTTTGCAGATAAATAATCTTCGGCATTAAAGTTTTTTACTTCGCCAGCTATTTGTGAAGAAAAGGCAGTCGGATCAAATTTAGTGATGCGTGTGATGCCAGATTGGCCTTTAACTAGGTTTTCCCAAGCGGTTGATGTGCCGATACCAACAGGGGAAACAACGCCCAAACCAGTAATGACAACGCGACGTTTTTGGCTCATAGATTAAATCCGATGCTTAAATTTCGTGGCAAGAAAACCATGCTTTGATGCATAGTTTTGATATTTGCTCTACCTAATGTTTTTACAACATGTTGTTGCTTAAACAAAGAATCAGCCCTCAAAACGTGAGGGCTGAAAATGTAGGGTGTATTGAATTTATTTGAGGTTTGCGTTGACGTAGTCAATCGCTTGTTGCACTGTTGTGATTTTTTCCGCTTCATCATCTGGAATTTCACAGTCAAACTCTTCTTCAAGCGCCATTACTAATTCCACTGTATCCAATGAATCAGCACCTAAATCATCTACAAATGATGATGCATTTTTTACATCTGCTTCATTTGCACCTAATTGTTCGCAAACGATTTTTCTTACACGTTGTTCGATGTCAGACATCTAAATACCCCTTTGATTAAAAAATTAGCAACTTACATCAGCATAGTTAGGCTAAGTGCGTATTCTAACAAAACTCTAGAATAAAACAAAAAAGCTTTTTAAACTTAATGATGATTGCTTAACAAAACTTGTCCAAAATTGGCATAAACCAACTTAAGCCATGTACATCCCACCATTCACATGAATGGTTTCACCAGTAATATATGCCGCGTTGGGAGATGCCAAAAATGCTACTGTTGCTGCGATTTCTTTTACATTACCCAAGCGCGCAAGCGGCACACGCTCAAGCATTTTGGTTTTAATAGCTTCCGGCAATTCTGCCGTCATATCGGTTTCAATAAAACCTGGCGCGACACAGTTAACTGTAATATTACGGCTACCCACTTCTGAAGCCAATGATTTAGTAAAACCGCTCATACCTGCTTTTGCTGCAGCATAGTTGGTCTGACCTGCGTTGCCCATATGCCCTACTACGCTTGAAATACTGATAATACGGCCTGTGCGTGCTTTCATCATCGGGCGTAAAACCGCTTGGCTCATGCGAAATACCGATTTTAAATTGGTTGAAATCACCGCATCCCAATCTTCATCGCTCATACGCATCAATAAAGTATCCTTTGTAATACCTGCGTTGTTCACTAATATCGATATATCGCCGAATTGCGTGGCGATTTCTTTTAATATTTTTTCTACCTGTGCCGCATCATTTACATTTAGAGCCATACCAACACCAGTAATGCCTACTTGTTTGAAATTGGCTGTAATACTTTCTGCGCCACTTACACTTGTTGCAGTACCAATAACAGCTGCACCTTGTTGACCAAGTTCTGCTGCGATTGCAGCGCCAATACCGCGACTAGCACCTGTAACCAAAGCAATTTGACCACTTAATATTTGAATGTTAGACATTAAATAGACCTTTTAATTAATTGATTTTTAATAATTATTTTTAAACTCTAAAATTGCTTCATTTGAAACGAGTGCAACGCACGGAAGCTCTCTAATAATGCGTTTGGTTAATCCTGTTAACACTTTTCCTGGGCCACATTCTGCGGCAGTCGATATGCCTTTTGCATAAATCGCTTGCACGCTTTCTACCCAACGAACAGGACTATAAAGTTGGCGCACCAATGCTTGTTTGATTTCATCCGCAGTTGCGTAACTGGTCACATCTGCATTATGTATAACAGGTATTTTCGGCGTATTAACCGTTACATCAGCTAAATATTGTGCGAGTTTTTCTGCCGCAGGTTTCATCAAAGCACAGTGCGAAGGCACGCTCACAGGCAAAGCTAACGCACGTTTTGCGCCTTTGGCTTTTGCCAACTCCATGCCGCGCTCTACCGCTGCTTTATTACCTGCAATCACCACTTGACCTGGCGAGTTGAAGTTAACAGGTTCACATACTTCATTTTGTGCAGCTTCAACACAAACAGCGCGCACAATATCATCATCCAAACCCAATATAGCAGCCATTGCGCCCACACCTTCTGGTACTGCACTTTGCATGACTTCAGCACGATATTTAACTAAGGGCAATGCATCAGCAAAAGTGATTGAGCTTGCTGCGACTAAAGCCGCATATTCACCCAAACTATGACCAGCGAAAATACTCGGTTGCTTGGCACTTTCGTTGAGATATGCACGCCAAGTCGCAATATCGGCAACAAGCATTAACGGCTGTGTATGTTGTGTTAAATTCAGCAACTCATTTGGTTCTGTCGCCATTGCCCAAAAATCAACGCCTAAAATGTTAGATGCTTCAACAAACGTTTGTTTAATAACAGGATTATCGCCAAATCCGCTCATCATACCAACGGATTGTGAGCCTTGGCCCGGGAAGAAAAATGCAAATTGACTCATGGTTTTAATTCTTTAATTTTTAATTAATTAGATTTATAAAATATGAATGAATGCTTAATAACGAATAAGCGCTGAGCCCCAGGTAAAACCGCCACCAAAAGCCTCCATTAAAATGACATCCCCACGTTTAATGCGACCATCGCGCACTGCAACATCAAGCGCCAACGGAATAGATGCGGCAGAGGTGTTGCCGTGTTTATCAACTGTAACAACTACTTTATCCATACTTAATTCTAATTTTTTAGCAGTCGCTTGCAAAATGCGAATATTTGCTTGATGTGGCACTAACCAATCGATATCACTTTTTTGCATGCCATTCGCAGCCAATGTTTCGTCGACAATTTGATCCAAAGTATTCACTGCCATTTTAAAAACAGCGTTACCTTCCATCAATACTGTGTCTGGCCCGTTGGCATTTCGCGGCACGTGCAGCATTTTTTCATAATTACCATCGGCATGTAAATGCGTGGAAATAATGCCTGTTTCAGCTGAAGCTTGTAAAATAACAGCACCAGCACCGTCGCCCCACAAAATACAATTCCCTCTATCGGTGTAATCTGTAATACGTGAAAACGTTTCTGCGCCAATCACTAACACACACTTTGCACTGCCCGCTTTAATAAAGTTATCAGCGGTTGCCAGCGCATAGACAAAACCACTACATACTGCTTGAATATCAAATGCTGGACAGCCGGAAATGCCTAGTTTGCTCTGCACCATTGTCGCAACGCTTGGAAACACTTTATCTGGCGTGGTGGTTGCAATCACAATCAAATCAATGTCATTGGCATGAATGCCTGCACTTGCAATTGCGTTTTGCGCAGCAATAAACGCTAAGTCACTAGTAAACTCATTTTCAGCAGCAATATGTCTTTCGCGGATACCGGTGCGCGTAAAAATCCACTCATCAGTGGTATCCACCATTTTTTCTAAATCCGCATTACTTAATATTTTTTGCGGCAAATAGCTGCCAGTGCCAGTTATTTTTGCATAAATAGGACTGGATTGAATCATGCGTTAATACCTTCTTCTGCTAAATTATCTGCATTTGATGCGATATTTTGTGGCTGTAAATGTTCGATTTCTAATTGCTCTGTAATGCGGCGCAAAACGCCACTACGCGCTTCTTCAATCGCAACATGCAATGCGTAATAAAAAGCTAATTCATCTGCTCCGCCATGGCTTTTCACCACAATACCGCGCAGACCTAAAAAGCTCGCACCGTTGTAGCGACGCGGATCTAAGCGATTTTTAAACGCTTTTAATACTGGCATCGCGCCTAGCGCCATTAATTTAGTCAGCCAGTTTTTTTTGAATTCCATCGTTAAAAACTTGCCCATCATATGCGCTAAACCTTCGGTGGTTTTAAGTGACACATTGCCTACAAAACCATCACATACGACCAAATCAGTTGTGCCTTTAAAGATGTCATCACCTTCGATATTGCCATAAAAATTAAGATGGCTAGCGCGCAATAGTTCAGCCGCCTGCTTAACCACTTCATTGCCTTTAATATCTTCAGAGCCAATATTCAACAAACCAACCGTTGGATTAGCTTTATGCTCAACACAACTGACTAACATTGCCCCCATTACCGCAAACTGCAACAAGTGTTCTGGTGTACAGTCGGCATTGGCACCCAAATCCAGCATGTAGGTTTTACCTTTTTCTGAAGGCAAAGAAGAGGCAATGGCAGGCCGATCAATACCTGGCAATGTTTTTAAAACAAAACGTGCAGTAGCCATCAGCGCGCCAGTATTGCCAGCGCTTACACAGGCATTCGCCTCACCAGACTTTACTAAGTTGATGGCCACGCGCATCGAGGAATCTTTTTTATTTTTTAAAGCGCTTTGCGGTGATTCATCCATCGATACAACTTCTGTTGTGTGATGAATACGCAAACGAGGGCTGGTGCTAGATTTATGGGCTTTTAATTCAGCTTGAATCGCATCTTCTAAGCCGACCAGCACAATATTAAGCTGTGCATCTTCTTTAAGTGCCCTTAAAGCTGCAGGAACGGTTACGTGAGGGCCGTGATCGCCACCCATCGCATCTATCGCAATTGTAATATCCATTAAAGTATCAAATATCAGATTCAGATGTTTGCCGACGATTAGGCCAGCAAACAATAATTTAGGGGATGAAACGCAAAATGCGCACAAATGCTAAATGTGCAAACGCCGCACTGTTTAGAGTACGGCGCATTTGTTCCAGCTATTTGATTAATCACTGTAATTTAAGTGTTGCGGTTTAATTACTTAGGTTTTAATCAACAAAAACTAGAGTAAGGGCTTATTCGCCTTTAGTCGACAATACTTTACGACCACGGTAATAGCCAGTTGGGCTAACGTGATGACGTAAATGTGTTTCGCCTGTTGTTGGCTCAACTGCTAAAGGTGGATTAACTAAAAAGTCATGTGAACGGTGCATACCACGTTTAGAAGGTGACTTTTTGTTTTGTTGAACTGCCATGATAAAACTCCAATAAATGCTTTAAGCAAATGCGTTAAATAGCTAATTCAGCATTATAATTTATTTTATTGCACTGTGCAAATAGAAGCGCGCATTGCAAGAAAGTGCGGTCGTGTTAGGTAATGATTAACTGGATTTTTTTGCAAAATCTTTAAGCACCGCAAAAGGATTCGGCTTCTCTCCACTTTGCTTAGTATATTGTATACATTCTTGCTGGTTCACTGCCGAATGGACTGGTGCAATTGGAAACGCAATTAATAACTCATCTTCAATCACTTCCCACACGTGCATTTCACGCGCGGATTCCAGCCAATCTAAATCATCGCTTTCATCAAAACCAGCGGGTTCTGAATCGCTAATCAAATAATCAAAATCTAGCTTTAATGGCACTTTCATTTCATTTAAACAGCGCTGGCAAATAGCTGGCAACTCCGCATCTATCGTTAAATGCAAACTGGGCTGGCTGAATTTTTTAGCTTCACCTATTAATGTAAAGTGTATTTTTGCTGTTTGTTGACGTTCAATTTTTAACACCAATAAGTCGTTAAGTCTTTGCAGCGAAGTCAATTCAACGCTTCCTGAAACGATTTGTTCAGATACTGCAAACTCAAGATTGTTAATCAATAGTGGTTTCATTATGGCCATTAATTTGTTCATTTTTCATCAATCAAGCCATTTTTTGGCTTTGTACTTATTTTGTAGACTGCGCCTGCGTGTTACAATCGGTCAGTTTGTTGCATATCTTTAAGGGTTCAAGTGTTCAAAAAAATTCTTGTTGCTAATCGGGG
>Ga0123388_1092078_pt1 | contig 12966 bp, 5 predicted proteins | sample T0HHNO3metaT_FD_89916 | JGI IMG/M metagenome (GOLD analysis project Ga0123388, IMG submission 89916) | Methane-oxidizing artificial microbial communities from Washington, USA to study methane cycling - T0-HHNO3 metaT (Metagenome... | ecosystem: Engineered > Modeled > Simulated communities...
CATGCCCCCCTCCCCCGAGCCCACTTACTCCCGTGGCCTGGTCTGGTTCCGCCGCGATCTGCGTGCCCACGACCAGGCGGCCCTGTACCACGCGCTGACGCGCTGCGAGCAGGTGTTCTGCGCTTTTGTCTTTGACAAGGACATTCTCGATGCCCTGCCCCGCGCCGACCGGCGGGTGGAGTTCATCCGCGAGTCGCTGGTGGAGCTGGACGACAGCTTGCGCGCGCTGTCGCCTCAGGGGCGGGGAGGCCTCATCGTGTGGCACGCGGTGGCCAGCGATGCCATTCCGGCACTGGCCGACGCCCTGGACGTGCAGGCGGTCTTTGCGAACCACGATGACGAACCCCAGGCGCTGGACCGCGACCGCCTGGTGCGCACGCGCCTGGCGGCTGCAGGCAAGGCCTTTCACACGTTCAAGGACCATACCCTGCTCGAGCGCAGCGAAGTGCTGACGCAAACCGGCAACCCGTACAGCGTGTTCACGCCGTACAAGAATGCGTGGCTCAAGAAGATCGATGAGTTCCAGCTCAAGAGCTATCCGGTGGAGCGCCACGCCCACCAATTGGCGGCGCGCCCAGAGGCTCATTGCCAGCCTGTGCCCACCTTGCAGGACCTCGGGTTTGAGCCCACAGCGCTATCCCAGCTGCGCCTGCCCACCGGCGCCCAGGGCGCACAGCAGTTATTCGACGATTTTCTCGGCCGCATCGAGCGGTATGAGGACACGCGCAACTTTCCAGCGGTGAAAGGGCCCAGCTACCTGAGCGTGCACCTGCGTTTTGGCACCATCTCGCCGCGCTTGCTGGCACGCACGGCGCACCGCCTGATGCTGGAGGGCAACCCCGGCGCCACGACCTGGCTCAGCGAACTGATCTGGCGGGACTTCTACTTCCAGATCCTGCACCACCACCCGCATGTGGTGGGCCAGAGCTTCAAACCGGCCTACGATGCCATCGCCTGGGAGACCGGCCCCGAGGCCGATGCCCTGTTTGCCGCCTGGTGCGAGGGCCGCACCGGCTACCCGCTGGTGGATGCCGCCATGGCGCAGATCAACCAGACGGGCTACATGCACAACCGCCTGCGCATGGTGGTGGCAAGCTTTCTGGTGAAAGACTTGGGCATTGACTGGCGCCGCGGCGAGGCCTACTTTGCCACGCACCTCAATGACTTCGACCTGGCCGCCAACAACGGTGGCTGGCAGTGGGCCAGCTCCAGCGGGTGTGATGCCCAGCCCTATTTCCGCATCTTCAACCCGGTCAGCCAGAGCGAGAAGTTCGACCCGGAAGGCAAGTTCATACGCCGGTACCTACCCCAGCTTGCAGCGCTCCCCACCAAAGCACTCCACGCCCCCTGGCTGGCGCGCCCGCTGGAGTTGCAAGAAGCGGGCGTGCGCCTGGGAGACACCTACCCCTTGCCCGTGGTGGAGCACGATGCCGCAAGGCAACGCACGTTGGAGCGGTATGCCGTGGTGAAGACGGCTGCAGGGTGACAACACACGGACCCACAGACTCAAGCAGGTCGCCGAGGGCTAACGATGCGCCGTGGGCGGCGGGTCGTCCGGCGGGGGCTCCTCCGGCGCCATCTGCATGCTCTCACCGCCCAGCGAGGCACCGGCGGCCAGTCGCAGTCGCAAACGCACATCGGTGCGGTTGTCGGCGTTGGCGATGGCTTCTTCGGGCGATATCGCACCCGCCTCCACCATACCCAGCAGTGACTGATCAAAACTCCACATGCCCTGCTCACCACTGCGGGTGATGGCGGTCTTGAGTTCGTCGATCTGCCCCTTCTGGATCAGCTCGGCGACATAGGGCGTGAGCAGCATGATCTCGGTGGCGGGCACCAAGTGACCCGCAAGGCCCGCCACCAGGCGTTGCGCCACCACCGCCCGCAGGTTGAGGGACAGGTCCATGAGCAGCTGGCGGTGCGCATCCTCGGGGAAAAAATTCACGATGCGCTGCACCGCCTGGTTGGCATTGTTGGCGTGCAGGGTGGACACACACAGATGGCCGGACTCTGCGTAGTGCAGCGCGTGCTGCATGGTGGCCCGGTCGCGGATCTCGCCAATCATGATCACATTGGGCGCCTCGCGCATGGCACGGCGCAGCGCCTCGTCATACGACAGGGTGTCGAGACCCACCTCGCGCTGTGTCACCAGGGATTTTTTGTGGCTGTGCAGGTATTCGATGGGGTCTTCTACCGTGAGGATGTGCCCGCCAGTGTGCGTGTTGCGATGGTCCAGCAATGCGGCCAGCGTGGTGGTCTTGCCCGAGCCTGCCGAGCCCACCGTCAGGACCAACCCCCCTTTGAGAAACGCCAGCCGCTGGAGCACGGGCGGCAACCCCAGTTCTTCCAGCGTCGGGATCCGCGCTATCACATGGCGGATCACCATGCCGACCTGCCCGCGCTGCATGTGCACGTTCACGCGAAAGCGCTCCCCGTCGACGGTCTGCAGCGAGAGGTCGCACTCCATCGTCGTCTCGAACTCCTTGCGCTGGGCCTCGCGCAAGATGGAATAGGCCATCTGCCGCACATCGTCGGCCGCCAGGACTTGCTGTGTGATGGAGACAAAGGCACCCTGCCGCTTGATCGTGGGCGCAGCGCCTGCCAGCAAAAACAGGTCCGAAGCCCGCTCGCGCGCTACCAGGGCCAGGCAGGCCAGCAGCCGGGGATCGGGGGAAGGGGATGGTGCCAGCGGGTCCATCACGGAGACTCGGTCCGCCCTGTCCATGCACAGGACACCACAAGGCAAGGCAACAAGAGAGCACTCCCGACCCAGGCTGACTCGCAGGGTCGGGAGTGGGCCAGCATGGTGTCAGGCCTCGGCCGCCGCAGCGATGCGGGCGTAGTGCTGGATCAGGCTCAGCAGCTCTTCGTCCGAATACGGCTTGCCCAGGTAGTGGTTCACCCCCAGCTCCATCGCGTGCTCGCGGTGCTTTTCAGCAATCCGCGAGGTGATCATGATGATGGGCAGATCACGCAAGGCACCGTCTGCACGGATGTTGCGCGCCAGATCGAAGCCGTCCATGCGCGGCATTTCGATGTCGGACAGGACCACCGTCGGGCGTTCTTCCTGCAGACGCTCCAGCGCCTGTAGGCCATCGGCCGCCAGGGCAACACGGTAGCCTTCGCGCTGCAGCAGACGCTGCGTCACGCGGCGCACGGTGATGGAATCGTCCACCACCAGCACCAGCGGCACCTGACTCGGTCCCGACAACTGCTGAGACACGACGGCCTTACCCGTGCCGCCTGCGGCGGGGGTGTCGGGCGCTGGTGCCATGTCGGCACTGGCCGCACGCACCTGGTCGCCATACACCGTGGCCAAGGCCACCGGGTTGTAGATGAGCACCACGGCACCCGATGCCAGCACGGACATGCCCGCCAGACCCGGCAGACGGGACAACTGCGGCCCCAGGTTCTTCACCACCACTTCCTGGTTGCCCAGCACTTCGTCCACGTGCATGGCCACGCGCTGGGCAGCGCTTCGGAAGATCACCACCGGGCGGGTCTTGCCCGCCGGTTCGGTGCTGCGGGTGGACGACTGCAGCAAGGCTCCCGACCAGAAGAACGGGATCTTCTCCATGCCGTCGTCAAACACGCCGGTACGGTAAGCCTCTGCCAAGTCAGGGGCCGAGGTGCGGCGGACGATCTCGACCACGTTGGCTGGAACGCCGATTGCCAGATCACCCGAGCGCAGCATCACCACCTGCGTCACTGCGGTGGTCAACGGCAGCACCATGCGGAATGCCGCGCCCTTGCCCGCCTCGGTGGAGGTTTCGATGCGGCCGCCCAGCGCATTGATCTCAGCACGCACCACGTCCATACCAATGCCCCGCCCTGCCAGACCAGTCACTTCGGAGGCCGTCGAGAAGCCTGGCATGAAGATCAGGTTGGCCGCATCCGCATCGCTCAGCTCCACGCCGGGTTCCACGATGCCCTGAGACACGGCCTTTTCGCGAATGCGCGGCAGGTTCAGACCCGCTCCGTCATCGCGGAACTCGACCGATACGTCATTGCCTTCGTGGTGCAGGTCCACCGTGATGGTGCCCGACGCTGGCTTGCCGGCCGCCGTGCGCACTTCAGGCTCTTCAATGCCGTGGGCCACGCAATTGCGCAACAAGTGTTCGAAGGCGGGCGTCATGCGGTCCAGCACGCCGCGGTCCATTTCGATGGAGCCGCCGGTGATGTCCAGCTTGATCTGCTTGCCGGTTTCCTTCGAGGCCTGGCGCACCACCGCGTACAAGCGCTCGGCAATCCCCTCGAACTCCACCATACGTGTGCGCAGCAGATCGCGCTGCAGCTCACGCGCCTGGCGGCCTTGGGCAATCAAGTCATCTTCAGCGCCTTCCATGGCGCGTTGCAGATTGCGCTGCACCGTGGCCACGTCATTGACCGACTCGGCCATCATGCGGGTCAACTCCTGCACCCGTGTGAAGCGGTCGAACTCCAGCGGATCGAAGCCCGCAGCAGAGTCCTTGGACAGCGCCAGACGCGACTGCATCTGAGATTCGGCCTGCACCTCGATGTCGCGCAACTGCTGGCGCAAGCGGTCCAGATTGCCCGACAGATCGGTGAGTGAGCTGCGGAACTGGCCCAGGCGCGCGTCCAGGCGCGAACGGCTGATCATCACCTCGCCCGCCTGGTTGACCAGGCGGTCCAGCAGCTGTGCACGCACGCGCACCGACTGGTTGGCTGCCACCCGCAGGGGCGCCAGCTGGGACGGTCCGGGCAGGCGCACGGCCGGAGCCGTTATCGCCAGAGGCTTGGCAGAAGATACTGCCGCCGAGGGGACGGAGGCTTCGGCCGCATCCGCCACATTGGCGCGCAAGGCCGGTGTGGCTTCGACCGGCAGAGTAACCACTGTGTCGGAAGGTCCCTGACCAATGGCACGCAGCGCCTCGAAGTTGGCTTGCAGTCCATCGAAACTGCCTTGCAACGGCTCGATCTGGTCGGCCGTGACGGTTTCTGCGTCCAGCTGCTCGATCGCAGATTCCAGCCGGTGGGCCATTTCGCCCAGCCGCATCGCCCCGGCCAGTCGCGAACTGCCCTTGAGCGTGTGCAGGGCTCGCAATACTTCGCTGCGGGCGCTGAGGTTGTCGGGGCGCGACGCCCATTGGCGCAACGCACCACCAAGCTGGGGCAGCAACTCGGCCGCCTCTTCCTCGAAGATGGGGAACAGGTCGGGGTCGATGACGTCGATCGCATCGATGTCGTCGTCCGCGTCCGGGATCGAGGCAATGGCGTGCGCAATGGCATCGTCAATGTGCTGATCGTGGTCGTGGATGACTGCAGACAGCGCGGGCACCACATGGCCCACCACGGGGGCAGTCACAGCCGGTGCAACAGCCTCAGGCTCTGCATCCACCACAGGCACCTCCGCCACCGGCTCAGGTGCCAACCCGGCCGCAGCAACTTCGGACGCTTCCTGCTCTGCGGCGTCGAGGTAGGCCTGCGCATCTTCCTCGGGTGGAGACTGGGTGCTGACCACCTCGGTTTCCAGAATCTGGCGCAGCTGGGCCAGCACTTCCGGGCTGGGCTCTTTGAGGAACCCGGCAGCAAACTGGTGCAACAGGCGGCGGATGTCCTCCGCTGCTGCCATGAACGCTGCCGCCTGCTCCTCGGTGCCACCCGACTGCAGCTGCACATGCTGCAGCGTGTGCTCCAGCACGCGGGCCATTTCGGACAGCGCGGTGAAGCCCACCGTGGCCGAACTGCCGGCGAGCGAGTGCGACAGGGCCACCGCCGTGTCAGGCAGCGGCTCATGCAGTTCCAGCGCCCATTCCTGCAAACAGGTCACCAAGCGACGAGACCATTCATCGGCCTCATTCAGGTACACGTTGTACAGCGGGATACCGATGCGCAGCGTGTCGATGACCTTCACCGCATCGTCGCTGCCGCCTTCTTCCTGCGGCAGGGCATCGAGCAGATGCGCCACTTCTTGCGCGGGCTCCACTTCAGCGATCAGGTCGTCTGGCAACGCTTCGGAACCGGCCACAGCCACGTCCTCGGGGGCAGGTGCAAGCAGTTCGGCAGCCTCGGCCGACTCGGCCTCCAGCAGCTTCTCCAGCTCAGCCACGTCCAGGGCTTCCAGCCCATCCGAAGGAATGCGGGCCTCTGTATCCACCGCATTTTGCGGTTCGGCGGCATCGAGCACCAGGTCTTCTGGCAGCAATAGTTCGTCGCCCAGGGCGCCTGCGGGCGCTTGCAGCGGCGTATCGACAGCTTCTGCGTGATCCACTGCGGGCACAGGCGCTTCCGCAGACACAGGTTCCAGGTCAGGCAGCTCCAGGTCGAGGACAAAGTCCACGCTGGACGGATCGACCACAGGTGCAGGTTCGTGGGCAGACTCGTTCAAAGCTGCAGTGAACACCGAGAAGTCGATCTCCTCGGCCACTTCCGGGGCACCGTTGGCGCTATCGACGGGCTGTTCGGGCACATGCTCGGAAATCTCGGTGGCCTGGAAATCCGGCACCGTCAGTTCTTCGTTGAGCACTTCGGCGGAGAGGGCATCCACCGGCTCTGCCACGGCCTCGGCAAGCTCCGGCGCGGCCTGTGGTGCTGTAGGTTCGGGCGCCATACCGCCACCCGATGGCATCGCCAGCGGTACCAGCGTGCCATCCAGGCGCATGGCATCTGCCGACCGGCGGAAGGACTCAGGGTCCCAGCCTGTCGCGCGGCCTTCGGCGATGTCGTCTGCCCAGCTGCTGAAAGCATGCAGTGCGTCGGTGGACAACTGCAGCAAGCTCGGCTGCATGGGCTTTTGTTCGGCCAGCCAGACGTTGAGCACCTGCTCCATCGACCAGGCTGCTTCGCCAAAGTCGTTCAGCCCCACCATGCGCGAGCTGCCCTTGAGCGTATGGAACGCACGGCGCAGTGTGGTCTGCTCGCTCAGGTCACCAGGTTCACCCCGTAGCTGCTCAATAGCAGCCAGGCCGTTGACCACCACTTCGCGTGCCTCTTCGAGGAACACGTCGAGCAGTTCATCTTCGACATCGGGCGCTGGAGCAGGCGCAGCCGCAGCCGCCGGAGCGGCTGCTTCCAGCGGTACGGGCGCGGCAACGGCGGGAACGTCAAAGGAGATGTCCGGGGCCAGGCCTGCGGGTTCTGCCGCCACGCTGGCATCGGCTGCGGGGGTCGACTCAAAATCAGGGAACGGCGCAAAGTCCGTGGGCTCGCTGACAGGCTCCTGCACCGGAAAGCGGGGAATCACGTCTGGCACCAAGGTGGCAGAACGCTCTTCCAGCTTGGCAGGCGCTTCTTCCACAGCATCAGAGGCGCGCGCACGGGTTTTACCCATGAGGATGCGCAGCTCGCCCAGTTCTTCGTCGTACACAAAGAGCTTGCGCGCCATGGTGCGCTGGTAGCTCAGCATGTCGATCAGGAAACCCAATGCACCCAGGCTGTTGCCCAGCTTTTCAAACGCGCTTTGGCGTTCTTCCTCGGGCACCTCGTTGATCAGCAGGCGCTCCACCGTGTCGCGCATGCGGACCACAGCCAGTGATGCCTGATCCAGCCCCAGCACTGACAGCACGCCGCGCATCTGCGCAAGATGCCCTGGCACGGTCGCCAGCACACCAGTGTCCTTCGGGTTGCGGAAAAACTGGTCCATGGCCTTTTCGGCCTCGCCCAGGGTCACCCGGAGCTCATCGACCACGCTGCCCATGGTCTGGTTGTCGCTGACCCGGCGGTACAGCTCTTCCATCCATTGTTCAAGGGGTTCGGGTTCGGCACCCGCCGTGACCGCATCCAGACGCTCTGCAAGACGGCTGGCGCGGGCTTCCATCTGTTCGTCTGCCGTATCCAACTCTTCAAAAGCTGCCTGCAGGTACAGCACGGAGGTAGCCACCTCCATCGCCAATGCGGGCGACGGGGGTTCGCCCGACCGGGTGGTTGAATCCAGGGCACGCGTCAGCGCCTGCGCCAGGTTCTCACTGCCCGGATGGAGCTTGCGCAGCGAATCACACACCAAGCTGAACTGGTCTGCCGCTGGCTTGAGTTTGTTGCGGTCGCCACCCGCCAGGGCAGACCAGGTTTCCGTGGCCGAGGCAATGCGCTTGCGCGCCTGCGTCAACACCGCCGGGTCAAAACGTCCGAAGCGGGCAGTCTCGTAGTCCACCGGCTTGAAGCGGTCCAGCGCAAAGGCCTGACGGACAGCACGCAATGAGGGCGCTGCGTCCTCTGCCAGATCGGCCACCTTGGCCTGCGAGCAGAAGAACAGCAGGTCCTGCACCAGCCGATCGGCGATCGTCGGATCGCCCTTGGCCAACGTGGCGTACTGCATGAGCACACGGGATGCCACGCGCTTGACGTACACATCTGGCGGCAAAAGGCCCGAGCCAAACGCATCGAAGAAACCCGCGCAAATTTTCCAGAACGCACGCGCCTGCCGATCTGTTTGTGCGGCCACAAAGCCCAGGCAGGTGTCGCGCAGGCTCAGGGCGGCCTTCAGATCCCCCGACTTGACGATGCGCAGCACAGCTGCATCCAGCCGCGCCCGCGCCTCGGGACCGTAAGGCAGAGGCGGGCGCGACACCGCACCTTCAGGTTCACGGAAACGGCGCTCCACCGGCCAGAGGTCAGCGGGATGAACGCGATCAGCGCCTGCCAATGCCTGGGCATCGCGGTACTGCGGAAACAGGGCCACGGGCGAGACCGCTTTGCCCGCCAGCACGGTTTCCAGGTATTCGATCAGCGCAAAACTGGCGCGCTCGATCACGGCGGCAGCGTCATCGCTGCAGGTTTCGGGGCGCTGAACAAACTTCTGCACCGCCGATTCCATGGACCGCAAGACCAGCGCCGGAGGGCCCATGCCCACCATTTCCAGCGCACCACAGGCTTGGTGCAGTTGCTGGCGCGCAATGCGCAGGGGGCCAGCGTCCAGCGCCGCCAGATCGGACTCGCGTGCTACCTCGGCATCACGCACAAAGCGCCGCATCGCCTTGACAGCACCGTCCAGCGATTTGCGCAGCTCGTCAAGCACCCAAGCCAAAGGACCCAGGTCCTGATCTCCCTGGGTCCCGTCGGCGGCCGGTGCATTGTTGACATCAATAGATGACATGGATTCGTCCCCGGCTGCAATGAGCCAGCTGGTTGATGACTAACTGCTGCGTCAGGCGATCTTGAAACGTGCCACCGATTGGCGCAGTTCCTCGGCCATGTGCGAGAGCTCGCGCACCTGTTGCGCTGTGGTGCGGGTACCTTCACCCGTCTGCTCGGTCACCGCAAAAATGTGCTGGATGTTGTCGGCCACCTCGTTGGCCAGAACAGCTTCCCGGGAAGTCGAAGACGAAATCTGCTCAATCAGTTCGGCCAAACGGCGCGACACGCGGTCAATCTCGGTCAGCGCGGTACCAGCGCTGTCGGACAGGCGTGCCCCTTCCACCACCCCCTGCGTGGAGCGCTCCATAGCAGCCACGGCATCCTGGGTATCGGTTTGAATGGCTTTCACCAGGGCAGAAATCTGGCGCGTCGCATCGGCCGAACGTTCAGCCAGACGCTGCACTTCTTCCGCCACCACCGAGAAGCCGCGACCGGCTTCACCGGCGGATGCAGCCTGGATGGCAGCGTTCAGGGCCAGCACGTTCGTCTGTTCGGTAATGTCAGAAATCAGCTCGGTGATTTCACCGATCTCCTGCGACGATTCACCCAGGCGCTTGATCCGCTTGGAGGTGTCCTGGATCTGGTCACGGATGGAGTTCATACCGCCGATGGCGTTCTGCACGGCCTGCAGACCCGAGTCCGCGGCTTGCAGCGACTGACGGGCCACCGTGGCGGACTCTTGCGCTTGTGTAGAGACCTCGTTAATGCGGGTCGCCATGTCCAGAACGGAGCGGCCGGTTTCGCGAATTTCACGCAGCTGCTCGGTCGATGCCGCCAGCAGTTCGGTCGAGGTGTTGTCCACCTGGGCAGTCGTCTGCGCCACGCGGGTCGCCGTGTTCTGCACGCTGCCCACCAGCTGGCGCAGCTCTTCCACCGTGTAGTTCACCGAGTCGGCAATGGCGCCGGTGATGTCTTCCGTCACGGTGGCTTCTTGGGTTAGGTCACCTTCAGCGACCGACTGCAGTTCGTTCATCAAACGCAAAATGGCGGCCTGGTTGGCGTCGTTGACGCGCTTGGCTTCCTGCTCCTGGCGCTTGGCGTCGCGTTGCTGGTTTTCCGCAGCTGCCTGACGGCCACGGCTGTCCAGCAGCTGGACGCGCGAAATGCCGATACCGCACAGCAGCACGAACAAGCCTGCCAGCGCCAGAGCGGCGAACTGGCCGGCGCCCAGACCGGTCTGGGCGGACAGCTTGCTCTGCAGACCTTCCAGCTGGCGGCGCAGTGGCTCGCTGTCGGCAATGATGGCGGACTGTGCTTCGCGGGCAGACACCAGACCTTGCAGGTTGCCCAGAATCGCGCTGGCCTGGGTCCGGGTCTGTTCGTACAGCTTGATCAGCGCTTCCAGTTGTTCGCGGGTCTGCGCGTCCTTGGTGGCCGACAGGCGCAACTCGGGGCTGCCTTCCAGCAGGCCCTGCGCGATTTCCTTGAAGGAGTTCAAGTCCTTGCCCAACAGGAACACGGCCTCAGGGCTCACGCCTTCCATGGTCTGGAACTCGTTGGCCGACTTGCCGATACGCTGGGTCAACATCACCAGCTGGCCTGCGGCGGAGATTTCGGCAGCGGGCGCATTTTGTTGCAGCTTGAGCGAGGAGACCGTTTCAGCGATTTCCAGCAGGTCGGATGACTGGCGGTTGATGGTGCGCAGAGCGTCACCCACCTGCGTCAGGATCTTTTGCTGACCCATCACCACGCTGGCGTTGCGCTCGGCGCGCTCCATCAGGGGGTTGACGGCGTCCAGATCGGGCTTGAAGGGTTCACCCAGCGACTGCACACCCAGCTCGTTGTCACCGGCATTCAGGGCGCGCACGTTGCGGGCCAGCACGCCAGAGCTTTCCACCACGTCCGGGAAGGCCTGTGGGCTACCCACCAACGCCTGCGACACCGACTTGGCAAGACGTTGCGACTGCATCAGCGACTGACCGGTAGCAGCCAATTGCTGTGCGGAACGGTCGGCCTGCTGCAGCACCCAACCGGCGATCAGCGCCAGCACCACCACACCCACGGCCAGCAGGGCCAGCAGTCGGCGCTGATGGCCGGCAGCGGTCGAGCGGCCCAGCAGGGGCAGGCTGATGAGGTCTTCTTCGGCCTCAGGCGCGGTCAACTCGGGCGTGTAGCCATCGGGATCGCCCTGGACGCTGTTCATGGCTTCGGCCTGGTAGGAGTCGCGCAGTTGCGAGCCATCCAGCGCCCCCGTGGCCAGGAGATCCTGCCCATCGTCGGTCGCGCCGGCGGCTGCGCCGGTGTCAGGCGTGGCGGGTTTCCGGTTGAACAGTTTTCCAAATTGATTGACGACGGACATGGTGCAGCCTTACAGAAAAACTCAAGCACTGATGCTCAGGAAAGCGGGATGTTGGGACAGGATCTGCAAGTTCAGCTCCTGCCAGCGTGTGCCACTGGAATCGATATAGGTGGTGCCGAAGAAGCTGGGTGAATCCTCGGCGGGCGGCTCGGACGACACAAACGCATCCGTGCCGCGCAGACCGGCGAGGCGGTCCACCAGCAAGGCAGCATTCACGTCGAGCGCCGCATTGAACGCCAACAGGCTGGCCTCGGACAGGGCCTGCTCAGTGCGTGCTGCGGTGGACCCCAGCAACCCGGCCAGATCCACCACCCCCACCAAGCCACCTCGCAGGTTGGCCACACCCAGAAACCAGCGCTGGGTGTAAGGCACGGCCTGCACCGATACCCAGGGGAAGATCTCCCCGGACTGCCCCAGGGGCAGCAAATAGAAATTCCCGGCGGACTCTACAGCCAGCCAGGAGGACACAGACGTACCTTCGGACCTTGCAGCCTGCAAACGGCTGGCAAGTCGGGTCTGGAGCTCCCGTAGGGCTTCGCGGTTTGCCATGAGCGCGCCGCTGCCTCAGTTCAGAGCGTCAATTTTGGCCTGCAGCTCTGCGGGATCCACCGGCTTGGTGATGTAGCCGCGCGCACCCTGGCGCATACCCCAGACACGGTCGGTTTCCTGGTTCTTGCTGGTGCACATGATGATGGGCACATCAGCGTAAAGGGGGTCACGGGTAATGGCACGCGTGAGCTGAAACCCGTTTTGGCCTGGCATCACCACATCCATCAGGATGAGGTCAGGCTTTTCTTCGGCCAGACGACGAAACGCCTCTTCGGCATTTTCTGCGGTACGGACTTGCATGCCTTTTTTCTGAAGCAGGTCCGTCAAAAACATCAACTCGGTCTTCGAGTCGTCGACGACCAATACTTTCTGAATGGGCATTACATGGCTCCTTGTTGGGAATTGCCAAACTGCTGCACTGCCTGCAACAGCTGGTCTTTGGTAAACGGCTTGGTGAGATATTCCTGGCAGCCGACCATGCGCCCACGCGCCTTGTCGAACACGCCGTCCTTGGAGGACAGCATCACCACCGGGGTATCTGCGAAACGGGCGTTGCGCTTGATGATGGCGCAGGTCTGGTACCCGTCGAGCTTGGGCATGAGGATGTCGCAGAAAATCAGCTGAGGCTGGTAATCGTTGACTTTGGCCAAAGCATCAAAGCCGTCGTCGGCCAACAAGACTTCGTGCCCCCCCTGCTTGAGAAAAATCTCGGCGCTTCGACGGATGGTGTTGCTGTCATCCACCACGAGCACTTTGAAAGATGCGCCTGTTGTAGTCAATTGTCACTGCTCCCGATGGAGAAAATAAACAACGCAGCAGCGATTGGTGCTGGAGCGCCTCAGATCTGGACCATCTCGAAATCTTCCTTGCGGGCGCCACATTCTGGGCAGGTCCAGTTCATCGGGACCTGATCCCAGGGGGTGTTGGGTGGAATGCCGTGTTCGGGAGACCCCTCAGCCTCGTCATAAATCCAGCCGCAAATCAAACACATCCAAGTTTTAAAGTCGGTCACAGCTTAAAGGGCC
>Ga0123388_1082176_pt1 | contig 12950 bp, 10 predicted proteins | sample T0HHNO3metaT_FD_89916 | JGI IMG/M metagenome (GOLD analysis project Ga0123388, IMG submission 89916) | Methane-oxidizing artificial microbial communities from Washington, USA to study methane cycling - T0-HHNO3 metaT (Metagenome... | ecosystem: Engineered > Modeled > Simulated communities...
GAAGCTTTTGAACGGGGTTGCCTGAAGGGGCTTCCCAGCCCCTGCATGCAACGCGCCGCTTCCTTGCGGCGCCCCTACGGGCTAATCCGTTCAAAAGCTCCGGTGCTCGGCGCGGCATACGGGGAAACACCGTTGCTGTGTAGCAGGGGGATTAATGTATTCTCGTGGTCTTAACGCTCCCTCTCCTTGCGGGAGAGGGTTGGGGTGAGGGGGAAAATACTTGCAGCATTTGTTTGGACTCCCTCATTCTAACCTTCTACCTGTGGGAGAAGTGATGGTTTTGATTATTACGACAGCTTTCCCTTAGGAGTGTGGTTTAGTCCCGTATTTCGACCCCGAGCATCGCAGTTTTTTGCAGGATTAGCCCGTGAGGGGAGCGGCAGGGATGCCGCTCGTTGGCGAAGGGGCAGGAAGCCCCTTTCGCCAACCCCTGCAAAAAACTGTGAAGCGCAGGATCAGGGCGAAATCCGGGTGGCTTTTCTTTTGGATACTTTTCTTTGGCCAAACACAAATTCGCTTGGAGCGAATTTGAACAGCCGATAGGCTGGCCCGAAGGGCGAAAACCAAGGATGGTTTTCGTAGCGAAAAGTATCTCGGCAGTCGGTCCGAGAACCGACTTCAAAAGGCGTCGCGATAGCGACACCTTGTAATTTTATTCAGATTGGTTGAACCGTAGATACAACAATGACCATCATCAACCTTTCCCAAGAACCCCACCAAATCCCCACCTTAGCCCAATGGCACCAAGCCGAATGGTCAAACCTGAATCCCGGCCAAACCCTGGAACACCGCATCGAAAGAATGCAAGCTTATTTAAACGACAAATTAGTTCCGAGCACCTTCATTTACAAACATGAAGGCCAACTGGCCGGCTCCGCAGCCATCATTGAAAGCGACATGGATACACGCCCGGAACTGACGCCATGGTTAGCCAGCGTTTACGTGGCGCCCGAATACCGCCGGCAGGGTTTAGGTGCGAAGCTGGTACAACATGTCATGCTGCAAGCTCAGGCTGCCGGTTTTGCCAAACTCTATCTGTTTACACCGGATCAGGCGAATTTCTACGCAAAACTTGGCTGGACTGCAATTGCCGAAGAATATTATCGTGGTCACCGCGTCACGCTGATGAGCGTGACGCTAAATCTTTCGGAAGACTAGGCGTTCTCCAAACCGAGAATAAAGTCCCATTGCTCGGCATTCACCGGCATGATAGACAGCCGGTTCCCGCGGCGTAGCAAAGCCAGATCGGCCAGTTCGGTTTTCAGTTTCAATTCGCGCAGACTGATATTACGTGATAGCTTTCTGACAAACTTTACATCGACCATATACCAGGTAGGTTTGTCCGGATTACTTTTCGGATCAAAATGTTTGTCGTCCGGGTCAAACGCGGTAAAGTCCGGATAAGATTCGCGCACAACTTGCATGATGCCGACGATGCCTGGTTCGTCGCAGTTGGAATGGTAAAAAAACACCTGATCGCCGATTTTCATGTCGTCGCGCATCATGTTTCGGGCTTGGTAGTTGCGGACACCATCCCAATGCTCGGTTTGTTCGGGTCGGTTAAACAAGTCGTCAATGCCGAAGGTGTCGGGTTCTGATTTCATCAGCCAGTAATTCATAGATTTCCAGTTTGGGATTTGTTGTCAGGTTTTTTCATTTATCCCAAACTCAGACACAATCGGCAAGCAAAATCGCGCAAAACAGTGGCCGAAAACACCAGCAGTGTCGTGGACTCTGAATAGGGGTGGGGTTTTGAAGCCTAGCGATAGCCAGTAGCCATTGAAACCGGGCTTTGTGTGAGCTAAATATTCGCCCGAAGTGGTCTAAACTTGACAGCCAGCGGGACAGCACTCAGGCCTGTCGTGGTATAGTATCCACACCAGTATTGTCGTTAGATAGATAGTGCTTAAATAAATACATATCCGCTTCGTTAAATAATTTCAATTAGTCTATTTACGGAGTTTACAACGGCCTTTTTTAAAGAATACGGTCGGTGTCTATTACTACGGTAGTTTTTCCTATTTCATCTGATTTATGTCTGCTAGTATTAAAAAAAGCAAAAGACGTCGCTATATCAGGTATGCGATTGATCTAAACGCTTTATTGATAATCGACCAAACCGATACACTGGAATGCCGTATTCTGGATTTTTGTAGCGGTGGATTTTATCTGGTTTTTGATAAAACTCATCCGCAGATTGTTTTGCATAAAAATATAAAAATCCGCTTTTCTATTCAATTAGAGTTTGAACTAAAAACTTTTGAAGTAGATGCACAAATAACGCATATCGGCTCGACGGGAGTAGGCCTTGTCACTGAACAGATGCCCGCCACCACGTTTAATGCTTTAAGAAAAATAGCAAGTGTTGGATCGCTGGCCTCAACGCATGACAATTTAGACACTTCACCAGATAATTTAAATCAAGAAAATTATAAAAACACATTTAAACAATTTCTAATAGAAAGTTTGCCTTCATTAGTCGATAGATTTTTTGACTCGCTCGGCGATTGTATGGAAGCTGCGAATACGCATTCTGAGTTTTTTTCAAGTTCGTCGGCTTTTGATGATTTAATTACTACGCTAAAGCTGAATAGAGAGATTATTAGTAGCGAGTTTTGTTGTTCTGTTATATATCAGGTTGATTATATTTCAAGTGACAGTGAAAAAAACTCAGATGCTTTATATCATGATTCGCTTTCATTAATAGAAAAAGACGACTTTGAAGACTGGTTGAATATGTCGGCCGCTATCAGAAAGCTTAAAAACTATTTTGACGACGAGCTTAGTCTTTTAGTTAGAGAATTATGCAGAGTGTTTGGTGTATTTGACAATACGGTCAATAATCCGATTGGTCCGGCGGTTTTATGTGACAGCTTTAGGGAAATATTCTTACAGCTAGAGCTGGGGAGTAATATAAAAAAGGCGATTTATAATTGCTTCGAAAAAACCTTAATTATCGAATTACCTAATTTTTACAAGCAAGCGGCTGCGACTTTATCTAAATTTGAATCGGCACGATTGAAAATGCCGGTTCATAGCAAGCAGAGCGGCCCTGCTTTTGATGCTAAAAATAGCGAAAAGCATCAAGTTTATTTCAATGATTATTTGGATGCAGAACCGATAGCCGTTCACAAAGCCATTCAACCTTTAAGCCAGGTTACAGGCAAATTACTTAACCTGTTAAGTGAAACAATGGGTGTATCCACCGACACTAAGCAGGAGGAAAGCAGTCAGCTGATCAGCAACGCCCAACAGGTATTTGACCCTGCGGAAGTATTATCTGCGATTGCTAAAATTCAAAGGGATATTACCGCTAAATCGGGCCTTCATTTAGATACCACAACACTACAAAAAAGCCTTACCGATAAATTACAAGCTGATAATCCGGAGGCAAAATCGTTGGCCGCAAACGATGTTCAGCGTCTTGAGCTGTATGGCAGGTTTTTTGATGCCTTGTTTGGTGAGCTTGAGTTTTCTAAAGACATTAAAGATTACTTGGAAAGCATTCATTTGCCTTTATTGTCATTACCTATGCAAGGTAATGATTTTCTGGATTCCGAATCGCATCCCGCCCGCAAGATACTTAACCAGCTAGCCGTTCTGGAGCCGGCGATTAAAAGTAATCGGGTAATCAAAAATACTAATATAAAAAATACCGTAGAAAAGGCCATCGCACGGATTTCCGCTGAGTCCATTAGCAATCCTAACGTCTTCACGGAAGTGGAACATGAATTGGAAAGCGTCGCTAAGCAGTTGACCAAATCCAATGAAACCAATGTCAAACGTATTATAGAGCCCTACGAAGGCCAACAAAAATTGGAGGCGGCCAGGCTGACTATTCAGCAGGAAGTCGATAAGCGCATAGCCGGCCGCTCCGTGCCATCGATTATTCCCACGCTGCTTGGGGCGGGATGGCAAGACCTGTTAGTGATTGCCGAGTTAAATAAGGAAGCTAATCCCGAAGAAAAAGCCTCCTATCTGAAAGTTATTGACGATTTACTATTTTGGCTTTACGAACAGGATTCGTTTCTAAATATGCAATCGGTCAGCATTCATACCACACTCAAATTTATCGAAGATAATTTAGGCACGGTTTGTCCTAACTTATTCAAACGCGATAATGTTATTGAGGAGTTATTTGCTTTGCTGGTAGGCAGCGGGGTGCCAAAAGTTAGGAAACCGATGGACACCATCAGAATTCCGGCCTCGAAATCCACGAAGGATGTTATTGAATCTGAATGGGCGGTACAGGTTGCACAACTACAGGTAGGAGAATGGCTGATAATTTATAGAGGTTCGGAAGGTTTTGAGCCGATGAAACTGGTCTGGATAGGGGATGTTTTACCGATTTGCGTTTTTGTTAACCGAGATGGACTAACTAAGTTAGAACTGAGTAAGAGCGAATTAGCATTACTTTTAGAAAACGGCGGGGCTAATAGAATCGAAAGTCTGGACGTGCCCTTAATGGATCGCGCGACCAATCAAATGTTGCAAAACATGCATAGCAAGCTGATTTATAACGCAACGCACGATGCGGAAACCGACCTGCTCACCAAAGACGAGTTTATTAAACAGCTAAAAGTAGAGCTAGTTAAACTCGATAGCACCGGGCATATACTGTGTCATATAGAGGTGTTGGATTTTCGAGTCATTACCAATGTTTGCGGTGTAAATGGCGGTAAACAATTCTTAAAAACTCTCACGCATTTAATTGGCGATCAGTTGCGCGATTGCGATTTATTCGCGCGAATCGGCGATAAATCGTTTGCGGTGCTGTTAAAAGATTGCACTGCGCAAACCGCTTATGATTTAAGCAAAAAACTGTTAAAAGTCATCAGCGAATCGCGATTTCAATGGCAAGATAAAAGCTATACCATCGGTGTAAGTATTGGTTTGGTGCCGTTCGAACAGAATAATTTCGATGTTAACGAGTTGTTGCAAAATGCCGATACTGCCAGTATGTCGGCGGAGCGTTCCGGTCCGAATAATGTATTACTTTTTACGAACGATGACGAGAATTTAAAACGTCAAAATAAAATATACGAATGGATAGGCAATATTGACAAGGTGTTTTCCGAGAATAGATTGTTTTTACGTTGCCAAATGATTGCCGCTGTCGATGAAACCAGTGCTAGCCATCAACATTACGAAATTCTGCTGGGTATTAAAGACGAAAACGATAATATTATTCCGCCCGATCATTTTATACCCGCCGTGGAACGCTGTAAGCGTATGCCGGAAATTGATCAATGGGTAATTACCAATGTGTTGTTGTGGATTGAGAATAATAGAAATTATTTTGATCATATCGATGGATTCGCTATCAATCTATCCGGCCAATCCATTAATAGCGAAGAGTTTTTAGGGTTTCTTAAAGGGATATTAGACTCGACTAGCGTGCCGACAAACAAACTTACTTTCGAAGTCACGGAGACAGTTGCAGCGGAAAGTTTTTACTTAACAAATAGTTTCATCAAAGCAATCAAGCAGTTTAATTGTAAGTTTTCATTGGATGATTTCGGGTCAGGTTACTCTTCCTACTCGTATCTGAAAAATTTAAATATCGATTACCTGAAAATAGATGGGGCTTTTGTTAAAGATATTTTAAATAGTAAAGCCGATATTGCGATAGTGAAATCCATGAACGAAATCGCCCATTCTCTGGGCTTGGCAACCATCGCTGAATACGTTGAAAACGCTGAAATTAGAGAGGTTTTAAAAACCATAGGTGTCGATTTTGCACAAGGCTACGGCGTGCATAAGCCGATGCCGCTTAACGAGTTGGTCATAGAACCACCACCGAGTGCACCGCTTTTTTCATTTGAAGACACCGAGTTTTGGGGATTTTGACAGCGGCGTCTAAAAACACCCAAATTACTGTTGCCACAAACAATTGCCGCTGACTTTGGCTATTTTTGCCAGGCGCTGTTGGTGCGCCAGTTCTTCCTCACTACTACAAGCAATTATTTTTAATGGCGCTCTGTCGGCAGATAGTCGCACGATAGCTTGTTCGCTACCATTGCCGGTGTGATCGCCTTCATCCAGCAAGGAGGCCTGGCCACCAGTCATCAATAAATAGACATCCGCGAGGATTTCGGCGTCGAGCAAAGCGCCATGCAATTCGCGGTGGCTGTTGTCTATGCCGTAGCGTTTACATAAGGCATCCAAACTGTTTCGCGCGCCGGGGTGTTTTTTCCGGGCGTAAGCCAGGGTGTCGAACACAGTGCTGTTGGTTTCAACGCGGCGTTGTTCGCCGGCTAACAGAGCCAATTCGTGATTCAAGAAGCCGACGTCAAACGGTGCGTTGTGAATAATCAGCTCCGCGCCCTGGGTAAAACGCAGAAAGTCTTCGACCACATTGGCGAAGCGAGGCTTATCTTTTAAAAACTCGTTGGTGATGCCATGCACTTCGATAGCGCCGGCATCGATTTCCCGGTCCGGATTCAGATAGACGTGAAAATGATTACGGGTCAAACGCCGGTTAATCAGTTCCACGCAGCCGATTTCGATAATCTTATGGCCTTCCTTGGGGTTGATGCCGGTGGTTTCGGTATCCAGTACCACTTGGCGGATTTGGCGGGGTTGTTGACTCATGGCGTATCCTATCCGCAAAACGCTTTGAGCAATTCGCTTTGCACTTGATAAATGGGTTGATCGCCGGCGCGCAAATGCCGGTATTGGCCGTCGCTTTGCAGTTGCCAGGCTTGGGCGTTATCTCTGAGATACGCATCCAGGTCGTTTAGAATTCGTTCCGCAATCCGCTTGTCGGCGATAGGGAAACAGACCTCCACGCGGCGGAACATATTGCGGTTCATCAAATCGGCGCTCGAGGCGTATACAGCCCAGTCGCCGCCGTTGCAAAACGCATAGATGCGGGTATGTTCCAGGAAGCGGCCGACGATGGAGCGTACTTCGATATTCTCAGAAACACCCGGCACGCCGGGGCGTATACAGCAAACCCCGCGCACGATCATTTTGATTTCCACGCCGGCTTGCGAGGCGCGGTACAGGGCTTGTATGGCCTGCTCCTCAACCACGGCATTGACCTTGATGATAATCTTGGCCGGCTTGCCTTTTTTGGCGTTCTCGATTTCCCTGTCAATCATCTTCATGATGCCGTGATGCAAAGTGAACGGCGATTGCAGAAGTTTATTGAGTTTGCTGACCTTGCCTAAACTGGTCAATTGCATGAATACCCGGCGCACGTCTTCGCCTAGTTCTTTTTCGCAGGTAAACAACCCATAGTCGGTATAAAGCCGGGCGGTTTTTGGATGGTAGTTGCCGGTGCCCAGATGCACATAATTACGTAATGTGCTGCCTTCCTTGCGCAAGACCATGCACATTTTTGCGTGGGTTTTATACCCAACCACGCCATATACCACGTGCGCGGCGGCTTCTTGCAGTTTCGCGGCCAGACCGATATTGTCTTTTTCATCGAAACGCGCCCGCAACTCGATGACAACCGTGACTTCCTTACCGGCGCGGGCAGCCTTGATCAACGCTGCAACGATAGGCGAGTCCACGCCGGTCCGATACAAGGTTTGTTTGATGGCTAATACATCCGGATCCGCAGCGGCTTGACGAATGAAATCCACTACCGGCGAGAAAGACTCGTACGGATGATGTAACAAAATATCCTGCTTGCGGATGCTGGCAAAAATGTCCTTATTGCGACCTAGCGCTGACGGTGTGCTGGATTTAAACGGCGTAAATTTCAGATCGGGCCTTTCGACCATGTTCAATATAGTTTGGATACGGCTTAGATTGACCGGGCCGTTGGCTAAAAATAGTCGGTCAGGTTTTAAATCAAAACGCGCTAACAAGAAATTCACAGTTTCTTCGGGACAATTGCCGTCGATTTCCAGACGCACTTCATCGCCGTAATTGCGCATCGCCAATTCGCCTTCCACGGCCAACATCAAGTCGTCGATCGCGTCGTCGTCGACAAAAAAATCGCTGTTGCGCGTGACCCGGAATTGATAGCAGCCCTTAACCATCATGCCGTTGAACAACTCGTTGACGAAAGCATGAATAATGGAGGACAGAAACACAAAATCGTAAGGGCCGCTATCGGTATCTGTGACAGGTAATTGCACAATACGGGGCAGGGCACGCGGCGCCTGCAAAATCGCCCGGCCGCTGTTCCGCCCAAACGCGTCTTTGCCGGTGAGGGAGATGATGAAATTTAAACTCTTGTTCAAAATCCGCGGAAACGGGTGGGCGGAATCGAGCCCGACCGGAGTCAGAATCGGCAACAGCTCTTCGTTGAAATATTTTTCCAACCAGATTTTTTGCGCCGGGCTCCAGCGGTCACGCCGCAGGAAACGAATATTTTCGGTTTCCAGGCAGGGGATCAGTACTTCGTTAAGCACCCGATATTGCTCGGCGACCAGTTCGTGGGCTTTGATCGAGATTTTTTCGAATTGCTCGTTAATGGTTAAGCCGTCGGAACTGACCAGATTAGGATCCATTTCCGCCATTTGTATCAAGCTGGCGACGCGTACTTCGTAAAACTCGTCCAGGTTGGAACAAGAAATGCATAAGTAATTCAGCCGTTCCAATAGGGGCAGCGTTTCGTCCAGGGCTTGAGCGAGCACCCGAAAATTGAACTCCAATAAGCTGTGTTCGCGGTTGATATAAAGCTCGGGACTAGTTAGATCGATTGATTCCATGTCGGCTGCTGGTTGGATTGGGGTCAGTCGATTATAAATGAAATTTTTTAGCCTTGGGTTACAGCGGCGCTTGAGGTCTGGAACTTGCTATAATCGCCGCCGTAACCTTAACCGGACGTTAAAGTCATGAATTTCCCAACCATAGAATCTTTTGTCGGAAATACGCCATTGGTGCGTCTGCAACGCCTGCCGGTCGCCGGCGGCAATACTATTTTGGTGAAGCTGGAAGGTAACAATCCGGCTGGTTCGGTTAAAGACCGCCCAGCCTTAAGTATGATTCAACATGCCGAAGCGCGCGGCGAGATCAAGCCGGGTGACCGCTTGATCGAAGCCACCAGCGGCAATACCGGCATTGCCTTGGCGATGGCGGCGGCGATTAAGGGTTATAAGATGACCTTGATCATGCCGGACAATATGAGCTCGGAACGCATCGCGTCAATGAAATCCTACGGCGCGGAAATCATCCTGACGCCAGCAAAAGGCAGCATGGAAGGCGCTATCGATTTAGCTCGAGCCATGGAAGCGCGCGGCGAGGGGCGGATTCTGGATCAATTCGCCAACCCCGATAATCCGTTGGCGCATTACGAAGGTACCGGCCCAGAAATCTGGCGCGACACGCACGGCAAAATTACGCATTTCGTCAGCTCTATGGGCACTACTGGTACCATTATGGGCACTTCCCGATATTTGAAAGAGCAAAATCAAGATATTCAAATCGTCGGCGTGCAGCCGGAAGGTGACTCAAAAATCCCCGGCATTCGCCGTTGGCCTAAGGAATATTTACCCAAAATATTTGAATCGGTAAGGGTGGATAGCATCATCGAAGTCAATCAGCTGAACGCGGAAAACACCACGCGAGCCTTGGCGGCGGAAGAGGGCATTTTTGCCGGCGTTTCGTCCGGCGGCGCAGTTTACGCTGCTTTGCAATTGTCTCAACAAGTTGAAAATGCCTTGATCGTGGCGATAGTCTGCGATAGGGGCGACCGCTATTTATCCACCGGCATTTTTCCAACCTAAACAACACAGCTTTATATTGGGTTACACCACGCTAACCCAAGCTACCCAATCGAGCAAATGGCCCACAAGAAAAAACTCCCCTTAGACCCCGTCACCGTTACCATAGAATCTTTGTCTCACGATGGCCGTGGTGTCAGCCATGTCAACGGCAAAGTTGTGTTCATCGATGAAGCCTTGCCCGGCGAAACCCTGGAATTTGTCTATACCGACAGCCGCAAAGATTACGCGGAAGGAAAGGTGGTTAATTTACTGACCCGTTCGGAACATCGGGTAGAGCCTGCTTGTCCGCATTTCGGCAGTTGCGGCGGTTGCAGTTTTCAACACGTTGACGACGCCGAACAGATCAACTTTAAAGAAGACTTGCTCCGCGATCAGTTCCGCCGCATCGGCAAAGTTGAGATTCCGCAAATCTGGGAAGCGCTGACCGGCCCGCATTGGGGTTATCGTAGCAAAGCCCGGATGGGCGTGAAGTGGGTGGCGAAAAAGAATCGGGTGTTAGTGGGCTTTCGTGAACGGCGTAATCCATTTTTAGCGGAAATCGATAGCTGCAAAGTGATGAATCCCATCGTCGGCGAAAAGCTGATTGCCCTAGGCGAGATGATCGCTGGTCTAACAGTGAAAGATAAAATTCCGCAAATCGAAGTCGCTATTGGCGACAACGAATGCGTGCTGGCGTTTCGAGTACTGGAACCGCCTACCGACGCCGATAAACAGAGGCTGCGCGAATTTGCCCATCAGCATCAGGTCAGCATTTGTTTGCAACCAAAAGGTCCTGATACTATCGTGCCTTTGGACGGCGAACCGGAAGTCATCCCGAGTTATGCCCTAGCCGAGCAGGGCGTTAAATTCAATTTCCGTCCGGCGATGTTCACCCAGGTCAATTACCAAATTAATCAAAAAATGGTGACCCGTGCCTTGGCAGCGCTGGAATTGACCAAGGACGATAGGGTGTTGGATTTATTCTGCGGTTTGGGTAACTTCACCCTGCCGCTGGCAACCCAGGCCGGACAGGTGGTGGGGGTGGAAGGCGACTTGCCGCTGGTCAAACATGCCCGCGAAAATGCTAAGTTGAATAATCTGGACAATGTCGAGTTTCATGTCTCCGATTTGACCAAGGACCTGAAAGACCAACCCTGGTCAAAGCAAAAGTTCACTAAAGTGTTGCTGGATCCTTCTCGGGCCGGTGCATCGGAAGTGTTACACAACTTAAAACACTGGCGGCCGGAGCGCATCGTTTACGTGTCTTGCAATCCGTCTACATTGGCACGCGATGCCGGGATTTTGGTAAACGAGCTGGGTTACAAGCTGGTGAAGGCTGGGGTGATGGATATGTTTCCGCAAACCGCGCACGTCGAATCGATAGCCTTGTTTGTAAAATGATTCCCGGTGCTGAGGCAGCCAACACAGCACGGTATATGGAGGTTTCCATTGCCGAGCAACGCCTGCGTTTATTAGACAATGGCGCGCTGCTTGCCGAGTTTCCGGTGTCTACCGCCAAAAACGGTCCCGGTGAGAAAAAGGGTAGCTACTGCACGCCTACCGGCTGGCATAAAATCCGCGCCAAAATCGGTGCAGGCTTGCCGATCAATAGCGTGCTGGCCGGCCGTCGACCGACCGGCGAAATCTACACGCCCGAATTAGCCTTGCTGCATCCGCAACGCGACTGGATCCTTAGTCGCATTCTCTGGTTGGGAGGCCTGGAACCCGGCAAAAACCGCTACGGCGATGTCGATTCCACTTGGCGCTACATCTACATTCACGGCACCCCGGATGGGCTGATGCAAGGCAAGCCGGAATCGCATGGGTGCCTGCGCATGCTTAACGCCGACGTCATTACCTTATTCGACTACGTCGCGGTTGGTTGCCGGGTATGGATTCATGAATAGTTACCTAATTTTATGCCGCGCATCGTTTTAGGCATCGAATACGACGGCAGTGCCTATGCCGGCTGGCAATGGCAAAACGGTAAAGCCACTGTGCAAGGCCAACTGGAACAGGCCTTGAGTAAAATTGCTAATCAGCCGATTACTGTTCTTTGCGCGGGCCGCACCGATGCCGGCGTCCATGCTTTAGAACAGGTGGTACATTTCGATTGTGAGGTCGAGCGTGACATGCATGCTTGGCTGATGGGCGGTAATAGTCAATTGCCCGACGATATTCGCATCACGTGGGCGCAATTGGCGCTCGGTGATTTTCATGCGCGTTACAGCGCCATCGCTCGTGCTTATCGATATGTGATTCTGAATCGACCCATGAAGTCGGCCTTATTAAGAACCCAGGCCACCTGGTGCTACCAGTCGTTGGACGAACAGGCCATGCATCAGGCGGCGCAAGCACTGCTGGGCGAACACGACTTTTCCTCGTTCCGCGCGCAAAGTTGTCAGTCGGTGAGTCCCAATCGTTTAATGCATTTTATCGATGTCTACCGAGACGAGCAGCGAGTGATCATTGATTTATGCGCCAACGCTTTTCTGCATCATATGGTGAGAAATATCGCCGGAGTACTGATGGAAATCGGCATGGGGCGAAGGTCTGGCGCTTGGACCAGCGAGTTGTTGGCTATTAAAGACCGCTCACAAGCGGCAGTCACCGCGCCCCCTCATGGCTTGCACCTGGCAGCCGTGTATTATCCTGAATGTTACGGCATAGGCAAAAATGCGCTATTTGATAAATTACCGGCCGGAGTGAAACGCTATGATTGAAATCTAGCTTGCAGAGAACATTGTTGTTCTCGTGGACCCTGCGCTGTTGGGGAATATTCGGCCCGTCCGCGCAGCGGAACAATCCGCCTGATTGCGTCATCCCCATCCGTATCGCCATGAACGAAGGCCTATTCATGCGCGGAATCGATTCCAACAAGGCCCACACCCCGGGTGCCAAAATAGCAGGCTACTGGTTCGGTAAAACACCGTCAGTTGACTACTTATCCGATAAAAGCAAGTTTTATACTATAAAGATTTGGCAATTCGCCATGGCCGTATACTTGGCAGAATGGCGCGCAAGCCATTTTACAACGCTCTAAAACTAATAAGGCATTCAGGCAAGTAATGTTAACTTGCGCATTCATAGTTGTGGCTTGCCCTTTGGCCTTTAGACTTAGCACTTAAGCCATTTCGGCTAGTGCTTTTGGCAAAACGCCGAGGGTGTAAGAATTTTTGTGTAAACGGCCCTGAGGTAGGAAACTACCGATCCTGACAAGGAGGAAACCATGACCGTATCATCAAAAGCCATACCGGATGACCTACTCGACGCCTTGATGTC
>Ga0123388_1116307_pt1 | contig 12856 bp, 12 predicted proteins | sample T0HHNO3metaT_FD_89916 | JGI IMG/M metagenome (GOLD analysis project Ga0123388, IMG submission 89916) | Methane-oxidizing artificial microbial communities from Washington, USA to study methane cycling - T0-HHNO3 metaT (Metagenome... | ecosystem: Engineered > Modeled > Simulated communities...
CCCGGTGATCATCAAGGCCGCCGGCGGCGGCGGCGGCCGCGGCATGCGCGTGGTCCATGCCGAGGGCGCGCTCAACAGCGCCATCGCCACCACCAAGGCCGAGGCCAAGGCGGCTTTCAGCAACGACCAGGTGTACATGGAGAAATTCCTGGAGAACCCGCGCCACGTGGAAATCCAGGTGCTGGCCGACGGCCAGGGCGGCGCCATCCACCTGGGCGAGCGCGACTGTTCGATGCAGCGCCGCCACCAGAAGGTGGTCGAGGAAGCGCCCGCGCCCGGCATCAGCGAGGAACAACGCAACCAGATCGGCAAGGTCTGCGTGGATGCGTGCCTGCGCATCGGCTATCGCGGCGCGGGCACCTTCGAATTCCTGTACGAGAACGGCCACTTCTACTTCATCGAAATGAACACCCGCATCCAGGTCGAACATCCGGTCACCGAACGCATCACCGGCATCGACCTGGTCTGTGAGCAACTGCGCATCGCCGGCGGCGAGAAGCTGTCGATCAAACAGTCCGACATCGTCATGCGCGGCCATGCCATCGAATGCCGCATCAACGCCGAGGACCCGGACACGTTCGCGCCCAGTCCGGGCCTGATCACCGGCTTCTATCCGCCCGGCGGTCCCGGCGTGCGCGTGGACACCCACATCTACACCGGCTACCGGGTGCCGCCGAACTACGATTCGATGATCGGCAAGCTGATCGTGCACGGGCCGGACCGCGAGACCGCCATCGCCCGCATGCGCGTGGCCCTGAGCGAGATGGTGGTCGACGGCATCAAGACCAACATCCCGCTGCAGCAGACCATCATGCGCGACACCGGCTTCCAGGCCGGCGGGCAGAACATCCACTACCTGGAAAAACGCCTGGCCGAGCGCAAGAACAAGAGCATCGCGCTGGTCTAAGCCGCATCGCAACCAGGCAACCTCCAACTTTCATTGAAGAGGCATCACGCGTGGCGGCGCGCGTATCCCCTGATTGCGCGGCGCGCTGGCCCCACACTGCAACTCAAGCAAGCGGCCGGCAGGACTCCGGCGCCTACTTCAGCGCCGGATCTGGCCTGCCACTCGCCGGGCGCGCTCCGACGCTCGAAGCCGGGCTGCCGACCACGATGTCTTCCGACGACCCGTCCGGCCACACGATCCTGAAGGTCGTGCCGGACGGCAACGACGAGAACGGCGCGCCACTCGTGGCGCGATAGACCGCGGCCGCCTGGCTGGCACCCTGCATCCTGATCTCCTGCGGTGCCCGTGCGGACACGACGGATATCTGGGTCAATCCGCGATATTTCGGACTGACGGTGTCGATGACGACGCCTGCCGCGAAAGCGACATAGGCCACGAACAGAAGCAACCAGAACCAGTTCCTGGCCTTCTGCACGAATCGCTTGTGGTTCATTTCGGTACTCCAATATCAGCCAACAGGCTATCCACCATTTCGTCCAAGGTGTCCGCACCCTGCCGCGGGACCGCGGCATCCAGCACGAACGTGTAAAAATCCTGGGAAGCATTGCGCGAACAGATGCCGCCGTTGGCGCAATACGACGTCATCAGCACGCCACCGGCACTGCAGTCGGCGCCCAGGCGGCACGCGGCCAGCTGCCACGCCAGCTCTGAATACTGGGAGCCCGACACCACGCCGAAATAGGCCTCTCTTCCGCTGGCCGCTATGCCCATGGCCGGGGAAAGGGCCAGATAGGCCTCCGGCTCGGCGGAATGCAGTACGCGCCCGACCAGATCCTGCGCATATTCGTTGCTGGCCGACAAAGGCTCGCCCATGGACAACAGCGCCGCCTCGGCCGCCAGGCTGCCGGCGCGCGCCGCGGCAAGGCGCTTGGCCCGCAGGGTATCCATCGACAACCCGTCAGCCGGAACGAATCGCCGGCAACGTTGGCTGATCCGATCCCGGGTGGCGGCCATGGCCGCGGTGGCGGCTCCCTTCAGCGCATGGATCGCACGGCTGTCGTGCGCATATCCGGCAGGATCGGAGGCATAGGTTGCGCAGTAGTCCAGCACGCGACTGGCATTCCACAAAGCGCGTGGATCGCCGGCGGCTTCCAGGGCCCGAAGACCCTGCAGATAGGCGTACAGATCAGTGGCGCCTTCAAAATCCATGCGCACGTCGCGGCGTTCCTGCATCCGCTCGCCGGACCGCCCAGGCATGGGCGCGGCGGAGACCACCTGGCCGCGCAGGTCCTTCGCCGTGTACGGGACTGCTTCCGCGGGGTCGGCAACGCCGCGATTCCAGCCTGCCAACGCCAGCAAGCTAAGGGCCGCGAGCAGAAGCAACGTCGATGTGATCCTGGGAACGTGCATGGGACGGGCAGAAAGACCTGCTTGCGGATCCTTGGCAAGGAGCGGTGCGGCAGGACGTCGGCGGAAATACGTCATTCCGCTATCATCCCCGGCAGGCGCTGCGGAAAACCGGCGCTGTGTCCAGTTTAATCCAGTCCCCGCGCGCAAACGCATCCCGCCATGCCGGCGCCGTTCGTTTTCCAGCCCTTTAACCACCGAGCGGCCCCATGCCCTACCTAGAACTCTCCCTGCGCTGCAGTGAATCCGAACAGCCGCGCTATGAAAATGCGCTGGAAGACGTCGGCGCGCTTGCCGTGACCTTGCTGGACGCCGACGCCGACACCAGCAACGAGCAGGCAATCCTGGAGCCTGGCGTCGGCCAGACGCCGTTGTGGCATGCGCTGGTGTTGACCGCGCTGTTCCCGGCCGAGGCCGACGCGCTGGCCTTGCTGGCGGCGCTGGAATCGTCCGACCCCGGCCTCGACTGGTCCACCACCGCATTCCGTAGCGTTGATGACCAGGACTGGGAACGCGCGTGGATGGACCAGTACGTGCCGCTGCGTTTCGGCGCGCGCACTTTCATCGTGCCCTGGAACCATGACCTGCCCGAGGAGGCCGACAATGCCGAAGCCGCCGTGGTGCGGCTCGATCCCGGGCTGGCATTCGGCTCAGGCACCCATCCGACCACCGCGCTGTGCCTGCGCTGGCTGGACGGCCTGGCAGGCGAGGAAAAACTGCGCGGTGCCACCGTGCTGGATTTCGGCTGCGGCTCGGGCATCCTGGCCTTGGCCGCACTGAAGCTGGGCGCGGCCCGCGCCGTGGGCGTGGACAATGATCCGCAGGCCCTGATTTCCACCTTCGACAACGCCGAGCGCAATGCCGTCGGTGCGCAGCTGTCGGTTTACCTGCCGCAGGACGAGCCCCTCGCCACCTACCCGGTGGTGGTGGCCAATATCCTGGCGTCCGCGCTTGATGTACTGGCCGACACCCTGGCCGCGCGCGTCGCGCCCGGCGGTTGCATCGCCCTGTCGGGCATCCTGCACGGACAGGAGGACGAACTGCTGGCCCGCTACGGGCAATGGTTCGATGACCTGGCCGCGACCCGCGATGGCGACTGGATGCGCATCGTCGGCAAGCGTCGTTGATGGCTGCGTGCCGGCCAGCGCCTACCGTGATGGATTGCCTCGTGATTGAATAGCGGCATGTTCTTTTCCTGCCCCCATTGCCGCGAGCTGGTCGCCACCGATCGCGAAACCCGCCAACCGCCTGAGCTGTGCCCGCGTTGCGGCGGGGCGATGCAGGAACAGAAAAACGAGGACGACGCAGCGGTATCGACCGTCGGCGGCGCACCGAGCTTCGCCAGTTTCCTGCGCGGCGGGGATACGGCCACTTCCGCTGCCCCCGCATCCGGCGCAGCGCCTCCGGCAGACCCTGTGCAAGAAGAGCTGGGCGAAGCGCCGGCCCCGGCACAAGCCGCCGTGTTGCCCGGCGAAAAAGAAAGCAGCGATGCTTATGACGCGTTCGAGGCCGCGCCGGTCACGCAGGCCGAGGCGGCCTCACCGGTGGCAGCCATGGCCATGCCTCAGCCGCCAGCAGCAGAACTGTCGCGCGAACCTGCTCCCAGCTTCATGCGGTCGTCTTCCCGGGCCGCCGTGCCACGCACGGCGAAGTGGCAATGGGTCGCGGTGTTCGCGCTCGCCGTCATGCTGATGACCCAGGTGCTGGTGGCCGATCGCGCCCGCCTGGCGGCCGATGCGGGCTGGCGGCCGTTGGTCCTGACCCTGTGCAATGTGCTCGGTTGCTCGGTACCCGATTGGCACCAACCCGGTGCAATCTCCATGCTCAGTCGTGACGTGAGTCCAATCGCAGGCAGCGCCGGTGGACTCAACGTGCGTGCCACGTTCCGCAACGATGCACGCTGGCCGCAACCCTGGCCCGTGCTGTTGCTGTCCTTGTCCGATGCCGACGGGCGGGTGCTGGGTTCGCGCGCCTTCCTGCCTGGCGAATACCTGGGTGCCGAGGCAACGCAGACCGCGCTGGCGCCGGGGCAGAGCGCACGTATCGCACTGCAATTACGCGAGCCCAATCCCGATGTGGTGGCGTTCTCGTTCGACTTCCGCTAGTCCAAAGCAGAATCGGAAACAAAGGGATGCACGGCCGCAGATCACGCGCTAGACTCCCCACCCCGTCGAAAACCACCTGAGAGTGCGATGGGCCATACACCCATCGTTTAGCCCCGGGGATCTTCCTTAGTGAATGCCGCCGCACGCCATGACACCAGCCGTGGCACCCCCAGACCGCCGTTGCGCGACCATGTGGCCCAATCGGTGCGACGCTACCTGCGCGACCTGGACGGCAGCGATGCGGACGACGTGTATGAAATCGTGCTGCGCGAAATGGAAATCCCCCTGTTCGTCGAAGTGTTGAACCACTGCGAAGGCAACCAGAGCCGCGCCGCGGCACTGCTGGGCATCCATCGCGCCACCCTGCGCAAGAAGCTCAAGGACTACGGACTGGTCTGAGTCCATCTCGCCGGCACGCTGCCTGCGCGCGGTGGTGCTGCATCGCGGAAGTTATAATTCGCGCCACCTTTCCCGCGCGTGGTTTTTCGATGACTTCCGACTCGCATCCCGTCCACCCCGTGAATATCCGGCGGGCCCTGCTGTCCGTTTCCGACAAGACCGGCCTGGTCGAGCTGGCTACCGCATTGGCCGCGCGCCAGGTCGAACTTTTGTCCACCGGCGGCACTGCCAGGACATTGCGTGACGCCGGACTGCAGGTGCGCGACGTCTCCGAGTTGACCGGCTTCCCCGAAATGATGGATGGCCGGGTCAAGACCCTGCACCCCATGGTCCATGGCGGCCTGCTGGGACGCAGCGGCACCGACGACGCGGTGATGGCCGAACACGGCATCGTCGCGATCGACCTGCTGGTGCTGAACCTCTATCCCTTCGAACAGGTCACTGCCGACCCGGCGTGCACGCTGGATGCAGCGGTGGAGAACATCGACATCGGCGGCCCGGCGATGCTGCGCTCGGCGGCCAAGAATTTTGCGCGCGTGGCGGTGGCCACCGATCCGTCGCAGTACCACGCCATCGTGCGCGAGCTTGACGAAAGCGGTGGCGCGCTGTCGGCGCACACGCGTTTCCAGCTGTCGGTGGCTGCCTTCAATCGGGTCGCCCAATACGATGCGGCGATCAGCAACTACCTTTCCGCCGTGCGCGACCCGGCCACGCCCATCCCGCTGCGCGACGAGTTCCCGGCGCAGATGAATTCCACCTTCGTCAAGGTCATGGACCTGCGCTATGGAGAGAATCCGCACCAGGCCGGCGCCTTCTATCGCGACCTGGGCCCGGTGCCCGGCACGCTCGCCACCTTCCAGCAGTTGCAGGGCAAGGAACTGAGCTTCAACAACCTGGGCGATGCCGATGCAGCGTGGGAATGCGTGCGCCAGTTCGAGGCGCCGGCCTGCGTCATCGTCAAGCATGCCAATCCCTGCGGCGTGGCCGTCGGCGTGGCCTGCGGCGATGCCTATGAACTGGCCTACGCCACCGACCCCACCAGCGCGTTCGGCGGCATCATCGCCTTCAACCGCACCCTGGATGCGGCCACTGCCAGGGCTATCCTCGACCGCCAGTTCGTCGAAGTGCTGATCGCACCGGACTACGAGCGGGGCGCGCTTGACTACGCCAGCAAGAAGGCCAATGTGCGCGTGCTGAAGATCCCGCACGGCGCCGGACTCAACAACTACGACAGCAAGCGCATCGGCTCGGGCCTGCTGCTGCAGTCCTCGGACAATCGCGGCATGAGCGCGGACGAGTTGAAAGTGGTGACCCGGCGCGCGCCGACCGAAGCCGAGTTGCGTGACCTGCTGTTCGCCTGGCGCGTGGCCAAGTACGTGAAGTCCAACGCCATCGTCTATGCCCGGGACAACCGCACCATCGGCGTGGGCGCAGGCCAGATGAGCCGCGTGTACTCGGCGCGCATCGCCGGCATCAAGGCCGCCGACGCACACCTGGTGGTACCGGGTTCGGTGATGGCTTCCGATGCCTTCTTCCCGTTCCGCGATGGCATCGATGCCGCCGCCGAGGCCGGCATCAGGGCGGTGATCCAGCCCGGCGGCTCGATGCGCGACAATGAAGTGATCGCGGCCGCCGACGAACACGGGCTGGCGATGGTGTTTACCGGCGTGCGCCATTTCAGGCACTGATCGCCGGCGCCGTCCCGGCGTAAGCTGGACGCATTGGACTGCGGGCTGCGTTTGTACGCGTCAAATGGAACACACGAAGCAAGATGAACCTGGATCCCGGCGTTCGCCGGGATGACGACTTCGGGAGATGCGTGCATGAAAGTACTTGTCATTGGTTCAGGCGGTCGCGAGCACGCGCTGGCCTGGAAGCTCGCGCAATCGGACCGGGTCACCGAAGTCATTGTCGCCCCCGGCAACGCGGGTACGGCGACCGAGGAAAAATGCCGCAACGCCAACGTGGCGGTGAACAACATCGAGGGCCTGGTGGCGCTGGCGCGAAACGCGAAGGTTGCCCTGACCGTGGTCGGCCCCGAGATTCCTCTGGTGGCCGGCGTGGTGGACCGCTTCCGGGAAGCAGGCCTGCGCATATTCGGGCCGACGGCGGCCGCCGCGCAGCTGGAAGGCAGCAAGGCCTACGCCAAGGATTTCCTGGCCCGGCATGGCATTCCTACCGCGTTCTATTCGGTCTTCACCGAAGTCGAGCCCGCGCTTGCCTACGTGCGCGAGCAATCAGAAAAAAGCGGGGGCGCGCCGATCGTGGTCAAGGCCGATGGCCTGGCCGCGGGCAAGGGCGTGATCGTGGCGATGACCCTGCAGGAAGCAGAGCAGGCGGTGACCGACATGCTGTCGGGCAATGCCTTCGGCGATGCGGGCGCGCGCGTGGTCGTCGAGGAATTCCTGGACGGCGAGGAAGCCAGCTTCATCAGCATGGTCGATGGCGTGACCGCGCTGCCGATGGCTACGTCGCAGGACCACAAGCGCGTGGGCGACGGCGACACCGGCCCCAATACCGGTGGCATGGGCGCCTACTCGCCCGCACCGGTGGTCACGGCCGAGGTGCATGCACGGGTGATGCGCGAGGTGGTCAATCCCACCGTGCAGGGCATGTTGGCCGACGGGATTCCCTTTACTGGCTTCCTGTATGCCGGGCTGATGATCGACGCCAATGGGGCGCCGAAAGTGATCGAGTTCAACGTACGCTTCGGCGACCCGGAAACGCAGCCGGTGATGATGCGCCTGCAGTCGGAGCTGCTCGGCCTGCTGGAAGCGGCCATCGACCAGCGCCTGCACGAAACCGAAATCCAGTGGGACCCGCGCCCGGCGCTGGGCGTGGTGATGGCCGCCGGCAACTATCCCGACACGCCGCGCCTGGGCGACATCATCAACAGCTGGGACGTACCGGACATCGAGGACACCAAGGTCTTCCATGCGGGCACCCGGCTGGAAGGCGACCACGTAGTGACCTCCGGTGGTCGCGTGCTGTGCGTGTGCGCGCTCGGCGACACCGTGGCCGATGCGCAGCGCAAGGCCTATGCGGAAGTCTCCGGCATTTCCTGGACCGGCGAATTCCATCGCCACGACATCGGCTGGCGTGCCATTGCCCGCTCTTGATCGCGCAGGATGGGACTTGCCCGGGATGCTGTAGCGCGACCGCCACAGGGCATCGCCCCCCGACAACGCCCCTACGGGACACAAATGTTCTGCTAGGCTCGCCCGCATCCAAGGAGCGCGCATGTCGAGCCACAGCCAGTTCGCACTATTGAAGCAACGGCGCTTCCTGCCGTTCTTTGCCACCCAGGCCTTCGGTGCCTTCAACGACAACGTCTACCGGCAGGCCATCATCGGCCTGCTGTTCTATCTGGGCATCAGCGCCGACGAACGCACGCTTTACACCAACCTGGCGCCGGCACTTTTCATCCTGCCCTATTTCCTGTTTTCCGCCACGGCCGGCCAGATCGCCGAAAAGCTCGAGAAATCCAGGCTGATCCGCATCACCACCATGATGGAAATCGGGATCATGTCGTTGGCCGCGATCGGCTTCATGACCCAGAACATGGTCGTGTTGCTGGTGGCGCTGTTCTGCACCGGCCTGCAATCGACGCTGTTCGGCCCGGTGAAATATTCGATCCTGCCTTCAGTGCTCAAGCCCGAGGAGTTGACCGGCGGCAACGGCCTGGTGGAAATGGGCACCTCGATCTCGATCCTGATCGGCATGATTTCCGGCGGCCTGATCTTCAAGCTTGCCGGGGACCAGGGCCCGGTGGTCGCCGCCACGGCGATCATCGTGCTGGCGGTGTGCGGCAACCTGGTCAGCCGCGCCATTCCGCGGGTCGAACCCGGCGCGCCCGACCTCAAGATCAACTGGAACCCGATTCCTGAATCATTGGCGGTGCTGCGCCTGGCCCGCAAGCAGGTCGCGGTGCGTAATTCGATCCTGGGCGTGTCCTGGTTCTGGTTCGTCGGCACCGTGCTGACCTCGCAGCTGCCGACCTACGCCGAGGTCAACCTGGGCGGCTCGGAAACCCTCTACATCTTCGCCCTGGCGCTGTTCTCCATAGGCACCGGCGTGGGTTCGCTGCTGTGCGAGAAGCTCTCTGCACGCACCGTGGAGATCGGCCTGGTGCCACTGGGCGCATTCGGCATCAGCGCGTTCCTGCTGGACCTGTATTTCGCGCGCAGCGGGGCGCCCGTGGCCACCGGCTTGACCCTGCCTGCCTTCGTGGGCGCGGCCGGCAGCTGGCGGATCATCGTGGACCTGGTCGGCATCGGCCTGTTCACCGGCTTCTTCGTGGTGCCGTTGTTCGCGCTGATCCAGAGCCGCACGCCGCGCGAGGAGCTGTCGCGGGTGATCGCCGGCATGAACATCCAGAACGCGGCCTTCATCGTGCTGGCGGCGGTGGTCTGCATCGTGCTGCAGCGGTTCCTGGGCTGGACCATCCCGCAACTGTTCCTGGCCCTGGCGATCGCCAACGCGGTGGTCGCGATCTACATCTTCACCATCGTGCCCGAGTTCCTGATGCGCTTCCTCAGCTGGGTGCTGGTGCGCGCGCTGTACCGGCTGCGCCTGCATGGCATCGAGAAGAACGTGCCGGACGAAGGCGCCGCGCTGCTGGTGTGCAACCACGTCAGCTACCTGGACGCGTTGATCCTGTCGGCCAGCGTGCCGCGGCCGGTGCGTTTCGTCATGTACTACAAGATCTTCAACACCCCGGTGATGAGCTGGCTCTTCCGCACCGCCAAGGTCATTCCGATCGCCGGCGCACGCGAAGACCCCGTCCTCATGCAGCAGGCCTTCGACGAGATCGACGCGGCCCTGGCCGACGGGCAGCTGGTCGGCATCTTTCCCGAAGGTGCCTTGACCCGGGACGGACAGATCGCGCCGTTCAAGTCCGGGGTCGAGCGGGTGTTGCAGCGCGCGAATGAAAGCGGGCGCCCGGTGCCGGTGGTGCCGATGGCGCTGAAGGGCATGTGGACCAGCATGTGGAGCCATCGCGACGGACGCATGCACCGCATGCGCGTCCCGCGGCGTTTTCGCGCGCACGTGGAAGTGATGGCGGGCGAGCCGATCGATGACCGCGGCGTGACCGCCGAACAACTGGAAGCGAAGGTGCGTGCGCTGCGCGGCGATGATGCCTGAGGCTATACCTTGAGTTTCGGCTCGGGTACGCTGGCGACGGGGAAACATGCTTCACCGACGGCGCCGGCGATTCGAGCGGCAACCGTTCACGTGTCAACGGAGTTTTGATGAGCTACCAACCGCCAGCTTCAACCGGCCAGGAATTCGTGCCCAACCATTTGGTGTGGGCCATCCTCAGCACGCTTTTTTGCTGCCTGCCACTCGGCATCGTATCGATTGTCTATGCCTCGCAGGTTGACGGAAAACGTGCAGCGGGAGATATCCATGGAGCACGGGAAGCCTCTCGCAAAGCGGGCAGCTGGGCTATCTGGTCGGCGGTATCCTTGCCCGTGCTGCTGATCCTGTGGTTCGTCCTGTTCGGAGGCCTGGCGGTACTGGGCTCACTGAGCGGCGTCCAATAATAATGACGACCCTGATAGACACACCACGCCACCACCGACACGGAGAACCCCGATGAGCTACGTACCCCCGCCTGTTTCCACCGCCGCGCCCGGCAGTGTTCCCAATCATCTTGCATGGGCAATCATCTCGACCGTGCTGGCCACTTGCCTGTGCTGCCCGCTGGGCCTGGTCGGCATCGTGGCCATCGTCTTCTCTAGCAAGGTCAACAAGCTGCTGGGCCAGGGCGACTTCGCGGCCGCCCAACGGGCCTCGGCCACGGCCAAGACCTGGTGCTGGGTTGCCACCGCGCTGGCGATCATCGGCGTTGTCTGGACCATCTATGCAATCTCCAGCGGCCAGAGCGCCGCGCAGTACCAGCAGATCATGGATGCAATGAAGTCGGCGAGCTGAGCCCAATGCAGATTGGCGCGCTGAAGCCGCTGCGGCTTGCCTTGTTGACAACAGCCGCGCTGGCGGCTGTTGTCGGCGTCTGGCTGTTGCGCACCTTCGACCCGAACGCAGCCGGCAGTCCTTTCCCGGGCTGCATGTTCCATGCCTTCACCGGCTGGTATTGCATCGGCTGCGGCGTGACCCGCGCCCTGCACGCGCTGGTCCACGGCGATGTGGCGCGGGCGTTTTCCATGAATCCGCTTGCCATGTCGATGCTGGCCATCGCGCCCTTGCTGGCCGGCTGGCAGATGGGTTGGCAACCGAGGTGGATGCGGCCGTTGATCGCGGTGGTGTCGGAGCCGAGATTCTGGCTGGTGCTGCTGCCGGTTTATTGGGTCGCCCGCAACCTGCCCTGGTTTCCCTTCACCCTGCTGGCCCCCTAGCCAGCGGCAGTTATAGCGCCGAGCTTGCTCGGCTGCGCTTCGGCAAGACCCCCAGGCAATGGGTTCCCAGAGATCAAGGCGGCAGTTCAGAAGCAGCCGGGCAAGCTCGGCTATGGGGAAGCGGCTGCCTCAGCTGACCCAGCCTGCAATCACGAACAACGCCAGCACCGCCAGCCACAGCAGCAGGATGCGCCAGACCAGGCTCATCGCATCACGCAGTTCCGGAAGTTCGCGCATGGCCTGGACCATGCCTTCCTCGGCGTATTCCTCGGCCTCTTCGGCAAGTTCGCTGCGCACGCTGGCGCGCGCGGCCGCGCCCAGGAAGGCGTTGTCGAGTTGCCAGCGGTTGCCATGGGCCTGGCGCCAGGCAGTGAATACCGCATCGAAATTGCCCACCAGCGCCATCGACAGGGTCATCAACTGCGCGACCGGCCAGTCCAGCGCCGCATACAGGGTGCGCCCGCCAGCCAGCGTGCGTGCAGGCAACAGTTGCGCGTAAGCACCGGCAGCCGAAAATGCAGCCAGCCGGTACAGCAGCGCGCCGAACGGACCCAGCAGCAGGAACCAGAACAGCACGCCAAACCAGCGATGAAGGGCGTTGCGAAACACCGCTTCGACCAGCGCGGGGCCGTCGGCCGCCGCCATCTCGCCCTCGGGCCACAGCCGGGCGATGGCCTCGCGTCGCGTTGACGAATCAGGCGCATCGATGATCGATTCCACGTCCACGTCCAGGTCACGTGGTCCCCAGGCATAGACCAGCGCCGCGATACCGAACAGAAGGCCCGGCAACCCCAGCAGCGGTGCGTGCAGCATCCATTGCAGCAGCGCGACCAGCAGCAAGGGCGGCAACAGCGCCAGGGCGATGCCATAGGGACCGCGCCAGAACCCCCCCGAGCCTGCATTCGCGCCCAGCCATTGCAGCCACTGCCCGAACCAGGCGTAGCGTCGCGCCGAAGTCACCAGCGCCGGCGCGATGTGTCCCAGCACCAGGGCAATGACAACGGCAAGCAAGGTAATCGACATGGGTGTTCCTCCGTGGCCGATTCTAGCTTGCCTTGCCACGGACGGCGTTCCTGCCAGCCGGCAGGAGCGCTGGTTCAGCGATCGCCCGCGGTGACCGTCGCATACCAGTGGTCGATCAGCGAACGGGCGATGGATATCCGCGGCGACAGCAGGATTCCCGATGCATCGTCGCCCTTGCGCAGGCGCGCGGCGGCGATTTCTTCCACCGTGAACCAGCGCGCGTCCTCCAGTTCGCCATCGACTTGCGGCACGTCGGGTTCGGCGTCGGCAACGAAGCCCAGCATGAGCGCGCCCGGGAACGGCCACGGTTGCGCGCCCAGGTAGCGACAGCTGCGGACGCGCACGCGGGTTTCCTCGAATACTTCGCGCACCACGGTCTGTTCCAGTGATTCACCCGGCTCCACGAACCCGGCGACGACCGAATAGCGCTGCGCAGGCCAGCTGGCCTGGCGGCCCAGCAGCAGGCGCTCACCGTCGCTCACCGCCACGATGACCGCCGGATCCACGCGCGGGTAATGGTCTGCACCGCATTGCGTGCAATGGGCGACATAGCCGGCCCGGCGGAATTCGACGACCCCGCCGCAGATGCCGCAATGGCGCGAACGCGAGCGCCAGTGCTGCATGGCGCGCGCGAACGCGAACGCGCTGGCATCGGC
>Ga0123388_1042975_pt1 | contig 12839 bp, 7 predicted proteins | sample T0HHNO3metaT_FD_89916 | JGI IMG/M metagenome (GOLD analysis project Ga0123388, IMG submission 89916) | Methane-oxidizing artificial microbial communities from Washington, USA to study methane cycling - T0-HHNO3 metaT (Metagenome... | ecosystem: Engineered > Modeled > Simulated communities...
CAACCCTGTCCGTGAAGAATGGACGCTAGAAACCTGCCTGCCGAAGAGTTGAACGAACGCCGCCGCGAAGCCGTCAGGCTGCGCCTGGCCGGCATGACCGTGGCCGCGGTGTCGGCCGCGGTGCGTCTGAGCGCGCCTACGGTCATCGCCGCCCACAAGGCCTATCTGGCCGGCGGCTGGGATGCGGTGCTGCTGCGCCGGCGCGGCCGCACCGCCGGCAGCGGCCGCAAGCTTGACGCCACGGTCGAGCGCACGCTGCTGACCGCCATGGTCGGACACCTCCCCGATGCGCTCGGCCTGCCGCAGCGACTGTGGAGCGACGAGGCGGTCGCTGCCTGGTTCGTGCAGCAGGGTCTGTCGGTACCGCCGCGGCGCAGCCTGGGGCGATACCGCGCTGGCTGGGGCCTGCAGCCCGTGCTGTCCGACGACGACGATCGGCAGGTGCACGCGCTGATGAAATCGGTCGCGCGCGACCACGACCCCTTCTGGTGCGGCGTCCTGCCGGGCACCGCTGCCGGGCGCCGTCACTGGCTGCTGTTCGCGCGCGGAAGCCGCGGCCAGCTGCACTGGGCGGCATGCCCACACGTGCCGGAAGCCGACGACTGGACACGCTTCTGGCAACGCCTCGCTGCCGAACGGCAGCGGCCGGTGCACCTGTTGCTGAGTGGCCTGACGCTGACACCGGGTGGCGAACTGGACCGCTGGATGTCGGCACAGACGCCACCGATACGCTGGACTGCGCTGCCGATGTCACCGACCGTGACGTCCGCCGCAGCCCGGTCGTCGAATCCGCCGCAAGTCGTGACGCGCTCGAACGCGCCCATCGCGGCTGCGCCCCATCATTCCGCGATCAAACAGAGAGCGCCCATGCAGACCACACCCGAAGTGATCGATCCCGACACCCTGACCCACCTGCAGCGACTGGAGGCCGAGAGCATCCACATCATGCGCGAGGTGGTGGCCGAGGCCGAAAACCCGGTCATGCTCTACTCCATCGGCAAGGACAGCGCGGTCATGCTGCACCTGGCGATGAAGGCCTTCTACCCGGCGGTGCCGCCCTTCCCGCTGCTGCACGTGGACACCACGTGGAAGTTCAAGGCGATGTACCAGTTCCGCGACGAAATGGCGAAGAAGCTGGGCATGGACCTCATCGTGCATATCAACCAGGACGGCGTCGCCAAGGGCATCAACCCGTTCACCCACGGCTCGGCCATCCACACCGACATCATGAAGACCGAGGGCCTGAAGCAGGCACTCGACAAGTACGGTTTCGACGTCGCCTTCGGCGGCGCCCGCCGCGACGAGGAAAAGTCGCGCGCCAAGGAGCGCGTGTTCTCCTTCCGTACCGCGCAGCACCGCTGGGACCCGAAGAACCAGCGGCCGGAGCTGTGGAATCTGTACAACGCACGCAAGCACAAGGGCGAATCAATCCGCGCCTTCCCGATCTCGAACTGGACCGAGCTCGACATCTGGCAGTACATCTACTTGCAGAACATCCCCATCGTGCCGCTCTACTTCTCGGCGCCGCGCCCGGTGGTCGAGCGCGACGGCACCCTCATCATGGTGGACGACGAACGCATGCCGCTGCGCGCAGGCGAGGTGCCGATGACGAAGAACGTCCGTTTCCGCACCCTGGGCTGCTACCCGCTGACCGGTGCGGTGGAGTCGAATGCATCCTCGCTGACCGAAATCATCCAGGAAATGCTGCTGACCAAGACCTCAGAGCGCCAGGGTCGCGTGATCGACCACGATTCCGCCGGTTCGATGGAAAAGAAGAAGCAGGAAGGGTATTTCTGATATGGCACACGTTTCCGACCTCATCGCCCAGGACATCGGCGCCTACCTGAAGCAGCACGAGCACAAGAGCCTGCTGCGCTTCATCACCTGCGGCAGCGTCGATGACGGCAAGAGCACGCTGATCGGCCGCCTGCTGTACGAGTCGAAAATGCTGTTCGAGGACCAGCTGGCGGCGCTCGAAGCGGACTCGAAGAAGGTGGGCACCCAGGGCGGTGACCTCGACTTCGCGCTGCTGGTCGACGGCCTGGCCGCCGAACGCGAGCAGGGCATCACGATCGACGTCGCCTACCGTTTCTTCTCGACCGACCGGCGCAAGTTCATCGTCGCCGACACGCCGGGGCACGAGCAGTACACCCGCAACATGGTCACTGGCGCCTCGACCGCCGATCTGGCCATCATCCTGGTCGATGCGCGCCACGGCGTGCAGACGCAGACCCGCCGCCACAGCTTCCTGGTGTCGCTGATCGGCATCAAGCGCGTCGTCGTCGCCATCAACAAGATGGATCTGGTCGGCTATTCGGAGGCCACCTTCCGCCGCATCCTCGACGACTACCGCGCCTTCGCCGCCCAGCTCGGGCTGGAGGACATCGTCGCGATACCGATGTCGGCGCTGAAGGGCGACAACATCACGTCACAGAGCGAACAGATGGGCTGGTACCACGGCCCGACGCTGATGGGCTATCTGGAAACGGTCGAGGTCGACCAGAAGCGCCGGCTCAAGGGCCCCTTCCGCCTGCCGGTGCAGTGGGTCAATCGCCCCAATCTCGATTTCCGCGGCTTCGCCGGCACCATCGCCAGCGGCGTGATCGAACCGGGCGCAGCCATCCGTGTGCAGCCATCCGGCCGCACCAGCACGATCAAGCGCATCGTCACCGCCGACGGCGACCTGCCGCGTGCCATCGCCGGTCAGTCGGTCACGCTGGTACTGGACGACGAGGTCGACATTTCGCGCGGCGACGTGATCTCGCACAAAGACGCGCCGGCCGAAGTGGCCGACCAGTTCGAAGCCACGCTGGTGTGGATGCAGGACGAGCCGATGATGCCCGGCCGCGCCTATCTGATGAAGATCGGCACGCGCACGGTCACCGCCACGGTCACCGACATCAAGCACAAGGTGAATGTGAATACGCTGGAACATCTGGCGGCCAAACAGCTGGCGTTGAACGAGATTGCAGTGGTGAAGCTCGGCATTGACCGGCCGGTCGCCTTCGACCCCTACGAATCGGTGCGCGAAACCGGCGGTTTCATCCTGATCGACCGCATCAGCAACGCGACCATAGGCGCCGGCATGCTGCGTTTCGCGCTGCGCCGCTCGCACAACATCCATGTGCAGCACGTCGATGTGGACAAGGCGACCCGTGGCGCGATGAAGGGCCAGAAACCCTGCGTGCTGTGGTTCACCGGTCTGTCCGGCGCCGGCAAATCGACGCTGGCCAACCAGCTCGAAAAGCGTCTGAATGCGCTCGGCCGTCACACCTATCTGCTCGATGGCGACAACGTGCGCCACGGCCTGAACAAGGATCTGGGCTTCACCGAGGCCGACCGCGTCGAGAACATCCGTCGCGTCGCCGAGGTGGCCAAGCTGATGGTGGACGCCGGCCTGATCGTGCTGACCGCCTTCATTTCGCCCTTCCGCTCGGAGCGCCGCATGGCGCGTGGTCTGCTGGAGGACGGCGAATTCATCGAAATCTTCGTCGACACGCCGATCGCGGTGGCCGAGGAACGTGATCCGAAGGGGCTTTACAAGAAGGCGCGACGCGGCGAGATCAAGAACTTCACCGGCATCGATTCGCCCTACGAAGCGCCGGAGAACGCGGAAATCCGCATCGACACCAGCGGCCGCGACATCGAACAGACGGTCGATGAAATGATGCAGCGCCTGCGCGATCTGGGCATCCTGATCGACGCCTGACGCCGGCAGTCGCCGCTATCAGCCAGTGAGCGCGCTGCGCCGTGCAGCGCGCTGCAGCGCGTCGATGCAGACCGTCACCCGTTCGCGCGCAGCGCTCAGACTGAGCGCTGCGGCCTGTGCTCCAGCCGCGTCGCCACGCTGCAGGCAATCGATGATGTCGGCGCCCAGTTCGTGCAGTTCACGGTGCGCCACATCGAGGCGCCGATACTCGTCGAGGCTGCCGTAGCGCTGTTCGCCCTCGGCGTGGAACCACAGTCCGAAGCGGCATTGCGTCGGGTCACGCACCTCGACGTCGCTCAGGCGCGCCGTCTGGCCGGCGGCGATCGCCAGCACGTCGTCAGCCCAGCGATTGAAGTCGCGTATCGCGGTAAATAGCGGCCTGTCGTCGATATCCCAGCTGAAATCCCGCCATTCCGTCCACCGCGGGTCCGGCACCCAGGCCGCCAGCCAGGGCAGCAGATCGGCCGCCGGCATCGGTCGCGCGATGCCGTAGCCCTGCACCTGGTGACAGCCCAGACGCATCAGCAGCAGCCCGTGCTCCGCAGTCTCGACACCTTCGGCCACCGATTCCCGACGCAGCGCGCGCGCCAGCGCGATGACCGCCTGCACGACCTCGAAATCGTCCTCGTCGTCCAGCATGTCGAGTACGAAGGACTTGTCTATCTTGACGACGTCGACCGGCAGCCGGCGCAGATAGCCCAGCGAGGCGTAGCCGACACCGAAGTCGTCGATTGCCACCCGCACGCCCAGTCGACGGATGTCGCTGACCACGTTGGCGGCGCGCTCGATGTCGTTCAGCGCCACCGATTCGACCACCTCGATCTCGAGCACGCGACGCGGCAGTTGCGGCTGTTCGGCCAGCAGTTCGGCCAGCCGCATGACGAAGCCCGGCGCCAGCAGATGCGGGGCTGAAATATTGACCGACACGCTGAAGTGCGCACCGGCCGCCCACCAGGTCGCCAGATGGCGCAGCGCGTCGCGGATCACCCACTCGCCGAGACGGTGGATCTCCAGATCGTTGTCGATCAGTGGCAGGAAGCTGTCCGGCGACAGCAGGCCTTCCTCCGGGTGCTGCCAGCGCACCAGCGCTTCGGCACTGACCATGCGCCCTTCGCGCATATCGATGCGCGGCTGGAAGTACAGCCTCATTTCGCCGCGCGTGATCGCCTCGCCGATGCGCTCCTTGCGGCGCAGGCGTTCGACCGATTCCTGGCTGTGCTCGAAATCGAACAGCCGGTAGCAGCGCCCGCCGGCTTGCTTGGCCGCGTACATGGCCTGGTCCGCGTGGCGCAGCAGCGCGTCGGCCTCGCTGTCGTTGAGCGGGTAGAGCGTGACGCCGATGCTGGCCGGCGTGCTCACTTCCTCGCCGGCGAGATGCAGCGGCTCGGCCAGCGCGGCCAGCATGCGTTCGAGACAGGCTTCCATCTCGCCGACATCGCCGAGCGAACCGAGCAGCACGACGAATTCGTCGCCGCCCAGCCGCGCCACCGTGTCGTCCATGCGCACCGACGCGCTGAGGCGGTGCGCGATGGCCTGCAGCAGTTCGTCACCGGCTTCGTGGCCGAGCCGGTCATTGACCGCCTTGAATTCGTCGAGGTCGAGCACGCATACCGCGAGCAGCTTGTCCTGGCGGCGGGCGCGCGCCATGGCCTGGGTCAGGCGATCCTCCAGCAGCAGCCGGTTGGCCAGACCGGTCAGCGGGTCGTGCGTGGCCTGCCAGCGCAGGCGCTCCTGCATGCGGTGGCGGTCGGTGGCGTCACGGAACACGACCACCGCACCGCAGACGCCGCCCTGCGCATCGCGTATCGGCGCGGCCGAGTCCTCGACCACACGCTCCTCGCCACTGCGCGACACCAGCAGCGTTTCGCCTTCCAGCGGCGTCACGACCTGCTGGCGCAGCACCTCGATCGCCGGATCGGGACGCGGCTGTCGGGTGACGCCGTCGACCAGGCGCAGCACCTCCGCCAGCGGTCGGCCCGCCGCCTCGTCGTTGGACCAGCCGGTCAGGTGCTCGGCAACCGGGTTCAGGAAATCGATGCGGCCGTCCTCACCGGTGGAGATCACCGCATCGCCGATCGACAACAGGGTGACGCGCAACCGCTCCTTCTCCGCCGACAGATTCCGCTCCAGCCGGATCCGGGCCGAAATGTCGCGCAGCGTCCACAGCGCCCCCTGCTGCGCGTCGCCGACGCGGATGGGCAGGAAATCGCGCTCGATCACGCGGCCGTCCTTCAGGTGCACGCGCTCGCCGATCACTGCCTCGCCGCGCTGCGCGATGTCGAGTGCACGCTGCACACCGGCCGCACCGTCGGCGAACAGCGCCTGCGCGTCGATCAGCAGGTCCTCGCGTCGCCGACCGATGAAGTCGGCCGGATCTCCCGACACCGACAGCAGATCGCAGAAAGCGTGGTTGCACAGTGCGATACGCCCGTCTGCATCCTCCATCACGACGCCGATGTACATCTGCGCGAGCAGGCTGTAGAGGCGCGATCGCTCGAGCGCGAGGCCGGCTTCGGCGTTCTTCAGCGGCGTGATGTCGGTGTGGGTGCCACTCATCCGCCGGGCGTGTCCGCCGGGGTCGCGCACCGCCGATCCGCGCGACATGATCCAGCGCCAGCCGCCGTCGCGATGTCGTACGCGAATGATGATTTCGTAGACCGGGATGCGCCCTTCGAGATAGTCGTTGATGCGATCGAGAAGGCGCGGCAGATCATCCGGATGAACGCGATCGAGAAAGGCGTCGGGACGATTGCCCAGCTCGTCGTCGGAATAGCCGAGCATCTGCTTCCAGCGCGGCGAGTAATAGACATCGTTACTCGCCAGGTCCCAGTCCCACACGCCGTCGTTCGAGCCCTTGACGGCGAGCTCGAGCCGCTCCTGAGTCTGCTGCAGCACGCGGTCGTTGCGCATCAGCGTATCGAGCGTGTCGTTGATGCCGTCGAACAGGTGACCGAGTTCGTCCTGGCGGCGATGCGACAGACGCTGCGACAGATCGCCTTCACGCACCCGCTCGAACAGGCCGCGTGCGCGGCGCAGGTCCGCGGTCAGACCGCGCGCCAACAGCATGGCCAGCAGGGTGCCGATAACGATGGCCGTCAGCGCATAGAGCGCACCATCGAGCACTGCGCGCTGCAGCGCAACCGCCTCGCTCTGGTGGTTGCGTGCGATGCGCACCCAGCCGACCAGCCGGTCGCCGTAGTGCACGGGCGCCAGCGCGTCGCTCAGTTCCGCCGTCTGCTGCAACAGCCGCGCACCTTGGCCCACGCCCGCAGAAAGAGCGGACAGGCTGAGCGTGTCCGACAACACCGTACCGCTGCGCTCGGCCTCGGTATGGACCAGCACCCGGCCGTCAGGATCCAGATACATCGCGTATTCGATGCCGGGCGAACTGCGCACGCTCTGCAGCAGCTCGTCGAGGCCGGCGAGATCGTTCGCCAGCACCCATTCCCGGCCGCTGCGTGACAGCAGTTCGACCTCGGCCAGCAACGCCTCGCGCGACTGTGCCAGCAGCACCTCGCGCTCACGGCGAACCAGATCGCTGACGAAGAACGAAATCAGCACCGCGTGCAGCACGGCGATCGACAACACCAGCCGACGCGTCAGCGATGCCGTAAACAGCGTGCGCAGTCGGGCGGTGAAGGTAGCGGCGAGCGTCATGGTCCGATCGGGCCTATCAATTCCGCGTAGCGGGCGAGCATCGCCTTCACCGGCGCGTAGCGGGCATCGGTCGCCGGTTCGAAGCCGGCAATCTCGGCATTGACCAGCAGCCGCCGCCCTTCGTCGGTCGCCGCCAGACCGAACAGGAACTGCGCAACACGTTCGACCAGTTCAGGCTCCAGATCCGCCCGCGCCATCAGGCTGTTGTTCGGAAGGTTGTCGGTAACCCAGGCGACCTCGAGCTGGGCAGCGAGCTCCGGGTAGTCCTTCTGGAACGCACGCCAGGGCGGCGGCCAGGTTGCACCAGCGTCAACCAGGCCACGCGCCACGTTCAGGATACTGGATTCCTGCGAGCCGACCGTCCTGACGTCGAGCTGGCGAGCGACGTCGAGACCCGCCTCGCGCAGATGCAGCAGCGGCAGCATGCAGGCCGCCACCGCGGTGCGCGACGGACAGCTGAAGGTCGCCCCGCGCAGGTCGAGCGGCTGCCTGATCGGACTGTCGCGACGCCGCAGTATCAGGCCATGAAAGTCCTCGTCGCCAGACACCTTGCCGAAGACGCGGTAGGCAGGCGCCGCGACCGAGACCGTCTGATAGGGATTGGGCAATGCCAGATCGAGCGTCCGCTCGCGCAGCTTGCGTTCGTAATCCGCGTAGTCACGCGAGGCCTCCAGACGGATCACGACATCGGGCAGCGCTTCGTTGAGCGCTTCGACGATAGGGCCGTAGAGCGCCATCAGACGCCCGGGGTTGTGCAGAGGGTGCACGCCGAAGCTGAGGCGACGCAACTGCGGCACCGCATCGGCTCGTGCGTACTCGGGCCGCTGCACAACCGGCGCGTCGTCGGCACAGCCGGAAAGCAGCGAAACGGCAATTGCGCCCAGTAAAGCGCGCACGCTGCGGCGCAACGTTTCGACGTATCGCCGCTGCATTCGAGCGGCTTCAGGCACCGTCGCAGTTATCAAGTGGTCTCCTGTTCCGCGTCCACGTCAGTGCACATCATGCATTCACTTTGTACCGGATAACGTCAGTCCGTGAGCCGTACTGAAGCGTTGCCGGCAATCGCTGCTTACGTGCAAACAATGCATCAGTGAAAATACCATTTGCGTCGCGCGCGCTATTCCCGTATAAGCACGTCTGTAGGTGATTTCAAGCATGAACGTGTTGTGCGTCGGTTCTCGATTTTCAAGTCAGTACTCCGCTTGCCATATTCCCCTTGAGGTTTCCCTGCGCTACGGTCTTCGCGTGTCGCGATGACTTGTTCAAAACTACGTATTCAAAGGAATTCAAAAATGGCAACTGGTACTGTCAAGTGGTTCAATGACGCCAAGGGTTTCGGTTTCATCTCCCCGGACGACGGCGGTGAAGACCTGTTCGCGCACTTCTCCGCGATCCAGGGCAACGGCTTCAAGTCGCTGCAAGAAAACCAGAAGGTGTCGTTCGAAGTGACCCGCGGCCCGAAGGGTCTGCAGGCCTCCGAAATCAAGCCGCTCTGATTCTTCAGACGGTTGAGATCGCCGCAAGGCGATCCGCACTGAAAGAAAGCGCACCTCACGGTGCGCTTTTTTTTCGCCCCTAGCCCTCGTCCGGCAAATGGTGCAGGCGAAAAAAAAGCCCCGCCGAAGCGGGGCTTCCTGCTGCAGCGCCGATTACTTTTCCTTGGCGTGCGCAGCGAACTTCAGCCAGGTATCGACCACCGTGTCCGGGTTCAGCGACACGCTCTGGATGCCCTCGTCCATCAGCCACAACGCGAAATCCGCGTGGTCGGACGGGCCCTGACCGCAGATGCCGACATACTTGCCCAGACGGTTGGCGGTACGGATCGCCATCGACAGCAGCATCTTGACCGCGGGGTCGCGCTCGTCGAAGGCGCCAGCCACCAGGCCGGAATCGCGGTCCAGACCCAGCGTGAGCTGGGTCAGGTCGTTCGAGCCGATCGAGAAGCCGTCGAAGTGCTCGAGGAACTGTTCGGCCAGCAGCGCGTTGGACGGGATCTCGCACATCATGATCAGGCGCAGGCCGTTCTCGCCGCGCTTCAGCCCGTGCTCGCCGAGCAGCTTCACCACTTCGGCCGCCTCGCCGACGTTGCGGACGAAGGGCACCATCAGTTCGACGTTGGTCAGACCCAGCTCGTCGCGCACGCGACGCATCGCGCGGCACTCGAGCTCGAAGCAGTCGCGAAAGCTGTGCGCGATATAGCGCGACGCACCGCGGAAGCCCAGCATCGGGTTCTCTTCGTCCGGCTCGTAGATGTCGCCGCCGAGCAGCTTCTTGTACTCGTTCGACTTGAAGTCGGACAGGCGCACGATGACCGGCTTCGGCCAGAAGGCGGCGGCGATGGTGGCCACGCCTTCGACCAGCTTGTCCACGAAGAAGGCTTCCGGATTCGCGTAACCGCGGGCGCGACGGCGGATTTCCTCGCGCAGGCGGGCCGGCGCCTGGTCGATCTCCAGAATCGCCTTCGGGTGAATGCCGATCGTGTTGTTGATGACGAACTCGAGCCGGGCCAGACCGACGCCGGCGTTCGGCAGCTGGCAGAAATCGAAGGCCAGTTCCGGGTTGCCGACGTTCATCATCACCTTGAGGTCGAGGTCGGGCAGATTGGACAGGTCGGAGGTGACCACTTCGAAGTCCAGGCGGCCGCGATAGATGTTGCCGGTATCGCCCTCGGCGCAGCTGGCGGTGACTTCCTCGCCTTCGGTCAGCGTTTCGGTTGCGTCGCCGCAGCCGACAATGGCCGGAATGCCCAGTTCGCGGGCGATGATGGCCGCGTGGCAGGTACGGCCGCCACGGTTGGTGACGATGGCCGCCGCCTTCTTCATGACCGGTTCCCAGTTCGGATCGGTCATGTCGGTGACGAGCACGTCACCGGCCTGCACCTTGTCCATTTCGGCTGCGCTCTCGACGATGCGCACCGGGCCGGCGCCGATCTTCTGGCCGATGGCGCGGCCGCTGGCCAGCACCTTGCCGTACTGCTTCAGGCGGAACTTCTGCTGCGACATGCCGGACTCGTGCGACTTCACGGTTTCCGGTCGCGCCTGCAGGATGTAGAGCTGGCCATCGACGCCGTCCAGGCCCCATTCGATATCCATCGGACGCGCGTAATGCGCTTCGATGGTCATCGCGTAGCGCGCCAGTTCGAGCACCTGTTCGTCGGTCAGCGAGAAGCGCTGGCGGTCGGTGTCGGTCACGTCCACCGTCTGCACGCTGCGACCGGCCGCTGCGGTTGCCGCGAACTCCATCTTGATCATCTTGCTGCCGAGGGTACGGCGGATCACCGCCGGACGGCCCTGGGCCAGCATGGGCTTGTGCACGTAGAACTCGTCCGGATTGACCGCGCCCTGCACCACCGTTTCACCCAGACCGTAGCTGGAGGTGATGAACACGACGTCGCGGAAACCGGATTCGGTATCCAGCGTGAACATGACGCCGGCCGCACCCTTGTCCGAGCGCACCATGCGCTGCACGCCGGCCGACAGCGCGACACCCGCGTGCATGAAGCCTTTGTGCGCGCGGTAGCTGATCGCGCGGTCGTTGTAGAGCGACGCGAACACCTCGCGGATCGCGTGCAGCACGTTGTCGATGCCGGAAATGTTCAGGAAGGTTTCCTGCTGGCCGGCGAAGGAGGCGTCCGGCAGATCCTCGGCAGTGGCCGAACTGCGCACCGCGAAAGAGCCGTTGCCGGCGGCGTCGAGCTGCGCATAGAAGCTGCGGATATCGGCTTCGAGCTGGGCCGGGAACGGGGTGTCCATCATCCACTGACGGATCTGCGCGCCGGTACGGGCCAGCGCATTGACGTCATCGACATCCAGCGCCTCGAGGGCCGCGTGGATGCGATCGGCCAGGCCGTCCTGCGCCAGAAACTCGCGGAAGGCTTCAGCCGTGGTGGCAAAACCTCCGGGTACGCGCACGGACTTCGGGAGCTGGCTGATCATTTCGCCCAGCGACGCATTCTTGCCACCGACGCTTTCGACGTCGGTCATGCGCAGCTGTTCGAACGGGATGACGTAGCGAGACATGGGTATCCTCTCTTGAACATGGGGCGATCGCTTGTTGCGGCGACCGTGTACTTTCCTGTCGCACCGGGTGGGTGCGCGGGAAGCCGGCATTCTAGTTAAAGTCGCTGTTGCGCTGCGGAAATTTTTCCGTCCAACGTGATGTTTACGTTCTGATTCCTGAGCAAATGGCCATGAGAACCGTCTTCTTCATCTCCGACAGTACCGGCATCACCGCAGAAACCCTGGGCCGTAGCCTGCTCTCCCAGTTCGAGGGCATGAAATTCCGGCAAACCCGTGTTCCCTTCGTCGATTCGGTCGATAACGCGCTCGATTGCGTCGAACGGATGACCGAAGCCAAGATGCGCGACGGCGAGCGGCCCATCGTCGTCACTTCGATCGTCAATGCCGAGGTGGCGCGCACGGTGCGCCAGGCCGATGCGCTCTTCCTCGACATGTTCGAGCACTTCGTCGGCCCTCTCGAAGAAGAGCTGGGCCAGGCGGCGAACCACAATGTCGGCCGCCAGAAAGGCATGGAAGAAAGCGCCGACTACCAGCGTCGCATCGAGGCGATCAATTTCTCGCTGGCACACGACGACGGGATGTCGCACAAGGAACTGGCGCAGGCGGACGTGATCCTGGTCGGCGTATCCCGCTCCGGCAAGACGCCGACCAGCCTCTATATGGCGATGCAGTTCGGCGTGAAGGTGGCGAACTATCCATTGATTCCTGAGGACTTCGAGCGCAACAAGCTGCCGACCGAGCTGGTGAAATACCGCGCCAAGCTGTTCGGTCTGACCATTTCGCCGGAGCGCCTGTCGCAGATCCGCGAGGAGCGCCGCCGCGGCAGCCACTACGCATCGATCGAGAACTGCCGCTTCGAGGTCGATGCGGCGCAGAAGCTGATGCGCATGGAAGGCATCCGCTGGCTCGACTCGACCCACAAATCGATCGAGGAGATCGCCGCCATCGTGCTGCAGGCGGTACAGGTAGACGAAAACGCCTACTGATGGAGCGAATAGACCGCAACGCTGTCGCGACACGGCAGCGCTGACCACGGCAGGCCCTCCTCGTCGTCCAGCGGTCCGCGCAGCAGGCGGGCGTAGCGCCGTGCCGCGGTCGCCACGTCGTAATCATGGGCGACGTCGGCGCGCGCCTCGCGCCCATAGCGCTCGGCAGTTGCCGCGTCGTCGAGCAGTCCGATCGCCGCATCGCCCAGTGCTGCGGAACTCGCCACCTCCACCAGACATCCGCTCACGCCGTCGCGCAACACCTCGCGCGCAGGCGCGTGTCCCGGCGCAACCACCGCGCACCCGCTTGCCATCGCCTCAAGCGCCGACTGGGAACTCCGGCCCGGGTGCAGATGCACCCTGGACAAAGCCAGCAGAGCACCCCGACGCGCATCTCCCGGGTCTTCGATGAGATCGATACGGGCGATGTCAGCCGCGCTGCCGCTGACCGACGGAAGCGGACGCCCG
>Ga0123388_1023001_pt1 | contig 12792 bp, 11 predicted proteins | sample T0HHNO3metaT_FD_89916 | JGI IMG/M metagenome (GOLD analysis project Ga0123388, IMG submission 89916) | Methane-oxidizing artificial microbial communities from Washington, USA to study methane cycling - T0-HHNO3 metaT (Metagenome... | ecosystem: Engineered > Modeled > Simulated communities...
GTTGACCACCGAGTTCTTGCGGTAGGCGATGCCCTTGCGCAGCAGGCGCACGAACATGCGCTGCTCATGCACGTAGTAGTCGGGACGGCAGGTGGCGAACTCGCGCGACCAGTCGATGGCATAACCCAGCGACTTCAGCTGGCTGCGCATGTGCTCGATGTTAGCGTAGGTCCACTTGGCCGGCGCGGTGTTGTTCTTGATCGCAGCATTTTCCGCCGGCAGGCCGAACGCGTCCCAACCCATCGGCTGCAGGACGTTCTTGCCGGTCATGCGCTGGTAGCGGCTGATCACATCGCCAATGGTGTAGTTGCGCACGTGGCCCATGTGCAACGCGCCGGACGGATACGGCAGCATCGACAAGCAATAGAACTTCGGCTTGTCGGAGCTTTCGTTGACCTCGAAAGCGCGGTTGCGGTCCCAGAAGGATTGCGCGGCGGTTTCTACGGACTTGGGATCGTGGACGGCGGGTTCAGCGGAAACGGACATGAAGGGCGGACTTCGGCACGGAAATCAAGCTGCGAAGCGTACCGCAGCGCACCAGACACCGCCATGGCATTGGCTGCCCTTGCGCGCTTCCAACGGCTAAATCCACGGGAAATCGACGATCCACGGCGAAAACAGCCTGCCCTGTCGTTCTGCAGGTCCGTGCCTGGCCGGTGCTCAGGGCTTGCCCGTGGCAGCGCCGTGCTGCCATCCCGCCAGGGCCAACCAGGCCAGCCACGCAGCGAATGCCAGGCGCTGGGCAATTCCGGCGGCGATGACGCTGGTCAGCAGGAAGGCGGCAACCAGCACGATCATCGCGGCGAAAACGCTCAGGCGCGCAAACAATCGCCACTCGGGAAATTGCCGCAATCCCGCAGCCAGCAGGCAGGCACCGGGAACGAAGGCCAGGCACCACATCATCCACGCGGTGCCATGGAAACGGCTGGCCTCGCTTTCCAGGTCGCGCGGATCCAGCGGCAACAGGCCCATGGCGATGAAGGCCAGCGCCGACAGGAACACCAGTTGCGCACCGATGCGCGGCAGCCAGTCCAAGTTGCGGGGAAGGCGCAGGCGCAGCGCCAGGGTCACCGCGGCGGCCAGAATGCCCGGCAACACGAAGGCAAGCAGATTGAAAGCCGTGGCATTCGGGAAGCCCCGCGCGCCCAGCAGCGCCACTGGATACACCGACTGCAGGTAGCCATCCAGCGCTGCGCCAAAACCGCCAAGCACAACCACGAAGATCAGCGCCGCGGCGACGCCGGCCAGGCGCAGGTATCTCATTCCACTTTCCATCTGAATACCTCCTCTACGCCTACGCCGAACACCCGCGCAATGCGGAACGCCAGGTCCAGCGAGGGCGAATATTTTCCCGCCTCCAGCGCGATGATGGTCTGCCGGGTCACCCCGCAGGCCTGGGCCAGTGCTTCCTGGGTCATTTCGCCGCGTTCAAAACGCCAGCGGCGAATGTCGTTGGCCAGCGGCGTACCGCTCACCGGCGGTCGCGCCAGTACAGCAACACGGTGGCGGCGTATTCGCATAGCCATCCCCACATCAGCGCGAACACCAGCAGGTTGGCGATCATGAAGTGGGTGGCCCATTGCAGCCTGTCGGCGGGCGAGAAGCCCAGCATCACCGCCAGGGCGATGACCATGAACACCAGCGCGCTGCGTCCCCGGGTACTGGCCTTTTTTTCGATCTCCAGGTCGCGCTCGTCCTGCTGCACCGCTCCCTTCCAGCGCGACCCCATCACGCTGGACAGCAGGAGCCAGGCGACCAGCAGCATCACCAGGTTGCGGGCGACGGCGCTGGCACCGGCGCCGTTCTGCTCGAACACCGGGACCTGGGAGAGGAAATAGACGATGGCCACCAGGGTGAAGCCGAAGCCCACCCAGGCCCGCCATTCGCCCGGCGAGACCACCGCCTCCAGCTGGCCGCGCGGCAGCCGCGATACCGCATAAAGCGACAGCCACGCCGTGGTCACCAGCACGGCCATGCCGAGCTTGCCCGCGTCCACGCCCAGCACATCGGCCGGACCGGCCAGCAACAACCACAGGGCCAGGCCGGCGGCGACTAGAAGTCCCGGCCCTGCCCAGCGACGCAACCCCCCGACTTTTCCCATGATGTAACCCCTGACGGACTATATGTAAAATACACTTTACCTTTCCGGCATCTGATGTCAACTCTTCTTTACATCGCCTTGTATCCTCGACCCCTGCCACCATCTCACCGGCACGCCTCCACCCCAGGCCGTCACCCATACCGCCACCCAGACCAACCCAGCGAGTCCCCCATGTCCGAGCTGCCCCACGTTTTCGACGCCACCACCGAGACCTTCGAAGCCGAAGTCCTGCAGAAATCCATGCAGACCCCCGTGCTGGTCGACTTCTGGGCCACCTGGTGCGGACCGTGCAAGACCCTGGGGCCGATGCTGGAAAAGCTGGCCGGGGAATTCAACGGCGGCTTCCTGCTGGCCAAGGTCGACGTGGACAAGGAGCAGGAAATCGCCGCGGCCTTCCAGATCCGTTCGGTGCCGACCGTGTTCCTGGTCAAGGGCGGACAGATCGTCGACGGCTTCCCCGGTGCGGTCCCCGAGGGCCAGTTGCGTGAATTCCTCAAGCAACATGGCGTCGAGCCGGGCGCGGCCGCGAACGAAGAGCCCGTGGCCGACGCCGCCCTGCCGCTGGACCCGCATGCCGAGGTGATGGCGCTGCGCAAGGCCATCGAGGCCGAGCCGGACAAGGCCGAACTGAAGCTCGACCTGGCCCTCGCACTGCTCAGGAGCGGCGCCGCGGCCGAGGCCGAAACCCTGCTCGATGGCCTGCCCGCCAACCTGGAAACCGACGACCGGGCCATCCGCGCACGATCGCGTCTCGGGTTCGCCGCCCTGGTCAAGGATGCCCCCCCGGCCGAGGTGCTGGAGGCCGCCCTTGCCGCCAACCCGGACGACCTGCGCGCACGCCACCTGCTGGGCGTACAGCAACTGCTGGGCGGAAAGCCGCGGGCCGGGCTGGAGCAATTCATTGAAATGCTGCGGCGTGATCGCGGCTATGAGGACGGGCTGCCGAGGAAAACGCTGATCGACGCCTTCCGGGTGGTCGACGACGAAGACCTGGTAGGCCAGTACCGCCGCAAGATGTCGTCATTGCTTTTCTGAGGTCCTGCGCCAGTCCATACCTTTGCGTATGGTAGGCTGGCCGCCGTTTCGAATACGGCTACAGCATGAAATCCACCCTTCTCCGCCGCCTGTTCAATTTCTGGGCGCCCTTCCTGCTCAGCGGCATCCACGTGACCCGCATCGCCCCGGACTGGCGTCATGTCCGCGTCGAACTGCGCATGCGTCCCTGGAACCGCAACTACGTGGGCACCCATTTCGGCGGCAGCCTGTTCGCCATGACCGACCCGTTCTGGATGATCCAGATCAAGGAATGCCTGGGCAACGATTACCTGGTCTGGGACAAGGCCGCGGCGATCGAATTCGTGAAGCCCGGCAAGGGCACCGTGCATGCGGAATTCAACCTGGAAGATGCGGTCCTGGACGAAATCCGCGCTGCCACTGCCGGCGGCGGGAAATACCTGCGCTGGTTTCCGGTCGAGGTGCTGGACGCGCAGGATCAATTGGTAGCCACGGTCCGCAAGCAGGTCTACGTGCGCCTGAAACCACGGGCCCGCTGAAAGCCGGACAGCGCCGGCACCCCGTTACAATGCGCGCATGCACAACGACCCCCATGCCGCTCGCCCCTCGCTGCAAAAACTGTTCCTCACCGGCCTGCTCACCCTGCTGCCGATCTGGCTGACCTGGGTGGTGGTGAAGTTCGTGTTCGTGCTGCTGTCGGACATCAGCCGGCCGCTGGTCGAGCCCTTGTCGCACCAGATCGCCGCGTCTTTCCCCGGCTACATGGGCTGGTTCAACGCGCAATGGGTGCAGGCCGGCATCGCACTGGTAGCGACCCTGTTCGTGATCCTGGCAGTCGGCGTGCTGAGCCGGCGCGTGATCGGCCAACGCATGCTGGGGTGGTTCGAGCTGCTGATCCTGCGCATCCCGCTGGCCAGCACCATCTACACCAGTGCGCGTCAGCTGCTAGACATCCTGCAGACCAAGCCCGGCAATACCCAGCGCGTGGTGCTGGTGGACTTCCCGCACAAGGAAATGAAGTCGGTGGGCCTGGTCACCCGCATCCTCAAGGAAGAAGGCACCGGCCGCGAACTCGCCGCCGTCTACGTGCCCACCACCCCCAACCCTACCTCGGGTTACCTGGAAATCGTGCCGATCGAACTGCTGACGCCGACCGACTGGACCGTGGACCAGGCGATGAGCTTCATCATTTCAGGCGGCGCCGTTTCCCCGGAGAGCGTGCCCTTCACCCGCGCCGGTGACCGCTGAGCCATGGCCCACGCGCGCACGCTCGATGACCGCGCGACAAGGCTGTTCATCGCGCTGGCCGCGTTCTTCTGCGTCAACGCCGTGTTGGCCGAGTTCATCGGGGTCAAGATCTTCGCCCTGGAAGACACACTGGGCATCGCGCCGTTCGAATGGAACCTGTTCGGGCAAAGCGGCTCGCTGAGTTTCACCGCCGGCACCCTGCTGTGGCCGATGGTGTTCATCCTCACCGACACCATCAACGAATTCTTCGGCCGGCGCGGGGTGAAGTTCATTTCCTGGCTTGCGGTGGGCCTGATCGTCTACGGCTTCCTGTTCGCGTTCGCGGCCATTGCCCTGGCCCCTGCCGACTGGTGGGTGAAAGCGGCGCAGTCGCAGGGCGTGCCGGACTACCAGAAGGCCTTCGCGGCGATATTCGGCCAGGGCATGTGGACGATTGCCGGCTCCATCGTGGCCTTCCTGCTGGGACAGCTGATCGACGTGGCGGTGTTCCACCGCATCCGCGCGGCCACCGGTGAGAAACACGTGTGGCTGCGCGCGACCGGCTCCACCGCGGTCTCGCAACTGGTGGACAGTTTCGTGGTGCTGTACATCGCCTTCGTGCTGGGCCCGCAGCACTGGCCGACCTCGCTGTTCCTTGCGGTCAGCAGCGTGAACTACGCTTACAAGATGCTGGCCGCGGTGGCGCTGATCCCGTTGCTGTACCTGATGCGGCATGCGATCCGCGCCTGGCTGGGCCACGAGCGCGAGCGCCAGTTGCGTGAGGAGGCCGCGGCCGATTGACCAGGCATGTTGACCCGGCATGTTGACCCGGGCATGACTTCCGGCCCCTCGCTTGTTGCCTGCCGATGGGCCACGCTTGCTGTCCGATACCCATGGAGGAACACCCGCATGACCTTCCGTCGCCCTTCGCTGCTCGCCCTGGCGCTGTCCGCCGCCCTGCTGGCACCTTCCGCTGCATTCGCCGTTGAAGCAGTGGCCGCGCCCGTCGCCAGCCAGCCCGCATCGGCCAAGGCCGCGCAACTGCAGAAGCTCTACGTCGACTACTGGGAGGAAGTACTCAAGCTCAATCCGATCCAGGCAACCTTCCAGGGCGATCCGCGCTACAACGACCAGCTTCCGGATTTCGGCTCGGCCGCTTTCCGCAAGCAGCAGCACGACTTCACCGCGCGCTGGCTCAAGACCATCGAGGACGTGGGCAGCGCCGGCCTCACCGGCCAGGACCTGCTGAGCTACGAGATCTTCGTGCGTGATTCGAAGAATTCGCTGGAAGGCGAGAAATTCCCCGACTGGATGATGCCGGTCAACCAGATGGCCAGCATCGCCAGCTATGCGGTGATGCTGGGTTCGGGCACCAGCGCGCAGCCGTTCAAGACGGTGAAGGACTACGACAACTGGCTGGCGCGCGGCAACAAGCTGCCCACGCTGTTCGACACCGACATCGCCAACATGCGCGAAGGCATCAAGGCCGGCGTGGTGCAGCCGCGCGCGCTGATGGTCAAGGTGGTCCCGCAGCTGGATGCGCTGATCAAGGACAAGCCCGAGGACACCCTGTTCTGGGGACCGGTCAAGAGCCTGCCCGCCGACTTCAGCGCCGCCGACAAGCAGCGGCTGACGGCTGCGTACCGCACCATGATCGCCGACCGGATGCTGCCGGCCTATCGCAAGCTGCGCGCCTTCATCAACGACGAATACCTGCCGGCCACCCGCGACAGCGTGGGCCTGGACAAACTGCCGGACGGACAGGCGTGGTACGCCTACAACGCGCGCAACACCACCACCACCGAGATGAGCCCGGCCGAGATACACCAGCTGGGTCTGGACGAAGTGGCGCGCATCCACGGCGAAATCCGCAAGCTGATGGCCGAGACCGGCTTCAAGGGCTCGCTGCAGGACTTCTTCAGGTTCATGCAGAACGACCCGCGCTTCAGCTTCAGGGACGAGCCGGCGCTGCTGGCTTACTACCGCGCGCTTGAGGCACGCATCAACAAGCGCATTCCCGAGCAGTTCTCGCTGACGCCGAAGGCGCCGTTCGAGATCCGCGCGGTGGAGGCATTCCGTGCCAAGTCCGCGGCCGGTGGCGAATACCAGAGCCCCAGCGAGGACGGCAGCCGGCCGGGCGTGTTCTACGTCAACACCTACGACCTGCCGACGCGCAAGACCTGGGATGCAGAGGACCTGTTCCTGCACGAAGCCATTCCCGGCCATCACTTCCAGCTGGCGCTGCAACAGGAGCTGCAGGGCGTGCCGGCATTCCGCCGCTTCGGTGGCGAAACCGCCTTCGTCGAAGGCTGGGGCCTGTACGCCGAATCGCTGGGCAAGTCGCTGGGCGTGTACGAAACACCGTACGACTACTTCGGCTACCTGCAGAACGAACTGTGGCGCGCGATCCGCCTGGTCACCGACACCGGCCTGCACAGCAAGGGCTGGACCCGCGAGCAGGTGATCAAGTACATGCTGGAGAATTCGGCCGAAAGCGAAACCCAGTCCACCGCCGAAGCCGAACGCTACATCGCCTGGCCGGGCCAGGCGCTGGCCTACAAGATCGGCGAACTCAAGATCAAGCAGGTGCGCGCCAAGGCGGAGAAGGAACTCGGCAGCAAGTTCGACGTGCGCGAATTCCATGCCGAAGTGCTGAAGGACGGCTCGGTGCCGCTGAACGTGCTGGAAGCCAAGATCGACCGCTGGATCGCCAGCAAGAAGGGCTGAGCCAGCTGAGCAACGGAGCCGCCGGCCGCACTGCAGCCGGCGGCTTTTCCATTTGCGCTACCACCGGCGACCCGCAGCGCGTCAATGCTGCTCAGCCTGCGGAGGCGATGGCTGGAATTCCGTTGGTTGCAATGGATGGCTGCGCCTCCATTCGGTGAACAGCGCACGCATCCGCGCCTGTTGCCCCGGTGTCCAGTGCTTGATCTTTTGTTCGAATCCCTCGTCCTGCCCCCATGCCGGCATCGCGCGCACCGTGGCATCGAACCACTGCAGCGCTAGCGGCTCTGCCCCCGTGGTCCAGTAGGCCAAGGCATAGGTATAGGTATAGGTCACCCAGTACGGATGGCCGCCGTGCAACTGCTCGGCTTTCCTCCAGTCTTCCAGCGCAAGATCCGTCGATCCCATGTCGTAGTGGACCCAGCCGCGCGACCACAACACGCTCCGCTGGTAGACCCTGTCATCTCCCGCGGATTCAAGCGCCGCATCGAAATCGCGTCTGGCGCGTACCGGATCGCCCTCTTCGGCGAACAGGTGGGCTCGATGCGACAACGCAACGCTGTTGCGCGGTTTTTCTGGATTGCGGCGTTGACCATCTTCCTGAAGGTCGCGCGCCTGCCGGGAGGAATGGTCAGATAGCTGGCGGCAGGATCCGCATCTGCATACACGGCCAGCGCGGGCCCGGGCACCGCCGGATCGGCGACGAGAAGCAACCCCGGCAACAACAGGGTGGCCAAAAAGGACATTCGGACTCCTTGGGACGGGTTGTCAGAAATCGGACAGGATGACTTTGGCTGCATTGTGTCCGGGCGCCCCGGTCACGCCGCCGCCGGGGTGGGTTCCGGCACCGCACAGGTAGAGCCCCGCGACCGCGCCGCGATAGTCGGCCTGCCCGACCATGGGCCGCGCACTGAACAACTGGTTGAGCGACAGCGCGCCGTGGAAGATGTCGCCGCCAATCAGGCCGAAGGTGCGCTCCAGGTCCAGCGGCGTCAGCACCTGCCTGCCCAGCACCGAAGCCTTGAAGCCGGGCGCATATTTGTCGACGGTGGCGATCATCAGGTCGGCTACTTCATCGCGATGGTCGTCCCAGTTGCGACCATCCGAAAGCTCCGGCTGCACCTGCTGGCAGAAGAGGCTGGCGACGTGCTGGCCGGCGGGCGCCAGCGTGTCATCCAGCGTGGACGGAATCAGCATCTCCACGATGGGTTCTTTCGACCAGCCATGCGCGCGCGCATCCAGGTAGGCGCGGTCCATGTAGTCCAGGTCGGGCGCCATGATGATGCCGGCGGTCAGGTGGTCGCCTTCGCCCGGCAACGCGGTGAAATCGGGCAGTCGCGACAGCGCCACGTTCATGCGCAAGGTGCCCGAACCGCAACGCCAGTTGGCCATGCGGTCGCGCGTTGGCGCCGGCACCACGTCGGGCTTCATCAGGCGCTCGTACAACAACTTGGGATTGACGTTGGCGACGACCGCGCGTGCGCGCAGGGTTTCTCCCGATTCGGTGAGCACGCCCACCGCGCGGGCCGGCTTTCCATCCACCTTTTCGACAAGCACTTCGCGGACGCCGGCGTCAGTGCGGATCTGCACGCCGGCGGCGACCGCGGCTTTGGCCATGGCCTGGGTAATCGCGCCCATGCCGCCGATGGCGTGGCCCCAGGCACCCTTGACGCCGTTCACTTCGCCGAAGACGTGGTGCAACAGCACATAGGCCGAGCCCGGCGTGTAGGGGCTGGCGTAATTGCCGACGATGCCGTCGAAACCCAGCACCGCCTTGATCGGCGTGCTCTCGAACCAGCGATCCAGGTATTCGCCCGCCGAAACGGTGAACAGGTCGAGCAATTCCTGGCGCATGGTTTCGTCGAGCCGGTGCAGCTGCCTGCCCAGGCGGCCGGCGCGCATCAATTCCGGAAGCGCCTTCCACCAGCCATCGTCGGTGACGTTGGGCGGCGGCTGCATGGCCAGCGCGCGCAGCACGTCGGCGATCGCATCCAGCCGGCGTTCGTATTCGGGCAGGCGCTCGGCATCGCGTGCCGAGAACTTGGCGACCTGCTGCAGGGTCTCGCCACCGCCGGTCAGCAGGTGACCGCCATCGGGCAAGGGCAGGAAGTTGCTGCGCTTGCGCTGCACGATCTTCAAACCGTGCGCGTGCAGGTCCAGGTCGGCGATGATCCTGGGCTGCAGCAGCGACACGGTGTAGGAAGCCACCGAGTTGCGGAAGCCGGGATGGAATTCCTCGGTCACCGCCGCCCCGCCCACCACGTGGCGGCGCTCCAGCACCGTGACCTTCAGGCCGGCCCTGGCCAGGTAGGTGGCACAGACCAGCCCGTTGTGGCCCCCGCCCACCAGCAGCACATCGCAGTCGACTTGCCTGTTTGCCATCATGCGTTCCCGGAAGGCGGATCGTCCCGCGCCCCAATCATCGCCCGAAACGGTACGGAATGAGGGCGGCCCCGGGGTGCCGGCATGCCGGGTCCTGTCGCACACCTATAATCCTGCCGATGGAGCTGCGATGGCACGGGGATGATGGTGCCGGCTTCTACATCGACCCCAGTGCCATGCGGGGTTGGCAATGGATCATGCGCACGGCCCGTGCGCGCTGGATGGTGCTCGCCCTATGACTGCGAACCGGCCCTGGAACACAAGAATCAAGGCGCGCCTGCTGACCAGCGTGGCAGCGGCCGCCCTGGTGAGCCTGCTGATCCTGGGATCACTGACCTGGCGCGCGGACGCGTGGATCTACGATCGGCTTGCCGCCGGCTTCACGCCACCCGTCGACGACCGCATCGTGGTGGTGGCCATTGATGAAAAAAGCCTGGCCGAGCTTGGCCGGTGGCCATGGTCGCGGCGCCTGCATGCGACTCTGGTGGATCGCCTCACGGCCGCCGGGGTGAAAGGGATAGCGCTGGATATCCTGCTTTCGCAACCTGCCCTGTTCGATCCGGAAGGCGATGCATTGCTGGCGCAGTCGCTCAATCGCAGCGCCAGGGTAGTGCTGCCCGTCCATGTCGAGCCGTCGCAGGCGGACGGCACCGCGATCGAATTGCTGCCAATCCCGGAATTCGCCGGTTCCGCCGCCTCGCTCGGGCATGTGGACATGAAAGTCGATGCCGACGGCGTGCCCCGCCACGCATTCCTGCGCGCCGGACTGGGATCGGCGCACTGGCCTTCACTGGCCCTGGCGCTGAGCCAGGCCGGGACCGAATCGGGGACGGAGCCAGAGCCGGACCTTGCGCTGCCCGGCCTGCGCGATCCACCGCCCGCCATGGCGTCGCCGGGGCGGTGGATGCGCGACTACCAGGTGCTGGTGCCCTACATCGACCCGGACGATGCCTTCCATTCCGTGTCCTATGCCGATGTGCTGAGCGGAAAAGTACCTGCTTCAGCGCTGCACGGGCGTTGGATCCTGGTCGGTATCACGGCCGCCGGAATGGGTAACGACGCGACGGCATCCACTTCCGATGGCGGGACGCAGCGGTCGGGACTCGACTACCAGGCCAACGTCCTCAACATGCTGCTGCAGGACAACGCGCGGGTACCGCTGGGTCTTGCCGCGCAGCTCCTGCTGTCCATTGCACTGGTGGTGTTGCCGCTGCTGTTGCTGGGCCTGCGCGGGCTGCATGAGCTGTGGCGGCCGCTCGTCATTGCCCTGCTGCTGGTGGTGCTGACCTGCGTCCTGCTGCTGCGCTTCGCCGGCCTGTGGTTCCCGCCCGTGCCGGCGCTGTGCGTACTGGCCGTGGGCGCCTTGCTGCTGGGCCTGCGCGTGCTGCGGCGCTCGCGGCGTCAGGCACAGTCCGACCCGCTGACCAGGCTTGCCAACCGCAGCAAGTTCGACCAGGAACTGGAGCAGGAACTGCGCCTGACCCGTCGCAGCGGCCAGCCGCTGTCATTGCTGCTGCTGGACGTGGACCATTTCAGCCGCCTCAATGACACCCTGGGCCAGCCTGTGGGAGATGAAGTGCTGCGCACCTTCTCGCATATCCTGCGCGGGCGCGCACGCCGGCCGCGCGACCTGGTGGCCCGGCTCGGCGGTGACGAATTCGCGGTCCTGCTGCCGGAAACCACGCCGCAGTCGGCAGCGGCCATCGCCACCACCATCCATGTCGACCTGGCCAACCTTTCCACACGCACCGGCACGCCGGCGGCGACGGTTTCGTTCACCGCGAGCATCGGCATCCACACGGTGCCTGCCGGCAGCGAAGCCGTTGCAGCGTCCGAGGTGTTCGAGCGCGCCGACTCGGCGCTGTTCCAGGCCAAGCAGGCTGGTCGCAACCGCAGTTTCAGCCACGCCAGCGAAAGCGGTTTGCCCCCGGCGCGCGCCACGCACGCCACATTACGCCGCCCGGACTGAGCGCCGGGCCAGGGCTACACCTCCAGCACCATCCCCGGGCGCACCAGCTCGACGCGGATGCCATGACGCTCGCCGATTTCCCCGGCCAGCGTTTCCCGGGCCTTGTCCTCGCCATGCACCAGCACCAGCGGCGGATGCTGATCGAAGCCCGCGTACCATTCCATCAATCCGTGCTGGTCGGCATGCGCCGACAGGCCACCGACGGTGTGCTTCTGCGCATTGACCCGGTAGTCGCGGCCATGGATGCGCACCCACTTCGCCCCTTCCACCAGACGCCGTCCAAGCGTGCCTTCAGCCTGGTAGCCGACGAACACCACGTGCGCATTGCGACGTCCCAGGTTGTACTTGAGGTGGTGCAGGATTCGGCCGCCGTTGGCCATGCCCGAGCCGGCGATGATGATGGCCCCACTCTCGAACTGGTTGATCGCCATCGACTCCGCCGTGCTTGCGCTGATGTGCAGGTTCGGCAGCCCGAACGGATTGGGCCTGCCCTTCCACACCTGCACCGCGTCCTGGTCGAACAGATCGGCATGACGGTCGTAGACCGACACCACCTTGGCCGCCATCGGGCTGTCCAGGAAGATCTTCCAGCGCGACAGCTGCCATTGGTCCCAGTACTTGGCGAACCAGTACAGCAGCTCCTGGCTGCGACCCACGGCGAACGCAGGAATCAGCACGTTGCCGCGATCACGCCATGCGCTTTCGAAAATGTCGCCCAGTTCATGCAGGGTGTCGGCGCGCTCGCGGTGGTTGCGATCGCCGTAGGTCGATTCCATCAGCACCAGGTCGGCATCGCGCACCGGTTCGGGATCACGCAGGATGGGCGTGCCCTTGGGTCCCAGGTCGCCCGAGAACACCAGCTTCCTGCCGTCCGCCCACAGCTCGATGATGCAGGAACCGAGGATATGCCCGGCGTCACGGAACGTGATCTCCACGCCCGGGACTATCTCCTGGCGGCTGCCATAGGGCAGTCCCCGCACCTGCTTCATGGCCAGCTCCACGTCCTCGCGCGCGTACAGCGGCTGCACTTCGGGTTCGCCGGCACTGCGCTTGCGGTTTGCTCGCAAGGCGTCAGATTCGGCCAGGGAAGCCGAATCCAGCAGCATCACCGGCATCAGGTCCGCGCCGGCATGCTGGACGAAGATCGGTCCGCTGAAGCCGCGCTTCACCAGCAGCGGCACCCGCCCGATATGGTCGATGTGGGCATGGCTGACCACCAGCGCGTCGATTTGCGAGGGCTCGAACGGGAACGGCTCCACATTGCGAGCCTCAGATTCGCGACTGCCCTGCATCAGTCCGCAGTCCAGCAGGATGCGTTTGCCGGCAGCGATGACCAGATGCAGGGAGCCCGTGACCTCGCCCGCAGCCCCGTGGA
>Ga0123388_1057357_pt1 | contig 12792 bp, 7 predicted proteins | sample T0HHNO3metaT_FD_89916 | JGI IMG/M metagenome (GOLD analysis project Ga0123388, IMG submission 89916) | Methane-oxidizing artificial microbial communities from Washington, USA to study methane cycling - T0-HHNO3 metaT (Metagenome... | ecosystem: Engineered > Modeled > Simulated communities...
AAGGAATACATCAAACACGAACCCAAGCGGGAAGGTGAAGCCGAGGACAGCGCTGAAGAGTTGGGCTATCTGGACCCGCCTGAATCGGGAAGCAACGCAACTCCATCTCCCGCTGGAAACGAGCTTCTCGTAAAAGCCAAAATAGAACCCTCTCCCTCCGGGAGAGGGCAGGGTGAGGGTTTGCAAATAAATGATTCACCTTATTTGATTTCCCTCACCCCAACCCTCTCCCAAGGGGAGAGGGGGCTGTCACAGCAGCCTATAGAGGGCGGTGGTGTGGCGCATGTAAACAGGCAAACTTACTTGCCGGCACAAGATGCCGAAGCTCTGCGCAAAGTCGTCACCGACATAGCCTTGCTGCAAGCCCGTAAACTCAGCCCGCTCTGGGAACCGAAGCAACGCGACTGCGCAGGCTTGGTGCGTTTTGCCTACCGCACCGCTTTAGAGCCACGCGATGCCGCGCGCACCGCCAAACTCGGCGTACCGGCCAAACTGATGTTGCCGCCCTTGTCCGAACAGGCTCGCAAAGCCGTCCCCGCCTACCCGCAAATCTGGCAAACCGGCTTGAACAACGGTAAAGCGCGCTACGGCCATTTCGCCGACGCGGAAACCCTGATCGGCTACAACTTTCGCTTAAAATCCCGCGACCTGGCAACGGCAAAAAGCGGTGATTTACTGGTGTACCAAAAGCCCCTAATCAACGACGAGCCATATCATCTGATGATGTTCGCCGCCGGCCATCCGGAAAATCTAGCGGTGTACCACAACGGAGCACAGGGTGCCGACGCCCAAGTGCGGGTGGTCAGCGTCGCCGAATTATTGCAATCGCCCGATCCGGTGTGGATCCCCCGCGCTGAAAACCCCTATTTCCTTGGAGTGTACGAATGGAACCGCTTAGCCCCGCAAAACGCCTGACCGTGATTGCCTCGGCGGTGGTGCTAACCGCTACCGCTGGTATCGTCGGCTATCAGGATTATTCCCGGCAGCCAATAAGCCGCTTGATGCGTGCCGGCTTGCCCTTGCTGGATTTGACCGTGAAATTGCGCGACTCCGCCAATAACGACTTGGATGCCGGTACCTCGCTGGTTGGCAGTAACGACGAGGTGCCGGCCGGCGACGACCATTGTCCGGCCCTGACTGGCGGCGATGTCGGCTCGGGCACCACCATGGATGTCACGGTACAGCGTCCCGCCGATTGTCCGAAGCAGGCGACTTGGTATGTGAAAAAACATCCGGTGGCCTTTACCTTGAACTTCAATGACGGCGAAGCGTTTTTAAAATGGTGGGATGCCCAGCCGCAAGTACAAAGCTTGCTCGGCAATCGCTTCGTGCAAGGTTTGTTTTTTGGGTTATTGCAAAGCCTGAAAGTGAAAGCCGAGCAACTCAATCTGGAAGGCCTGCAAGGCGAGTTTCTAGCGCAGCTGCTGCGCGATGCCGTCGCCGCCAATGCCGAGCTGCATTACGACATGGCCCATGCCAGCCAGGGCTGGGTCATCAGCTACTCGCGTAGCGACAGCCAGTTTGCCGATCAAGCCATGCCGGCCTTGGCCGGCGTGCTGGCCAGCAGCGGTTACCGTCTCAACAAACTGCCGGAACCGATCCTGGAAGCCCGGATTGGTTTACAGAAGCTGTTTTTTACCCAGTTCCGCGAGCGGATTTATCTGGCGCAAAGCCTGGAAGCGTTATTGAACGTGATCGACAGCATCGCCCCGCAAAGCCGCCGCAGTGATGTGCCCTTGAGTTTAACGCTGCGATCCGAAGCCTTTATCGATAATTTGCTGCCGGTGCTGACCGGCGCACCGACCTATCCGCTGCAATGGGATTTTGCCTTAACAGACGGCCAACTGGGTACCTTGAATCTGCCGGCGGCGGCTTGGCAAAGCCAATTACACGGACAATTGTTTGAAGGCGTTTTAGCCAGCATTCCGCATGATGCCTTTGCCGGCGTCGCTGCCAGTCTGGCCTTATCCCCCGATTTAACCACAGCCGACTGGCAAACACTGGCAGCCAATGGCCCGTCAACTAATCCCCCCAGTGCCGAGCCGGCTGGCGTGGGTTTGGTTTGGGATTTCACCGCCGATAGCCCGACCGGCGCGGTGGGCATCATCGTCGCCAATCCCCAGCAGCCACAAGCCAGCGCCGCGTATGCGCAATATTTAAAAGACCCGGACTTGGGCGCGGAATGCGCCGGCGGCAGTTTGTTTCTGGCTGCCAGTTCGGAAAGCTTGCTGACCCGGATGAAAGACGCCTGCAACAAACAGTCCTTAAGCCCCTTGGATTGGCAACGCGGCATCGAAAAACCACGCTGGCAAGCCGCGCAGCTGACAGCCTTCGTCAACCCCGGCGCGGCAGTGCGCGAACTATTTCTGGCCGGCGGTGCGGGTAACGCGCAGGAAGCCAATGAGTTTGCCCCGCGCTGGCAGCAAGACTACGAAGCCGCCAAAGCCGCGATGCGGCAGGAGGGGGATAAGTTGTTTTTCGGCTTGCCGATTTTGAGTTATGCGGGGCGGGTTGAGGGGGATTCTGGTGCGCGTTTGGAAGGTAAGTTGATAGCTCAGGAAGGTGGGAAATGATTATTTTGACTTTGCTGTTTGGGTTGTTGTTATTGAAAGTGTCGCTAAACGCGACGGTTTATTTAATGTCGGTGCTCGGACCGACAGCCGAGATACTTTCTTTTGCATCGCCAATAGAAAGTATCCAAAGAAAAGGCGACCCGGATGCCGCTTATTCCCTGCGCTCCTCGCTTTTGGTGGGGGTTGCCGAAAGGGGCTTCCTGCCCCTTCGGCAACGCGATGCATCCGTGCATCGCCCCTGCGGGCTATTCCCACCAAAAGCTCCGGTGCTCGGCGCGGCATACGGGATTCCCACTGTCTCAATCGCAACAGTCACCTATCTAGTGTTATTGGTATTTCTGGTTTGGTCGAATGTTGGTTCTGCCTGTAAATCACTGTACTACCCGCCTACATTTCCATTAGAGAAGTTGAAGGCGTATGACCAAGTCTACGTGATAAACGTTGATACAGTTAACTATAGCAAGCCCCTTAGTGATAGTTGGTATGCGCCAAATTTTGACTTCGAAGGTCGAATCGTTGAGGTTTTGAAGGGAGCGGGAAAGCCTGGAGATGTCGTTCAGGGGGCAACAGACTCAACTGAGCAGGCTAACGCAAGATGCCCCGTTTTCCTAGAAGCAGGAATAACCTACCTGCTATTCCTGCTAGGTGATCGCTCACCTTACGTACTACCCCGTTTTGGCTCTCTGTATACCCCATCGTCGGATTCCTATGATTCATCCACAGCTGCGCTGTTTCGTCACTATGTCACTGAAATTCGTCGTGCTCAAAAAAGGCGGCATAAAAAACAGTAATGACACTAACAAACATTGGGGTCGAAAATGCCTAAGCACAATTTAATAGCAATAACCAGTATCAGTGTTGCGATTCGGAAAGTTGGAGTAGGTTTTCTCCCGTATGCCGCGCCGAGCACCGGAGCTTTTGGCGAGAATTGCCCGTTAGGGGAGCGGCAGGGATGCCGCTCGTTTTCGGAGGGGCTGGGAAGCCCCTTCCGAAAACCCTCGACAAAAGCTTCGGCGCGCAGGATCAAAGCGGCGTCCGGGTGGCCTTTCTTTTGGATACTTTTCTTTGGCCAAGCAAAGAAAAGTATCGCGGTTGTCGGTCCGCGAACCGACATTAAACAACCCGTCGCGACAGCGACACAAAATCCCAGCGCGCTACTCAAAGCCATCAGCCATTTCTTACTGCTTGTAACATTACTAACCGCAACCGCTTCATGGGCTGGCAGCCCATTCTACCTAACCGCCGAACGCAGCTTCACCAACACCGAAGCCCCCAACATTCGCCTCGATTACACCCTCACCGACCAGCCGATGCTACTCCGAGTGCTAAAAGCCAATAACCTGGAAAGCTTTCTGGATGGCCAGTTCAACGTCAGTCGCAGTTACGAGCAGCCGGTCAGCGAGCTGAACCCCGGCCATTATTTCGCCAAGGGTCTCAACAATGCGCAATCGCCGTTGAAGCTGTTGCGCGGCATGCTGGATGTCGAGTTTCGCAAGTCTTTGAAAGAAACCAATTTCAGCGGCTCGGTGCTCACCGTCACAGAAAAGCCGCTGGTGTCGGTGCCGCAGCAGGTTTTAGTCGCGCCGCCGAAAGGGTTTACGGTGGTGAAAGAAAGTTACCTGGATTTGCTGCGCAACGGTCAGCAAACTCATGATTTGGGCTGGTGGTTTAACGAAGATACCTGGAGCGAGCATCGCTATAAAGTCCGTCAAGTGGCGCTCGACCCATTGCCGGACGGCATTTATTTGCTGCAAGCGGTGCAAGGCAAAAACGAAGCGCAGTGTCTGATTCAGGTCAGCAGCCTGGCGGTGCAGGTCAAACAGTCTAGCGAGCAATTGCTAGTGCGGGCGATGAACCGCGATTTACAGCCGGTGGCCGGTGCCAAAGTCAGTTACCGCGATGGGCGTGGCCGCTGGCAAACCTTGCCGGCCAGCACCAACGCCGCCGGCGAATTGAGTTTTAACAACCTGGATGGCGTGTTGGATGGCAAATTGCTGGTGCGGGTCGATGCGCCGCCTGCTAAGCCTAACGAAGCGGCGCGCACCGCCCTGACTGCCACCGACTTCTTGCCGACGCAAGCCAAGGACGACGCGGTATTCGTGATGACTGACAGGCCAATCTTCAAGCCCGGCGAAACCTTTTATTACAAAGGCATCGTGCGCAATTTACAGGACGGCCAGTTGCGGATTCCGGCGTTTCAATCCAAACAAACCGATGTGTCTCTGATTCGTGCCGACGGCAACGCCACCGGTTTGCAAGGCCAAACTCAGCTCAGCGATTTCGGTTCGTTTTCCGGTAGTTTCGATCTCGATCCCAGCCAGACGCCGGGCTTGTATCGCTTACTGGCCGAGATAGACCACAAAGCCTACGGTGGCGAGTTTCGGGTGCGCGATTACATTAAACCCACGTTTTACCTGGAATGGCTGGATCGCAGCCCGGTGGTACAGGCCGGCCAGCCGTTTAAACTAAAATTCCGCGCCAAACGCTACAGCGGCGGTGTGCCGCAGAACGTCAAATTTGAAGTGTTTCTGTACCGGAAAAAGTTCGAAGCGCCGCAATTTGTCACCGAAGCCGGCGCGGGTTTAGCCGCCGGCAACGACTATTTCGGCCAGGTCAAATCCGCCGCGCCATTGACCCAACCGCAACGGTTGTATAGCTCTATCGAAGAACGCCAAGCTGTCGATGCCAGCAACCCTTGGGAAACCGCCGCCAAGCTGGATGAAAGCGGCGACGGCAGTTTCGAGTTTACCGTACCGGCAACCGACCAGGAAAAGTCGGATCAGGAATGGATTTATTCTTTAATGGTGCGCGCTCAGGACGCGGCCGGCGGCAATGCGATTTTGACCGACAGCATTTATGCCACCTTGTCCGAAGCGCAGCCGGCCGTGCGTTTTAATAAAACCGTCGCGGCGGTTGGGGATCAGGATTTGCAATTGCTGTTGCAATCCAGCTATGCCGACGGCAAGCCGGCCGCCAAAGCCGGCGGCGTGGTCGATGTGATGCTGGAACAGCCGGGTAGCGGCAAGCATAGCCTGGTGAAACTGGATTTCGCGACCGACGAGCGCGGTCAGCAAAAACTGACCATTCCGGCCTTGAAAGAATTTGGCCGGCTCACTGCCGTCGCCCGCTTGGAAAGCCTGGATGGCCGCAATTTAAACCATCCGGCCAGTTCTCAACCCGGCACCTTGATCGTCGCCGGCAGCGGTGGCGAAGCGGTGGCTGATAATCAGGAACTGGAACTGTACACGCCCACCACCATCCTCAGCCCCGGCGAGCAAGCCAAGGTGTTTGCCTTGTTGCCCAAGGCCTGGGGCAATAATGAGAGCGGCGCGATTTGGGAAACCGTGGCCGGCGCGCGCTTGTTCGACAGCCGCAGCGCGCCAGCCCAAGGCCGCAGCCGCTGGTTTGAAGTAACCGCCAAACCCGAATACGGCACTGGCTTTTACCACACCGTGACCGTGCCGGTGGCCGGCGGCAAGTATAAGGAGCAGACGCTGGGTTTTAGAATCGTGCCGTGGGAAAAGCGATTGCAGATTGCTATCGAGCCGGAAAAAGCCGAAACCGAACCGCTGAAACCCACCCAAATCAAGTTGCAAGTCAAACGCGCCGACGGTAGCCCGGCGGCGAATACCGAAATCGCGGTATCCATCGTCGACCGCGCCGTGTACGCGGTGCAAGCCGAATTCCGCCCCGGCATTTTCGATTTTTTCTATCCGCTGCAACGCAGCAATTTAGCGACCTTCTATTCCGACGATCTGCAAGGCTACGGTTACGCCGACTTGCTGCGTAAACCCAATTTCTCGCTCAGCGCCTTGAAGAGCCAAAGCAAATTGGCGAAAAAAGCCATGCGCGATACCGCCGGATGGTTTCCGCACGTGATCACCGACGCGAAAGGCAATGCCACCATTGATGTGGACATGCCGGCTAATGTCACCGAATGGCTGGTCACGGCGGTCGCCAGCGACAAGGACGGCCGCATAGGCGAAACCACCGGCCAATTCCGCAGCGTCACCGACGTGGCGGTGGATATGGTCGGCCCGCAATTTTTACGGCAGGGCGACGAGGTGGACGTGGCGGTGAAACTGACCAATCACTTGGCCCAGCCAGTGAAATTGACCGGTAGCATCAGCTTGCCGGACGCCTTGCCTGTGCAAAGCGGCGAGACCGCACCCCAAGCCGAACTGGCGGCTAAAGCCGAGCAATTGTGGCCGTTACGCTTAAGCGCCAACGACCGGCAAGGTGCGCCGGCACTGAAGGTGGCTTTGACTGCGCCGGCTGGTGTGCGTGTCGGCGGTGCCGAGGAATTCGAGATCCCGTTAAAAGCCGCCGCGCTGCCGCAGGTTTATAGCAGCGTTCAGCAGGACAATCTGCTGCGCATCGACTTGCCTGAGCAAGCTCAGCCGCGACAGGTGACGGTACGGGTCAATTCCGGCCTGCTGGGGGCCGCATTGCAAGCAGCGTCCACGCTGGTGCAATACCCTTACGGTTGCACCGAGCAGTTGGCGCACAGCACCGTGCCGAATCTGGTGTTAATGGACTTGATCGAGCGCGCCGGTCTGAAATCCGAGCAATTGGGGCCGCTGGAAAACACCTTGCAACGCGCCATGCAGAACGCGGCCTTGGGTGTGCGTAAACTGATTCAAAATCAAAAAGCCGATGGCGGTTTTGCTTTGTGGCCCAGCGATAGCGAACCCACCGTGCCGGTGACCTTGATTGCCCTGCAAGCCCTGAAATACGCCAACGACTTGCAAGTAGAAGGCGTGAATAACGCCTATTTCAAAGGCATGGATTGGCTGAACAATCACGCCGAGGGCAACGCGACGGCGGATGGTTTTGTGTTGAGCGGTTTTGCGACAGTTGGTTATGCTTACAACGCGCCTTGGCAACAGCAGGCCGATTTTGTCGAAAAACTGCTTGCCGATGCCCATGCCGGTGCGGGTGATTTGATAGCCGCGTTGCGTATCGTCAAAGCTTACGAGAATCAAAACTGGCATAGCTTTAATCAGCAGTTCAAAGACCGGCCGCAGCTGAAAACCGATTTGCTTAAGCGCTTGCAACTGGCGCTGGACGCGCTTGATCCAGCGAACTATCAGCAGCAACGCGGCGAGTTGTATAACAGCTTGGGTTTTGGATTTGGCCTACCCAGCTTGATTTCTGCCGGTTTGGGCACGTTGAACGATGCCCAGGCCTTACCGCCGGCCTTGGAAGCCAAACTGAAGCGTTTGCTATTGCAATCCCAGCAAAACGGCTATTGGCAATCGACTTACGATACCGCGCAGGTGATCTTCAACAGCCGCGAATTGTTATCTAAGGAAGCGGCGGCAGCGGCCAAGCAAAACTCCCGCAGTATTTCGGTCAGCAGCAAAGACGGCTTTGCGCTGGGCACATTGCAACGCATACCCGGCGGCTATCTGGGCAACTTCAACCGCTTTGGCGACAGTCCCGACCTGAGTGAGCTTCATCTCGCTGAGTTGAATGCCGACGAAATTGCCAGCGCCACAGTCGCTGTTGAAGTGCCGTATCAAGCCGTCGCCGCTCGTGCCGCCGGTCTGGAGGTGCAACGCAACTTCCGCCGCATCACCGCCAAGGGCAGCGAGTTGATCGACATGAGCCAGGCCTTGAAATCCGGCGATGTGGTGGTCAGCGAAGTGCGCGTCAAACGTAGCGCCGATGCCGGTCGGCCAGCGCCTGGTAGCGAGTATGTGGTCATCGAAGACGGTATTCCCAGCTCGGCGGAAGGCCAGGAAAACGATGAAACCTATCTGGCCGACGCCAAAATCCAACCCAAAGACGACAGCTACTGGGCCAACATCAAGGAAACTCAACGCTACCCGGACCGCATTGTCCGCGTCGCCAAGCTCCAAGTCGGTGGCGAATTGACCTTGTATCAAGTCTGGCGCGTCGCCAGAGCCGGCAGCGCCGCGATTCCGCCGGCCAGCGGCTTTGATATGTATAACGAAGCGGTGCAGGGGAATAGTTTGGCGGGGCGGGTGAATGTTAGGTAGGGGGGATGCCGTGAGGCGATCCGCCTTACGGGTTAAAATTAGCTGTGAATAAATTCTTTAAACAAAAGCGCAGGAATAAGGCCCATATGAACACGGAAATTGTGAAAGAAACTTTGAGTCAATTGGCTAGCGTTCTCCAGGAGCTTGGCAATGCAGTAATTAAAGTTTCGACGGATGATAGAACATTTATGGATATGTACGGATTAGCCGCCCCCAGCATTAGATCGTCACGATTTAGCTGAAATTGCTTTTAGTATGGCGACCACCATTAAGCAGATTAGCGAAGATACTGAGTTGTTATCCAGACTCGAGGAGTTTCCATCGGCCTTAAAAACTCAGGTTGAATCCCTTCATCGGAACGCAGTGCCGAATCTATTCAACGGTAATTGGGCTCAGTCTGTTCCTTCTTATATCAATACTTTATTGGGAATCAATGAGCGAATAGTTCCTTATTTAGCAGTGTCGTGGTCGAAACTCGACGATCCTAGTTTTATGCCAAAAAATTTGGCTAAGCGCGTTCGAGGCTATACCGCAGCGCTAAATCAGATTGCCCCTGATATTGATAAACTCGCTGAAACTATTCGCGAGATTCAGGATGCACATGAGGCTGCTGTTTCTTTACCCGCTGACATGGATATTTTGCGGGAATCACGTGACCAGTTAGCGCAAATCCAGAAACAATCTTTGGAGAGATCTACAAGTATCAGTGTTTTGCTAAAACAGGCAGAATCCGACCGAGAAACTGCAAAAAATCATGTAATCGAGGCCGAGAGACTGATTACGCAAATTCGCGAACTGCATAGGGTAGGAACCTCTACAACTTTATCTGGAGCATTCCAAGTACGTGCAGATGCACTCTCCCGTACTGTATGGTGGTGGTTAGGAATTTTAATGCTGGCACTTTTTGCAGGCGCTTATATTGGGAATTCTAGAATCGCCGAAATTGCGTTAGCAATGAGAGCCTTAGAAATAAACTGGCAGGCGGTCTGGGTAAATGTTGTTTTAACCGTTCTGAGTGTGTCTGCTCCAGTTTGGCTAGGATGGATTGCTACAAAACAAATTATTCAAAGGTTTAGACTTTCTGAAGACTATGCATATAAAGCTTCAATCTCGAATGCATATGAGGGCTACCGGCGGGAAGCAGTGAACTTAGATCCAAGTTTTCAAGCAAGATTATTTGGGTCTGCATTATCCCGTTTAGACGAACTTCCAGGTCGCTTGGTCGAGTCCACCACTCATGGCAGTCCTTTGCATGAATTTGCATCTTCTGATCTTGCTCGGCAGGCGCTTTCGATGTTTCCCGGATTTATTGACAAAATCAGTGATACGGCAAAAGAAATTATTGCAAAGTCGCCAGCTACACAGAGCCCAGTAAAGAAAAAGGCTGATGCCATTGTTACTGACTCCAACTCAATCCAGGATGATTAAAAATCCGCAATGAGCAACTCAACCCGATAAGCCGCACTCAAAGGGTGCAATAGGCATTACGCCGTATTGCACCGAGTGTTGGCTTTCGAATTGGTGCAATACGCTGGCGCTATTGCACCCTATACTGTCCGACCGGGTAATATAAAAAGCGTAATACTCTGTAATCCTCTACCTTTTCGTCGGATATGGATCATTTATGTCCAACTATCGCCGTTACCGCATACCTGGTGGGACTTATTTTTTTACCGTCAATCTGCTGGAACGTCATTCCAACGACCTGCTGGTTCGGCATATCGATACGCTTCGAGAGGTTGTTAGGCACACCCGTAAACGTTGGCCGTTTCACATCGATGCCTGGGTGGTTTTGCCGGATCATTTGCATTGCGTCTGGACACTACCTCAAGGTGACGAGGATAACGCTAACCGTTGGCGAGTCATCAAACAAGCATTTTCCAAAGCTTTGCCAGCCACGGAAAACCGATCCGCCTCTCGAATTGCCCGAGGAGAAAGAGGCATTTGGCAACGCCGATTTTGGGAGCATATGATCACCGATGAAGCGGATTATGCGGCCCATATCGATTATTGCCACATTAATCCGCTAAAACATGGTTTGGTTAAACATGTTAATGATTGGCCGTATTCGACATTTCATCATTACGTGGCGCTTGGACTATATCCCCCCGATTGGGCAAGTGCTCCGGCTTTGCTGGATATCGATGAGGAATGGCACTAAGCCCGCCAGTACATAGGGTGCAATAGCGCCAGCGTATTGCACCACTTCGAAAGCTAACACTCGGTGCAATACGGCTGTCGCCTATTGCACCCTATGCATTAACAACCGATGAACAAAGCCTAGCAGCGATAAATCGAGCAAAATCCCCGCAAACCCCCTAAGATCAAGCCATCCCGACTAACAGTTCTTCAACCGCCATGAAAAACCACCACCGATTGCTACTGAGTTTAGTGCTCGGCGCTTGCGCCGGTTTGATCTGTCATGGCTACGCCGACAGCGAGGCATTACAGGTTTTCAACCGCTACTTGATGGAGCCCATCGGCCAAATCTTCTTGAGGTTGATTTTTATGATCGTGGTGCCGATGGTGATGAGCGGTTTGATGCTGGGGGTGTATCAACTCAGTAATCATCATGGTTTGGCGCGGGTGGCCCAGCGCACTTTGTTTTTTACGCTGTTGGCCAGTTCGGCGTCGGTGGCGGTGGGCATTTCGTTGGTCAATCTGGCCCAGCCTGGGGTGGGGCTGGATATTTCGCAGATGTTGGGGGATAACACCGGCGTGCATAAAATCCAGCAAAACGCCGCCCAAGCCAAGCCGGTGGTGCAATCCTTGTTGGAGATCATTCCCAAGAACCCCTTTGCCAGCGCCACCCAAGCGCTGGAAGGCGAGATGCTGTCTTTGATGTTTTTTTCCTTGGCTTTCGGCGCGGCGCTGGCGGCAACTAATGGCGACAAGCCGTCGCGCTGGGTTGGCTTATTGGAAGAAACCTATGCCGCCTGCTTGCTGATCGTCGATACCGCGATGAAACTGGCACCGATTGCAGTATTTGCCTTGGTGTTTCAATCGACCTTCAAATTCGGGCATCACATTTTGTTTTCCTTGGGGTTTTACGTGCTGGTGGTGGTGACCGGTCTGCTGCTACAGCAAGTCGTGGTGTACAGCATGCTGCTGCGCTTTTTTACCCGGATCAAACCGCTGAGTTTTTTCCGGCAGTGTCGGGATGTGTATCTTTACGCTTTCGCCACCGCGTCATCCAACGCCACCTTGCCCCGCTCGCTGGAACTAGCAGAACAGGACTTAAAACTTAGGCCGGAAGTGGCGCGATTTGTGTTGACGATAGGTTCCACCGCCAATCAGAACGGCACCGCGTTGTTCGAAGGCATTACGGTGCTGTTCCTGGCCCAGGTATACGGCGTGGATTTGTCGCTGGGGCAGCAGGTACAGGTGGTTTTGATGTCCATCCTGGCCGGCATCGGCACCGCCGGCGTGCCGGGCGGCTCGTTGCCATTGATCATGATTTTGACTCAACAGGTCGGGATTCCACCTGAAGGCATGGGCTTGATTTTGGGCGTGGACCGCTTTCTGGATATGTGCCGCACCACTTTAAATGTTAGCGGCGATTTGGTGATTGCAGCCTTGGTCGACCAACCCGAACAGCAGCGAACCTAACAAAATAACTATGTCATATCGCGCATAGGATTGGTCATATGCCTTAGTTTTTAGCCCCAATTCAACGACCCCGGCTACTCGAATACTCCATATTGCCGGCATTTCGCCGCTATGGCATGTGGCTTGCTGAAAAAAGGGTTCTTGCATGAATTCGATTTGGCATGACTCAACCACACAACACCGCCACCAGTCAGGAATTGGCCGATTTTTTTCACGCCAGCCACCCGCAACTGCAAAAATATCTGTATTGGCAGGTCCGCTCGCGGGAAGTGGCCGAGGAATTGGCGCAGGAAACCTATCTGCGGTTTTTGAAACAAGAGCCGCGACAAATTCTGGATCTGAATGCCTTCATGTTTACCATCGCCGCCAATCTGGCGCGTGACCATCTGCGCGGTATCAAACGCGAGCAACATCGCGAGATGGTGCCGCTGGATACGGACATCGCCGACTCGAAACCCCACACGGAAGACATCGTTGCCAGACAATATCTGGGAGAACAATTGCAACAAGCCATCGCCAGCTTGCCGGACAGAACCAGGGAAATTTTTCTGTTATACCGCGCCGACGAACTGAGCTACAAACAGATCGCCGCGCGACTGGATATT
>Ga0123388_1019826_pt1 | contig 12677 bp, 13 predicted proteins | sample T0HHNO3metaT_FD_89916 | JGI IMG/M metagenome (GOLD analysis project Ga0123388, IMG submission 89916) | Methane-oxidizing artificial microbial communities from Washington, USA to study methane cycling - T0-HHNO3 metaT (Metagenome... | ecosystem: Engineered > Modeled > Simulated communities...
CTTTTTTGTTTAGCTTAAAATATTGAGCTAAATAAAGTGTTAACCAAATTTACCCGTAATGTAATCTTCGGTTTCTTTGCGCGTCGGACGGGTGAAAATCATATCGGTATCGCCATATTCAATCAATTCGCCTAAGTACATATACGCGGTGTAATCTGACACGCGCGCCGCTTGTTGCATATTGTGTGTAACAACTAATATCGTTAATTTATTGCGCAATTCGCTCATCAACTCTTCAATATTGGCGGTAGCGATTGGGTCAAGTGCAGAAGTCGGTTCATCAAACAACATGATTTCTGGATCTGTCGCCAATGCGCGCGCGATACACAGACGTTGTTGCTGACCGCCAGATAAGTTGAAAGCTAAATCGTGCAAACGGTCTTTTACTTCGTTCCACAATGCACCGCCTTTTAACGCTTCCTCTACTTTGTCATCGACCATACGCTTATTTTTTTCGCCACGTACGCGCAAGCCGTAAGCCACATTCTCGTAAATAGATTTAGGAAAAGGATTCGGCTTTTGAAACACCATGCTAATGCGCATGCGCACTTCGATTGGATCTACACCCGGCTCCAAAATGTTGGTGTTATCCGGCTGCATGACGATTTGACCTTGGTATTTATTGCCAGGATACAGATCGTGCATGCGGTTAAAACAGCGTAAGAATGTAGATTTACCACAGCCTGATGGACCAATTAATGCGGTGATTTTATTTTCGTACAAAGGCATATTCACACTTTTTAAAGCTTGCATGCCGTTGCTGTAAAAAAAGTTTAAATCACGCGACTCTGCTTTAATTGCGGTTGTTACATTGGCCATAAATTTTTCCCGAAAATACCTTTAATTTTTTAAATCTTTTTATTTCTAAAATTGGTTCTATTGATTACCACTTAATGTTTTTACGAATCTTGTAGCGTAAATAAATAGCTGTGCCGTTCATCAGTAAGGTGACGATAATAATAATGGCGCCAGTTGCTGCGGCATTGATATGGAATGCGTGATCTGGGCGCGATAGCCAATTGAACATTTGAATCGGCAAGACGGTAAAGCCAGAAGTTAACCAATCGAAATTGATAAAAGGCGGCGTTTCAGTTATGGGTGAGGGCGGCAAAAACGCAATAAATGTGAGTGCGCCAATCGTAATTACAGGTGCTGTTTCGCCCAATGCGCGCGCCATACCGATAATCACGCCAGTTAAAATACCACCTTGTGAGTATTTTAAAACATGGTCTTTGACCACTTGCCATTTGGTGGCGCCAACCGCATAAGCGGCTTCGCGTATCGCCACAGGAATCGCTCGGATGGATTCACGTGTAGAAACGATGACGATAGGTAAAATCAGTAAACCCAGCGTTAGACCTGCGGTTAAAATACTTTGGCCTAAACCTAAACCATAAACGAATAATCCCAGCGCTAATAAGCCGTAAACAATAGAAGGCACGCCAGCTAAGTTTGAAACGTTGATTTCGATTAAATCTGAAAGCCAACCTTTTTTTGCATATTCTTCTAAATACAAACCAGCTGCAACGCCCATTGGCACTGCGGTTAAAAAGGTGACTGTCATCACTAATAGTGAGCCGACCCAAGCAGATAACAAACCCGCGCGCGCGGCACGGCGAGAAGGAAAGTTGGTCAAAAAATCGATATTAAAACGGCCGTATCCATCGACGATTAAATCGATAAACAGCGTACATAAAGTCAGCAAGCCAATCATCAATGCGATTAAGCCGATGATGGAAAACAAAATATCATTACGTTTGTGGCGCCGAATCATCGCACGCACGCTATCCAAGTTATCCAGCACACTGATCTGCGTTTTTTTAGCTAATTCATTCATAGTAATTAATGGCTGCTTTAATGATTGTTCTTATCGATATATTAATAGTTTTGGCGGAATTTTTTGCGTGCGACGTGGCCAAGAATATTGAATGTTAAAGTCATTAACATCAGCACTAAACCAGCCGCAAAAATACTTTGGTAACCAATGCTGCCGTGCGGCAAGTCACCCAGAGCAACTTGCACGATATAAGCCGTGATTGTCGCTGCGCTTTCCATCGGATTAAAGGTTAAGTTAGGCTGTTGGCCTGCGGCGATAGCGACCACCATCGTCTCACCCACTGCACGCGAAATCGCTAAAATATAAGCGGCGATAATGCCTGACAGCGCTGCTGGTGTAACCACTTTAACCGCTGTTTGAAAGCGCGTTGCGCCCATGGCGTAACTACCTTCACGCATACTCATCGGCACGGCGCGCATCGCATCTTCAGCCACTGAGCTGATATAAGGAATAATCATAATGCCGATGACGATACCTGGACCTAACATGTTAAAACCAGGCAAATCGGGGAATATTTTTTGTAATAACGGTGTGACGAATAACAGCGCAAAGTAACCAAAAACCACTGTTGGTACGCCCACTAATAACTCTAAAATGGGCTTAACGATTTCGCGCACTTTATGGCTGGCGAATTCAGATAAGTAAATAGCACCAATCGTACCCAGTGGAATCGCTACACACAGCGCGATAAATGAGGTAGTTAATGTACCCGCAACCAGCGGCATAATGCCAAAATGGGCATCCTCAAATAACGGTGTCCATTGTGTATCCGTTAGAAAATCAAACAATGAAACCGCTTTAAAAAACGTTAAAGACTCAACGATTAACACCGCAACAATCGCAAAAGTGGTTAATACCGCAGATAACGCCGCTAACATTAAAATAAATTCAATAATGCGTTCGCGCACGTTACGTTTAATATTTTTGGCTAAACGTGGACTAATTGAAGTATTGTGATTTGCAGTGGCCATTGTTTAGGAACTTTATGTTTGTGACTTTAGTGTTATAAGCTTTATGCTTTGTGACCGTATTGTAATGAATTAATGTGACAAATATAAGACAATTTACATTTGCGTTGCTTGGCGGGGTGTTTAATTTGCGATGATAACGCGCTTAAGTCGGCTATCAAATCTAATGCGCCTGCTTGAATACTTAACAAAGGTAGGCACATATTTAGATAATAAAAAAGACGACATGAAGTCGTCTTTTTTGCCATGCAAAAGTTACTTAATACGTGCTAATAACTCTTCGATTTTAACACCGACCTCTGGTGTACCGTCAAAGCCTGTACCAGGTTTTAACGCTTTCCAGTGCTTGTTTACAGCAGCATACTCATTAGCTGGCAACGGAATATATTTCACTTCTTTTACTAAAGTTGGTGCGTTTTCTAAATAGAAATTAACGAATGCTTTAATCTCTGGTTTAAATGCAGCAGAAGCAGCATTCACGTAAATAAACAATGGGCGTGCAAGCGGTTGATATGTACCGTTTTTAACTGTTTCAAATGAAGGCATCACCGCAGCAGCACCTTTTTTAGCCACGATTGGCACCGCTTTTAATTTGTCTTGGTTTTCTTCAAAGTAAGCAAAACCAAAATAACCTAAACCGCCTTTATCTGATTGCACGCCTTGCACTAATACGTTGTCATCTTCTGAAGCCGTGTAATCGCCGCGGCTAGATTTTGCTTTGCCTACGATTGCTTCTGTAAAATAATCGAACGTTCCAGAGTCTGAGCCTGCGCCAAACAATTTAAGTGGTGTATCAGGGAAAGCTGGATTCACTTGTTTCCAAGATTTAATTTTGCCTTGCGCTGCTGGTTCCCACATTGTTTTCAGCTCTTCAACCGTTAAGCTTTTTACGAAATCATTATTTTTGTTCACCACAACGGTTAAACCATCATAAGCGACTGGCAATTCAATGTATTGAATACCTGCTTCTTTACAAGCATCCATCTCTTTTTTTAAGATTGGGCGTGATGCATTTTGCACATCTGTTTCGCCGCGGCAGAATTTTTTAAAACCGCCACCCGTGCCAGAAATACCAACCGTTACTTTTACTTTAGTGGCGATTTGATACTCTTCAGCCACCGCTTCAGTAATCGGATAAACGGTACTTGAACCATCAATCTTAACGATTTTTTCAGCTGCAAAACCATGTGATGTTGATAAAGTTGCAGCAACCAGCGCTGCAACTTGTAATGACTTGCCAAACAGGGTGTTCATAAAATCTCCATTTAATTAACTGCTAATTGCGACTATCTACATATATACAATTTGAATAAACAGAACTTTAGTTGGATAGTGTGACAAATTTATGACAAAAATATGAACAAGAAGCAGATGGCATCAATAGTCCGTACTTCTTGCGCATTTTAGTGATTTGAAAGGATTGCCTTACATTTTTAATATTAAGCCCAGGTGATAGCAAAGCGCAGAAATCAATGCGGCGCAGGGAATAGTTAACACCCAAGCCCAAACGATGCGTGATGCTAAGCCCCAGCGCACGGCAGAAGCGCGGCGCGATAAACCAACTCCAATAATCGCACCGGTGATTGTGTGCGTGGTGGACACGGGAATACCAAGTGAAGTGGCTAAAAATAATGCAATCGCGCCAGAAGTCTGTGCACAAAATCCGCCAGATGGACGGATGCGCGTAATGCCCATGCCCATGGTACGTACAATGCGCCAGCCGCCAAATAGCGTACCAGCCGCCATGGCGATTTGACAGGCAATCACCACCCAAAATGGCACATAGAAATCTCCTTGAATATAGCCATTTGCGTACAGTAAAACGGCGATGATACCCATGGTTTTTTGTGCGTCATTGCCGCCGTGGCCTAAGCTGTATAAAGAAGACGAGAGAAATTGCAATTTATTGAAACGGCGTTCAGTTGGGTAGGGCGATGATTTCTCAAACAGCCATAACACCGCAATCATCAAAATCAATGCCAGCAACATGCCAAATAAAGGCGAAAGAATAATCGCCACTGAAGTTTTAATTAAGCCTTGTGCAACAACCGCGCTTGTACCTGCTTTTGCTAAACCAGCGCCCACTAAACCACCAACCAATGCGTGTGAAGATGAAGATGGAATACCAAACCACCATGTGATTAAATTCCACGAGATCGCGCCACCAAGCGCGCCAAATATTACTGCATTATCAATCACTTCTTTATTGATGATGCCAGAACCTACGGTATTGGCGACATGCAAACCAAAAAATAGAAACGCGATTAAATTGAAAAAAGCTGCCCAAACTACGGCAGCTTGTGGTGTTAATAATCGCGTTGAAACCATCAGTGCGATGGAATTTGCCGCGTCGTGAAAGCCATTCATAAAATCAAATATTAGGGCCACAAACACCAGCAAGCCCATGATAATCATTGCGTGCTCGATCATATGCGTTCTAACACCACACCATGAATCACGTCTGAAACGTCTTGGCAGCTATCAACCGCCTCTTCAAACATATCGTAAAGCTCTCTTGAGCGAATCAGCGTGCGCGCGTCAGTTTCTTCAGCAAACAAGCGGCGCATCCCTGCGCGCATCACATGGTCAGCTTCACCTTCAATATTATTGATTTCCTCACATGTGCGTAAAATCTTCTCGGCATTTTTCATGTCAGAAAGCATGTTGACTGCCTCGCGCACTTTTTCTGATGCGCGCAATAGAATCTGCCCAAGCGCGACCATTTCTGGTGTGAAATTGCTGCGACCATAAATGCTGGCACTTTGCGGAATGTTTTCCATGTAATCGATAATGTCGTCTAACGCCATTGCCAACTCACGGATCTCACGACGGTCAAACGGGGTGATAAATGTTTTGTGAAGAGAAAGAAGAATATCTTTGGTGTATTCGTCGGCTTCACTCTCAATGCGACAAATCTCTTTAAATTGCGCGTCAAATTGGCTTGCATCATTTACAGCAGTCATCATTGCCAGCACCTTAGAACCTTCTACCGCACAGTCTGCCAAGCTATTGAATTGTCTAAAATAGTTGTCACTGCGTGGTGAAATGGATGCCATCAGTCTGCTGAATATTCCATTAGCCATAAATCAATCTCCCAAAAGTTGCGTTTTTAATTATGACAATAATGTTACAGCAGGCTGGCCTAAACTGCATCAATTAAAGACAATATTGCATGTTAAAATCTGCGCGAAATAATGCATATGATGCAAATATTGAGTCAAAAAAAGCATTAACTATGATGAGAGAACTATGGAAAAAGTCACGATTTATCACAATCCGTCATGCGGCACGTCACGCAACACTTTGGCTATGATACGCGCCAGCGGTGTTGAGCCAGTGGTGATTGAGTATTTAAAAACGCCGCCAAATCGTGAAAAGTTAACCGAATTAATCGCGCAGATGGGCATCACGCCACGTGAACTATTGCGCGAAAAAGGCACGCCTTATGATGCGCTTGGTTTGAGTGATTTAAGTCTATCAGATGAAGCATTAATCGACGCGATGCTGCAAAATCCTATTTTAATCAATCGTCCCATTGTGGTGACAGCAAAAGGCGCTAAGTTATGTCGTCCGTCAGAATTGGTGTTAGACATTCTGGAAAATCCAAACTTGACTGAATTTACTAAAGAAGACGGTGAAGTTGTAAAGGTTGAAGTAGTGAGGATTCTACCTAAATAGAGAGGCTAATAAGGCTGCTCAATATGGCTTCAGCCTTTGCTGTATAATGCTGCTTTTTAGTCATTAGCAAGCCAAAATGGAAGCCGAACAACTCAATATTATTGCCAATCGTTTAACGGATTTAAGCGCGCGCAACCAAGCCCTTCGGGGGTATCTTTGACTTTGAGAATAAGTCACAAAAACTAGAAGAAGTAAACGGCTTACTAGAAGATCCGAAGATTTGGGATAACGCCAAAAAAGCCCAAGAATTAGGTAAAGAAAAGCGCATGCTCGAAATGGTGGTGCATAACTTGCAAAACCTTGAGAATGGCTTAAAAGACGGCCAAGAATTATTCGACATGGCGCGTGAAGAAAATGACGATGAAACATTGTTAAGTGTCGACTCAGACACGCAAAAGATTGAAACGCAAATCGCTGCCATGGAATTCAGGCGCATGTTTTCTGGTGAATTAGATGCAAATAACTGCTTTATTGAATTCCAATCCGGCAGTGGCGGCACTGAAGCGCAAGACTGGTGCAATATGTTGTTGCGCATGTATTTGCGTTATGCCGAGCGCAAAGGTTTTAAAGTAGAAGTACTAGAATTATCTGATGGTGATGTGGCGGGCATTAAAGGCGCATCTATTAAAATCACTGGTGATTATGCCTACGGAACCTTAAGAACTGAAAATGGCGTACATAGGCTGGTGCGTAAATCACCATTCGATTCAAACGCCAAGCGCCACACCAGTTTCGCCAGCGTGCAAATTTTCCCAGAAGTAGATGACAGTATTGAAATCGATATCAATCCTGCCGATTTGCGTATCGATACATATCGCGCGAGTGGCGCAGGTGGTCAGCATATTAATAAAACCGATTCCGCCGTACGTATCACGCATTTACCTACAAACGTAGTCGTGCAATGCCAAAATGATAGAAGCCAGCATCGCAACCGCGAAGAAGCGATGAATATGCTGAAAGGTGCGCTTTATAATTTAGAGCTCAATAAGCGCAATGCCGACAAACAAGCGCTGGAAGATGCTAAAACCGATATCGGCTGGGGACATCAAATTCGGTCTTATGTGTTAGATCAGGGCCGCATCAAAGATTTACGGACCAATGTTGAGATTGGCAATACACAAGGTGTGCTGGATGGCGACCTTGACCCATTTATACAAGTTAGTTTGAAGCAGGGAGTTTAAGCGTGAGTGATAATAACCAACAAAACAATGAGATAGCACCAATTGACGAAAACCACGTCATCGCAGAGCGTCGTGAAAAATTAAAAGCCATTCGTGAAGCAACACAAGGTGTGGCTTTCCCTAATGATTTTAAGCCCTTGCACAAGGCAGATGCTCTACAGCAACAATATGGCGAATTTGATAAAGAAACGTTAGATCCACAGGCAGTTTCAGCGACAGTTGCTGGTCGCATGATGTTAAAGCGTGTCATGGGTAAAGCCAGTTTTGCTACGATTCAAGATGCCAGCGGACCAAGTGCAGGCGGTCGCATTCAGTTATATATTGCGCGCGATGAAGTCGGTGAAGACGTCTACGAAAGTTTTAAACATTGGGACATGGGCGATTTTTTAGGAGCCACTGGCCGTTTATTTAAAACACGTACGGGTGAATTGTCGATTCATGTGACTGAATTAAGGTTGCTGACAAAATCACTGCGCCCATTACCGGAAAAATTTCATGGTCTGCAAGATCAAGAAGTGAAATATCGCCAGCGTTATGTCGATTTGATTACCAGTGAAGAAACGCGCGCGACATTTATTGCGCGCAGCAAGGTGGTTTCTGCGATTCGCAATTTTATGATTCAAAATGAATTTTTAGAAGTCGAAACGCCGATGTTGCACCCGATTCCTGGTGGCGCTTCAGCCAAGCCATTTATCACGCATCACAATGCGCTAGATATGCAAATGTTTATGCGTATCGCGCCAGAGTTATATTTGAAACGTTTGGTAGTCGGCGGATTTGAGCGTGTTTTTGAGATTAACCGCAATTTCCGTAATGAAGGCTTAAGCGTTCGCCATAATCCAGAATTTACCATGATGGAATTTTATGCAGCTTATACCGATTATCAGTGGTTAATGGATTTTACCGAACAATGTATTCGCGCTGCTGCGATTGCTGCGCGTGGCACAGCGACGCTGACTTATGACGGCAAAGAAGTCGATTTAAGCAAACCATTCGAACGTTTAACGATTGTAGGTGCAATACAAAAATATGCGCCGCAATATACGCTTGAGCAATTAAATGACACTGCATTTTTGCGCGCAGAAATATTAAAACATGGCACAAAACCATTTGACCACGCTGGTTTAGGCGCATTGCAATTAGCGTTGTTTGAAGAAACTGCTGAAAGCCAATTGTGGCAACCGACTTATATTATCGATTACCCTGTTGAAGTTTCACCTTTAGCACGCGCGTCTGACAAAAATCCTGAGATCACCGAACGCTTTGAGCTATTTATCACAGGGCGTGAGGTAGCAAATGGCTTTAGTGAGCTAAACGATGCAGAAGACCAAGCAGCAAGATTCCATGCACAAATGAAAGCCAAAGAAGCGGGCGATGCAGAAGCGATGTACTACGATGCCGATTTTATCCGTGCATTAGAATACGGTATGCCACCTGCAGGCGGTTGTGGTATTGGTATTGACCGATTAGTCATGTTAATTACCGATAGCCCTAGCATCCGCGATGTGATCCTGTTCCCACATATGCGGACTGAGTCTTAAATTTCTGAGATATGTGTTTGTAAATCACGTCATTAAAAGTTGTTAAATTAAAAAGTTAACCCAAAAAAGTGGTTAACTTTTTTATCAGCAACGTATCAGTCAAATACTTAAACTATCTGAAAACCATCCCTTAGAAATATCGGATGGTTTTTTATTTTGTTGTAAAAATGCAACGTTAGGTGACGTTTTTGTGAAATAGCGGACTATTACCAAGTATGTAGCTAACTGTCATAAATTTGTCATGTTGTCACACCAAAATCCATCCTGTTGAATAAACGAAGTGAAGCAGTTTAATTTTAGGGGATTTTGGGATGAGTTTCAAACTACGTAAAATGATGGCAACAGCATTAACCAGCAGCGCTTTAATGGGCGGTGATGCGATGGCTGATGCTAATTTGGATTTAGTACAAGCATTGGTGAGTAAAGGCGTTCTGACAGAAGAAGAAGGCGCATTATTGACAAAAGGCCGCGCTGAAGAGATGGGCGTTCAAAAGAAAAAAGAGAGCAAATTCTCAACTAACAGCGTTAAATTACGCGGCTACGTACAAGTGCGCAATACCACCATGTTAGGTGGAGATGACGGTATTAATTTATGGTCTGACCGCTCTGTGGGTGATGATAAATCACTTGGCGATGCAGATAAAAACTTCTTGATTCGCCGTGCACGTTTGGTGATTTATGGTGATTATGGTGATCATTTGAGTTATTACATTCAGCCAGATTTTGCGAGTTCAGTCGGTGGTACAACCAACTCAAACGCCAGTGGCGCGGGTAACTTTGCACAATTGCGCGATGCTTATGGTGATATCTATTTTGATAAAACACGCGTGCATCGTATTCGTGTGGGTCAATCAAAAATTCCGTTTGGTTTTGAAAACTTACAATCCAGCCAAAACCGTTTAGCGTTAGATCGTAACGATGCATTAAACAGTGCGGTACGTGATGAGCGTGACTTAGGTGCGTTCTACTATTACACACCAGAAACCACTCAAGCTTTGTTTGAAGAAATCGGAAAATTAGGTTTAAAACATACGGGTAATTATGGTCAATTTGGTATCGGTGCGTATAACGGCCAAGGTGCCAATGCACGTGATCAAAACGATAATTACCACGTCGTTGCGCGTTACACATATCCTTGGAAAACTGAAAGTGGCCAAATTTATGAGGCGGGTATTCAAGGTTACAAAGGTGAATATGTGTCGACTACTGGTGCATACAGCAGACGTAATGCGGTTGGCACGCTTGCATCAGTTACGCCAACTTTAGGTACGGGTACGCCGCTTTCAGGTCGTAACGGTATTGACGATGAGCGTGTGGGTTTAAGTTTTATGATGTATCCACAGCCGTTTGGTTTACAAGCAGAGTGGAACTGGGGTAAAACGCCAGGGTTAGATTTAGCCTCTAATTCTATTGAGAAAAAGAATCTAAACGGTGGTTATGTGCAAGCGATGTACAAAATCGATAATGTGCATTTCTTCGATACTAACGGTACGGTAATTCCATTTATTAAATATCAATATTTTGATGGTTACAATAAAGCGGAAACCAACTCACCTAAAAATCAGGTACATGATTGGGAACTGGGCGTAGAGTGGCAAATCGCACCAGAGGTAGAAGTGACTGCAGTTTACCATCGCATGAATCGTACTAATTTGGTAACAGGTAATCGAGCGACCGCAAGTGCAAGCAACAATTTACCGGCCAGAGAAGATTACGAAAATTTCAATGCAGATGCATTGCGTGTTCAAGTGCAATATAACTACTAAGTTTAAAGTGATTATTTAGGGTATTAATATAAATAGTTAACCCGATTTTTAGCTTAATATTTAAAAAATCAGCATCAAATCAAACCCGCTTCGGCGGGTTTTTTATATGCAAATACTGCATTGTTATACACAATGCCAATTAACATATTTAGTTTGCGCAAGCGTATGATGAATATACTGTTTCTAATGAAAGATTAAAATGGCTGGTCGCCGTAACCCCAAAAGTAATGTTTTTTTATCCAGATTAAGCCCCGCGATTTATGAGCAGCTTTCGCCAGACTTGCAATTAATCTCTTTGCCAAGAGACTGTGATATTTACCGAACTGCAGGAAAAATCGATTATATTTACTTTCCAATCAGCAGTATTGTTGCGGTTGTAAAAGTGTTAATGGATGGCGAAGCACCAGAAATAGCGGCAATCGGCAATGATGGATTAGTGGGCACAGATGCTTTTATGGGCGTTTACTCGCCAACTAGCCGTGCAATCGTACAAAGTGCAGGTATGGCATATCGTTTAAAAACTAGTGTTGCTAAAAAAATGTTTGACTCAGAACCTGAATTTAGGGCGTTGGTGATGCGATATATCCATGTGATATTTTCGCATTCTGCGCAGATTGCTGCATGCAATCGTTACCATCACTTACAACAGCAAGTATGCCGATTTTTATTAACCAGCTTAGATCGTTGGGCAAGCAATCGCATCAGTTTAACGCATCAACGCATATCGGACTTGCTCGGCGTAAGGCGTTCAGGCGTTTCTGAAGTTTCATCCAATTTAGCCAAGCTAGGTTTGATTAAATATCACCGTGGCTGCGTGACGATTTTGGACCGAGAAGGGTTAGAAAAAATGGTCTGTGAATGTTACACAGTGATTAAACAAGAGAGTGATTTGTTTTTGGAATAACGTTTTAAAAAGTGATTAAATCCAGTTTTTATTTCAGGCAAAATAGCATAAAATCCGTCCGCCATTTTTTTAATATTCGTACTGCCCTATATTAAGACCCCAGTGTGAAATGCTATCGTTTGTACGCTAGCAGACAGATTTTTTTGTGGCATAAATCTAATATGCTAAACATTCAATTGGTGTATTTGTAAATTGGATATGAATAGTTAACCTTTGAAAGTGGGAAGAAAATGAGTGGCAATCAACAAAATTTAAAAGAACAAAATCGCTTATCGGCATTGTTAAAGCTGAAAGTATTAGACTCTCCTTTTGAAACGATTTTTGATACCATCACGCGCCTTGCAAGTGATGTTTGCGGTACGCCTATCGCGCTTATTACGCTGGTGGATGATAAGCGTCAGTGGTTTAAATCTAGCGTAGGTATGGGATCCGTCACAGAAACGCCACGCGAGATTTCTTTTTGTACACACACCATTCAAAATGATCATTTGTTAGAAGTGCAAGATGCAACGCAAGATGAACGGTTTTGGGATAACCCACTAGTGACAGGCAACCCGGATATTCGATTTTATTGCGGCGCACCGATTAAATTGCCGATGGGTGAGAATATCGGCTCACTTTGCGTGATCGATACCAAGCCAAATTATTTGAACGAGCATCAACGCAAAACCATAGAAGGTCTGGCAACGCTGGTTTCGCAATTATTAATATTGCGCGAAATCAACCTTAAGAATTGCAATTTAGACACTACAAAATAATGCCTGAAAAATATGATGATTAAACAATGTTGTAAATTATTGCC
>Ga0123388_1080064_pt1 | contig 12597 bp, 11 predicted proteins | sample T0HHNO3metaT_FD_89916 | JGI IMG/M metagenome (GOLD analysis project Ga0123388, IMG submission 89916) | Methane-oxidizing artificial microbial communities from Washington, USA to study methane cycling - T0-HHNO3 metaT (Metagenome... | ecosystem: Engineered > Modeled > Simulated communities...
CACGCCCGTTCCCATGCCTGATCCTGCAAAACCTCAGCTATCCATTCCTGCAAGGGCTGACCTATGAATTGATTGAACAGCAAGTTGCGTACGATATCCGGATCAGAAAAAAAAGAAAACTATTTCTCAAAAACTTCTTTTACCTCTTCATTAACAGGATGATCCGTTTTAAAATCATATCCCATCAATTTTGCTAATGTTTGCGCAAATTGCTTTTGATACAGCTGTGATTCGGTTTTGATTTCGCCTTTTGGAGCAATTTCAGGCCCTATTGTTGCGAACCAAATTTGCGAAGCACCTTCAACATCAGCACCGTGATCTGTCCATTGTTTTTTTATTTTATCACCGCGACCGTGATCAACTGTGATAAATAAAGTGGTTTTGTTTTTGTATTGAGGATCGTTTTGCACAAAATTCCAGATTTCCTGAATCCATTTATCCACTTGGTTTGCGGCATCAAGATACGAACGATATTCAGCATGATGTGCCCATTCATCTGTTTCTCCGTAGGCGATATAAAGTACTTTTGGTTTTTTCGTTTTAAGTTCATCCATTCCCTGATAATGTGTGAAAACATCCAGGCATTCATCTTCATGAAATGGCTTATACGAGTTATCGCGCATTTCGTTTAATAATTTTTGAGCTGAAGTTGGCTTGTTTCCGCCTACTTTATCAAATGCAGAAATTACAGGAAATCCGCTTCTTTCTTCGTTTAAAATTCGGTCAAAAGCATCCCAAGCGCCAAATGCGGCAACTTTTCCTTTAAGTTTGGATTGTTTATTTAAAAACTCTAAAACATTCACATTTGGATTCGCTTTATAACCGTTTGAGTTGACTTTAATATCTACATTTCCAGTCATAATTTCACTGTAGCCAGGATAACTAAACCAATACGGATTGGCAACATCGACTTTGTTTCCTAGATCCCGATTGCCATAAATTTGTCCTTTGGAAGCAATTTCAGACCAGAAAAAAGGCATTAGTTTTTTGCGTGCTTCTTTGATTTCGGCACTTCCATATTTTTTATAAATGTAAGCGCTGTCTCCCTGATTGAATTTTTTATCATTGGCAATTGCCGGATCTATTCCTTTGAAAACTTCCTGCCATCTAAATCCGTCAGTAGTAATTATGATAATGTTTTCTGTTTTTTGAGCTTGGGATTTGAAACTTAATAAAATTAACAGAGTTAAGATTGCTTTTTTCATTTTTGATAAGTTTGAAATTTGTTCAGATTTCATATTTATTCCAAAACTAATTTATAAAATTGATCAAATTGGATTCTTTTTGTAAAATAACAATAAGATAACAAATATTGAAACTTACAAAATCCCTCTCGCTTTAATTTCCAAATACTTATTTATAGCATCCAAAGTAAGATTTTCAGGCTGTGTTAAAACCGAATGAATTCCATACTTTTTAAGTTCATTTGCGATTAATCGTTTTTCGAACATGAATTTTTCAGCAATTACTTTATCGTAAACTTCCTGAATGGTATCTGTTTTTTTGTTGATGATCGAATTCAATTCCGTATTCTGAAAGAAAACCACAACTAACAAATGGTTTTTAGCAATTCCTTTTAAATAAGGTAATTGACGATTTAAACCATCCATCGTTTCAAAGTTTGTATAGAGAATGATTAAACTTCTTTGATTTATATTTTTCTTGATATCAACATACAAACGACTATAATCGCTTTCGAAAAAATCGGTTTTGATGTTGTATAAAGTCTCAAGAATTTTTTGCATTTGCGAGCCTCTTTTTTCAGCAAAAACACGATTTTCTACTTTTTTAGAAAATGAAAAAAGCCCGGCCTTGTCTTGTTTTTTCAGAATTACATTCGACAAAACCAATGTTGAATTGATCGCATAATCCAGCAAACTTAATCCGTCAAAAGGCATTTGCATCACGCGACCTTTATCAATTGCCATATATACCGATTGCGATTTTTCATCCTGAAACTGGTTGACCATCAAAGCATTTTTCTTTGCTGTCGCTTTCCAGTTTATAGTTCTTAAATCATCGCCCTGAACATATTCTTTAATTTGCTCAAACTCCATTGTATGACCAATTCGGCGGATTTTCTTGATTCCGTATTGAAATAAATTATTCGAAAACGCCAATAAATCGTATTTTCTTAATTGAATATAAGAAGGATACGTAGGCACCATTTGATCGTTATTAAATATAAAACGTCGTGAAATTAATCGCAAAGGTGAAGAAACATAAATGTTTAGATAACCAAAATAATATTCTCCACGCTCAGTTGGACGCAAATCATAACCTATTTCTTTTTGTTCCGAAGCTTTTAAAGTTTTAATAATTTTGAAATCACGAACCTGAAATTGAAACGGAATTTCATCAATTATTTTTACCGAAACCGAAAAGGTATAATGATTTTTTAAAACAAGATTTATAGGATTTAAATCTCCATTTGATAATTTTTCCGGAGTAATTCGGTCTGCTTCAAATCCAGTTTTGGTCAGGTATAACAGCAAAATATCGAGACCTAAAAAAGTAATCAAAATCAACACTCCAAACCAAACCGCGTCGTAAATATTCGGAAAAATAAAAGCACAAACAAATAGTCCTACAATGCCAGCAAGCACATAGAAAAAGAAGTTGTTGAGATATAGACTTTTTATAAACTTCATTTTTTTGTTTCAGGTTTCAAGTTTCAAGTTTCAAGTTCTTCAGTTAATTGCCATTTCACATTTTACAATTAACCATTAACAATTAATAATTATCGAGGTATTTCTACAGTTTCGATAATTTGTTTGATAATTTCTGAGCTTGTAATTCCTTCCATTTCTCTTTCTGGTGCAACAATTACACGGTGTTGTAAAACCGGAATCGCAGCTTCTTTAATATCTTCAGGAGTAACAAAATCACGTCCTCTGATGGCAGCAAAACCTTTAGCAGCGTTCAAAATCGCAATCGAAGCACGTGGTGAAGCTCCTAAATACAAAAATGCATTTTCTCTTGTATTCACTACAATTCGGGCAATGTATTCCAATAAATTTTGCTCTACTCTAATTTGTTTTATTAAAGCCTGATATTCTTTTATTTCTGAAGCAGAAAGTACGGCTTTAATGGCTTCCAATTTTCCATGATCCTGTAATAAATGCTCACGTTGAATAATCAGGATTTCTTCGTTTAATTTAGGATAATCAACCGCAATTTTGAATAAAAAACGGTCTAATTGTGCTTCTGGCAAACGATATGTTCCTTCCTGCTCAATTGGGTTTTGAGTTGCAATTACTAAAAAAGGAGTGTCAAGTTGATAACCAGAACCGTCAATTGTAATCTGGCGTTCTTCCATAACTTCGAAAAGAGCTGCCTGTGTTTTTGCCGGCGCACGATTGATCTCGTCAATTAAAATCAAATTAGAGAAAATAGGTCCTTTTTTAAATTCAAATTCAGAATTTTTTAAATTAAAAATTGAGGTTCCTAAAATATCCGAAGGCATTAAATCTGGTGTGAACTGGATTCGGCTAAAATCAATATTTACGGTTTTTGCCAGAAGTTTTGCCGTAATTGTTTTCGCAACTCCTGGAACACCTTCTAATAAAACATGTCCATTTGATAAAATAGCAACTAAAAGCTGATCAACCATTTTGTGCTGACCAACAATTACAGTTTCGATTTCTTTTTTGATGGCATTAACGTGTTCTAAAAGCGGCGTTAAATTTAGTCTGGTTTCGAAATTTACATTTTCATTTGTGATTTCGTTTTCTGTGATGCTATTTTCGTCCATGTTTTGGTATGTTTTCTTTTGGTGAATTTCGGTTAAAAATACTAATGTATAACTTTTTCAATTGCATTATTAATTCGGATTAAATCTTCTTCAAGACTTCCGTGATAACTCTTTCGATGTTCGTTGATTAAAAAGACAAGCTCCTGAATATCGGCAACGTTTTTCCCTGTTTTAAGTTGCAGTTTTTTAATAAAATCATCATCCAGTTTTGTGGTATCAAGCAAATATTCGGTTCGCATTTTTTCAAGAAAAAAGATGATTTTCTTGTCAATAATATTGGTGTGATCGCCTTCCTGATAATATAAATTTCCAATTGTTTTGGTAAAATCGACTGTTAAATTGGCAAGCGGTTTTACAATTGGTACAATTCGCTGTTTTCGTTTGGCATTAAAAAATATGAAAATCAAAATCCCAAATATACTCATCAAATAAGCCCATTTTAATCCCGGCTGGCTAAAAATATAACGCAAAGGCGAACCAGAAACCGACTCATTATTTTGTCCTTTTGTGTACCAGAAAATATCTCCTTTAGGAATTTGTGACAATGCATTTTCGGCATATTGATAATGATTCCCTTTCAGTAAATGATAATTCGTAAAAGCGGCCGGCTGTGTATGCAGATAAAAATAACCGCTGTGATAATTTACTTTTATGAAATTTATATGCTTTTCATTTTTTGCTGAACTCTGATAACCTAAAACAGTAGTATTTGCCGTATCAATTTTAGAAAAGTAATCCTCAACTGACTGCGTAAAAATGTATTTTTTGTCATTTACTTTTCGATTTGCCATCCAAATCAAAGTTTTATGAGGTCTTTTTAAATCGTTCTGAACATCAAGTTTTAAACTGTCTAATAGAATTTGAGGAAAGCTTCGCATACTCAAAAATGCATTATTTCCTCGCGAAACAAAATAAAAAAGCTCTTTTACAGATTGTTCGTCAATATCACCATTTGCAGCAATATTCAGGAATGTGCCTTTTATTCTGTAGTCTTCAACTAAAGTATCTGGATTGTATTTAGAATCTAAATATTCGTAAGGCGTTACAGCCGTAATTCTTTCGATTTTTTGTCCTTTCAAAAGTCCTTTGATTTCTTTGTCAAAAACATATAATCCGTACGGAATCTTGTCATGTACAGAAAAAGTAGGGCGCCAGTCAATTGGTTTTGGCTGTTTCTTGCCTGCAAATAAAATCAAGCCGAAAATAAAAACCAGAACACCGATATAAATTTTAATAGATTTATCCATGGTTAAAGGTTTTTATAGCTTTTTTAAATCGGTTTTCAGCTTTTAGGAAAATAGGCTCATTTATATCAAATTCACCGTACCAAATGTAATTGTACAAATAAGATAAATAGGTAAATTCCTCTCTATGTACGGGACTTTGAATTTCATATAAATAATCAGAATTGGTTTTTTCAATATCCCATTCTATGTAATGATTTTGCGCCATAACTTTTAATAGCCACAAATAGTAATAACGAATCGCAATCCTTTTTTGATCCGATTGAATATTTTCTGCAATCAGTTTTTCGAAATCTATAAGATGAATATTTTTTTCGGCATCCGAATAATAAATAGTTCTTTTCTTAGAATTTTTGCCAAAAATCCATTGTCCTTCTTTATTAATTAAGGCTTTTACAATCAGGAAAATAACAATGATGACAATTATTGCCGCCAAAGTTTTAAAAAGAATTGCAACAAAATCTATTGATGCTTTTTGATTGCTGAACGTGAATATTTTGCTGAAAATACGGGCAAGCCATTCTAAAAAATCGTCCCAAAATGTTTTTTCAGGAGGTTTAACTTCATAAACAAAATCATCGCTTTTGTATCTCTTTTTGAAATCTTTTTCAAAAGTCTTAGAAGGAATTGTAGCCGTATCAACCTGGATGTCTTTTTCGGTATATTTAATAGAAACGGCTTTTGGCGGTTCTTCGGTCACAAGAGAATCTTGTGCATTTGAAAAACTGCAGCAAAAAAGAAAAAGTAAAATGAAGAAAATCTTATTCATTATGGTTTCCGATTAAGTCAATTTAGGCTGAGAATTGTTGTGTTTTTTTGTGGACAATAAAAGGATAAACCAAATAGTAAAATGAAATTATTCCTAATGTAAATAAAATGATAAAACTGCTGAGCCAATTTGGCATATCAATAGAATATCGTGTAATAAAACCTTCCAGAAAACCAGCGCCAATTGTAAAAGGAAATGTACTCAAATAGATTTTGAAACTATTCTTAAAACCAATTTTAAAAGAATTGATTCTTGAAAAAGTCTTTGGAAATAATATTGAAGCGCCTAAAATAAATCCGGCCGCGGTTTCTATCACAATTCCAAAAATTTCCATTGCGCCATGAATCCAGATTCCTCTGACGCTTTTCCAAAAAACGCCTTGTTCATAAAAGAAATATTGAAAAGATCCCAACATAATACAGTTGGACATGCAAATATAGAAAGTCCCAATTCCGGCAAAAAGCCCAAAAAAGTAGCATTTTGCGCCAACAAAAAGATTGTTCATTGTAATAGAAACAAAACTTCCCCAATTACTTCCCGATCCATAAACGGCCATTGGATTTCCTTTTTTGATGTTTTCCAATGTTTCGTTTACATAATTATCGCCAAGAATAAGACGAACAAAATTAGGATCGTATTTTGCCGAAATAACGCCTATAGAAACCGTCGCAAAAAATAAAATAAAAGCATATACTAAATAACGCCTGTATTCGTAAACCAGTAACGGAACTTCGGTTACAAAAAATTCGACAACCCTGTTTTTCTCCGTTCTCTTGGTTTTATAAATTTTCTGATAAATTTGTGATGCAAGGTGGTTTAAGTAAATAACTGTTTTACTTTTAGGATAATACGTTTGTGCATACGACAAATCATTCATCATCTGAATGTACAAATTAGCTAATTCGTCAGGATTTTTTTTAGCTTTACCAAAAATAGCTAGCTCAAATTCCAGCCATTTTTCTTTATTTTGTTTTATGAAGGCAACTTCTCTCATTGAAGGCTAAAATATAAAATATGTCAGAATTATCTATTACTACAACACAAAATGTTAAAATAAATTTTATATCGGCTTCGATTGGAGAACGGTTAGGGGCTTATTTTATTGATGCTGGAATCAAAATTGGCTATATGCTGATCGTGTATTTTATCTTTTTTTACTGGCTAAAAATAGGTATTTTAATGGATGGTATAGATGGCTGGTCAGAACGAGCGATTATGTTATTTTTTGCTGTTCCGCTGATGTTTTACTCGCTAGCCTTTGAAAGTGTTTTTGAAGGACAGTCAATCGGAAAAATATTGCTTAAAATAAAAGTGGTCAAAATTGACGGCTATCAGGCTGGTTTTGGCGATTATTTGATTCGATGGTTTTTTGGTATCATTGATTTTTTCATCCCGCCATTTTATGGGCTTGTAGCATTGATTACCGCAATATCGAGTAAAAAAACACAGCGTTTTGGAGATATGGCAGCGGGAACAGCCGTAATTACTTTAAAAAACAATATCAATATAAGTCACACGATTTTAGAAGATATCGGAACGGCTTATGTACCAACTTATCCTTTGGTTATTAAATTGTCAGACAATGACATGCGAATTATCAAAGAAACTTTCAAAAAGGCAGTTATTAAAAATGATTTTGAAATTATAGGCAAATTAGTTGCAAAAATTGAAAGTGTGACCGGAATTAAAAACCAATCCGGAAATAACAGTGATTTTATCAGGGTTATTTTAAAAGACTATAATTTTTATACGCAGAATATGTAAAAAAAGATTCTAAGTTTCTGAGTTCCTAAGATTCTAAGTTTTAAATGGTTGATTAGCTACGTTTTGGATTTAATTTTTTAAATTTAACAAGTTTAATATTTAAAAAAGGAGTAACCGAAAAGCCAAAGAGTAGGAAAACCTAAGCGTAAATACCATGAAAATTAAGAAAGTCGCCGCGTTATTAATATTGTTTTTTGTTTCTGTTTTTTCTTTCGCTCAAGGCGGAAAAAAATTAGATAAAATAATAAAAAGAGATTACACGATTATTGAAGGTACAGTTTCTAAAATATCGGATAAAACTATCGAATATTCACTGCCGGGCGAAACACTTCTAATAGTTCTCGATGTTTCGCAAATTGCCCGAATTGATTTTGCAAACGGGCGCTCACAAACATTTGATGTGAGTCAGGGAAGCAGTTCTGCGGCACCATCTTCAGGTTCTGGATATGTTGCCGCGACAGAAATTAAACAAAATACAATTGCCGTACTTCCAGTTCCGTTTTTAAATTCAGACACTCAGCAAAGTTCTGAAGAAATGGCAAAATTTGCTCAAAACGATATGTATAATAAATTGCTGGATAAATCTGGAAATATTGCTCCGTTGACGGTTCAGGATTTGAGAACAACCAACAGTTTATTGAGCAAAGCAGGAATTGATTATCACAATATTGATTCAACTCCGATTGAAGATCTTGAAAAAATATTGGGCGTTGATAATATTGTTGCAGCAAAAGTTTCATACACAATTAACTCAGGAACAACGTCAACTACATACAACAGCGGTAACGCTACGATTAGCAATAATGACAAAAAGGTCAAAACAAATGATTATTCAACAACTACTGCAAATAATCAGGTTTATTATTACTACACAGTTTATTTTGACATGTATAAAAATACTTCAAAAATATATTCTCAAACGCGTAAACCCTTTTTGGCAATAAAAGACAGTTGGATGGAATCTGTTCAGTATTTATTGAAAAGAAGTCCGATTTACGTAAAAAAATAAATAAAAAAGGAGAGTTGTATATTAAGAAAAGAAATCTTTGCACCTTTGTAACTCTGAACCTTTGCACCTAAAAAAGAAATGTTTCATTTACTAGATATTATCGGTACAATGGCTTTTGCCATGTCTGGAGCTTTAACGGCAATGCACAAAAAATTAGACCCGTTTGGGGTTTTTATAATTGCATTTGTAACGGCTGTTGGTGGCGGAACTTTGCGTGATGTTTTAATTGGACGAACTCCCGTTGGTTGGATGCGCGATATGCAGTATGTTTATGTTATAATTTTAGGTTATTTACTTGCTATTCTTTTCAGAAAAAGCTTTGATAAACTTCGAACTTCATTGTTTCTTTTTGATACCATTGGACTTGGCGTTTTTACTTTGATTGGTCTTGAAAGAGGATTAACAACAGGACTTCATCCGGTAATTTGTATTGCTTTAGGAACGATGACAGCTTGTTTTGGAGGCGTTATCAGAGATATTTTATGCAACGAAATTCCGAATGTTTTCAGAGAAGAAATCTATGCAACAATCTGTATTTTAGGCGGAATCGTTTTTTTTGGTTTGCGAAAATTAAATTTGAATGACGATGTTTTATATCTGGTTACTTCATTAGTGATAATTGTAATTCGATTAATGGCAGTGAAATACAAATGGAATTTAAAAGCATTCGATCATAAGTAATTTGAAAATGACATTTACCGTAAAAAAATACGATCAAAAGGATTATCAGCTCTGGAACGATTTTGTCGCTTTGGCAAAAAATGCTACATTTTTGTTTCATCGTGATTTTATGGAATATCATAAAGATCGATTTGAAGATTTTTCGCTTTTAATTTTTGAAGATGAAAAATTAAAAGCCGTTTTGCCTGCCAATAAACAAGGAAATTCGGTTCATTCACATCAGGGACTTACTTATGGCGGATTGATTTTTTCTTCCAAATTAAAAGCAGAAAAAACAGAAATTATTTTAGATGAAATTCTGGTTTTTTTGAAAGAAAATAAAATAGAAGTTTTTCATTATAAGCCAATTCCCGATTTTTATTTTTCAAAAGGAAATCAGGAAATGGACTTTTTTCTATTTAAAAGAAATGCAATTCCAGAAAGAAAAGAAATGAATTTGGCGGTTAATTTGCAATTGCCTCTAAAGATTTCTAAAAGCAAAATGAAACATTTCAGGAGAATTGAAAATCTCGATTTGGATATTGTCGAAGAACAAGATTTCGAGCCTTTTTGGGAATTAATTCTGGAACCAAGATTATTTGAGAAATTCAATGTAAAACCTGTTCATTCAAAGGAAGAAATCAAACTTTTAAAACAAATTTTTCCTAAAAATATCAAACAATATTCGGTTTACCAAAATGACGAAATTATTGCAGGAATTACCCTTTTTGAAACCGAAAATGTGGTGAAATCACAATACGGTGCAACTTCGAAGAAAGGTGAAGAAGTGCGCGCTCTCGATTTTTTATTCATTAATCTGATTCATAAATACAAACGAAAAGGAAAGCATTTTTTTGATATGGGAATTGTAAATGCTGATAATGAAAGCGGTTACCATTCAGGTCTTTTGAAACAAAAAGAAGAATTGGGCTGTGCAATTTACAATCAGGATTTTTATAAAATCGATTTAAAATGATATCATTTTTAGACCTGAAAAAAATTAACGAACCGTATGAAACTGCATTTCAGGAAAAACTGAAAAAAGTTTTAGAAAACGGCTGGTACATTTTAGGAAAAGAAGTGGAAACTTTTGAAAAGGCTTTCGCCGAATATTGCCAATCAAAATATTGTATAGGAGTTGGAAATGGATTTGATGCTTTAGTCTTAATCTTTAAAGGGTATATTGAGCTCGGAAAACTAAAAAAAGGCGACGAAGTAATTGTTCCGGCAAATACTTATATAGCAAGTATTTTAGCCATTTTGCAAGCCGATTTAGTTCCGATTTTGGTCGAACCGAAATTAGAAACCTACAACATAAATCCTGATTTAATTGAGGAAAAAATAACTTCAAAAACAAAAGCGATTTTACCAGTTCATCTCTACGGACAATTGGCTGAAATGGACAAAATAAATGAAATCGCAGAAAAACATAATTTAATTATTGTTGAAGATTGTGCACAATCACACGGCGCAATTCACAATTCACAATTCACAATTCACAATTCAAGAGCTTACAGTTTTTATCCCGGAAAAAATCTGGGCTGTCTTGGAGACGGCGGTGCGATTACAACAAATGATCCGGAATTGGCAAAAGTGATTTTTTCACTGCGGAATTATGGTTCAGAGAAAAAATATTACAATGAACATATTGGCATAAATTCAAGATTAGATGAACTTCAAGCTGGATTTTTAAATCTGAAATTATCAAATTTAGATGCTGACAATCAAAAACGAAGAGCAATTGCAAAACGTTATTTGACAGAAATTAAAAATAAAAAAATAACCTTGCCGTTTTGGGATTTTTCGAATAATCATGTATTTCATTTGTTTGTTGTTCGAACTGAAAACAGAGAAGATTTACAAAATTATTTGGCAAAAAATAATATTCAGACTGTTATTCATTATCCAATTCCGCCACACAAACAAAAAGCGTTTTCTGAGTGGAATAATTTGTCATTTCCAATTACAGAAAAAATTCACAATGAAATTTTGAGTTTGCCAATGAGTCCAGTTTTAACCGAAACTGAGGTGAATTTTATTATCGAAATTTTAAATAAATATTAATTCGTGTCTGATAAAAAATCATATCAGCAGATTTTAAAAACGACTTCACTTTTTGGAGGCGTTCAGTTTTTTTCGATCTTAATTTCAATTGTTCGTACCAAATTAATTGCCGTTTTTATCGGGCCAGCCGGAATGGGAATTATCGCTTTGCTGAATTCGACTTTAGGCGTTTTAAGCAGTGTTTCCGGTTTCGGAATCGAAACGAGTTCCGTAAAAAACATCTCTGAAAATTATAAAAATGATGATTTAAAAAGAGTTTCCAAAACCATTCAAATCGTAAAAAAGATTGTGTTTTTTACAGGGATTTTTGGAATGGCAATAACGCTGGTTTTTTCAAAAGTATTGAGTATAATAGCTTTTGGAGATTCAAGTCAGACATTTGCTTTTGCAATACTTTCAGTTACGGTTTTGTTTAAACAATTAAGTTCAGGACAATTAGCAGTTTTACAGGGTTTGCGGTCTTTTCGTTTTTTGGCGAAAGCCAATTTATTTGGAAATCTTTTCGGGCTTCTTTTCTCAATTCCGCTTTATTATTTTTTGAAAATTGATGCCATTCTTCCAACAATTATAATTGCTTCATTTTCAGCTTTGATTTTTTCATTTTATTATGCTAACAAAGTAAAATTTGAGAAAGAAAAAATAGACAAATCCACTTTGTTTTTAGAAGGAAAAACGATTGTGAAATTAGGTTTTATGCTTACAATCAGCAGTGTTTTGACACTTTTGTCCACTTATTTAATTCAAATTTACATTGGAAAAACTGGCAGTTTGGAGCAAGTTGGATTTTATAACGCCGGATTTACTTTGCTAAATTCTTACGTCGGAATTATTTTCACGGTAATGAGCACCGATTATTTTCCAAAATTAGCTTCAATTAATATTGATAATGACAAAGTTAGAGAAAGTGTTGAGCAACAAGCTTTTATTTCAATTTTGATAATTACACCTATTATTGCTTTGTTTTTAGCGTTAAGTCCGATAATTGTCAAAGTAATTTATACAGATAAATTCGATGCCATTTTGCCTATGATTACGATTGGGATTTTGGGAATGCTTTTTCGCGCAGTTTCCTGGTCCATTGGCTTTATTTTAATTGCCAAAGGCGATTCGAAAATGTTTGTAAAAACCGCGATTGGTTTTAATATTTTGTTTCTGATAATGAATATTGCGGGTTATTATTTTTATGGTTTAGAAGGTTTGGGTTTCAGTTTCTGTCTTTACTTTTTTTTCCATTTTATCGGACTGAAAATCATCACTAAAAACCGATATAATTTTTATTTTGAAAATGATTTTTACAAAATATATCTGGTTTGTTTTCTAATTTGTATTTCGG